>Ga0209467_1000890_pt1 | contig 31743 bp, 27 predicted proteins | sample Higcelwee11metaG_FD_187175 | JGI IMG/M metagenome (GOLD analysis project Ga0209467, IMG submission 187175) | Freshwater pond sediment microbial communities from the University of Edinburgh, under environmental carbon perturbations - High... | ecosystem: Environmental > Aquatic > Freshwater >... | reverse complement strand
GAATGTGAATGGAGATGGAAAAAATCAGATGAAGAATTAGAAACAGAATTAATAAAAATAATTTTAAAAAATATAAAATTTGAAAAATAATTAATCTAGTCTAGGTATTTTTAGCTAGTCTAGAGCCTTTTTTATTATTTACTAATTTTTTGACAAAATATAAAAACAATATTAATATAAAATTTATATTAACTTAAAACTAAATAATGGAGAAGGAGAAGAAAATGTTTAAAAAAGCTAAAGCTATTAAATCTTTTTATTTTGTAATAATTTTTTTTCTATTGACATTGATTATTAATATAACATTATTATTTGATTTATTTTTTCAACAAAAAGTAGATCAATGTCAATATTATGAGTTCTTTCTTTTTTTTAGTTTATTTAGTATTTTATTTTCTTTGTTTTCTTTGTTTTCTTTATCATTTAATAAAAATGTTTTATTGATTGATAATAAGGAAATAAGAAATAAAGAAAATTCTTTTCAAAGAGAACTAATAGAAAAGAATCTCTCATCAGTAAATAGATTGTTTTTTTCTGGAATAGAAAGAAACAAGAGTCTTTTAAGTTAATCAATCAAATTAATTAATAAGATAGCTGAATTCACAAGAATTCAGCTATAGTTTTTTATTTAAAGTTGATTTTTTAATATACATTATTAAAATAAAATTATGATTAATTTTTTACATACTAATATTCCTGAGTCAATTTTTATTTATTTGGGCTCTATTAATATTTATTATTATGGTTTATTAATAGTTATTAGTATTATTATTGGTTTACAATTAGCTTTATATTTAGCATCTGTTTATAAAATATCAAAAGAATTGATTATTGATTCAGTCTTTTATTTAATAATAGGAGGATTGCTTAGTGCAAGAATTTTTCATATTTTTTTAGAATTACCATATTATATGAATCATCCTTGGCAAACTTTACAAATTTGGCAAGGAGGTTTAGCAATTCATGGTGGAATAATAGCAGGAATTATTATAATTTATTTAATTGCTAAAAAAAATAAAATAGATTTTTGGCTTTTAAGTAGTATTTATGTTCCATCTTTGGCATTAGCTCAATCAATCGGTCGTTGGGGAAATTATTTTAATCAAGAATTATATGGACTACCAACAAATAAGGACTGGGGAATTCCTATAGATTTTTATCATCGTGTTACTGGATTTGAATCATATGAATATTTTCATCCAACATTTTTATATGAAAGTATTGGTAATTTTTTAATTTTTTTAATTTTAATAAATTTACATTTTGTTTTTTTTAGAAAAAATATAAAAAATTATTATTTAATTACTTTGGTCTATTTAGTGTTTTATTCTATTTTAAGGTTTAGTTTAGAATTTGTAAGAATTGATAAAACAGTAGAATTTTTTGGATTAAGGTTGCCACAAATATCTAGCTTGATTATTATTTTGTTTTGTGTTATTATTTTTTTAGCTCTCATAAATAAAAATAAAAAAGTAATTTAATTAAAAATAAAAGTCGGAGAGGTTTTATTATTAATATTATATTATGCCAAATACAAAATCAGCAAAAAAAGAATTAAGAAAGGCTGAAAAAAGAACAGTTTATAACAAAAAGATTGAAAATAAAGTTAAAGATTTACTTAAAAAAAGTAAAAAAGCAATAGAGACAAAAAATCAAACAGCACAAGAGCTTGTTAAAAAAGCCAGCAAAGAGCTTGATAAAGCTGCTCAAAAAGGGGTTATTAAAAAAAATACTTGTGCTAGAAAAAAATCTAGACTTCAACTTTCTTTGAATAAAACTTTAACTAAATAAATTAAAATAAAAATTTTAAAAAAAACAAAAACAAGCTTATAAAATAAGCTTGTTTTTGTTTTTTTACACTTTACCAATAAGAAGACTTAAGGATGTTTTAGCATTTTCTTTGCCTGTTTTGATATTTTTATCAATTTCTATTAAATTCAAAAAAATATTTTGTAAATCTTTAAATTCAAATTTATTTGCTTGAATTAATCCTTTGTCAATTACAAAAGGATGCATTTTAAAATCTTTTTTTATTTTATATACATTTAAGCCTTTATTTTGAGCATCTTTTAATTCTAATAAAATTTTTATTTGTCTAGTTATCATATGTAATAAATAAACATCTGTTGTTCCTGCGTCTAATTCTTTTTGAAAAAGATTTAAAGCTTGCTTTTTGTTTTTGCTACTGATAGCATCTGTTAGGGCAAAAATATTAGTATCAATTTTGCCACGAGCAAGTTTTTCAAAAATAGTTTTATCAATAATTTTTGTTTTACTTGTTTTTTTTGTAAAATTTATTAATTTATTAAGCTCATTATTAATTTGCCATAAATTAGATTCAAAATAAGCAATTATCAAGGAGACAACTTGTCCATTAATTGAACATCCATTTTTTTCTACTTGGTTTTTTATCCATTTGTTAAGTTCTTGATTATTAAGATTTTTAAAATTTTGTACAAATGGTTGTTTTATTAAAAAAGTAAATAATTTATTCTTACTTATTTTATCCCCATTATTTTCATCCCAAAAAACAAAAATATTATCAGTTTTTTTATCTTTTAAATAATTAAAAATTTGAAGAAAAATAGTGGTGTTTTTGTTTGAAAAAATATTTTCAATAATAATCATTCTTTTAGAAGAAAAAAGAGAACTAGTAGCACTAGTTTCATTTAATTTTTCTAAGTTTAATTTTTCTCCATCTAAAACGCTTAAGCCTGTTATTCCAAGATTTACATCCTTAACAAATTTATTTTTTATTTCTTGTAATTTTTGCCTGCTCCGAAAAGTATCAGAGCCATAAATAAAAATAATCATAACTGTATTATAAACTTTTTTTTAATAAAAACAATATAGTATTTTTTTAATTTATTAATAAAAAAGGTTAAATACTAATTTTAAATAAATTTATTTTTTTGTAATTATTAATAAAACCCTAATAAAATAAGCATTTTAAAAACTCTTGACATGAATTTAAAAATCGTTTAAGATACAAATACCTTTGAAATAAACTTAATTTTAAAAAATTAGGTTTTACAAAATTTAAAATAAACTTTGGTCGAAAAAATAAAAGACAGAAGTTACTAATAGTAAACTCTGTTTTTAATTCGTCAAAAAAAAATTTTTTAAATTTTAAAGGTAACAATAAAAGAACATTAACAACTGAATATATTTGGCGCTAATAAGCGTCAATTAATGTCAACCAAGAAATTTAGTTTTCTCAAATATTTCGTATTTAAAACACGAACTTGAAAAAGAAGTCAAGTAAAATAATTTTCTCAGGTAAGTAAACCTGTCAAAAAACTTTAAGAGAGTTTGATCCTGGCTCAGGATGAACGCTGGCGGCATGGCTAAGGCATGCAAGTTGAATGCTCTAGTTTACTAGAGCATGGCAAACGGGAGAGTAACACATTGGTAACCTACCTCGAAGACGAGAATAACTCAAAGAAATTTGAGATAATACTCGATAAAAACATAGTAACATAAGTTGCATTGTTTAAAGCTCCGACGCTTCGAGAGGGGCCTATGGCTTATCAGCTTGTTGGTAGGGTAATGGCCTACCAAGGCTATGACAAGTATCGGGTGTGAGAGCACGAACCGACCCACTGGGACTGAGACACTGCCCAGACTCCTACGGGAGGCTGCAGTCACGAATCTTCCACAATGGCCGAAAGGCTGATGGAGCAATGCCGCGTGTATGAAGACGCATTTCGGTGTGTAAAGTACTTTTATTAGGGACGAAACAATGACGGTACCTAATGAATAAGGGGCTGCTAACCTCGTGCCAGCAGCAGCGGTAATACGAGGGCCCCGAGCGTTATCCGGATTTATTGGGCGTAAAGCGTCCGCAGGTGGTTTATCGCATCTCCTGTTAAACTCTAAGGCCTAACCTTAGAACTGCGGGAGAGATGGAAAAACTAGAGGCCGGAAGAGGCAAGTGGAATTGCTGGTGTAGGGGTTAAATCCGTTAATATCAGCAGGAACACCAAAAGCGAAAGCATCTTGCTAGAACGAGCCTGACACTCATGGACGAAAGCGTGGGGAGCGAAGGGGATTAGATACCCCCGTAGTCCACGCCGTAAACGATGGATACTAAGCATTGGTAGTTTCGACCCTATCAGTGCTGCATATTTAAGCTAACGCCTTAAGTATCCCGCCTGGGGAGTACGGCCGCAAGGCTAAAACTCAAAGGAATAGACGGGAACCCGCACAAGCGGTGGAGCATGTGGTTTAATTCGACGATAAGCGAGGAACCTCACCCAGACTTGACATCTAGCTGCAGAATCTAAGAAATTAGATAGCCTTCGAGGGTGCTAGACAGGTGCTGCATGGTTGCCGTCAGTTCGTGTCGTGAGATGTACCGTTAAGTCGGGAAACGAACGCAACCCCTATTCTATGTTTTACATGTCATAGAAGACTGCCCGTTTTAAATGGGAGGAAGGTGGGGATGACGTCAAATCAGCATGGTCCTTACGTCTGGGGCGACACACGTGCTACAATGGGAAGTACAACGGGACGCCAAGCCGCGAGGTGGAGCAAATCCCTTAAAACTTCTCTCAGTTCGGATTGGAGTCTGCAACTCGACTCCATGAAGTCGGAATCGCTAGTAAACGTGCATCAGACATGGCGCGTTGAATACGTTCTCGGGTTTTGTACTCACCGCCCGTCACGTCAAGAGAGCCGGTAATACCCAAAGGCTGTGTTTTTCACGGACTAAGGTAGGACTGGTGATAGGGACGAAGTCGTAACAAGGCATCCGTAGCGGAAGCTGTGGATGGATCACCTCCTTTCTAGGGAGATATGTTCAATTACGAATTACGAATTGTTAATTACGAATTAAAAATTTTATAAAATTATAAAATAATTCGTAATTCATAATTTGTAATTCGTAATTGGATAGTCGTATTTCTATAAACTTATTTAATTGAGTTAAATAAGATGAAATATCTGAATAAAATTTATTTTATTCAGAAAAAAAATGACATTTAATTGACGCTTATTAGCCTCAAATAATTTTTTCGCTTTTCTTATAAAGCGGATCGGTTTATGGGGGCCGTTCTTTTTTTAAAAAAAACAATAAGAAGATTGGTAGCATTTGCGTAATCAATCTTTTTTTGTTATTATTTAGTTAAAATACTTTTTTGATTAAAGTAAAAAATAAATAATAATAAATTTCGGGCGCATAGCTCAGTTGGTTAGAGCGCTTCTCTGATAAGGAAGAGGTCCATAGTTCAAATCTATGTGCGCCCACAAGAATAATTACGAATTACGAATAAAAAAGATTAATTTGCTTTGCAAATTTTTAAATAATTCGCAATTCATAATTGATAATTCGTAATTAATTATAGCGGGATAGAGCAGTTGGCAGCTCGTCAGGCCCATAACCTGAAAGTCGTTGGTTCGAATCCAACTCCCGCAACATGGCTCAAAAAAATTTTTGGGAAAAAGAGTATATTAACAATAAACTCGTTAGCAAAAGTACCAAACCACAAAAAGATTTTTTAAATTTTTTAAAATTTTTAAGAAAACAAAAGATTAGAGTAAAAAAATTTAAAATATTAGATCTTGGCTGTGGAGTTGGAAAAAATTCTAATTATTTAGCAAGTTTAAAAAATTCTGTTGTTGGTTTAGATATTTCGCAAACAGCAATAGAAGAGGCTAAACAAAGAGCTTTGAAATTAGATTTAATTGTTGATTATAGAGTTTTGAATATTGGTAATAATTATCCTTTTGAAAAAGATTATTTTGATTTAGTAATTGATGTTATTTCTTCTAATTCTTTAAATGAAGAAGAAAGAAAAATTTATTTACAAGAAACTGTTAGAGTTCTAAAAGTAAATGGATATTTTTTTGTAAGAGCTTTATGTAAAGACGGAGACAAAAATGCCAAAAATTTAATTAAGCTTTTTCCAGGAAAAGAAAAAAATTCTTATATAATGAAAGATTTAGGTTTAACTGAAAAAGTTTTTGAAGAAAAAGAAATAATAGAGCTTTATTCAAAGTTTTTTAAAATTTTAAAATTAACCAAAAAATCAGCTTATACTAAATATAATAACCAAAGTTATAAAAGAAATTATTGGTTGTTGTATTTACAAAAAAATTGATTTAAAAAATTAAGCCGCGATAGCTCAGGGGTAGAGCAAAGGACTGAAAATCCTTGTGTCGACAGTTCAAATCTGTCTCGCGGCACAAATTAATTACGAATTATTAATTATGAATTGCGAATTATTTAAAAATTTGCAAAAAAAATTGTTTTTTTTCATTTGTAATTCGTAATTTGTAATTAATCTCGGGGTGTGGCCCAGTTGGCTAGGGCGCATGGTTTGGGACCATGAGATCCTGGGTTCGAGTCCCAGTACCCCGACCAAATTTACAAAAAAACTTCTTATAATAAGAAGTTTTTTTATTGACTAAAAAGCAAATACTTCATATAATTATTTCAACAAACAATAATTAACTAAATATAAAATTATGGAAACAGAAAATATAAATACAGAAAATACTATTCAAGAAAAAATAGAAGAAAATATTATTTTAGAAGAAAAAAAACAAGAAAAACCTAAACAAAAAAAATGTCTGCTACATTCTGCTTTTATGCCTTTTCTGTTTTGTTTGTTTTTTGCAGGAATATTTTATTTTTTTGCTTATGATTTAGCAACTATTAAATATACTGATATTAATGACGGCCGAGTAACAAAAATTTTTAGTGCTTATAGTGTTTATTTTGGACTAATCGCAGGGATTATCTCTATGATTGGTGCTTATTTACTTTATTTTATTTTAAAAAAATTAATTTTTAAACAATCAAAACTGTTTTTTCCAACACTTGCGTTATTAATGATTAGCCCTTGGTATTTTCTTGCTCGTCAGTTAGTTTATTTTGAAAATAAATATACTGATATTGCAAAAGCTTTAATATATTATATAGGCGAACCAATGCTTGCTACTTGTAGATTTTTGTTTTTTGTAATTTTATTCTGGTTCTTTCTTGTTATTTTAAAAATTATTTTCAAAAAAAATACAAAAATTCTTTCTTTATTTTTTGCACTTCCTTTTTTGTTAAGTGGTTGTGTGGGTAATATAAATGAATGGGCTTGTGGATTTTTTGACAATCCTGATCATTGTTTGCAAAATGCTGCTGTGCAAGAAGGGGATTCTAATACTTGTGAAAAAATAAAAGGTGAAGATTTTGCAGATTCAGGTTCTAATCCACCAAAAGATAAATGTTATTTGCGAATAGCTGAAAATACTGGAGATTTAGAAGTTTGTAAAAAAATAAAAGGAGGTCTTTATTCTTATACGCAAGAAGAATGTATTTTAAATACTTCAGTCAATTTTAAAAATCCTAGCGGATGTGCAATGCTTTCAGGTGCTGATAAAAAAGATTGTATTGAGAAAGTTAGTCCTTATGTTTATCCTGGAAGTGTAATAGAGATTGATGATCAAATCAATATTTTGAAAGAAGAATTGAAAAAAAATTCTGATGAGGAGCTTGAAAAACAATTAGCTGGATTAGAAAAAAAGAAAAATGATTATTTGGAAGTGATGAATGATAACAATAAAAAAACTTATGAATCATTATCTGATCCTATGAACAAAAAGACTTCCCTTGATTATCATTTAGGAAAAATTGATGAAAAAACCAAAGATTCTTTGATTGCACTAAATGATGCACTGCGAACAAAAGGAGATAAATTAAGTGATGGTGAATATAAATCATTAAGCGAAATGCTTGCTTACAAAAATGATCCAAAAAATAATATAGAAAATATGGATGATACAGAAATTGTAAAACTTCGTTGGAATGAAAAAGTTGGTAATGCTGTTGATGGTTTAAAATTTTGGAATTCAAACAAGACAGAAGCTGAAAAAAAATATGACGAACAATTACTTTTTTATGAAAGAATGTTAGAACGACAAGCATCCATAGAAAAAGGTTTAAGTGAAAAACAACAAGATTTTGATAGAAATAGTGATATGGTTAAAGAGTATATTAAAGGTAAAGCGTGGGACGCTGTAATGGATGAAGCAAAAAAACAAGCTTTTGGAGAACTTGTTGATATAGTTGATTCACCAGCGTCTGCTCCTGTGACTGCTGTTTTGGGTGAAGCAATTGACACTGTAAAAAAAGAAGCAAAATCCGCTGAATTCAGAGGATTGGTGCGTGCTTATAATAAAGGGATGGAAGAAGAATTAAATAAAGCAGGAGGAGATATTGATAAAGCGCATAAAGCAGTAATTGATAATCTTCAAAAAAATCCTTACAATTATGAAGATACCAATACTTTTGCTAAATATGGAAATTTAATTGAAAATAAAGATTGTGATGGATCAAATCCACATTGTATTCAAAAAGATGTTTTTTGGAAAGCAATGAAAAAATCTTATAATTATCAAAATAAAAAATAAATAAACACTCATATTTTCTTTTAAGTTAAATAAAAAATTAATTTGCTTTAAGCCTTGCAAAAAATAAAATTTTTGCTTATAATAAGACTATTGAAAAATTAATTTTTTGCGGGTATCGTATAGCGGCTCATTATGTTGGCCTTCCAAGCCGAAGATGAGGGTTCGATTCCCTCTACCCGCTCATAAATAAAAACAGTCTTTTTTTAAAGACTGTTTTTATTTATAATTTATTTATAAATTTTTCATAAATTATTTTTTTTGAAAAATAATTTTATACTTATAAATCAAAATCATACCTAAAACCAACATTACAATTGATAAAAGCTGTAAACTTATTGGCAAAGAAAAATCATTGATTATAAGTCCAAAAATAAATAAAGAACATGAACTTATTATAGCAATTGTTGCTGAGCTAATTGAAAGAATAGTTGCTCTGTTTTTAGAATCTAGATGTTGATTAATAAATTTAGAAAAAAATGGTTGACGAAATCCTCGTGAAATATTTTCCATCAACACTAGCAAAACAGCAAATTTTCCTACAAAAAAACCCATCAAAAAAATTGGTAAAGCTATAATCAAAATCATCCAAATTAAAATAGTTTTTTCTTTAAACGTTTTTACAAAGTTATAAGCATATTTACTTGAAAACCAAGCTACTATATTAAGAAGAAAGAACAACCAACCAAAATATTTTGGATTTAGCTCAACTAATTCAAAATATGGATTATATGTAAAGAACCATAATTTTGATACTACTGTAATCAATGCTGTATAAGCTATAATCCACTTAACAGCTTTATTGTTTGCCACAAACAAGATACTTATTTTTATCAAATTAAAATGATCTTTGTGACTTGCTTTTGCTAATCGGCGAGGTTCATCAATAAAAAAAGTTAAAATAAAAGAAATTAACACTGCAGGAATTGATAACGCTATTGGTAAGCGAGGATTGATTGTGTATAAATAGCCAGAAAGAATTGAGGAAATAGCGATAATTACAAATTTCCTACTATTAATTTTTGCTAATATTTTTAAAAAATCATCAGAACGATTAGCATCTTTTAAAGTATCTGCCAAAAACGCTTCATCAGCGCCAGAAACAATTGAGGCTCCCACCATTATCAAGACATTAGAAATCCAAACAAGCAAAGGAGAATTAACCATTGTAAAAAGAATTATTGAAATCAAAGAAAGAAAAGATCCAATAATGATAGTTTTCTTTCTTCCTAAAAGATCTGCCCAAGCACTTGAATATATCTCAGAAAAAATCATCAGAAAAACAACTATTGATTCCATAAAATAGAATTCAGCTAAAGACATTTTTCCAACATTAAGAATAAAAGAAATAAGAATTGGTCCCCAAAAAATAGGTTCATGTAAAATTTTAAACCACATAAATAATTTAATATTCTTTTCTAATTTTTCTTTTTGCATATCTTTTCTCCTTTTTTAAATGAATTGATAAAATTTCAAATTAATGATTACACGAAAAAAAATCTCAGCTTATGTTTAAGCGAGATTTTTCTAAATTTATATTATTAATTTTTTAAAAAATAACTAATAACTATTAAAATAATCACGATTAAACACAAGCTCAGAAGGATAATAAAACCCTTTATTGGCTACTACAAAAACAATGACATTCATCCAAATGCTAATTGTTTTTTTGTTTAAATTGTGATTATTATTTTTATTTTTATTCATACTATATAATACGAAAAATCTTTTATTTTGTTACATTTTTTAAAAAATTTATTCAAATTTGATTATACTTTTCTTTTTCTTTCCTCTGGCAAGCAAATAAATTCCTTTTTCTTTTATAACATCATCAATTTTCAAAATTTCTCCATTTAATTTTACGGCTTTGTTATTAAGGAATTCACGAGCTTCTCTTTTACTACTAGCTAAATCTGCTTTTATTAATAAATCAATAATATTTATTTCTTGATTAACCTCACAAACAGGAGCTTCAGTTAATAACATTTTTTCTTGCTCTTTGTTAATATTTTCAATTCCTTTTTCTCCAAAAATAATTTCAGAAACAATTTTTGCATTTTTTGCAGTGTCTTCTCCATGAATAAACTTAGTAACTTCATAAGCAATAGTTTTTTGAGCTAACCGTTCACCAGGATCTTCTGCAACAGCTTTTTCTAATTTAGCAATCTCTGTTAGTGATAAAAATGTAAATAATTTTAGATAATCAATTACATTTATATCTTCAACATTTAACCAAAATTGATAAAAAGCATAAGGAGAAGTTTTTTGTGGATCAAGCCAAACAGCATTTCCTTCGCTTTTTCCAAATTTTTTACCACTACTTTTATCAATAATTAAAGGCAATGTCATTGCATAAGCTTCTTGATTACTTTTTCTTCTAATTAGTTCAACTCCTGACAAAATGTTTCCCCATTGATCAGATCCACCTATTTGTAAATCAACTTTTTTTTCTTTGTTCAAATAATAAAAATCATAACCTTGTAATAAAGTATAAGTAAATTCTGTAAAAGAAATACCATTATCACCTTGAATTCTTTGGGCAATAGATTCTTTTTTGATTAAACTATTAATAGTAAAATGCTTTCCTGTATCTCGCAAAAAATCTAAAATATTAATTTTGGAAAGCCAATCATAATTATTAACAACTTCAATATCTTTTAAGCCAATAATCTGTTTTATTTGTTTAGTAATACTTTCTGAATTATGTTTTATATCTTCTATGCTCAAAAAATTTCTTTCACTATCTTTAAAAGAAGGATCTCCAATCATACTTGTAGCTCCACCAACTAATAAAACAGCTTTGTGCCCAGCTTCTACTAAATGCAAAGCCAGCATATAAGCAACAAGATTTCCAAGATGAATAGAATCAGCAGTTGGATCCACTCCCAAATAAAACTTACGACTTGTTCCTAAAATTTTTTCTAGTTCACAAGAATGTTGATAAACAAATCCCCTTGTTGTTAATTCTTGAATTAAATCATTAGTATTTTTAGACATATTTTTTTCAAATTATATTTATATTTTAAGACTACTTTATCAATATTAGCTTGTCAATATTTATTTCTAATAAAAAACAGCTCATAATTAACTGAACTGTTTTTTTGTTTATTATCTAATTTTATCTAGCATATTCCTCAACCCTCATTTCTCTAATCACATTAACCCTAATCTCTCCCGGATATTTAAGATCTTGTTCTATTTTTTTAGCAATATCTCTTGCCATATTGTGCGCTTTTAAGTCATCAATTTCATCTGGTTTTACAAAAACTCTTACTTCTCTTCCAGCTTGAATCGCATAAGTTCGTTCAACTCCCTCAAAAGAATTAGCAACATCTTCAAGTTCTTTTAATCTTTGTAAATATCTCTCATAAGTATCTTGACGAGCGCCAGGTCTGGCTGATGAAATAGCATCTGCCACTTTTACAATTACAGAAATAATTCCTCTTGGTTTGTCATCATGATGAGTTTCAATCGGATCAATAATTTCTTGAGGCAAGCCAAATTTCTTAGCAATATCGCGTCCAATTTCTGGATGAGTTCCTTGCACTTCATGGTCAACCGCTTTTCCAATATCATGCAAAAGACCACCTTTTTTAGCAATAGCCACATCAACCCCTAACTCTTCAGCTAATAATCCTGACAAATGAGCGACCTCCAAAGAGTGTCTTAAAGCGTTTTGTCCATAACTTGTGCGATATTTCAATCTACCAATAATTTGCACAAGTTTTTCATCAAGACCCGCTATCCCTAATTCATACAAAGCATCTTCACCTGCTTTTCTAATATCAAGTGCTAATTCTTTTTTCGCTTCAGCAATAGCATCTTCAATTTTTGTTGGATGAATTCTTCCATCCAAAATTAATTTATCCAAAGTTCTTTTAGCAATATGTCGTCTAATCGGAGAAAATCCTGAAACTGTAATTACATTTGGCGTATCATCTACAATAATTTCAGTTCCAGTTAGCTGTTCTATTGTTTTTATATTTCTTCCTTCTCGCCCTATGATTCTTCCTTTCATTTCATCACTAGGTAGTTCAACCACAGTTGTGCAAATTTCTGTCACATAATTAGAAACCAATCTTTGCATAGTATAAGCCATCATATTTTTGGCCTTGTTTTCCAAAACTTCAAGTGAGCCTTGTTCAAGTTTTTTCATTCTTGATACTAAATCTTCTTTGTTTTGTTCTTCTATGTTTTTCAACAAAATTTCTCTTGCTTCTTCTTTATTCATTTGAGCAACTTTTTCAAGCTTTTCAAATTGTTGTTTTTTTATTTCTTGAATTTCTGTTTTTACTTCTTCAACTTTGTTAATTTTTTCATAAAGACCTTGTTGTTTGTCTTGTAATTCTAATAATTTTTGAGAAAAAGAATTTTCTCTCTGTTCTAATCTTTTTTGCAATTCATTAATCTCATCTCTTCTTTTTTTCTCTTCAGCCTTAGCTTCTTCAATTATTTTTAAAGCTTTTTCTTGAGCTTCAATTTTAACTTCATTTTGTTTATTTTTTGTTTCTGATAAAAGTTTTTCAGCTTCTTCTTGTGCTAACTTGATCTTATCTGATATTTTTTGCTTTCTAAGCCAATAACCAATTCCTCCACCAATAACAAAAAATAAAACATAAATAATATAATCCATATTTATATTATTCTAGAAAAAATATTAAATTTTTGAGTATTTTAGATGTTAAAAAAATAAATCCAAACTATTTTATAGTTCAACTTTTTTATTTTTTTTAAGTTTTTTATAAGAATTTATGACTAACATTATTTTTTTTAAAAAAATTAGACAAATACTATCTAAAATCAATACTTTCCTAGAATTTAATTATTTTTTTATTTTTACAATTTAATAACTAAAGATTATCATAGATAAAAAAATATGTAAAGAAGAAAAAATATTAATTAATAATTATTTAATTTTTTATTTGAAATTTTTTTATTTGCTTTGAAATTTTTTTTTTGCTATAATCTTATTGTATCTCATAATAATTAATTTAAAGTTGGGGAAAACTAATTTTTTTGTTTAAATTATTTTTTTCCATTAACAAAAAATTCTATGAACAAAGCAGCCTTAATTGAAACAATTCATAATGAAGTAGGTGTCTCAAAAAAAGATGCTGAAGCAATGATTGAGTGTTTAACAACAACTATTATCAAAAATTTAGTTGCTGGAAAAGAAGTAACTATTACTGGCTTTGGAACATTTTTATCAAGAACAAGACATGCAAGAGGAGGAGTTAATCCACAAAAACCTACGGAAAGAATTAATATTCCTGAAGTAAAAGTTGCTAAGTTTAGAACTGGTAAAACAATGAAAGATGCTCTAAAAGGAAAAATTACTCTTTAAAAAAAATAAACTTAAGAAATAAAAAAAGAACAATAATTAAAAGATTGTTCTTTTTTTGTTTTTTTTTCAAAAATCAAGTATAATAAATAATAATTCTTAATTATTGTGTATAAGTTAAATTATAAAATATATGTTAGAAGAAAAACAAAATATTGAACAAAAAAACAAGCAAGAAAAAAATATTTCAGAAGAAGAAAAGAAAAAAGCAATGTTATCTTATTTCTGGATTTTGTGTTTAATTCCTTTTCTAGATTCTAATAAATCAAAATTTGTTCAATTCCATGCCAAACAAGGCTTAGTGCTTTTTGGCTTAAGTATGTTTACAATTGTCCCTGTTTTTGGGTGGTTTCTTTGTATTGTTTTAATGATAGTTTCTGTTTATGGTATTCTTCAGACTTTAAATGGTAAATGGTGGAAAATTCCTTATGTTTATGATTGGAGTAAAAAAATAAATTTAAATAATAAATAAATAATAAATAAATTATAATTTTTATGTCAAAGTATATTAAATTTTTTAATGAGTTAGGAATAGGAGATGTTCCTTCTGTTGGTGGCAAAAATGCATCGCTGGGAGAGATGTATCGCAAATTAACAAAAAGCGGAATCAATGTTCCTAATGGTTTTGCTACTACTAGTGAAGCTTATAATTACTTTATGGAGGGGGCAGGACTTAAAAAAAGAATAAAAGAAATTTTAAAAGATCTTGATACTCATAATGTTGATGATCTTATGAAAAGAGGTGAAAGAGTGCGAAAGGCAATAGTAGAAGCTACTTTCCCTGATGATTTAAAAAAAGAAATTGTTAGTGCTTATGAAAAATTATCTAAAGATTACAAAACAAAAGCTACTGATGTAGCAGTTCGTTCTTCAGCAACTGCTGAAGATTTGCCTGATGCTTCTTTTGCTGGACAGCAAGATACTTATTTGAATATTGAAGGAGCAGAATATGTTTTGGATGCAGTTAAAAGATGTGTTGCTTCTCTTTTTACAAACAGAGCAATTTCTTATCGTGTTGATAAAGGATTTGATCATTTTAAAATTGCTTTATCTGTTGGTGTGCAAAAAATGATTCGTTCAGATAAAGGATCTTCTGGTGTTATGTTTACCATTGATACAGAATCAGGGTTTAAAGATGCTGTTTTAATCAATTCTATTTATGGACTTGGTGAAAATATTGTTCAAGGAAAAGTTAATCCTGATGAATTTTATGTTTTTAAACCAACAATGAGTATTATTTCTAAATCAATTGGGCATAAAAGTTTAAGAATGATTTATAGCAAAAACAAAAAAAGTCCAGTGCAAGATATAAAAGTGCCTTTAAATGATCAAAAAAAACAGTCAATTACAGATGAGCAAGTTATAGTTTTGGCTAGTTGGGGAATGATTATTGAAGAGCATTATAAAAGACCAATGGATATAGAGTGGGCTTATGATGGAACTGACAAAAAATTATATATTATTCAAGCAAGACCTGAAACAGTGCAAAGTGGAAGAGATTTAAATATTGTTGAAAAATATAAATTAGAAAAAAAAGGAGATCTTCTAGTTAGTGGGCAAAGTGTTGGATCAAAAATAGGAGCAGGCGTTGTTAATAGAATTATGGATGCTAAGGATATTTTGAAATTTAAAAAAGGAGAGGTTTTGGTAACTGAAATGACTGATCCTGATTGGGAGCCAATTATGAAAATAGCTTCAGCAATTGTGACTGATAAGGGTGGACGCACTTGCCACGCTGCAATTATTTCTCGAGAAATGGGAATTCCTTGTATAGTTGGTACTGAAAAAGGAAGTCAGATTTTAAAACCAAAAACCAAAGTAACAGTTAGCTGTGCTGAAGGTGAAGAAGGTTTTGTGTATAAAGGAGAACTACCATTTAAAGTTATTAAAGAAAATATTAAAAATTTAAAAAAACCAAAGACTAAAATAATGATGAATGTAGGAGAACCTGATCAAGCTTTTGCTACTTCATTTATTCCAAATGATGGAGTTGGACTTGCTCGTTTAGAGTTTATTATCAACAATGCAATCAAGATTCATCCTTTGGCTTTGATTAATTTTGATAAAATAAAAGATGCTAAAGTAAAAAAACAAATCAATGAAATAACTTTTGGATATAAAGATAAAAGACAGTTTTTCATAGACAAATTAGCTCAAGGAGTAGCAATGATTACAGCGGCCTTTTATCCAAAAGATGTAATTGTTCGTTTGTCTGATTTTAAATCTAATGAATATGCAAATTTGATTGGAGGAACAGAATATGAGCCAGTTGAATCTAATCCTATGATTGGTTATCGTGGAGCAAGTAGATATTATTCAAAACATTTTGTTCCAGCTTTTGAGCTAGAATGTCGTGCTTTGCAGATTGTTAGAAAAGATATGGGGTTGACTAATTTAAAAGTTATGATTCCTTTTTGTAGAACTATTGAAGAAGGAAAAAAAGTTTTAAGCATTATGGCAAAAAATGGATTAAAACAAGGAGAAGATGGGTTAGAGGTTTATGTAATGGCAGAAATTCCTACAAATATAATTTTGGCTCATGAGTTTGCTAAGATTTTTGATGGATTTTCTATTGGTTCTAATGATCTAACTCAGTTAACACTAGGTATTGATAGAGATGCAGGTGGGTCTTTAGAAGTGGAAGGTGTGTCTAATGAAAAAAATGAATCAGTTAAAACTTTGATTAAATATTTAATTGAAGTAGCAAAAGCTACTAAAACAAAAGTTGGAATTTGTGGACAAGCTCCTAGCGATTTTCCTGATTTTGCACAGTTTGTTGTTGAGTGCGGAATTGACAGTATTTCCTTGATCCCTGATACAGTGATTAAAACAACTATTGCGGTTAATAAGAAGGAGGAAGAAATGAAGAAAAAGTAATAAATAAAATTTTTACAAGAAAAGCCTGATTTTACATCAGGCTTTTTTAAAATATTATTTTGGACAGTTTTCAAGATGATCTTGAATTTTTTTGTCTGTGTCAAGGCTATTTAGAAATGTTTTATTTTGAGCGAAATAGAAATGTTAAAATATTTAAAAATTAAGCAAGTATGACATTTCTATCTTACTTGAAAGGTATGACATTTTAACTTAGTCTTTACACTAATTAGTTGCATTTTTTTTTAAAATCTGTTATATATTATAATACATTATAATTGTTACATAAATATTAATATTAAATTTTTTAAAAAATGCGTAAAATTTGGAGAAAGATTAAGCCAAAGGAAATAATTAAGCAAGTAAGAATTAATAAACAGATTAAAAATCCTTTTGTTTTTTTAATTGATGAAAATAGTGAAAGAATAGGAAATGTTCCAACAGAAAAAGCCTTGCAAATAGCAGAAGAATTAGAGTTGGATTTAGTAGAAGTAAATCCAAAAGCAGATCCTCCTGTGGTAAGGATTATGGATTATGGACAATATAAGTATGAAGCTGAAAAAAAAGCACATAAGCAAAAAATACAGCAAAAAAAAGTGGAAATAAAAGGTATTCGTTTATCTGTTAGAATAAGTACGCATGATTTTGACTTTAGAGTTAAACAAGCAGAAAAATTTTTATTAAAAGGAAATAAATTAAAATTAGAATTAGTTTTAAAAGGAAGAGAAAAACAACATCAGAAAAAAGCTTTTGAGGTTGTTAATGAATTTATTAATAAACTTAAGGAAAATAAAGATTTAAACATAGAGAAAGAACAAGACTTGACAATTCAAGGCGGAAGGTTTACAATTGTATTGATAAATAAGAAAAATTCTTAAAATTTTCTTAAGATCAGGTATGTAACCTGTTTTTATTTTATTAATTAAGAGAATTTAATATTAAGTAAGTTTTTATATATGCCTAAAATTAAAACACATAAAGCAACAGCTAAAAGATTTAATATTAGTAAAGCTGGTAAAATAAAACATAGAAAAGCAGGTCAAGATCATTTTAATGCTCGAGAAAGTGGTAAAACCAAGAGAATAAAAAGGCTAGACTTAAATGCAAGTTCTACTTTAGAAAAAACAATTAAGACATTAATGCCTTATAATTAATTTGAAAAGGAATTAATTAAATTAATTTAAATTATTTAAAAATAATATGCCAAGAGTAAAAAGAGGAGTAAACCATGTTAAAAAAAGAAGAAAACTATTAAGTAAGGTTAAAGGTTTTCGTAATGGACAAAAAAATCTTATAAAAAAAGCAAAAGAAGCTGTAATACACGCAGGAGTGCATGCTTTTGTTGATAGAAGAAAGAAAAAGGGAGTTAATCGTGCTTTGTGGCAAATAAAAATTAGTGCTTTTGTAAAAAAATACGATTTATCTTATTCAAAATTTATTGGTTTATTAAAAAGTAAAAATATTGAAATTGATAGAAAAGTTTTAGCAGATTTATCAGAAAATAATGAAAAAGTAATGGAATCTTTGATAAAAGAAATAAAAGTTGATTAATCTATTTTTTTTTGATATAATAAAGTTTAATTAGCAGTAAGAGTATGAACAAAATTCAAATAATACAAGTATTAATCGCTATTTTCTTAATGATTGCTATTTTATTACAAAGTAGAGGAGCAGGACTTTCTGGAATTTTTGGTGGATCTAATAATATATACTTAACTAAAAGAGGTTTGGAAAAGAAATTATTTGTAGTTACGGTGATATTATCTGTTTTATTTTTTACAATATCACTTACTGGGGTTATACTTGCAAAATAAATTTTTTAGTAAAAAAAAGAAAAGTGAACTCTCAAGATAAAAACAAAGATAAAAGCTTTAAAAATATTTTTTTAAAATATTTTAATATTATTAAAGCTTATGTAAAAAAAAAGCAATTTAAAAATTTTTTTTATAAATTGCGTAATTTTTATTTTTTGAAAAATAAAAATAATTTTAAAAGTAATAAAGAACTTAATAAAAAGTTAGTTTATTCCTTGGCTGGTTCTAAAATTCCAAATTTTCGCCAATTAAAATATATAAGGAAATTTTTGTCATCCAGAGAATTGCTTTTAATAAAAATAAGTTTTTTTGTTATATTTTTTTCTACAAGTTTTTTAGTTGGTAGATTTTATTTAACACATCTACAGATAGTCCCTGTTAGTGGAGGAGAATATATTGAAGGCTTGATTGGTTCACCTCCTCAGTTTATAAATCCAATATATGCTGAATTAAATAGTGTTGATAGTGATATTAGTAGTTTGATTTATTCTTCACTTTTTAAAATTGATAAAAATTTTAATTTAAAAAAAGATTTAGTGCTTGATTACGAAATTAGTAGTGATGGTAAAATATATACAATGCTTTTAAGAGATAATGTAGCTTGGCATAATAATAAAGGTCAATTTAGTAGAGATGATGTTATTTATACTTTTGATTTAATAAAAGACAAAAAATATAATTCTCCGTTAAGAGCAAATTTTGAAGGTATTAATATAGAAAAAGTAGTTGAGGATGAACATAAAATAAGATTTATTTTAGAAGAGCCATATGCACCTTTTTTGGAATTATTAACTTTTGGAATTATGCCAAAAAGTATTTGGTCTGAAATTCCAATAGAATCTTTTACATTAACACAGTATAACAAAAAACCGATTGGCACAGGACCATATACTTTTAATGATATTAAAAAAACAGAAGAAGCTGGTATTATTAGAGAATATAGTCTTGTTCCAAATCAAGATTATTATGATGAAGTTCCTCGCGTAAATTTGATTTTTAAATTTTATCAAAGTTATGAAGAAGCTATTACTGCTTTAAATAATGATACAATTAATGGAATTAGCTATTTACCAGATGAATTAAAAAATCAAATAAGTATTCCAAAAACATATAATTTTAATTCTATTTATATGTCAGAAATAGATGCTTTATTTTTTAATCAAGAAAAGAATAATATTTTAAAAGATAAATCAGTAAGAAAAGCCTTGGCTTATGCTATTGATAAAAATAGTTTAGTTAGTAATACTTTGAGTAATAATGCTATAACTATTAATAGTCCAATATTTATTAGTAGTTTTGCTTATGCTAATGAATTGGAAAAATATAATTTTAATTTGCTTAAATCTCAGGAGCTATTAGATAAGAGTGATTGGAAAATAGTTGAGATAAAAGAAGAAGATTTAAAAATAGAAAATCAAAAGGATGATAAAAAACTTAAGGTAGGTCCTGGAAAATGGAGAATGAAAAATAATGACTATTTGGTAATAAATTTAAGTTTTCTTAATAATCCAAAAAATTTAGCAATTGTTGAACATATAAAAAATAATTGGGAAGCAATTGGTGTAAAAACTAATTTGCATAGCTTAGAAGAAAATGATTTACTTGAAGGAGCTGTCTTAGGAAAAGAATTTGAAGTTTTATTATATTCTTATGTAGATCAAATTAATCCTGATCCTTATCCTTTTTGGCATTCAAGTCAAATCGGTGGAAGCGGTTTAAATATTTCTAAATTTAAAAATGATGAAGTTGATAAGTTGTTAACTGAAGCAAGACAAATTAGTGATGAAAATATAAGAAAAGAAAAATATAAAAGGTTTCAAGAAATAATTATTGAGGAAGTTCCAGCAATTTTTATTTATTCACCAACTTATACATATTTACAAAATAAAAAAATAAAGAATTACAGTGTAAATAGCATTGTAGTACCTAATAATCGTTTTGCTAATATCAGTGAATGGTATATAGAAACTGGCAAAAAAATTATTTGGTAAAACTTCTTTCTAATAAAAAAAGCATAATTTCATTTAAGAATATATGATTATTCTTGTTTATTTATGTTTTTAATTAATAAAAAAAATGATTACAAAGTACAAACCACAAACACAAAGTGGAAACAATAATTTATTTTCTGCTAAGCAGTTAGTTAATATGCATCCTTCTCGGGATGATAAAACTAATTCTAATATAAAACCAGCTCAGCATAGAAAATATAATAATAATTATCAAAAAAATAATAAAAATTTCACAAGAAATTTTACAGAAAACAAAACAATAAATCCTGCTATTTTACCAGATGATAAATTAAAAGTTATGGTTTTAGGTGGGCTTGAAGAGGTTGGTAGAAATATGACTTTAATTCAATATGAAAAAGAAATTATCATTATTGATATGGGTTTACAATTTCCAGAAGAAGATATGCCTGGGATTGATTATATTATTCCAAACATAAGTTATCTGGAAGATAAAAAAGATTGGATATCAGGAGTGATTATTACTCATGGGCATATGGATCACATAGGAGGAATTCCTCATATTATGGGAGAGATTGGAAATCCTCCAATGTTTATGGGAAGACTTACCAAGGGCTTGGTTGAAAAAAGATGTGAAGAGTTTACAAAATGTCCCAAATTAAATATTTCTGTTATTGATGAACTTTCTAGTATTCAATTAGGAAAAAATTTTAAATTAGAATTTTTACGAGTTAATCATTCTATTCCTGATTGTTTTGCTATTATTGTGCATACTCCAGTTGGAACGGTTGTTCATACAGGAGATTTTAAAATAGATTATTCTCCGGTTAATGATAAACCTGCTGATTTGAATAGAATAGCTCAGATTGGAGGAGCTGGCGTAAGATTATTAATGTCAGATTCAACAGATGCAACTCATGCTGGTTATCAAAAATCAGAGTCTTCTATTGGAGATGAAATGGATGATATTTTTGAAACAATTAGCGGTAGAGTTATTATTGGAACTTTTGCTTCACAATTAAGTCGTTTGCAGAAATTATTTGATTTGGCAAAAAAGTATAAGAAAAAAGTTTATTTGCAAGGAAGATCAATGAATGATAATGTTGATATTGCTCATAAAATAGGTTATTTAAAATTTCATCCAAGTATTTTGATTAATAATGATAGTGAATTTTTAGAAATTGCTGATGATAAAGTGATGGTATTAGGAACAGGAGCACAGGCTGAAAGTAATGCTTTTCTTATGAGAGTTGTTAATGGAGAGCATAGAACTATTAGTTTAAAACAAGGTGATACAGTTATTTTTTCTTCTTCTGTTATTCCTGGAAATGAAAGAAGTATTCAACATTTGAAAGATATGATAGTAAGACAAGGAGCAAAAATTATTCATTATGAAATGATGGATGTTCATGCTGGAGGTCATGCTAAACAAGAAGATTTGAAATTAATGATGAGATTACTTAAACCAGAATATTTTATGCCAATAGAAGCTAATCATTTTATGTTGCAAGCACATGCTGATTTAGCAGAGCAAGTTGGTATACCACGAGAGAAAATTTTTGTGGCTGACAATGGTCAGATTGTGGAATTTTCAAAAACAGGAGATAATGTTATTGGTAAATTAACTAATCATAAAGTGCCAACTGATTATGTTATGGTGGATGGTTTAGGTGTTGGAGATGTATCTAATATTGTGTTGCGAGATAGAAGAGTTATGTCTGAGGATGGAATGATTGTGGTGATTGCTACAATTGATACTAAAACAGGAGATCCTATAGGTAATCCTGATATCATTTCTAGGGGATTTGTGTATATGAAAGAAAATAGAGAGTTGATTGAAAATACTAGAATGAAAGTAAAAAAGATTGTTAAAGATCATGACAAAAGAACTCCTGCTGATGATGATTATATTAAAAATAAAATTAGAAATGATGTTGGACAATTTTTGTTTGCTAAGACAAAAAGAAGACCAATGGTTTTGCCAGTTGTGATTAAAGTTTAGTTTTAATTGTTTTGTAGATTGTTAATTTTATGTATTTTAAAAATTTGTAGTAAAGAAAGCTATAGAATATGACAATAATATTTATTTTTAAAAAAAGCGCAATGCGAAGCCGACGGGAAGGGACGTCTTTTTTTAAAAATAAATATTATTGTCATATTCTTGCTATAACAAGTGTTTAACATAAGTTATTAAATTTAAAACATATTAGTAATTATCAAAAAAACAAATCAGATAAAATAAGCCAGAAAGTATTAAATATTTTAGTACTTTGGCTTATTTTTTTTATAAAAGTTATTAAACATTTAATTAAATTTTTAACTTTTATTTTTTGTTTTTTATACAAGCCAGTAAAAGTTTTTTTAAGATGGTTTTTTTATAAAATAATTGTAAGATTTTATGCTTTTTATTTGTCTTTTTTAAATAAAATTGGTTGGTCAGAGATGAAGAATAATTTTTTTCATTTTTTGTTCAATAAAAAGTTTATTCACATTGTTGTTGCTTTTTTAACTTTTACTATAGTTTTTGCTAATCATGTCACTAAAACAAAGGCAGAAGAATTAGCTCATTCTGCGAATAAAACTATTTTAGCTGATTTAATTAGTAATGAGTTTAATGAATTTGTAGAGGATGAAAAATTAATTGTAGAAACTTTTGATAGTGAAGTTATAATCTCCCAAACACAACAAACTTATTTGGATAATATTGGAAAACTAAAACCAAAGCTAGGATTAAAAACTGATAAAGATGAGGATGATTTAATTGAAGAACAAAAAAGGGAAGATAAAAAAGAGTTGATGAGGGAAAAAAGAACAGAAACTATTAATTATGTTGTTGAGTCTGGCGATACGATTAGTACAATAGCTTCTAATTTTGGAATTAGTGTAAGTACTATTTTGTGGGAAAATGATTTGACTGTTTATAGTGTGATTCGTCCTGGTGATAGTCTTAAAATTTTACCTACTAATGGCGTTAGTCATAAAGTAGTAGATGGAGAAAGCTTAAGTGGAATCGCTCGTAAGTATGAAATTGAAACAGATAAAATAATGGAAGCAAATAAATTAGCTAAAGATTCTTTTTTGAAAAAAGGTCAAGTTTTAATTATTCCTGGAGGAAAAAGAATAATTGAAAAGCCAATAACAACACCAAGTAAAACATATTCAGCTTATGAAACAATTAAAGAAATTGTTAAGGCTCCAAATGCAAAGCCTGTAGCTGGTAATAAAATGCAATGGCCTACTCAAGGACATAGAATTACTCAATATTATAATTGGAAACATAGTGGACTTGATGTGGCAAATGAGGTAGGTACTCCGCTTTATGCGGCTGATGCTGGAACTGTTGAAATTTCTGGATGGGGGAATGGTTATGGTAATCAAGTTTTGATTGATCATGGAGGAGGTAAAAAAACTAGATATGGTCATGCATCTAAGCTTTATGTGAAAGCAGGAGACAAAGTCGCCAAAGGAGAGACAATAGCAGCTATGGGGTCAACCGGTTGGTCAACAGGATCTCATCTTCATTTTGAAGTTATTATTGATGGAAAAAAATATAATCCACTAGATTATATTAAATAAATATAATAAAATAATACCACTATATAATCTTTTTAAATTAAATAATTACACAGTCAAATTTTTTGACTGTGTTTTTTATTTATTTGCTATTTTTTTTCTTCATATTTATTTCATATTTTTTTTAGGTAAATTTTATGCTCTTTGTTGTATTATATAGAGTATAAATAAATAATTTTTTTAAAAATATGTGTAAAAGATGTGGAATAGTTATTTTTTTGTTTTTTGTTAGTTGTTTTTTGATTAACAATTTACAAGCTGAAAGTAGAATCATTATTAATGAAATAGCTTGGATGGGAACTATTGTTTCCTCAAGTGATGAATGGATTGAATTAAAAAATATGAGTAATGAAGATATTGATTTATCTAATTGGAAATTAGTAAATGATGATCAATCTTTGTTGATAAATTTGGAAGGTTTTATTAAGGCTGGAGAATTTTTTTTGTTAGAGCGAGGAGATGATGAAACTGTGCCTAAGATAGAAGCTGATCTTGTTTATAATGGTGTTCTTTCTAATCAAGGAGAGAGTTTGCAATTGCTTGATAATAATGGAGAACTTGTTGATTTTGTTGATCAAAAAGATGCTTGGCTAGCTGGAGATAATTCTAAAAAATTAACTATGGAAAAAATTGCTGATGTTTGGCAGAATAGCTTTGTGTCTGGTGGTAGTCCTTTTTCTGAAAATTCTAGTAAAGATAGTTCAACAAGTTCAGAAGAAAATATTCTAACAAACGATGATTTGGATAATGAAGAAGAGTTAGAAGAAGTTGATTATAAAGACAAAATTTTTATAAATGAATTTTTATTTGCTCCTGATAGTGGTGAATCTGAGTGGATAGAATTGTATAATTATTCTAGTGAAAATATTTGTTTGGATAATTTTGTTGTTTTTGATGGTTCTGGTGTGATAACTGTTTTAAAAGGTAATATTTTAGCTAAAAATTTTTTTGTTATAGAAAATAAAGGCAAATTAAATAATAGTGGGGATATTATTTTTTTAAGAGATTCTAAAAATAAGATTGTTGATCAAGTTGCTTATGGAGATTGGGAGGGTGATGATGATAATGCATCAATTGATTTTGCTAATTCTTCTTTGGCTAGAATTTCTTATGACAAGGAAAAGGATATTGACAAATTTAAAAGCACTACGCAGTTTACTAAAAATGCTGTTAATGTAATTGTTGTGCCTACTAATGAAATTATTACAAATAGTGTTTCTGCTAATAGCGAAACTAAAGAACTTGATTATAGTAAAAATATAATAATTTCTGAAATTTTTCCTAATCCGGCTGGTCCTGATTTTTCTGAATGGATAGAGCTTGAAAATATTGGAAATAAAAATTTTGATCTTTATGGATGGCGATTAGAAAATAATAATAATCAATATGAATTTGATCATCAAATTATTAATTCAAAAGGTTTTTTGGTTTTAAATAGATTGAAAACAAATTTGGTTTTGAATAATTTGAAAGACAAAATTAAGCTGTATTCAATAAATTCAAATAAAATTGTTGACGAGGCTGAATACAAGGAAGCACAAGAGGACTGTAGTTTAGTAAGGGATAAAAGTAAGCTAAATAATCAATGGATTTGGACTAAGAAAATTACTAAAAATTTAAAAAACGAAATACAAAAAATTAATTTTGCGCCTATCGCTTATTTTCAATTGCCTGAATTTATAAAAACTAATGAATTCCTTGTTTTGGATGCTAGTGATAGTTTTGATATTAATCAAGATGATTTAAAATATTTTTGGGATTTTGGAAATGGTGCCAGTAGTACAGGAGTTTTAGTTAGTTTTGTTTATAAGGAAGCTGGAGATTTTAAAATTAAATTAAGAGTGAGCGATGGAAAGCTAGAAAATATTTTAGAAAAGAAAATAAAAGTTGAAAAAAATATTGAAGAAAATAGCTTAATAAAAAATTTGGTTTTAGAAAATAAGAGCAAAGCTAATAAAATAATTATTAGTGAGTTTTTGCCAGATCCACAAGGAGCAGATTCGGAAGGTGAGTGGATTGAACTTCAAAATATTGATAAGTCAATAATTGATTTGTTTAATTGGAGTATTGACGATGAAGAAGGTGGAAGTAAACCTTATAAAATAAAAGAAAATATAAAGTTAAAGCCAGGAGAATATTTTGTAATTGATAGAGCTGATAGTAATATTGCACTTAATAATTCTTCTGATTGGGTAAGAGTTTTTGATTTTGATGAAAATTTAATAGATGAAGTAAAATACACAAAATCGCAAGAAGGAAAATCTTATATTAAAAATAAAGATAAATGGTATTGGGGGGATCCTAGTCCGTTAGAAAATAATTTGTTCAAAACAGCTTCAGTTGATTTTCAAAAAGAAAAAGAAATAAAAAAAAATAATAAACAAAAAAATGTTTTTGCTCATCAAGTTTTTTTGGGTGATTTAAAAAATTTTTCAAAAGGAGAAAGATTTCAGATTAAAGGAATAGTAAATGTTTTGCCTAATATTTTTTCATCTCAATATTTTTATATAGAAGATGAAACAGCTGGAGTGCAAGTGTATAGTTATAAAAAAGATTTTCCAAATTTATCTTTAGGGGATTTGGTTTTGATAAATGGAGAATTGTCTTTTATAGATGATTTTCCTAGAATAAAAACAAACACAAAAAATGATATTCAGATTATAAGTAAAGCAAATAATTTGTTAGCAAAAGATTTAAAGATTAAAGATGTTAATGATAATTTTTTAGGAAAATTAATCAAAATAAAAGGAGATTTAGTTGATCGCAAAAATGATCTTCTCTATATTGATGATGGAGAATCTGAGATTGTTGCTCAGATTAAGGAGTTGAGTGGGATTGATAAAAAAGTTTTAAAAGAAGGATCTATTATTGAGCTTAGTGGAATTTTAACAAAGCAAGGAAATGACTACAGGCTTTTACCTCGCTTTGTTGATGATTTAGTTATTTTGGAAACAAAAAAAATAGATCAAGGAAATATTTTGGGAGCTGAGGAAAATAAATCTTTAGAAAAGTTTGTTTTGCCAACTAGAAAAGAACAAAATATTTGGCATTATGCAGGGGGATTTTTAGTGTTTTTTGTTTTTATGATTTTGGCATTAGTTGTTAAAAAGAGAATTTTGAATTAAAAAAATTGACAATTAATAAAATATTCCTTATTTTTAAAATAGGTAAAATAATTTTTTAAAAAAATATGGGAATAAATTTTATACAAACAAAGTTTAGTAATGCTTATTTAATTAAGCCTCAAGTTTTTAGTGATGAGCGAGGATTTTTTTTGGAATCTTATTCAGCTAAAATTTTTAAAGAAAATGGGATTAGCTCTGATTTTGTTCAAGATAATCATTCTTTGTCTGTAAATAAAGGAGTTTTGCGTGGTCTTCATTTTCAAAAAGATCCTTTTGCTCAAGCAAAGCTTGTGCGAGTGACTCGTGGATCTGTGTATGATGTGATTGTTGATTTGCGAAAAGATTCTAGCACTTTTGGACAATGGGAGGGATTTTTTCTTGATGAAAAAAACAAAAATATGCTTTTCGTACCAAAAGGTTTTGCTCATGGATTTTGTACATTAGAAGATAACACAGAATTTATGTACAAAGTTGATAATTATTATTCGCCTGAGTGCGACTCTGGGATTATTTGGAATGATGAAGATTTAAAAATTGATTGGCCTATAAAAAATCCTATTTTATCAGATAAAGATAAAAAATTACAAAGTTTTTCTAGTTTTAAAAATTTAATTTAAAATAATATGACAGATCAAAAAATAATTTTAGTGACAGGAGGAGCTGGTTTTATTGGCTCTAATTTTGTGCATTATATTTTAAAAAAATATACTAATTACAAAATTATAAATCTGGATCTTTTAACTTATGCAGGGAATCTTGATAATTTAAAAGATGTTGAAGATAATGAAAATTATAAATTTGTACAAGGTGATATTTGTGATTATGATTTAGTTGATAGGATTATTAAAGAAAATAAAGTTAATTTGATTGTGCATTTTGCAGCAGAGTCTCATGTGGATCGTTCTATTAAAGATAGTAAAAGTTTTGTGCAGACAAATGTTGAGGGAACAAGAGTTTTGCTTGATTGCACTTTAAAAAATGACAAAATAAGATTTCATCATATTTCCACAGATGAAGTTTTTGGTGCTTTAAGTTTGGAAGATGAGCCATTTAACGAAAAAACAAAATATGATCCAAGGAGTCCTTATAGTGCATCTAAAGCATCAAGTGATCATTTGGTTCGTGCTTATTTTCATACACATAATTTGCCAATAACTATTTCTAATTGTTCTAATAATTATGGCCCATATCAATATCCTGAAAAACTTATTCCTTTTTTTGTGACAAATTTAATGAAAGGAAAAAAAGTTCCTGTTTATGGAATAGGCGCAAATATTCGTGACTGGATTCATGTGGATGATCATAATCGTGGAGTTGATATGATTATTCACAAAGGAAAAATAGGAGAAACTTATTGTCTTGGAGGAAATTCAGAAGTTAAAAATATTGAGATTACTAAAAAAATCTTAAAGTTAATGGATAAAGATGAGAGTTTTATTGAATACACAGAAGATAGAGCAGGACATGATTTGCGTTATGCAATTGATTATTCAAAAATAAAAAAAGAGTTAGACTGGGAGCCTTTGATTGATTTTGAGAAAGGTTTGGAGGAGACTGTTGAGTGGTATCGGGAGAATGAGGAGTGGTGGGGGAGATTGAAGAAATAAAATTTATCTGAATAATTTTTCGTCAGCAGATGAAAATAATTTATTTATTTATTTCACATAACGTAAAGATATCCGAAGTTTTGTTAAGCGAAGCGTTACAAAATTTTGGTGGAGCATCAAATTATATTTATCCAAATAATAACAAATAAATAAAGCAATGTCTATATAGTCTTATGTGCAATGATAATATTTTAGGATTAAATAAATATGACATTTTAACTCAGTTTTTACAAAATTTTATCATTTATTAAAATTTTTTAAATTTTAATAAATAGGGTTTTATTTATTGTTTAATTTTTTCTTCTCTAATTATAAATAATTATTTTTTGAAATAATTGACCTTCCTAATTCTTTTTCTGTCTGTTGCGAGAAGTTTGAACTGTCGACAAATTGTCGACGGTTCAAATCCGTCTTCTTCTTTGACACGAATTTTCATTTTGTACCAATAATCCTTAGAATTTTTACTATTAGTTAAAACATAAATAATATCAATTACAGAAAAAAACCATTGATCATTGTGCCAAATTTTACGAATTTGTTTTTGCTCAAAAAGAGCTATTTTATTATTAGTTGTCATATAAAATCATACTTATCCAAATAATAACAAATAAATAAAGCAATGTCTATATAGTTTTCTTGACATTTTTTTGAGTTATGTTATTCTATACATATATGTATAGAATAATGTAATTATATGTTTAGTAAAAATAATAAAATAGCAAAGATTTATGAGTTAGGTGAGGATGTTTTTCGAGCTAAAGATTTAGCGATTATTTGGGAAATAAATAATAAAAATACTCTTTATGTCACTTTGAAAAGGTATGCAGATCAAGGTATTATTAAACGAATTTATAAGGGGTTGTATAGTGTTTGTGATATTAAAAGATTAGATCCTTTTTATTTGGGGCAGAATGCTTTGAATGATTATACTTATTTAAGCACAGAAAGTGTATTATTTCAGAATGGGATAATTATGCAGATTCCTGCTTATTATACATTTGTTAGTCCTAAATCAAAAATTTTTGAAATAGCAGATTACAAATATAAATCTCGTAAGCTACAAGATAAATATTTGTTTAATAATTTAGGAGTTGAGATAAAAAATAAAGTAAGAATTGCTAATACTTCACGAGCTGTTGCTGATTTGTTATATTTTAATCCTAAATATTATTTTGATAATGATAAAGCAATTGATTGGGATGAAGTTAATTTAATCAAAAAAAAAGTTTATGATAATTCCAAATAAAAAAGATGCTATTCATAAAGCTTGGCTTTATAGATTACTAATGGCAATTTATAATAATTCTAATTTGGTTAATAGCCTTTATTTTAAAGGTGGAACTTGTGCGTCAATGTTAAATTATTTAGATAGGTTTTCTGTTGATTTGGATTTTGATTATGATGAAAAAAATTTAAAAATTGATTTGGTAAAAAAGGAGTTAGAAAATATTTTTAGTAATTTGGATTTGGAAATTAAAGACAGTAGTAAGAGAGGTTTGCAATATTTTTTGAAATATCCAGCAGGTGAAAAAGAAAGAGCAATTATAAAAATAGATACTAATTTTCCTTTTAATAAAAATAATAAATATAAACTTAGTAAGTTTGTAGAGATTAATAAATTTATTAAGCATCAAACAATTGAGACAATGTTTGCCAATAAATTATTGGCACTGATTGGTCGTTGGGAAGACAAAAAAAATATTGCTGGGCGTGATGTTTATGATATTCATTATTTTTTTGAACAAGGTTTTGGTTTCGATCGGGAAGTGATTGAGTTTGCGAGAAAAGTTTCTGTTAATGAATTTTTAAATGATTTAATTATGTTTGTTGAGAAAAATGTAAATCAAAAAGTGATTGATCAAGATATTAATTCTTTGTTAGCAATTGATAAATTTCGGAAGATTAGATTGAGATTAAAGGATGAGGTTTTGTTTTTTTTACGAAGTCAGAAAGAAAGATCTTGAAAATTTTTTCATGAAATTATATGATAATTTAAAATATTTTTAAACAAAAAATTTATGAAAACATTAGTTATTTATTACACAAGAACAAATACAACTAAAAAAGTTGCGGAAAATATTGCAGATAAATTATCTGCAGAAATTTTTGAAGTTAAAGACAAGAAAGATTGGAAAGGCCCACTAGGCTATATGAATGCAGGGCGTTATGCCTTGAATAAAAAATTAACAGAGATTGAAGATTTTTCTATTGATGTTGGAGAGTATGATTTGGTTTTAATCGGAACTCCTGTTTGGGTGGGGACTATGTCAGTGGCTATTAGAACTTTTCTTGAGTCTGAAAAAGGAAAATTAAAAAGTGTTGCCTTTTTTTCAACTCAAGGTAGCTCAAAAAGACAAAGAGTTTTTGATGATCTTGAAAATATGATTGGTAAAAAAGGAAAAGCAGAGTTGATTTTGACTACTAAGGAAGTTAATAAGGGCGAATTTGAAGAAAAAGTTATGGAGTTTGTTAATAAATTAGTTTAAATGAAATATTTAAAATAATTATATAGTGGCATTATTTTAAATTCAACTTTTCTGTCATTCTCGGCGAACGAAGTGAGGGAAGGGAATCCAGGAGTGCTTAGTAAAAATATAATTTTAAAAAATAATCTTAAAGCGCAGTATTGAGTATTGAAGTAGTTTGGTTTTAATTAAAAAAATTATTACTTTATACTCCTAGATTCCCGTTTTCACGGGAATGACAGAAAATAATACTAAATTTAAAATAATACCATTATATATCATTTTTTTGTTATTTATTAATTTAATCGTATCATTTATGATATAATTAAGCTAATATTTTTATGAAAAATGATATAATTATTTATTAAAATATGTTTGAAGTTAAATTGAATTCTAGACAAGAGTATATAATAAAATTTGCTAAAAGATGTTACATATTAGAGGTTAAATAATTTTACCAAATAGGTAATCCACCAGTTTAACTGGTGCGACTTGAAAAGGTTTTACCGTTCCTTAAATCCACAAAAAAAAGACACAATGTTGTATAATATGAATTATGGCTTGTTGAACA
>Ga0209467_1000887_pt1 | contig 31859 bp, 28 predicted proteins | sample Higcelwee11metaG_FD_187175 | JGI IMG/M metagenome (GOLD analysis project Ga0209467, IMG submission 187175) | Freshwater pond sediment microbial communities from the University of Edinburgh, under environmental carbon perturbations - High... | ecosystem: Environmental > Aquatic > Freshwater >... | reverse complement strand
CTATTTCCTAAATGAAGATGGAAAAGAAAAAAATATCGGTTTTGCTGCTTCTTTTTGTACTCGTCGTGGTCGCCTTGCTGGTGTCGATGGCTCTTGGGCAGTATCCGATTCCGTTTCCCTTGCCCGATCAAAAAGATCCCATGCTAGAAACGATTCTTTTCGAGATCCGATTGCCCCGGGTGCTTGCCGCAGTGATGATCGGTGGTGCGATGGCTCTTTCGGGAGCCTCCTATCAGGGAATGTTTCGAAATCCGATGGTTTCCCCCGATATTCTGGGGGCTTCGGCGGGTGCTGGGTTCGGCGCGGCTCTTGCGATTCTTTTTTCCTGTAATGCGGGTGAAATTCAGGTGATGGCTTTTATTTTTGGCCTTCTTGCGGTGGGACTCACGCTTTTGGTTTCCAAAACGATTTCCCGGAAGGGCAACATGACTCTGATTCTCGTTTTAACGGGGATGGTGGTTTCTACGCTCTTTTCTTCTTTGATTTCGATCACCAAATACGTGGCCGATCCGGACAGTAAGCTTCCGAGCATTACGTTTTGGTTGATGGGAGGGCTTTCTTCTGTGGGAAGCCGGGATGTCAAACTGCTTTTTGTGCTTTTTCTGGTGGGAGCGATTCCTTTGTTGCTCGTTCGCTGGAGACTCAACGTGCTGTCTTTTGGGGATGAAGAGGCGCAGGGAATGGGTGTGGATGTGCCCAAATTGAGGCTGACGGTGATTTTAGCGTCAACGCTTTTGACAGCGGCTTGTGTGAGTTTGTGTGGTCTGGTGGGCTGGATAGGCCTTGTGGTGCCACACATGGCAAGGCTCTTAGTCGGACCGAATTTCAAAGATCTCTTGCCCGCATCGACGTTTCTCGGGGCTTTTTTTCTTTTGATTGTGGATGATGTGGCGCGTTGCGCTTTTTCTGTGGAGATCCCCTTGGGAATTCTCACCGCCCTGATCGGAGCCCCATTTTTTCTTTATCTCCTCATGAAAGGCAAAAAGGGGTGGACATGAAACTTGAAATTCAACATGTGGCTTGCGGTTATGGCAAAAAGGTGGTGGTACGGGATCTTTCCGTAGAAGTAAATTCCGGTGAAGTGCTTTGCATTCTCGGTCCAAACGGGGTCGGGAAAACCACTTTTTTTAAAACGGTCATGGATTTTTTGCCCCCGATTTCGGGCGAAATCAGACTCAACGGGGAATGCATACAGCCCTGGTCTCGAAAAAAACTCGCCCGTCATCTCGGCTATGTACCCCAGGCCCATATTCCCCCATTTCCTTTTTCCGTGATGGATGTGGTTTCTATGGGGAGAACCGCTCATTTGAGTGCTTTTTCGAGCCCTTCCGCTAAAGATCTGGACGCCTCGTATGCGGCTCTTGAGCAACTCGGGGTGTGCGAACTTTCCGAACGCATTTATACGGAATTGAGCGGAGGGGAACGCCAGATGGTCCTGATTGCGCGGGCTCTTGCGCAGAAACCAGATTTCCTATTGATGGATGAACCCACATCGAATTTGGATTTCGGGAATCAGGTTCGCGTGCTTAAATGCATCGATTCGTTGGTGAAAAGCGGTCTTGCGGTGATCATGACGAGTCATGCGCCGGACCATGCGTTTCTTTGCAGAGCTAAAGTGGCGCTTCTTTATCGGGAAAACAGGATTGATGTGGGAAGCGCCGATGAGGTGATCACCGAGAAAAATCTCCAGAAGGCTTACGGTGTGGATGTTAAAGTCGCCGATATAGGAATCCCCGGTGGACTTCGCCTCAAGACTTGCATTCCGCTGTTGCATTCTGTCCCTGTAGACCCTTGGGAATCTTTTCGCGCGGCCCTCTCTGCCGAACACCGCCCCTCAGAATGTTTTATAGAAGCTTGTAGGTAATAGGAATTTTCAGCTCTGCGGGAAACGGGGGCTTGGGAAATGGTGCCGATTTGTAGACGGTGGCAACGGCACTATCATCCAAAAGAGAAGAGCCACTGCTTTTCACCACCATGACATGAGCCACGGAACCATTTTCCAAAATGACAAAGGAAAGCAAAAGTGCCCCTTCAATTTCTTGGTCCCGCGCCCTTTCGGGATAGATGATATTTTCTGTAATGATTTTGCGGATATAGATAAATTGGTTTTTAAGATAAACCGAAATTTTGTCGCTTTTCCCTTGTGATCCCAGGCCTGTGCCTGCAGCAGTCCCCGCGGAAGCGGTCGGTATGGCGAGGGCTGTTTTCGGGGTGTTGTCCGGTTTTGAAACTGCGGTTTCAGTTTCCGGGAGCGTGTCTGAATTCGCGAGGGTGTCTGATTCCGCCGTCTCTATCTTTTCCTCAAAAACGGGTTGCAGCGTTTCGTCCGGTTTGGCCTCTGGAGCGGGCAGGGCGTTCTTTTTCACCGTGGGTTTGGGGGCACTCGCTTGCGGGGGAATTGGTGCCGGAGCATTGTCTTCGCCGTCTCCCAAAGTGAAATCGATGGTGATGGGCTCTGCTTCCTTTTCGGAGACAATTTGAGCAGAGGCAATCCAGAAGGATGAAAGTAGCAGTGTGTGAAGCGAAAGCGAGACTCCGTAGGCTTTGAGAGATTTAAATAGAGGCATAGAGTTCCTCCTCTATCCATGAAGGACTTTCGGGCAGGGATTCTCTGTTCCGGAGTGCTTGGCGGACTGCCGATGGAGAACTTTCCACAATGCGGCGAATGGCTCCGTTTCGGGTCAGAATCCGTTTGGGACAGAGCAGGGCGAGCAGAGGATCGTGAGTGGAGATGAGCTCTATTTTCAATCGGGTGGTTTGCACTGTGATCTCATGTAAAAATGGTTCTTTCATAAGGATTCCGGGTAAAGACTATTGAGATTCAATGCAAAAAATGTGCCATGATAAAACTTATGATGAAACCTTTGAAAAAAGAAAAACGTGTTCCTGGATGTACAAAAAGAAAATCTTTTCGTTCTTCTTTGTTCCGACTGGGGGTCAGGATAAAAAGCGTCTCAAAATTCGTTTTATAAAAGTAGACGCTGATTCTCGCCAGTGAACATCGGGCTTCGCCGAGCTGACCATCGCTCGGCCCCGCAGGGGTGAGGATGGAACAACGTGACACCGCAACAAATTGCCAATAACACATCGCCTTGCTGGGTTGTGGCCACTTTTGTGCTTACGCACTTGTTGGTGCAACTCGGCAATGGGCATGCAAGCATGCCCGCTGCACTTGTTTTGGTCAACAAACACTCCTGCTCCCACAGGGATCATTCTCACTAAGGAGTAAACCCCTAAGTGTTCATGTTTCCCACTCATTTCGCAAAAGTATCTGTGAGGGATCACTCTCACTAAGCGCTGAAGCGCAAGTGTTCATGTTTCTTGCTCGGTTCTCGACAATTAAAACTTTAGGCTGGCACGAGAATTGCATCTTCTTTTTCAGTTTCTTTGGGTATGGAGCTCCCATTATGGCAATCGATAAATCCCTCGGTTTTTTTGATGTGGATTCGCTGGAATATTTTGCGAATCAAAGTGATTGCGCTTCCATTCTCCCACATCTTTCGTTTCGTCAGCGCGTGATTCCCTTATCACCAGTACTTAACGGTCTTTATTCTTATGCGCTTTCCTGTGGTCATCCGATCATTTTTTCAACTTGCTGTTCGGGAAGATTCCCTGAAGAAAATGAAATTTCCGAAGTGCTTCATATTCCAGCTCTCGATTCCGGAGTATGCTGGAGGGACAAATGCCAGAATTATTCTTTTTTTCTGGTGGAAAAATTTTTTGATGCCTGCCCACAGCTCTCGTTTATGGAAAAAATGCAGACAAAGTTTGCCATGAATCAGAACTTTCGCCGTTTTGTACAGGCTTTGAATGTGGACGAATGGGTCACATTTGGAAATGGAGCTTCTTTTTGTGTTTACCCGGCTCTGCTCAGTCTTTTGAATGCGGGTGAAAAAGTGATCCTTCTTTCGGATGTACTCGTGGACAGCGATTCGGGACATAGCAAAGATCAGGCTTTGTCCATTCGACAGCAGATGCTTGAAGTTTGTATGAAACAGGGTGCTCGGGTTTGTTCACTCCAGGAGTTCTGCAATCATAGGGGGATTTCGACCCATCTTCTGAATTTTCATTATTATTCCGGAAAAACACTCCCTCTTCTCGAAGCCAGAAGAGAATCATGATCCCGACTGGAAAGCGCGTTGGTCCCACGGAAATCTTTGTATTCGATGTTGTATCTTTTCATGCGCAGCCCGAGCATTCGCCTTGTCATACCGAGATTCTTCGCCGCTTCGGACATGTTGCCCTGGGCATTTTTCAAGGCATCCACAATGTATTCATACTCGATGGTTTCAATCTTGGATTCCAGCGCGGAGTGTTCGCTGGTTCCTGTAATCGTCGCATCTTGTAGAGATGGCGGCAAATTATAGCCATGAATCACTTCGTCTTCGCAGAGAATCACCGCTCGTTCAATCACATTTTCCAGTTCCCGGATGTTTCCGGGCCAGGAATAGTTCATGAGCATTTGCAGAGCGGGCGTGGAAATTCGAGTGACTTTTTTATTGTTTTCCTTGGCGAACTTCAGTACAAAATAATCGCAGAGCGTAATAATATCGCTACCCCGTTCGCGCAGGGGAGGCAAAGTAATTGCAAAAACATTGAGTCGATAATACAGGTCTTCGCGGAACTTCCCTTCTTTCACCATTTTGGGGAGATCCCGATTGGTCGCTGTAAGGATACGAATATTGACTTGGATCGGCTTATTGCCGCCGACGCGTTCGAAGGTCCTTTCTTGAACTACACGCAAAAGTTTCGCCTGCATAGGAAGCGAGAGTTCGCCGATTTCATCGAGAAAAATAGTGCCGCCATCAGCATCTTCAAAACGCCCTTTGCGGACAGCATCCGCACCTGTGAAGGACCCTTTTTCATGACCGAAAAGTTCACTTTCAATAATACTTTCCGGCAAAGCGGCGCAGTTGAATTTTATAAAGGGGCCATCGGCAACTGCACTGTTATAATGAATGGCGTTCGCTACCAGTTCCTTGCCACAGCCACTTTCTCCGAGGATCAGAACGGTGATTCGGGTCTTCGCTATTTTTTCAATCAGGGTATAAACTTCCTGCATGGTTGAGGAGTTGCCGATGATATTCGAAGGGTGGAACTTTTTCTTGAGAGCTTCCTTTAAACGACGGTTTTCACCTTCCCAGTAAGTTTTTTCTTCATTCTTCAAAAGGTAGAGTTCCACCGCCTGCGCGATAATGGAGGCGATAAAAGTGAGTAGTTTCACATCGGCGTTCAGAATCTCGTGCGAGGCATACAGTTTCTCCACACTGATGGTTCCGAGCACCATTTGAGCGCGTCGGATAGGAATGCAAAGAAAGGAATAATCCAGATCTCCTTCACGCCTACTCTTGGTCCGGTTGAGGAATGCGGGTTCTTCGCGAATTTTCGGTACGATAATGGCTCTTCCGCTTTCCACGACTCTTCCCGTAATCCCTTCTCCGAGATTGTAAACTCCACGCGCTTTTTCTTCGTCTGTGAGTCCCAGACTTTCGTGAATGAAAATGGTGCCGGTGGTTTTGTGATAAAGGGTGAGCATGACACTGTGGATTTCCAGATGGTCTTCCATGATTTTCAGAAGCACCTGGGTGGTTTTTTGTAAATCTTCGCATTCAGTAATGCCTGCTCCCATCTTATAGAGAAGCGGGAGCACTTTGGCCCGGCAGACGATACTGTCGCATTCCTTAATATCGTCGCATTCTTTGACAACAGCTATATTCATGAGAACCTCGTGGTTTTCGCGGAGTGGGATAGATTCAGCAAATATTGCGAGAATAATGTCTCTGCATTGATGTTTTTTGTATCAGCCATCTGTGTGCGCATTTGGTTCAAAAATTCCTGACTTTGGGAATCGCTCAAAAGAATTCCCCGTTGTTTCCCGATATATTTAATCGCTGCCCGTCCAGAATGTTTTCCTATCACAAGCTCTCTTTTGCCCCCCACTTTTTCCGGTGCAAAAAGTTCGTACGTTTCACTGTCCTTGATGAGTCCATCCACATGAATGCCCGATTCATGTCTGAATATTTGGTTCCCGAAAAGAGGTGCGTGCTCTGGAATCGGGCGCCCAGTGATCTCGGAAAGAGAGGTACAAAGGGCTCGCAAACGAAGAAAGTCGAAATCGGGGAATCCTCCTTCTAGAAAGTGTACTGCTCCGACAAATTCTTCCAAGGATGTGTTTCCAACCCGTTCGCCTAAGCCGAGTACCGAGCAGGAAATCATCTGGGCTCCGGCTTTCCAGGCCGCGAGAGAGTTGGCGGTGGCAAGACCGAAATCGTTGTGGGCGTGAAAATCCAGTGGAATTTTGAGTCCATTGGTGAGTCTGCGGATGATCAAGTCCGTTTTTTCCGGAGTGAGAATGCCGAGGGTATCCGCGTAACGCACGCGCACCACACCCAGATCTTCTGCGTGCTTAAAAATTGTGGACAGAAATTCGGGATCAGTCCTGGATGCATCTTCAGCTCCGAGGGAAACGATCAATCCTTCCCGGATCGCAAAACCGATTACTTCGTCCATTTGATTTTTGATCCAAGAGGAATCCTTGCGAAGTTTTTTCGCTAAAAGAACAGGACTCGTGGGCACAGAAACGTGAACATGATGGACTCCGCATTCTAAAGAAGCCGTCACATCGTCAATGCTTAACCGATTCCACGCAAGAATATCGGCTTTGAGTCCTTTCTGTACCAGTTGTTGCAAGACCCCTTTTTCTTCTTTGCCCATTTGAGGGATGCCCGCTTCAATAATGGAAACTCCCAAACCATCCAAGGCTTCGGCGAAGTGAATTTTTTCTTCTTGGGTAAAGTAAACGCCCGGGCTTTGTTCTCCGTCCCGAAGCGTTGTGTCCAGTAAGAATGGGTCTGCCATAAACACTCCTTTATTTTTGGATGCGTTTGAAACATCGGGGCGTTTCCCGATGGGGACAATCGCTGCAGACGATTTTCCCGCAGAATTTTTTCTGAAAGGCTTCCAGATCTCTGGGCACCTGTACGGCTCCGAATCCCTTGAATTCTAAGGCGAGTCTCGCGTTCACTAGATACTCCCCCCAGATGTAGGCCCAGAGTTTCCCTTCGTCGAGGGTGCTGAAATCCACCTCATCAATGGGTTTTTCAAAGGACGCATCGTAAAGGCATTCGGTCTTTTTCATAAAACCGTACTTTCGGGACAGAACTACATTTTCTTCTATTTCCTGTTTCTTTCCATTTTTAATCAGGTCTTCGGTGAGCAGGTTATAAATACGGTTCTTTTTTACGTCTCCCTGATAGAGTTCGGATTTGAGCCGGATAAACTCGGCTATCTCGGGGCTCCAAGAGACGATATAACTCACCGAGCTACTGTTGGTAACAAAGGCTACTCTGATTTTCATCTGTGCTCCTTAAGGACACCCTTTGGCATTGCCGCCGCAGGATGCTCCGCATTGAAAAGGTTTTTCTTCCGGGGTATTTTTCAGATCTCGGCTGGCTTCAATAGAATCGGGAATAAGACCTTCGGCGATGCAGACCCGGATTCCCGATTCCGCAAGTACGGAACGCGGCAAAGGCCCTGCTCCCGCAGCAATCAGCAAGGAACAATCGCGCAAGGTATGCGCGAGGGCTTTCCATCGGTCTTCTCCCGAATCCGCCGGAGGCATTTTTCGGATGTCCACAAGAACGGGTCTCTTGCTTTGGATATCATAAATGCGGAGGCTTTCCGCTTTTCCTAAATGCGCATTTACAAAAAGACCTTCGTTGCTCACTACGGCGACATAGGGGCGCTTTTTATTTTCTGGTTTGGTTTTTAAAAGATTTTCGGTGCTGTTTTTTCCTGTGACTTGGGCTGCAAAATGCAGGGTTTCTTCGGGAGGATTTTTATCCCCTAAAAGGCCCACGGCATCTGCCCTGCAACGCGAACAGTGAGTCATCTGTGGGAGATAAACCTGAGTTGCCTTGCGGAGCGATTTCATTTCTTCAACGGTGGGTTCACTGATATGGGCAAAATCTGTATTCGGGGTGGGGATCATTGGGATGATATTATGGAGAGAAACGCCCATGGCGGCGACGGTTTTAGAAATGGTTTCGACATGAGAATAATTGACGGTGGGAACGCAGACGGTGTTCACTTTGACAAGAATATCGCGGCTGACCAGAGCGCGGATCGCTTGTTGTTGCTGCTCCCAGAGAAATGCGGCCGCCCCTTCTCCACGCTCAGGAATACCGTTTATACGGATATGTTCGTAAATGGACGCTCCGATACGGGGATCCACTGCGTTCACCGTAATAGTCACATGGGAAACTTTCAGCGCTTTGATCGCATCAATGTATGGCAAAATTTGAAGCCCGTTCGTGGATACGCAAAGCATCAACTCTGGAAAATTCTCTCGCACAAGGCGGAAGGTTTCCAACACAGCCTCTGGATTCGCAAAGGGATCTCCGGGGCCAGCGATGCCCACCACACTGATATTGGGAACCCTTTTCAGATTCCGCTTTAAGTGCTCAAGCGCTTCTTCGGGATTCATCACCGAAGCAGTGACGCCGGGACGGGATTCGTTAACGCAAGAAAATTTCCGATCGCAAAAACGACACTGGACATTGCAATGAGGGGCCACTGGCAAATGAATTCTGGCATAAGTCCGACAGGATTTCTGGTTAAAACAGGGATGATTTTCTAATCGAGGATCTTTAATTTCTTTTTCGGCAGAGAGCATAGCCACTCCTTTCGTGGGAACGTACCTCAATGTCAAGCGAATTCTATACCATTACATATTGTTTTTGATGAAATCAGAAAAAAAGATGAATCCGGAGAGTCTGTTTTTTGGAAAAAAGCTTTTTTTTATTCTATTTGGCGTTTTTATTCGTTTTTAGCCAACAGTAATTTTTACTTGCGGAAAAGCGAATGTACGCCAATGTCTATTCGGTATGGGAATAGTTCTCTCTCGTACAAAAAAAATGAAAAATTCTCAACAAAAGTGTACCTGAATGTTCAATCACTTTTTCAGGCATTACAAAAAAGAACAATCCGAATTTTTTCTTTGATTTTCTTGTCTATAGCCGTTTTTGGCATGTTGTTTGCTCAAGCCTTCATCGAAGCGAAGTATCGCTACCAACGAACGAAACGGAAAACAAAGGAATATCTCATGACAAGAAAGATTGCGTTCTACGGAAAAGGTGGTATTGGAAAATCCACGACTCAGCAGAATACTGCGGCGGCGATGGTTCATTTGTACCACCAAAAAATATTTATTCATGGATGCGACCCGAAAGCGGATTCCACTCGCCTGATTCTGGGGGGAAAGCCTCAAAATACAGTGATGGATACCTTGCGCATGGAAGGCGAAGGGGAAGTCACCATTGAAAAAGTCGTAAAAACTGGCTATGAAGGGATTCGCTGCGTAGAATCCGGTGGCCCGGAACCAGGAGTGGGTTGCGCGGGTCGTGGTGTGATCACCGCCATCAATTTGATGGAAGAACTGGGTGCCTACCCTCCTGACTTGGATTTTGTCTTTTTTGATGTGCTCGGAGATGTGGTGTGTGGCGGTTTTGCCATGCCGATGCGTGAAGGGAAAGCACAGGAAGTTTACATTGTGGCTTCGGGTGAAATGATGGCTATTTATGCGGCCAATAACATTGCTCGCGGTTTGTTGAAATATGCGGAATCTAGCGGTATCCGCTTGGGTGGCATTATCTGTAACAGCCGTAAAGTGGACAAAGAACTGGATTTGATGGCGGACTTTACCGAAAAACTCGGCACGCAGATGATTCACTTTATTCCTCGCGACAACATGGTGCAGAAAGCGGAATTCAACAAGAAAACCGTTATGGAATATGATGAAAACTGTAATCAGGCGAAGGAATACGGAATTCTTGCCAAAAAGATTATTGAAAACAAAAGCTTTGTCATTCCAACGCCGATGACGATGGATGAATTGGAGCTGATGGTAACCAAATACGGCATTGCGGACTAATAAAGGAGAACATCAAATGAAAATGATTCGAGCTATTATTCGCCCTGACAGTGCCGATGAAGTCACTGATGGTCTTTCTGATGCCGGTTTCGTTTCCTTAACCAAGGAGAACGTATTCGGTCGCGGAAAACAGAAAGGTTTGACTGTAGGCACCACCCATTACGATGAACTTCCAAAAGCCATGATCATGCTCGTCGTTGAGGATGAAAATGTGGAGGATGTGCTGAAAATTATTCAGTATAAAGCGTATACGGGAAATATCGGTGATGGGAAAATTTTTATCAGTCCCGTGGATGATGCTGTGACGGTTCGTACCGGATCTCACGATCTGTAATGGATTTTTTCCAAGGAGATTGAAATGAAGGAAATCATCGCCATTATCCGACCTAGAAAAGTCTCAAGCACCAAAGAAGCATTGGATGCTTTGGGTTATCCCTCTATTACCGCTACAGCGGTATTGGGGCGTGGTAAACAACGCGGTATCGCCAATGAAGTTTCTTTTCCCGTGGATCCCGCTCTCAGACATGCCGGTAAAAGTTTAGGGATGAAATTTATTCCTAAGCGTTACATTTTTCTCGTCGCTGAGGATGAACATGTCGCGGAAATTGTGGAGACCCTTGTAAAAATCAACCAGACAGGCCAAGTGGGTGACGGCAAAATTTTTGTCTGCCCCATTGAAAATTCGGTCCGGGTACGAACTGGTGAAACCGGAAACGCAGCGCTGATTTGACGCGCAAGGAGACGACTTTATGCCAATGACCCTACTCAAGTGCGACTCGACCATTCCAGAGCGGGAAAAGCACTGTTATATCAAGGCTCCGGGGGAAGACTCCACCCAGTATTTGCCCTTAGCAAATGTCAATACCATTCCGGGAACGCTTTCGGAACGCGGGTGTAGTTTCTGCGGAGCAAAACTTGTGATCGGAGGTGTTCTCAAGGATACCATTCAGATGATCCATGGCCCTATCGGTTGCGCTTACGATACCTGGCACACGAAACGTTATCCCAGTGATAACGATAACTTCCAGTTAAAGTATGTCTGGTCCACCGGAGTTAAGGAAAGAAACGTGGTATTCGGCGCCGAGAAAATTCTGAAAGAGAGTATTCTCGAAGCTTTCGATGCCATGCCGAATATCAAGCGGATGATGCTTTATACGACTTGTACCACGGCTTTGATTGGTGATGACCCGAAAGCCGTTGCGCAGGATGTGATGGATGAACGCCCCGATGTGGATATCTTTGTGACCGAGTGCCCAGGTTTTGCCGGGGTGAGTCAGTCTAAGGGACACCACGTCTTCAATATTGCCTGGTGCAAGGAGAAGGTGGGGCAAGTAGAACCCAAGATTACGAGTAAATACACGATCAACTATATCGGTGATTACAATATCCAGGGTGATGCGGTTCTTTTTAACGAGTACTTTACTCGCATGGGTATTCAGGTCATTGCGCATTTTACCGCCAATGCCACTTATGATGAATGTCGCAGTATGCACCGGGCTCAACTTTCGGTCTGTAACTGTGCGCGTTCCGCAGGGTACATCGCCAATGAGCTTAAAAAGCGTTACGGCATTCCACGTCTCGATATCGATTCTTGGGGATTTGGACACGTTGCGGATGGTTTGCGCAAAGTCGGTGCTTTTTTCGGCCTAGAGGCTGAAGCGGAAAAAGTCATTGCTGAAGAAGTGGCGAAGTGGAAGCCTAAACTGGATTGGTATAAGGAAAAAATTCAGGGCAAGAAAATGTGTATCTGGACCGGTGGCCCGCGCTTGTGGCACTGGACTCATGCAGTAGAAGAAGAACTCGGTATTGATGTGGTCGCCATGTCCTCCAAGTTTGGTCATCAGGAAGACTTTGAAAAAGTGATTGCGCGTGGCCGTAATGGAACCATCTATATCGATGACGGCAATGAACTCGAATTTTTTGAGGTAATCGATATGATGCACCCGGACATTATTTTTACTGGCCCTCGTGTCGGTGATCTGGTGAAAAAGGCGCATATTCCTTACATCAACGGTCATGCCTATCATAACGGTCCCTACCAGGGATTTGAGGGGTTTGTCAATATGGCTAGAGATATTTACAATGCAATCCGTTCGCCACTTTGGAAATTTGCTGGCGAAGATATCCGGGATCAGGGCGCGTCCGCTATGGACGAAGAGGTCAAGGTGGCTGTATGAACGAAAAAGTAGAAGCTGTTGTAGAGTACATCCAGAAAAATTGTTTGTGGCAGTTTTTTTCCCGCAGTTGGGATCGCGCCGATAATATTGACGGCATTCTCACTAAAGCGGGGGAAATTTTTGCGGGGGAATCTCCCGCTCAAGAAACCGCTGCAGATAAATGCTGGTTTGCAGACGCAAAAATTTTGATTGCCGAATTGAAAGTCAAAATTCCCTGGTTTGCCGCTGCAGATAAAAAAGAAGTTAAGGAAATCCTCAACGGTGTCAAAGAACGTATGCGAGAAATCGCCATTGACAAATCCAAGAACGAAGAACTGAAAATACCGAACTACTGAGGCTCAGGGATACTGAGAAAGGAAAACACATGGCTTGTACAGTCAAAGAAAAGGGACGGACGGGCGTCATTAACCCGATATTCACTTGCCAGCCCGCTGGAGCCCAGTTCGCGAGCATTGGCATCAAGGACTGCATTCCTATTGTCCACGGAGGACAAGGGTGCAGCATGTTTGTGCGATTGCTTTTCGCCCAGCATTTCAAAGAAAATTTCGATATTGCCTCTTCCTCTGTTCATGAGGATGCGGCGGTATTCGGTGCGATCAAACGTTTGGAAGAAGGCGTTCTCGTTCTCGTCCAGCGTTACCCCAATCTTCGGGTGATTCCTGTCATTACGACATGTTCTACCGAAGTCATCGGCGATGATATCGAAGGGGTGATCACTCGGGTAAATCGACGTTTGAAAACGGAACATCCGGATCGTGAGGTCTTTGTGGTTCCGGTGCATACTCCGAGTTTTGTAGGGAGTCAGATCAGTGGGTTCAACGTAGCCCTCCAATCTATTTTCACTACCATCGCCACACAGAAAAAAGAACCGACGGAAAAAATAAACGTTTTCCCAGGTTGGATCAATCCGGGTGATGTTCATGAGTTGAAGCACTATTTCGCCGAAATGGGAGTGGAAGCTTCCGTCTTTTTCGATGTCGAAAGTTTTGACTCTCCTATTATGCCTTCTAAGAATCATTTCACTCATGGTACCACGACGGTTGAGGAAATTCAGGAAAGTACGGGTGCGAAGGCTTCTATTTCTCTTGCCCAGTATGAAGGCGCAAGTACCGCTGATTACTTGGCGAAGAAATTTGCAGTGCCCCATTCTGCATTGCCAACACCCATCGGCATTAAGAATACAGATCTCTTTGTGCAGGAAATTTCCAAGTTGACAGGCAAACCGATTCCTGAATCTTTGGTTCGGGAACGTGGAAAAGCGATCAATGCTCTCGTGGATCTTGCGCACATGTTCTTTGCGGACAAACGCGTTGCGATTTACGGCAGTGCTGATTTAGTGCTCGGTCTTGCGCAGTTCTGCATTGAAGTGGAACTCAAGCCCGTACTTCTTTTAATCGGAGATGACAATACCAAGTACGCCAATGATCCGCGGATTGCAGAGATTCAGGCAAGCGTTGATTACGATATTGAAGTCGTCACGAACTCCGATTTGTGGGAACTGCAACGTCGCATTGAAAAGAAGGAAATAGAACTCGATTTGATTATGGGACATTCCAAAGGTCGCTGGGTTGCCATCGACAATAAGATCCCCATGGTTCGGGTAGGTTTCCCTACGTTTGACAGAGCCGGTCTCTATCGCCATCCGATTATGGGATACGCAGGAGCATCGTTCCTCAGCGAGATGATTGCCAATGCATTCTTTACGGATATGGAGTACAAGAAAGAAAAGGAGTGGCTCCTGAACGTCTGGTAATTGCGATAAACATTTGGCCCTTTTTAGGGAGACCGTTGAAATGGAATTTCTACTCCTTGTTTTTAGTGAAATTCAACGGTTTCCTTTTTTTTTGTGAGGTTTGCATTATGACGGAAAAGCAGTCTGAAACAAAGTCTTCTGTCGTGGACAGCGTCGTTTTTCACGGAAAACTCAGCGAACTCTACCGTTTGGCCAAGGAAGGCAAAATTGAGACGCATCTTCAGGGTAGTCACACGCGGCCCTGCAAATTCTGGACCGCCATGAAAATTCTGAGCGGTGTCCGCAATTCGATTGTGATCACTCACGGCCCGTCAGGATGTGCGTTCGGCGTTAAACAGGCTTATAAACTCACCAATAGCCGCAACAGCGGTTCCCCTTACGAAGCGGTACTCAGCACGGCGATCGATCAGACTCGAGTCGTCTACGGAGGAGACCGGGAACTGAAAGTGGCGTTGCGTGAAGTGGAAGCGAAGTATCACCCCGATGCGATTTTCGTCGCGACGAGTTGTGCGGCGGGAATTATTGGAGACAATGTCGATGCTGTGGTGGATTCCATGCGCACGGAAATTCAGGCAGAAATGCTCCCCATTCACTGTGAGGGTTTTGCCGGAGAATACCGGAGTGGTTTTGATCTTGTTTTCCGCGAACTTGTCAAGCTGATGAAACCCCCGACCGATGAACAGCGGGCTTCTCTTGCCAAAAGCGTCAACATTGTCGGCGGAAAAATGGGCCCGGAACGCACGGAAGTGGATACCGATGTCAAAGAACTCCTACGCCTCATTGAGGGCATGGGAGCCAAAGTCAATGCGGTCATCGCCGGAGATTGCTCTCTGGAAGAATTACAGCGTGCCCCTTCGGTCGCTGTCAATTGTGCGCTTTGTCTTGATGTCGGGTATGCGGTCGGCATGGCGATGCTTGAAACTTATGGAACGCCCTTGAATTCGACTATTCTTCCCTATGGTATTTCAGCAACGGAAAAGTGGATTGAAGGAGCGGCAAAACACCTGGGGATGGAACGGGAGGCCAAAGCGCTGATGGCCCGGGAATATGGAGCGATCCGGGATGAATTTGAAGCGGTGCGTGCGTCTCTGGAAGGAAAGACTGCCATTGTTGAAGGTCACGACGCCATCAAATCGCTTTCGATCGCTCACATGCTCGAAAAAGATTTTGGTATGCGCGCGGTGATTTACAATTTTCACCCTTGGAGCAGTAAAGCACGTGAAACGAGTATCGATTATCTATTGGAAACGGGTCTTGATCCCGAAATTCTCATCACCAAGGGAACTCTCGCGTTTGGCAAGTACGAATCTATGAAACAGACCGAAGAGGAACTCCTCGCTTTTCTGGGCGATCTTGACCCTTTGAAAACCGTTTATTTCGGCTCTTCGCTGAGTTTTCCCCATATTCCGCTGGTAGATTTGAATGCGATTCTCAACCGTCCGCGTTTTGGTTACCGCGGCGCTTTGAAAGTCGCGAAGTGCGTAAAAACGGCACTCGATTATGCGTTCCGCCCCCGCAGTGCACTCATGAAAAGAATTGTATTCCCGGAAAAAGCGGGATTGAATTCTGCTCAGTCCCTGACCCCGAAACTGGCCTCTGATATGCCCGATTGCACGATGTATGCCCCTGGAAGAAAGCGAGGTTGCGGATGCATGAATTAGATTTCCCCCATTGTGAACATTCCAAGGATCCTCTGGTTTCCTGTGCCCTGGAAGGGGTCGCGAGTGTGGTCGCAGGGATTCGCGACGTGGCCATCGTTGTGCATTCTCCGCAAGGGTGCTCGGCGACCGTGGCAAGTGCCTACGATCATCATGAAATTGATTTTACGCGCCGTAAAATTGCCTGTAGCCGTCTTTTTGAAACGGATATTATCATGGGGGCTACCCAGAAACTGAAAGACCTGATTCTTCAGGCCGATAAAACGTTTCAGACCAAAGTTCTTTTTATCATCGGTACCTGTGCTGCTGATATTATCGGCGAGGATCTCGCTGCCGTTTGCCGCACCCTACAGGATCAGGTGGGAGCGAAACTCATCCCGGTCATGGCGGGGGGCTTTCGTGGCGATGCCTACATGGGTATGGATCTCGGACTCTCGGCCCTGCTTTCTTTTATTCAACCAGCAGATCCTGCACCAAAACAATCTGGAGCCAAAAAACGGGTCAATCTGATTCTTCCTCAGGCGAGTGAAAATCCCACCTGGTGGGCTGACGAAGCGTGGGTGCGCTCGGTTCTCGAACGCATGGGAATCGAAGTCTTTGCCTCTCTTCCCCGCGATATGACGCTCGAAACACTCGCCCAGGTAGCGAACGCTGATGCGAGTATTCTCTTGAGTCACGATGCGGGTTTTGTTTTTGCGGAAGCTCTTGAAAAAAGAGGGGTGCCCCGGATTCTTCAGGATCTGCCTTTACCCGTGGGCGTTGAAAATACAGGCCGCTGGCTACGAGCTCTCGGAAAGCATTTCGGAACTGAAAGCATTGCCGAAGCGATCATCAGTGAAGGTGAAGCCAAGGTTGTCGAAATTCTTCGCAAACGGGGTCTCATGATTATTCCCAGGTACAGGAACGCGCGGGTCGCAATCTCTGCCGATTGTACCATCGGAATTCCCTTGATTCGCGCTCTTTTTCAGGAACTCGAAATGATTCCCGAAGTGCTTCTTTTCCGAAGCGATTCTCCACAGGCGCGCCGCCTTCTCGAAGCCGAATTGCAGGATTTGGGCATTGAACCCAAAGTAGTCTTTGGTGCGGATGGCTGGAAAATCAAAACCGCACTTAAGAATGCTTCTGTGGATGCGGTTTTGGGCTCTTCCTGGGAAAAATACATCGCTGAGGAACTGGGCATTAAAATCGCCTTTGATGTACTCAATCCCACTTCCCGGGATCTTTACATGGACCGATCTTACTTCGGTTATGAAGGGTATCTCCATCTTCTCGAAGCCATCGGAAATGATTGGGAAGCGGCATTCCGATCTAAGGAAATTGTCTGGGATAAGTTTGAAAAGAAAGAAACAAAAGAAGCTACAAGGGACACAAAAATATGAAAATCGCCACATTTATCAATCAAGAAGGCCATGTTGTCAATTTTTATGAATCCGGTCTCGTGCGCCTCTATAACCAGGCCTATGGCGTCTGGACCAAGGAAAAAGAATTTCCTCTGGAATTAAACAGCGATATGGGAGTTGCGGAAGTCCGAGTCAAACTCCGCAATATGGTCGCTCAGTTAGAGGACTGCCGGGTATTTCTCGCAGGAGAAGTCAAAGGGGTTCCCTACGCCATTTTGGAAGGCATGGGCTTTAATATCTGGAAATCCAGTGGGCCGGTATTTGAACAACTCGATTTTGTGGCTTCAAAAGAACGAGACGCATTAGAAGCCGCCAAGAGACCTAAAGTCGAACCGGTTCCCGTGGGGGATATTCGGGATGGTCATTATTGGATCAACCTTCAGGAGGTTCTGAACAGCGAGCCCTTGCTCACCTCTAAATCGGTCTTGCTTCCTTTTATGGAAAATACCTCTTTTCAGAAACTTGAAATTATTTGCGAACATGCTCCTCGCTGGTTCGCCACTGAATTCGAACGACTCCATCTACGCGCCGAGGGCGATGCGACCGGAAGCTGCGGCTGCGGTCATGAAATAAAAATCACCGTTTACCCCAAAGAGTAAAAATGGATACCCTCGGAATATTTCTAGCCCAGGCTTTTTTAAGATCTACAGCAAAAACGCACCTTCCTGAGATTCGGAAGGTGGAATTGTCTTATAATGCAAGACAAGGAGTTTCGGTACTTCCTTTTCTGCAAACGGCACCGGAAGCGGAACCTTTTCCCGGTTTTCTCGCTCCCCTGGATATTTTCGGCATCCTGAACGACTACTTTGTTTTTTTGAATCCTGATTTTGAATCCATTTCCTCTTGGGAACGTTATTGCAAGCTTCCTAAAACGAATCGCAGTGAAAAAATCCTCGCCGAATTCTATCGGATTCTGAGAGTGTATTTTCTCGTCTGCACTCACCAGGAAGGCCGTATTGAGGAAAAACCTGAAGAGGGTCTCATTCTTCTTAATCTTCCAGAAACCTCTGTGGTTTACACCGCTCACCTTTCTCCGATTGCGCTCGAGCTTCTCTGCTCTGCTGTGACCTATTATCTTTTTTCACTGAAACGGCCGGATCCGGAAGCTTATGTAGAAGCGATGCTTTCCTCTTATTACAAAGACGTGGCGGATCATATTTCTTTTTTCTGTGATGAAGGCAGTAATATTTATCAGTTCCAGATGACTTTTCACATGAATCGTCATCTCCGGTTGATTGGTGGTAATGCGCCCATTCAAATGGACACCGAATTCGTCTTTTTTGAGCTAGAAGATTTTCATCAGGATGCCCTGCGTTATCCCATCGATATTTATTTTAAAATAGAACGACAATTGTATGTGGTTCCTGTGGAAGCTCTGACCAATAACAAGCTTCCTCGAATCGAACTTGAACGTTGGAAAGCAAAGGAGGTCTATCATGGCTGATGCTTTTTCCAGGTCTTATCGACTGCACTTTGCCTATGGTGTTGACATGAATCCAGATCAGATTCGTTCTTGCTGTAGTCACCCGGAAGTCGTTGCGGTAGCGTGTCTGAAAGATTACGAAATCGGTTTTTTCGGGTATTCTCGCACTTGGGATGGGGGGATTGAGTCCATCGTGCCTGCCTTGGGACATGAAGTCTGGGGGGTGGTTTATCGGCTGAATTTTGCCGATGGGGAGAGCCTGGATAAAGAGCAGGATGTACGCATTGATGGAACGGGCCTTTATTTTCATTATCCGGTCTCGGTGATGGATCTTTCTGGAACGTGCTATGATGTACTTCTATACAAAAAGGATGAATTAGGGTCGCCGACACTTCCGAGTCGCGAATACCTGAGCCGTATTCTTGATGGCGCTGCGGTGCGGGGACTTCCTGATCGCTATATCGAACATCTCTGGAACTCAAAAGCCAGGCTGGCTTCTTACCTTGTTCCCCGTGGGCTAGGCTTCAAATCGGAGCTTCTGCGCAATATGGCTTGCACGGGCTGTGGGGACCTGCGGGAATCCAAGGGTGGGTTCCTTTAAAATGGTGAAGGCAAAGACTTTTATTACATGAGTCTTATGCGTTATCAAGGTAAAATTGTCAGTGGGAAAGAAGGACGTAGTTTTGTCACAAATCCAAAAAACAATCCTTTCGAATGGCTTTCTGGATAACGGTTGTTGTGTAGATCAAGCCGTTTATTTCCTGTTTTTCTTTGTGAGAATTTGCAACAACGTTTTGCCGACGGCGGCATTGTCTGTATAGTTGCCGCGAACAGGATCGTGGTTGATGGCGGTAGCAGGTAAAGCTTCGGAGCACGAGCCTTTGGCAAAGAGGGGCACGAGCTGATTGGTGTGATTCCCCGTGTTCCAGGAATAGCCCGGAATTTTTCCTTTGCCATTATTCACCAGATCATAATCCACGTTAAAAGAATCTTCTCCTGTCTGATAGATTCCTTGAGGCCCTGTGAGGTAACCTGTTTCATGATCTCCGGTGATGATCAGTAAATTATTTCCCCAGCCCCCGTTCTTTTCAATCCACGCGATGACGGTTCGTACCGCTTTGTTAAAGCCCATTTTTTCTTCAATATTGCGGGCAATAAAGTTAGAATGCCCTGCTCCATCAATGGCTCCCCCTTCAATCATGAGGAAAAACCCAGCGGTATCTTGGGAGAGAACGCGGAGAGCGACGGTGGACATTGTGGAAAGTTCGGGGACCGTGGTATTAAAAGGAACCTGCTCGACGGTATCTGTTCCTGCATTGCCGTTGCTGCGTTCTTCCTGTAAGGTGTAATAAGCTTGCGCTACACCGATAAGGCGTTTTGGCAATTTTCCTAATCCATTGGCGAGAGAATCAAACGAATTTTTGCGTTCGAGGAGGGTCCAGGAACCTTCCTTATTTTTTGCGGTGCCGCTGACGAGCTGATTCCATGTATCTTGTCCGCCCACATATTTGTATTGAGGACTCGCAGTCAGTTTTCCGTCATTGTCGTACAAGGGGTGTCCCGCGCCGATGATGACATCTGCCTTGGAATCATAAACCATATTTCTCGCAATTTCTTCATAGTTGTTTCGGCTCGCATTGTGTGCCACGAATCCGGCGGGAGTGGCGTGGGAAAAAGGCATGGTAGAGACAACGCCTGTGGATTTTCCGACACTGGCGGCTTGTTCCGTCTGGTTGAGGAGGGGTGTGTCATTTTTGTCAACGCCGATTTTCCCGTTGGTGGTTTTTGTGCCTGTGGCAAAAGCGGTGGCACTTGCACCGGAATCGGTCGGGCCTTTGAGGACCCATTTGGGGTCTTTACTCGCTGCTTCCGGATCGTAGACATAACTGGAGAGAGACCAAGTACTCATAGGGAGAATGACTGGGAAAAGATCGTAAGGCTGGGAATGCAGTGCGCCATTTTCATATAAATCAGCAGCCGCAATTTGATTGTAACCACAACCATCGCAGATCATCAGGATAATATTTTTGCTTTCGCAAGTGCCGACGATAGCTTTGTAGTCAATGGTGACGGTGTCGCTCGCATTGTCTGCGGAAACAATACCACAGGCACCTAACAGAAAAGACAAACTAGCGCACGCTAATGAAGAAAAATACGATTTCATTCCAAAACTCCGCGTAGTGGAAAACCCGACACAGCACCAACACGAAGGAAAATTAGCCTTTTCATTCCTGTCGAAATGTTAAATGCCTGTAAAAATAGATGGTTGCTTACTTTTGTGGCGTCCCGCAGGGTCTTTGATAGAGATGGAGCCCAAATAGCGGGATAACAGCTATGAGATGGTCAAAAATATCGGACTGCAGTATTTCGTAAGGGACGGTTTCTGTCTCTTTGGAGAACGCATAAATTTCGATGGGCTGGCCTTCAGGCCCCGTTTGTAATTGGCGCACCAGAATGGTCATATTCTGATTAATGGAAGAAAGGCTTTTCAAATACGCCTCACAGTAGGCACGAAAAACGATGAGATTCGTGAGGTGATGTCCGTTAGCGAGTACATCATAATCTTCCGGGGTGAGTTCTTTCTGATTATAGTATTCGATTTCGTGGAGTTTGTTTTCGAGATAGGGACGCAAAAGTTTTATTGCTTGGAGTTCCTGAATCTGTTCGGTGCTGAGAAAACGAATGGTTTGAATATCAATGAAAAGGGCTCGCTGGATGCGCCTTCCGCCGCTTTCGCTCATGCCTCTCCAGTTTTTAAGGGAAGAAGAAACGAGTTCGTAGGCAGGGATAGAAGTAATGGAATTGTCCCAGTTGCGGATGCGTACCGAGGTGAGGGATACATCGACTACTTCTCCGTCCGCATTGTGTTTGGGAACTTCGATCCAATCGCCGGTGCGAATTAAATCCAAGGTAGCAATCTGGATGCCGGCAACGAACCCTAGAATGGTATCCTTGAATACCAGCATGAGAACCGCCGTCAGAGCTCCCAGGCCGGAGAGCAAAAATAGAGGACTCTTTTCGGTGACTTGGGAGATGACCAGAATGGCACAGATAATGAAGCCCACGAGTTTGAACGCTTGAAACAAACCCTGAATGGGGAGTCCCCGTTTGCGTTGATCCAGTTGAATCACAGCCGCAATAGAAGAAAGCACCGCATCAAACACCAGATAAGCGACTAAGATGAAGTAGATGTTATTTGCGCGGTAGAGGAGGTTGTAAAGCTCCGAAGTTCTGGGGAATGCATAAGGGAGACCCATGGCGATAATGGCTGCAGGTACAACGTGGGCAAAACGATCGACGGCCTTGTATTCGACGAGCATATCGTCCCACTGGCCTTTGGTGCGTTTAGCAAAATGCTTAAAAATGGGAAGAAAAATTTTGCGGGAAATGAAAAGGGAAAAAATAGCGGCGATCGCTACGATGAGAAGACCGCGGTAAGGATGAATGGTGGCAATGAGAAGATGCAAAATTTCTTTCATAAAAGAAAAATTAGAAAAAAGCCTGTGATAATGCCTGTGAGGAACGCAAAACGATAAAAGCCCGGGATACCCGAGGGCGGATGTCTCCGTCAGATGGTGCTATCGCTGTCCTGTCAGGACGCTATGCTTTTGTATATTCGCTCTATGGCCGAAAAAAAATTGCTTCTTTTAGACTCCTTTGCTCTCGCTTTCCGTATGTTTTATGCATACGCCAAAACGCCTCTTATCAACAGTGAGGGTCATGATGTGTCTCTGGTGCACGGCTATTGGGGAGCGGTGCTCCGCATTCTTCAGCAGCACAAACCGACTCATTTTGCCATTGTGCGCGATGTCAATCAGCCCACCTTCCGGCACCACCTTTACCCCGATTACAAAGCGAATCGCGGAGCCATGCCAGAGGAAATGGTACTCCAGATGCCAATGCTTCAGGAAATTCTCGCGGCGAGCGGAATCACGCTTCTGGCGGAACCCGGTTATGAGGCTGACGATGTGATGGCGAGTGTGGCTGTCGCTGCTGAAAAGGATGGCTTTGAACGGGTCTTTATCATTACCAAAGACAAGGATATGTCTCAGATCGTGGATGATTGTATCCATTTGTTTCATCTGGAAAAAGGCGCCGATGGGATTGATTTTGGACCGAAACAGGTTCTCGAAAAATTCGGAGTGCCTCCATCGCAGATTCGCGATTACTTGGCACTGATGGGGGATGCATCCGATAACATTCCGGGGGTGCCAAAGGTAGGGCCCAAAACGGCAACTCAGCTTTTGGAACAGTACGGCGACATTGATAATTTGTACAATCACTTGGAAGAGATCACCAAAAAAGGATTGCACGATAATTTAGCCGACAATCGGGAAAAGGCGTTTCTTTCTCGCGAACTCGTCACGCTCCAAAGTTCCCGGGGGTTCAGTGGAACACTCGCCCAGTTGGAATTTCAAGGACTCCATAGCGATGCGCTCGCGGACTTGTTCAAAAAGAATGGCATTCCGAGTCTGCTTCGCCTGCTGGACACGGTTCCGAGCCGCTCCGGCTGGGTGGCGGAAGAGGGGAGTGTCAAAGAACCGGAGGTACTCCCGGATTATATCCTCGTCAATTCCGACAAAATCTTTGAGAAAATGGTAAAGGAATGCGAAGACGCCACATGCATCGCTGTCGACACGGAATCGGATTCGCTCGCGGCCATTTCCTGCGCGCTGGTGGGACTTAATATCTGCTGCAATGCGGCAAAGGGTTATTACATTCCTCTCGGGCATACCGATGACATGGGCCTCGAACGGGACAATTTTGATTTTGAAAAAGTCAAAAAATGGTTTGTGAAACTCTGGCGAGAAAAACACCGCACTTGGGTTTTTCACAATGCGAAATTCGATTTGCATGTGCTGTGCCGTGCCTTTGATTTTGAACCCTTCCCGGCGACGGTTTATGATACCCTGGTTGCGGCATGGATGCTTGCTCCAGGCGATACGGGAGGCTACGGCCTGGATGAGCAGGTGCGCCGCAGACTCGGTCACGAAATGATTCCCATTGAGAATCTGATTGGCCGTGGTAAAAACCAGATTACGTTCAATCGCGTTCCGGTCAAGGATGCCTGTGATTATAGCGCGGAAGATGCCGTGTACACGTTCAGGCTTTGGGAAGTGCTCGGCCCGGAACTGGAAGCACGCGATGCCATGAAATTTTTCAAGTCACTTGAAATGCCTGTGCTGGAAACGCTTTTTGGGATGGAATGCGAGGGCGTCTCCATCGACACTCAGGAACTCGCCGTTATTTCCCGGGATTTGCAAAAACGTCTGGACAAACTGGAAGAGGACATTTACGCATACGCCGATGGAATGCCTTTTAATATCGGTTCTACCAAACAGTTGGCAGAGGTTCTTTTCGATCAGCTGGGCCTCCCGGTGATTAAAAAGACGCAGACGGGCCGTAGCACGGATAGTGCGGTACTGGAAGAACTCTCGACGGTTTCGGCGCATCCGATTATTTTCGCCATCATGGAATACCGGGAACTCAAAAAACTTCAGAATACTTACGTGGATGTTTTACCCTCGCTGGTGAATCCCGCAACGGGCCGCATTCACACCAGTTTCCTCCAGTGGGGCACGGCGACGGGTCGTCTTTCGAGCCGCGATCCGAACTTGCAGAATATTCCCATCCGCACCGAAGAAGGGAAAAAGATCCGTGCAGCGTTTGTCCCAGGAGATCCGGGGGATGTCATCCTTTCGGCGGACTATTCTCAAATTGAGCTCCGTATGCTCGCGCATTTGAGCAAGGACGAAAAACTGATTGCCGCCTATAGGAATGGTGCCGATATTCATACACAGACGGCCTCTGCTATTTTTGAGGTCTCTCGGGAGAATGTTACTGCGGACCAGCGCCGCGATGCGAAAATTGTGAACTTCGGCGTTCTTTATGGAATGACGGCGTTTCGGCTGGCGCGGGATTTGCACATTTCTAGAAGTGCGGCGAAATCCTTTATTGATGGTTACTTTGATTTATATAAGGGCGTGAGTACCTTCATTGAGGAAACTGTGAAATTTGCTCATGAGAACGGGTATGTGGAAACGCTCACCGGTCGTCGCCGCGTGATCCCGGGCATCGATTCCCATGATCGCACCGAGTGCCAGATGGCGGAGCGCATGGCGGTGAACACACCTGTGCAGGGAAGCGCTGCGGATTTGATCAAGATGGCAATGATTCAGATTACGAAGCGCATCCGGAGTGAGCATTTGCCCTTGCGGATGATTTTGCAGGTGCACGATGAATTAGTGTTCGAGTGCCCCCGCGACAAGGCTACGGCGATGGGTGCGATTGTCAAGGAAGCGATGGAATCCGCTATGGGACTCGATGTGCCGCTATTGGCATCTGTAGGAATCGGTAAAAATTGGCTTGAGGCGCATTGAAATTTTCAGCGCCATTTTGCAACCCCCAAGGATACTTGTGCATCTAATGTGTGCATCGAACAAGATCCGTTGAACAGAGGTAAGAGACATATGGGTAAAATGAGTTTGGTTTGTCTGGGTTTAACACTTTGTCTTGCTGCATGTGCAGCCGAAGGAACTTCTCCTGATAAAAAAAGCAAGGGAGCTCGCGGCGACAAAAGTCAAACGTTGGTCGTTGAGGGCTATCTCGCAAAAAAGAGCGCTGCCGCGGAAACTTATGAGGTGGCAGGAACATTGCTTCCGCTTGATCAGGTGGAGCTTAAAGCGGAAACTTCCGGACGTCTGGTTTCTTTGTCCGTGAAAGACGGTGCGCCTGTAGAAAAAGGGGCACTTATTGCGAGAATTGACGATGCAGAACTCCGCGCGCAAGAGAAGCAGGCGGCGGCCCAACTGGAATATGCAAAACAAAATGAACAGCGGGTGCGTACTCTGACGGAAAAAGAAGGGGCAACATTGGCGGAGCTCGAAACGGCGGTGGCGACTCTCCGTTCGGCAGAAGCCTCCTTAGAACAAATTAAAGCACAACTCGCGAAAACGGAAGTGCGCGCTCCCTTCGCAGGGACCCTCGGATTTCTGAATGTTTCCAAAGGGGCCTGGATGACGAGTGGAACGAGCATCGCGACGCTCTCTTCCGTGAACCGTTTGAAAGTGGAATTCGCCCTTCCGCAGCGTTATGCGACAAGTGTTGGAAAAGGCCGGACCGTGACGGTGCGGGATGAGGAACAAAATTTGCGTGTAGAGGGAAAGATTGAATCCCTGGAGCCGAATTTATCTGATGCGAACCGCAGTCGCATGATTCGCGCGGTGATTGACAACGGGAAAGGAAAATTCCTCTCCGGTGGTTTTGTCAAGGTGAACGTGAGTTTTGAAGCGCCTAAGGAAATGCCCATGCCGATTCCCAGCGAAGCGGTGACGCTCGATGATGCGGGCGCTTATGTGTTTGTCGCGAAAGAGGGAAAGGCGGTACAGACACGTGTGAAAACGGGTCTTAGAACGCCTATTTCCGTGGGAATAACCAGTGGCCTCAACGAATCGGATACCGTGATTGTCTCCGGGATGATGAGCATGAAGAATGGAATTTCTGTGAAAATCAAAGAGATTCGTAATGCCATGCATTATGAGGTGACTCCATGAGCCTTGCGCAAGTTTCGGTGCGCCGGCCTGTGTTGATGACCGTACTTGCCATTGGTACGGTTTTGCTCGGGCTTTTTGGTGCCATGAGTCTGGGGGTTCGTGAGTACCCCAATGTGGATTCCCCGATCATCACGGTGAGCACGAATTATAGTGGCGCGAATGCGGCCGTGGTAGAAGCGGAAGTCACGGAAATACTTGAAGAATCCATTAACAGTGCTTCGGGTATAAAATCGCTGACCTCCACCAGTAGCGATGGAAGTTCCACGATTAAAGTGGAATTCGAAGTGGGCACGGATCTCGAAACGGCCGCAAACGATATCCGCGACCGCGTTTCCCGCGTGCAGCGAAAGCTCCCCGATAATGCGGATGCCCCTACGGTATCCAAGTCGGATTCCGATTCAGAACCGATTCTCATTGTGAGTCTGCTTTCCGATACCCGCGATGCCATGGAAATTTCAGAAATTGCGCGCAATCAGGTCAAGGAAAAGTTGCAGACGATTCCTGGTGTTTCTGAAGTTTCATTGTGGGGGGAAAAGCAGCCGGTCGTGCGTCTCTGGCTGGATCCTCTGAAAATGCAAGCTTTGGGAATTACCGCCGCAGACATTAGTGCCGCTCTCGATGATGAAAATCAGGAACTCCCCGCAGGTAAAATTCAGGGGCAGACCATGGATTTATCCATTCGCACTCTGGGGCGTTTGAAAGACCCTGCGGAATTTGCCGCTGTCGCTATTAAGACGACAGACAAAGGGGTGGTTCGGCTTTCGGACGTCGCCCAAATTCATTATGAACCCAAGGATCCCCGCACGGGTTTTAAACGCAACGGGAAAAATGTCATTGCGATTGCCATTATTCCGCAGCCAGGTTCAAACCATGTGGAAATAGCCAATGAATTTTACAAGCGTATTGAGAATATTAAACGCGAACTCCCTTCAGATGTAGCGATTGTGAGCGGCATGGATACTTCGGTGAATATTCGTGCTTCCATTCGGGAAGTGGTGGAAACAATTATCATCGCGTTCCTTCTCGTGCTTGCTGTCATTTTCCTTTTTCTCCGTGAGGGTCGCACCACACTTATTCCCATGATTACCGTTCCGATTTCTCTGGTGGGAAGTTTTTTCGTTCTGTACTTTTTTGGCTTTTCCATTAACGTGTTAACGCTGCTTGCGATGGTGCTTGCGATTGGTCTTGTGGTGGATGATGCCATTGTGATTGTGGAGAACATTTATCACAAAGTGGAACACAAAATGACTCCGGATCAAGCGGCTGTGGCGGGAACCAACGAAATCTTTTTTGCGGTGATTGCCACTTCCATGGTGTTGATGGCGGTGTTTGTGCCGATGCTTGCGCTGGGGGGCACCACGGGACTTTTATTCCGGGAATTTGTGACGGTCATGATCGGGACGGTTCTTATTTCCACGGTTTCGGCGTTAACGCTTTCTCCCATGCTCTGTTCCAAATTTTTGCGCCAGCAGAAGAAGGGCCGATTGTTTATGATTACAGAGCCCTTCTTTGAGAAACTCAATGCGCTTTATGCCGGTGCTCTCGACAAGTTTATGAAAGTGCGCGGTGTTGTATTTGTACTGATTCTCACTCTGGTGGGCATCGCGTTTTATTGCTTTACACAGATGTCGAGTGAAATGGCGCCACAGGAAGATAGTGGCACGATCATGGTGAACGCGAGTATGCCTGAAGGTGTGGGGATGACAAGAAACAAGATGCTCGCAGAAGGTCTTGTGGATGGCGTCACGGCGGTGATGGATTCTTCTGAATATGAAGAAATTCAGGCAGGCGTTCGTGGCAATGGAAGTTCGATGATTCGAATAACGCTCAACCAGGACAAAAGTAAACGGCGCTCTCAAAGTGAAATTGCCCGCGCTATTCAGGGCATGAGTCCGAATTACCCGGATATGCGCATTATGGTTATAGAACCGCAGAGTATCAGCAAACAGCGCGGTGGGCTTCCGGTTCAGTTTGTCCTGCAGGCGCCAAGTATTGATGTGCTCCGCGATCTTGTGCCTCGCTTTATGGATGAGGTCAGTAAGGACCCCACTTTTACCGTGGTCAATTCGGATTTGAAATTCACCAAGCCGGAACTCCATATTGAAATTCTTCGTGACAAAGCGCGCGAAGAGGGCGTTTCCGTTGCGGACATTGCGAGTGCCGTGGAACTCGGTGTCGGCGATCAGAGCTATGGTGATTTTTACAAAAATGGGCGCCAATATGATATCATTGGTGCTGTGGGCTATGAATATCGGGACAAGCCTACTGCTTTAAGTGCTCTCACGGTGCGCAATAAAAACGGGGAATTGGTGCCGCTCGATCATTTTGTAACGTATGTGGAACGCTCTTCTTCTCCATCGCTGCCGCGTTACAACCGCTTCAGTTCCGCGACCATTTCTGCTGGCCTCGCCGAAGGAAAAACGGTGGGGGATGGTGTCGAAGCCATGCGCGCTATAGCGCAAAAGGTCCTTAAAGATTACGCTAATGTGAGTACGGATCTGGCGGGTTCTTCCAAGGAATTTGAAGATAGTTCCTCGGGATTGGCGGTGGTATTTCTGCTTGCTCTCGCGTTTATTTTTCTTGTACTCGCGGGGCAATTTGAAAGTTTCCGCGACCCCTTGGTCATCATTTTTACGGTTCCGCTCGCCATTGCAGGGGCGCTTGCCACACTCTTTCTGACGGGACAGACGCTCAATATTTTCAGCGAAATTGCACTGATTCTTCTCCTTGGCATTGTCACCAAAAATGGAATTTTGATTGTAGAGTTTGCAAATCAGATTGCCAAAAACACAGGATGTAATGCCGTTGAAGCCGCGACGGAATCCGCCAAACGCCGCTTCCGCCCGATTCTGATGACGAGCCTTTCGACGGTGCTTGGCGCCGTACCCCTTATTCTTACGGGTACCCCGAGCCGTGTCGCTATGGGAGTCGCTATTGTCGGGGGTCTCACCTTTGCCACGTTCATGACGCTCTTTGTCGTTCCTGCCGCTTATTCCTTCCTCGCCGGGAAACCTGGGAAAACATCCGTGGATGTGAGTAAAATGGCGGGTCTTCTCGGCCCTGTGCTTTTGGCGGGTATCCTTTTTGCCCCCGCTACTGTTGAGGCCGCTCCGCTTACGTCCACCGAAGCCATGCAGATCGCCCTTCAAAAGAAATACTCGGTGCAGATCGCCAACGCAAACGTACAAAGTGCGACAGCGAATGCCACGCTGGGTTCTCACGGAATGCTCCCCACTCTGGATCTTTCTCTTTCGCGCTACTACACCTACGGGGATGAAAGTTCCACAACGCAGGCAGGGGTGAAGAGTGAAGTTAACGATGATTTGGGCCACACCGATAACTTGCAACTCGCGCTCAATTACACCGTCTTTAACGGATTCAAATCCTGGAGTGAATACCAGGTGAGCAAAGCGAGCAAAGAAGAAGCGGAAATCAGTTTGCACGCAGAAATGGAAAACACCGCGAACGCTGCTTTGTCCGCTTATTACGATGCCGTGGGGGCAGAGGAAACATTGCGTTCTGCCAAAGAAAACCTCACCCTTTCCCATTCGCGCCGCACGGTCGTGCAGCAAAAATATGAAGCAGGGGCCGCTACCCGTCTCGATTACCTCAATGCAAATCTTGATGATGCGAGCGATAGTGCCGCTCTCCTCAGCGCCGAAACCGAATTGCGTTCCGCCCTTCGCGCTTTAGATGCGGTGCTCGGGGGTGGTGTTGTCTCCATGGAATACGCTCTGGAAGATAGTATCGTGGTCGATCTTCACCCGACGTGGGAAACTCCGGAAGGTGCAGCCCAAGTGAAACAGGAATCCCTTTCCAGAAGTGCCTCTATTCAATCTGCCATCGCCGCCAAAAAAACAGCGAGTCTCAAACGCGATAACGCGAACGCGAATTTGTATCCAGAGGTGAATGTGCATGGTTCATGGAACATGGGGGCCTCTGCAGCAGACAAAGGCAACCCCGCGGAATCAGACGATCAGTACTTCAAGGTGGGAGCCTCCCTCAACTGGAACCTCTTTAACGGCCTTGCCGATCAAGCTTCTTCGGAAATGGCCAAAATTGAAGAGCGCACCGCCATGCTTCAGGAGGCTGAAGCCCGTCTCGCCGTGGAAACGGACATTGCCGATGCCATGGACAGACATTTGCGCGCCCTCGATGCATTAGTGGTCGCTCAGTCGAACCAGGAACTTGCCGAGGAAACGGTGACGATTGCCGAGGAGCGCCTCAAAGCAGGAAGTATCACCTCGTATGAATTTCGGGAAACGCAAAACAAGTGGAACGCGGCACAAAAAGCGGTAGTTCTCGCCAAAATAGAGGCCCGCGTTGCAGAACTCAGGGTGCGTCTGCTTTCAGGTGAGATTCTCGGTCTATGAACTGATACACCTTTTCTCCCTCTTTGGACATCCCAAAGTGGGTGCGGGCGATTGATTCAATATAAAAGGTATCGGTGAGTAAGCGTTGCTCTTCGAATTTTTTTTCTTGTAGCAGTAAGTTTAAGGAATCCGCTTCGTGCTGAAGAGCTTCCACTTGCTTTGCTATTCGGTGTTGTTTCCAGAGTCCATTGTTGCCCGCCAAAAAGCGCCATAACATCATCACACTCACGGCGATGATCACAACGACACCTATTTGAAACAAACGTTTTCGAATCAAACGATCTACTCCGCAGAACAAAAATGAAAAGACAGGCCGTCCCTTGAATGAGTGAGCCCTGCGATTTCCAGTTCCGTCAATATAGCTAAAAGCGCAGGAAGGCTAAAGGGAAACGATTTTTGTAATTCTTCAAGAGTACGTGAAAAACCAGCATTCTTGTTGAAAAGCAAATGGGCTTCCGGGGAAAGCGAGGCCCCCGTGGAATGAAGCTTCGCGAGTGTATAATCTGCATCGCGCACGGCACCGCACAAGTCTGCAAAATCTTCTGGTGCCCAGATTGGCTTCGCTTTCCCTGCCCTCAAAAGCGCGTTGGTTCCCGATGCCGTTTCTCGGGTGAGATCGCCCGGGATGCACAACAACTCGCGTCCCTCTTGCAAACAAAAATTGGCGGTAATCAGAGCTCCGCCTTCGGCCTTGCTTTCGACAACGACTGTTGTTTGGGAAAGCCCTTCGATAATACGGTTGCGGGCGGGGAACGCCGATTTGTAAGAGGGTGTATCTCCAGGGACTTCACTCACGAGAGCGCCCCCGGCCTCCAGAATCGCTTCTGCGATTTGCCCCCGTGAACCGCCGATACAAGCGTCCAATCCCTGCGCGAGTACTGCCACCGTAGGGATTCCAAGGTCCAGCGCTGCCTGGTGACAAAAGCTGTCAATTCCTTGGGCAAGGCCGGAAACCACCACCGCATTCGTCCCTCGCAAATTCTTGATGAGCCTTTTGCAAAGATCCTCTGCAAAGAGGCTCGGCCTGCGTGTACCCACCATAGCGATTTTTACTGTGGAATCTTTAGGGAGAGAGCCTTTTACAAACAATTGTCGTGGTGCGAACCGAGAAGACTGTAACAGTGTGGGGTATTCTTCTTTCGTCAAAATGCGGGTATTGCTATCTTTTGCTGTCATGAAATATTCCTTTGAAGATCTCGTTAAAATAATGGAACGTTTGCGCGCTCCTGGCGGTTGCCCCTGGGACCGCGAACAGGATACCCGCAGTCTTCTTCCGTATTTGATCGAAGAATCGTGTGAGTTCATTGATGCCGCACAAACGAACGACAAGGTTCACATGTGTGAAGAACTGGGCGATGTCCTTTTGCAGGTGGTGTTCCACGCCGAAGTGGCCCGCGGACAAGGGGATTTTACCATCGATGATGTGGTTCAGGACATCAGCGAAAAAATGATCCGTCGTCATCCTCATGTCTTTGGGGATGCCGAGGTTGCGAATTCCAGCGCGGTACTCACTCAATGGGAACGTATCAAAGCCTCCGAAAAAAATAATGCGGGCTCCGCTGGGAAGTCCGCTATGGATAAGGTAAGTAAG
>Ga0209467_1000886_pt1 | contig 31861 bp, 31 predicted proteins | sample Higcelwee11metaG_FD_187175 | JGI IMG/M metagenome (GOLD analysis project Ga0209467, IMG submission 187175) | Freshwater pond sediment microbial communities from the University of Edinburgh, under environmental carbon perturbations - High... | ecosystem: Environmental > Aquatic > Freshwater >... | reverse complement strand
CGAACAGCCCACGCTGATCTTCGACGAGGTGGACGCGGGCATCGGCGGGCTGACGCTTGGCAGCGTGGCCGACCGGCTGGTGGCCCTGGCCCGGGAATCCCAGATCGTGCTCATCACCCACTGGCCACAACTGGCCGCCAAGGCCGACCGCCATTTCCAGGTGCAAAAAGAGATCGAGGCCGACACCACCTCCACCCGCTGCGCATGCCTTGATCCCGCCCAGGTGGCCGACGAACTGGCCCGCATGGCCGGAGGCGGCGAAAAGGGCGCGGCCCTGGCCCGGCACCTGGTGCGGGAATAGCGCGTGACGGGGAGGAGGCGTCGCCTCCTCCCCATACCCCTCCACCACCAGGGGGCAGCGCCCCCTGGACCCCACGTAAGCTTCGCTCCGAGTGCGGAAAAATGGGATAAGGCTGAAAGGCAGCCGCTTCTTGTATCCTGGGAATTTCTATAATATCCGCATCTGCTCTGCGCAGCGGATGAGATCCTCCCGAAAATCCGGATGCGCCAGATCGATAATGGCCAGAGCCCGCTCGCCCTCCGACTTGTTTTTCAAATTTATCAGTCCGTATTCCGTGCACAGATACTGCACATCCATCCGTGGGGTGGTCACCGCCGCGTTCCTGTCCAAAAACGGAACGACCCGGGAGACCTTTCCGCTCATGGCCGTGGAATAAAACGTCAGTATCGACTTGCCGTTTTTGGCGGCATAGGCGCCGCGCACGAAGTCCAACTGCCCCCCTGTGCCGCTGTACATCTTCCCCGACAGGTATTCCGCGTTGCATTGCCCGGTCAGATCCACCTGGATGATGGAGTTGACGGACACCATATTGTCGTTTTGGGCTATGATCTTCGGGTCCATGACGTAATCCGAGGGATAACTGGCCATGCTCGGGTTGTCGTCCATGAAGGCGAAGGTGTCGTCGCCGCCGTAGGCCACGGAAAAAACATGCTTCCTCGGATGCAGCGTTTTTTTTCGCCCGGTGATGACGCCCTTGACGATAAGGTCTTTCATGCCTGGCCCGAACAGTTCCGAATGGACGCCAAGGTCTTTGTGATTCTCCAGAAACGGGCAGATGGCGTTGGGAAGGGTTCCGATGCCGAGCTGCAACACGGCATTGTCGGGAACGATTTCAGATATGAGCTGTCCGATGACGGCGTCCTGTTCTTTCACCTCGGGCGGAGGCTGTTGCATGAGTGGAACATGATTTTCCACCACGGCGTCCACCTCGGAGATATGCGCCATGGAATTCCCGAAAACGCGGGGCATGTTTCTGTTGACCTCGACAATGAGCGTCTTTGCAAGGGAAGCCGCCGTGGAGGTCAGGTCGTTGGCCGTTCCGAAACTAAAAAATCCCGCCTTGTCCATCGGCGAGACCGTGGTGACGCAGACATCGACCGTCATGTTCTCACGCAAAAATTTCGGAACCTGATGCAGATAGGACGGGATGAACTGAACCAGCCCCACAGCGGCGAGCTTGCGGGCCGAGGGACCGAGGAACCACGATCTGGCGAAAATGAAATCCTGTATGTCCAGGGCCAGATACGATTCTGCGGCATGCTGCTGCGGATTAAAGGAATAGATGAACACCTTCGGCAGGTCTCCGGCCCTGGCCCTTTTTGCTATCGCATGCAGCAAGGCCGGAGGCTCGGCAAAGGTCACCCCATGCACGACATTATCCCCTTCGCGGATGCGCTCGACGGCCTTCTCCGGAGATGTCAGCTTGCGATGATATTCTTCAAGATATATATTCATCGCAGCATCCCCCTTTTCTCATCATTCATCTTTACTCTAATATATTGTCTTCAACATCAATTGCTGTCTATATCTTTTCTAATATGTACAATTTGCCTTGAAAATTACGTTCCGTCAAGAAGTTATGAAATGTTTTCCGTGTAACATTACGCCTTATGCATAAAAATTTCTGTCACGGAACTCTGCACTGCAAAACTTCTGCGCATTGTCTGTAGATTTGGATTCTTTCTGCTCCGGCCCTCAGAAACCCCGGACGTGCCCCGGGCTGAACGCAACCCACGCCCCTGGAGCGGCCCACCATTCGAAACGGGCGCGAAAGCTCAGACCCCGTCCGACGAACCCGTTTGAATTCAGGATGATAACCGGAACGGCAGGCGACTCCCGCAGCTTTGGCGGAGACAAAACGAGAATGCTCTCTGGGAACGGCGTTGGCGCGGGGCTGGAACGGGAGGATCATCCGGCGCCCTGGGCAGGGGCGCACTGGCGGTTCGGGAACGGCGTGCTTGTGATCTTTCGCAAGGAAACCCGGAAGGGGAATCCGTGGACGAGCCTAGCTGTACGGCGCACGGCCCCTGCTCACCCGGGCCGCCGACCAAGACGGCCTATGGCGGCATCCATGGGCCCGCCTTGGCGTCGCGCCGGAAAAGCCGCGCCATACGAAGGTCTACGGCTGCTGACGTGCGGGCCCTCGTATCGCGTCCCTTAAAAATGACGACCGTATTTTTTTAAGAAAAATTATCGTTTCAAACAGTTATTTCCAAATCCGCATATGCCTATTTTGAAGACACAACACTAGTCCCCCTTGGGCAGGCGTTCGTAGAACATGGCGTTGGTAAGGACTTTGCGCACGTAATCGCGCGTTTCCTCATAGGGAATGAACTCCACAAACAGGTCCGGCTCCAGGTTCCCGAGGCCCTGCATCCACACCGCCAGTTTTCCCGCCCCGGCGTTGTAGCTGCACAGCGTATGTTCCGGGTTGCCGTACTGGGCGTGGCGCATCGTGTAATATTCCACGCCGAGCCGGATGTTGGTGGCCGGGTCGGTGAGCATCTTCGCGGAAAAGGGCTTCATGCCCAGCCGCGCAGCCATGTTGGCCGCCGTCTGGGGCAGAAGCTGCATGAGCCCCACGGCCCCGGCCGAGGACACCACCTGGGCGTTGAAAAAGCTTTCCTGGCGGATAAGCCCCAGGATCAGGTCTTCCGAGACGTCGGACCCGGCCAGGGCGGCCCGGATGGCGGCCATGTGCCGCCGTGGATACAGCGCCGCAGCCAGGGGGCCGAAGCGGGCCGGATCGCCGCGCAGCAGGCAGTCCCCGAAGGTCCGCCGGGCCGTGGCTGTGGCCGGTCCCAGCCGGAAAAGCCGCGTGGCCAGCCGGATGTGGGCCAGGGCCAACTCCGCGTCCGCCGGGGCCGAGGCCGCCAGAAAGGCCAGGTCCAACTCGGCCAGGTCGGGCATTCCCGAGGCGTCCAGGACGGCGGCCCGCTCCTGCATGGCCTGAAGGCCGGGATCGCGAGGCCCGGAAGCCGTGGACGGGGCCGCATCCGGACAGGCCGAGGCGGCGGGCGGCGACTGCGCGGCCTGCGTCCCGGGCGGATACAAAAACGGTCGCACAGTTGCGGGGTTCACGCGGCCCGGATTCGCCAGGGCTTGCAGTTGGGAGACGCTGCGCAGACCGTAATAGGTGTTTTTGCACAGGGCCGCATTGCCCAGGTGGCAGGCGGCGGCCCCGGCATCGTCGCCCACGGCGCCCCGGGTCCGACCCAGCCAATAGCGCGCCCCCGGGGCCCAGTCCGATTGCGGATACTCGCGCAAAAATTCCGAAAGCCGCGCGGTGGCGGCCTCCATCCGGCCCAGGGCGAAACACAGCACCCCGGAGAGGCCCCGGGCCTGCTCGGCCAGATCCCCGCCCTTGCCGAGCCCGGCCAGCACGTCGGCGGCGGCCAGGGCCTCGTCCAGCCGCCCCTGCTCGGTCAAAAGCAGCATCAAATGCCGGGCCGACATCTCGCGGGCCCGAACCTCCACGCCCGGATCGTCCACCACCCCGCGCAACAGCGCCTCCATGCGCCGGGCGCTCTCCGGATCGGTCTTGCGCCACAGGCACCGCGCCTCGTGATAGGCCGCCCAGGGGGCGATGGGCGAGGACGGGAATCGCGCCCGCACGGCCGAAAATCGGGCCAGGGCCTCATCCGTGCGGCGCTTGGCGAAATCGACCTTGCCTCGCAGGTATTCCAGGCGGGCGGCGTCCTTTTCCCCGGGGGCCGACGCCAGGCGGTCCAGGATGGCCCCTGCGGCGTCGGGCCGCAGGGCGTCGATGGCCCGCTCGGCCTGGGCCAGGGCCACATGGGGCGCGTCGGGGTTCCAGTCGCTCCGGCCTGCGGCGAAAAGCTCCCGGGCCAGGGCCGAGGCGCTTTTGGCCTGCCCGGTCCAGGGCCGCCACAGGCACAGGCGCTGCAAGGTGTCCCGGGCCGCCGAAAAATCCCCCACAGCGGCGGCCGCAGCCCCCAGACGCAGGAGCACCGTGGGCGTCAGGCTGTTTTCCGGCCCGGCGGCCAGCCATTTTTCGTAGAAGGTCCGGGCGATGGCCGCCCCGCCTGCCGCCTCATGGGCGTATCCCGCCACAAGCGCTGCGTCCCGGGCCAGAAATCCGGCCAGGGGATGGGCCGAGGCGGCTGCCAGGGCCGTGGCCGCTTCCTGAAACCGCCCGGCCCGCAAAAGGGAAAGCCCTTGGAGGAAGGAGGCAAAGGGCGCAAACGCCTCGTTTTTGATCACAGCGGCGGGCAGGGCGGCCAGGAAATCCGGCGGCACGGCCAGGGTGGCGCTGCGCGGCATGTCCAGGGCGGCGGCCGTGCCCGGCAGGGTCCAAGGGCCGCCAGGCAGACCGATTGGGCGGCCTGCGGCGTCCTTTCCGTAAAAAACGGCGGCGGCGGGCGAGGCGGACGCATCCGCCCCGGCCGATATGTCCGGGCCGCCCGGAATCTCAGGCGTGGAGGGGTCGCCAGAAGATTCCGACATGTCCGGGGCCGCCGGGCCAGGGCCGGGCGGTTGGGCCAGGGCCGCCTGCGCCGCGATCAGGCAGAGAAGGAAGAACCAGCCCACGACAGGGCGGAACACAAAGAAAAAACATGCTGTGCGTGACATGATGGTCGCTCCCGGGGCCGTGGCCCCTCAGCCCCGCACAGTAGCCTGGAAGCCTTCGAATTCAAAGCGCCCGTCGGCCGCACGCCCGCCGCATACTGCGGCGCATTCCGCCCTGGTGGCGCATACGCCCCGGTCCTTCCCGCATGGTTCCGCTGTGGTCGCCATTTCCATCCGTGCCTGACATTTTCACCTCCGGCGCCCCGGAGGCAGGGCGCTGATATACCAGACAGAACCAATAATCCCCCAACAAAAGCGCCGCACTTATCGGTTTTTCCGATATCATGCCGGATTTTAGGGCTGCATACCGGCATGGGCGATGGATCAACCCTCAGCCGAAATCATGGTCCATTATTTCACAAGGCCTTTGTTTTCAATTACTTATCCTGATCAAACAGGAATTTAGCAACCAGCCAGGTCGTTTTCGCCAAGGTGGGGGGGCGGCAGGACGCCACCTTTCCCACCGTGAAGCGATGACGTTCTTCCCCCAAGTCGAAAAAACTGGCGACATTGTCGCGCAAGTGGCGTAATGGCTGTGCGTACTTTGGCGGGTGCAAAAAAACACCATGTTGGCAAGCGGTTGTCATCCCGCCGCACACAGTCCGCCGGTTGCCGGAAGAATGCGGTGCGCCGGGCAGGCGCCCCCACGGGAGCGCCAGGACGAAAAACGTCGTCGGCTGGAGGCTGTCGCGCGTAACATCCTCGTGCGACTCACAAAAAATAGCTAGCGGCGGCAACTTGTGAAAAAAGAAACTTGGAAAAAAACTTGACACAAAGCCGCCTCAGTGGAAAACCACGGAGAATCCGGTTAATCATCAGGTTCCCGAATAGATGGAACATTTTCGGGAAAGCAGTTTTGGGCACATAACCTTTTTTCCGCCGGGAGGCCGGGTTGCTTCACTTGCATGAAGGCGAGGGCGTCACCACGCCCCGAAAAGCCGGGGGCCGGGCCGAACGCGGAAGCGACTGTAGCTTCTGCGCCGTGGCTCCATCCCCCAAACGCCCGGCGCATCTCTCCCTCCTTTTTTCTTCGGCCCACTCACCGCGCCGTCCCGCCTCGGGAGCGGCAAAACCCACGGCACAAGGCGTCATGTCATGAACATGGAACTTCTCGCACGGCTGGCCTTCGGTTTCTACGCGGCGGTCATCCTGGCCGGAGGGGCCCTGGCGGTCAGCTCCCCAAGCCTCATCCGGGCCATGGTCGGCCTGGTCACAGCCCTTTTCGGCGTGGCCGGAATGTATCTGCTCATGGACGCCGCCCTGGTGGCCCTCATGCAGATCCTCATCTACGTGGGCGCGGTCAGCGTGCTCATCTTTTTCGCCATCATGCTGGCCCAGGCCTCTCCCGACGGCGACGAGGCCGCCCCGGCCAGCCTGTGGGAATACGCCCGCTCGGGCCTGGTCTTCGTGGTCCCCGTGGGGGTTTTGGCCCTGACCGCCGTGCTCTTTCCCGTGGACAGCCTGCCCCTGCCCAAACACATCGGTCCCGAGGCCCTGGGACAAGGGCTCCTTGGCCCTTACACCCTGGCCTTTGAACTCATTTCCGTGGTCCTTTTGGCGGCCATGGCCGGGGCCGTGCTCGTGGCCTTCGAACGGAGGAAGCCCAGATGAGTCCGCTGAGCTGGTATCAACTTGTGGCCGCCCTTCTTCTGGGCATCGGCCTTTACGGCGTGGTCTCCCGCAAAACCCTGATCGGCATGCTTATCGGCGTGGAGCTGATGCTAAACGGCGCGGGCCTGTCCATGGTCGCCTCCGCCCAGCTCACCCCCATGGACGGCGTCCTCGGCCAATTGGGCACGCTTTTCGTCATGGGGTTGGCCGCCGCCGAGGCCACCCTGGTTTTGGCCATTGTCCTGGTTGTTGCCCGCCGCTTCGGCAACGCCCGTTGCGACACCGTTTCCGAACTCAAGGGATAAGACATGACAGCCCGACCGGAATTCACGGAAAGCGCCCTGCTCCTCGTGCCCCTCATCATCACGTTTCTTGCGCCGTTCGGCATCTGGCTGGCGCGCAAAAATGAAAACCTGCGCGAAGGCGTGTCCTTCGTCGCTGGCGGCCTGACATTCCTGTCGGTGCTCCTGCTTATCCCCGACGCCCTGTCCGGCGTGATCCGCACCTACACCGTGGCTGAAATCCTGCCCGGAATATCCCTGCGGTTCTGCGCCGACGGATTGGCGCTGATCTTCGCCGTCGTGTCCTCGTTTTTGTGGATCTTCGCCACCAGCTACAACGTCGGCTACATGCGAAGCCTCAAGGAACATGCCCAGACCCGCTACTATTTCTGTTTCGCCGTAGCCATCTTCGGGGCCCTGGGCGTGGCCACCTCGGCCAATATCTTCACCCTCTACCTGTTCTACGAAATCATCACCGTGTTCACCTATCCCCTGGTGGCCCATCACCAGGACACCGACGGCTACAACGGGGCCCGCAAGTACATCGTCTACCTCATGGGCTCCTCCAAGCTCTTCCTGCTGCCAGCCATGATCCTGACCTACGTCATGTGCGGCACCCTGGACTTCAACCTGACCGACATCCAAAACGGCATGTTCCCCAAGGACGCCAATCCGATCATGGTCTCGGTCACCTACTTCCTGTTCCTGTTCGGGCTGGCCAAGGCGGCCATCATGCCCCTGCACAACTGGCTGCCCTCGGCCATGGTCGCGCCCACGCCGGTCTCGGCCCTGCTGCATGCGGTGGCCGTGGTCAAGGCGGGCGTGTTCTCCGTGGCCCGGGTGATGCTCTCGGCCTTTGGCGTCAACCTCCTCGATTCCCTGGGCATCGGGTTGATCACCGCCTACCTGGCCGCCTTCACCATCCTGGCCGCCTCCATCATCGCCCTGACCAAGGACGATCTCAAGGCCCGGCTGGCCTATTCCACGGTCAGCCAGCTCTCCTACGTGATCATCGGCGTGGCCATGCTCACCCCCCTGGCCGTCCAGGGCGGGCTCATCCATATCGCCCACCACGCCTTCTCCAAGATCACCCTGTTTTTCGCGGCAGGGGCCATCTACGTGGTCACGCACACGAAAAAAATCAGCCTCATGGGCGGCATGGGACGCCGCATGCCCTGGACCTTCGGGGCCTTTAGCGTGGCCGCCCTGTCCATGATCGGCGTGCCGCCGGTGTGCGGGTTCGTCAGCAAATGGTACATGGCCAACGGCGCCTTGGAGATCGGCAAGATGGGACTCCTGGCCACCCTTTTGGCCAGCACCATCTTAAACGCCTCCTATTTCACGCCGGTCATCATCCGGGCCTTTTTGCGCAAACCCCCCGAGGGGACCGATCTCTCGCATTACAAGGAAGCGCCCCTGGTCATGGTGGTGCCGCTGTGCCTGACGGCCGGAATCTCGGTCTTTTTGGGGCTTTTCCCCGAGACCTTTTTGCAGTTCGCCAGGGCGTTTGGCCACTTCTGATCGGACTGGAAGCACAAGACGGCGAGTGGCGCGCGACCCTGAATTTTCGGGACAGGAAACGTAAACGTCGAAGCGGGGAGTGGGACATGAAAGAAAGCGAAACCCTGGGAAGGCTCTTGGATAAGGCTCAGGCGGCCTCCGGAAGCTTCCGGAAGGCCATGTACCTGACGCTCTTGGCCATGGTGGTCTTGAATGTGTTCATCGTCAGCCACCACCCGCACTTTCCTGGAGAGGAAATCCCAGGCTTCTGGGCCGCCTTCGGCCTGATTTTCGCCGTGGTCATGTCGTTTGTCCTGAAAAAGATCATCTTCCCCTTCATCCACCGCACCGAGGAATCTTATGACTGATGTCAGCTTCGTGCACCCAAGCCTGGCCTTCGTGGCCCTGGCCCTGGTCCTGCCGTGGCTTAAAGCCGAAAACCACGCGGCCTGGCGCTGGCTTCTGCTCTTGCCGCCCGTGGTGGCCATCGCCTCGGTGGTCTCGCTGACCCTGGGACCGGACGGCCCGAGGATGATCGAGCCCATCCGCTACCTGGGCGTCAACCTCCAGTTCGGGCGCATCGACGCCCTGTCCCTGGTGTTCGCCCACGTCTTCGCCATCCAGTCGCTGATCGGCATGCTCTACGCCCTGCATCTTCCCGAGCGCCGCCAGCACATCGCCGCCGCCCTATACATCGCCGGCTCCTTCGGGTGCGTGTTCGCCGGGGACTACCTGACGCTTTTCATCTTCTGGGAACTCATGAGCGTGGCCTCCACCTGCCTGGTGTGGTTCGGGGCCAACACCCGGGCCACCGCAGCCGGCTTGCGCTACTTTCTGTTCCACATCCTGGGCGGCCTGCTGCTTCTGGGCGGCCTGCTCATGCGCCACCAGGCCACGGGCTCCTTCGACTTCATGCCGGTGTCGCCGGATGCCGCGCGCTACTACGACTGGCTGATCCTGGCCGGGTTCGCGGTCAACGCCGCCGTGGTGCCGCTGCACGCCTGGCTGCCCGACGCCTATCCCGAATCCTCGGTGACCGGCGCGGTGTTCATGAGCGCGTTCACCACCAAAACAGCCGTCTACGTGCTGGCCCGGGCCTACGCCGGGTTCGAGATCCTGGCCGTCATGGGCGTGGTCATGTGCCTCTGGGGCGTCTTCTACGCGACCATCGAGAACAACGCCCGGCGCATCCTGTCCTACCACATCGTCTCCCAGGTGGGATACATGGTGGCGGGCATCGGCATCGGTACGGCCATGACCATCGACGGGGCCTGCGCCCACGCCTACGCCCACATCCTCTACAAGGGACTCTTGTTCATGGGCGCGGGCTGCCTGCTGTATTCCGCCGGTTCGGCCAAGTTGTCCGAACTCGGGGGACTGGCCTCGCGGCTGCCCCTGGTCATGATCTGCTACATGGTCGGCGCGGTGAGCATCTCGGGCATGCCCCTTTTCAACGGCTTCGTGTCCAAAACCATGACCATCACCGGCGCGGCCGAGGCCCATCACACCTGGCTGGCCCTGGGAATGGAAATCGCGGCCGTGGGCACGTTCCTTTCCGTGGGCATCAAGCTTCCCTACTTCGCCTTCTGGTCCAAGCCCAAAAACGACATGCCGCTTAAGCCCATCCCCTGGAACATGTATCTGGGCATGAGCATCTCCGCCTTCCTGTGTCTTTTTACGGGTCTTTTCCCGCAAGCCCTGTATTCGCTTCTGCCCTATCCCACGGACTACGTGCCCTACACCCCCTGGCACGTGCTTCAGTCCTCGCTTCTCCTCGGGTTCACGGGCCTTGGTTTCTACTACATGCGCAACATCCTGCATCCCAAGCCCGGGCGCAACCTGGACTTCGACGTGCTCTACCGGATCGTCGGCAGGCTTTTCTATGGGCTGGTGAGCGTGCCCCTGGCCTTTTTGGACGGGCTTTGGAACGACGTCTACGAAAAGGTGGGGCTTCGGGGGCTCTTGGAATCGGCCAAGGCCACCATGGTCTTCGACACCAAGGGCATCGACGGTGTGCTGGACGGTTCGGCGAGCGGCGTGCGTAACTTCGGCGGGGTGACCGGCAAGCTGCAAACCGGCCGCCTTCAGGACTACCTGACTGGCGTGGCGGCCCTGGGGCTGGCGATTTTCGCGCTGGTGTGGGCTTTGTGGTAGACGGACCAAACGACGGGAGCGATTCATGACGGACGCGGGATATCCGGTGATTTCGAGCCTCATCTTCCTGCCCCTTGCGGCGTCGGTGGCGCTCTTTTTCATCCGGCAGGACGGTTTCGTCCGGGGGTTCACCCTGGTGGTGGGCATCCTCGAATGCCTCTTGGCGCTGCCGCTTTTCGGCTACACGCCAAACGGCGGCTATCAATTCGAGGAGACCGTGGCCTGGATTCCGGCCTGGGACATCACCTATCACCTGGCGGTAGACGGCCTGAGCCTTTTTATGATCATGCTCACGGCCGTGCTTTTGCCGCTGTGCGTGCTGTGCTCCTGGACCTACATCGGCAAACGGATCAAGGAGTTCCATTTCTGTCTGCTGCTGATGACCGCAGCCTGCGTCGGGGTGTTTACGGCCCTGGACTTCGTGCTCTTCTACGTCTTCTGGGAGGCCATGCTGGTCCCCATGTACCTGCTTATCGCGGTGTGGGGCGGGCCTGAAAGAAAATACGCCTCCATCAAGTTCTTCTTGTACACCCTGGCCGGCTCCACCCTGCTCTTGGCGGCCATCGTGGCCTTTCGCACCGTGGGCGGCACCTTCGACATCACGGTCCTGACCTCCAAGACCTTCTCCTTCGAGTTCCAGTTCTGGACGTTTTTGGCCATGGCCCTGGCGTTCGCCGTGAAAGTCCCCATGTTCCCGCTGCACACCTGGCTCCCGGCGGCCCACGTCCAGGCCCCCAGCGCCGGATCCGTGATCCTGGCCGCCGTGCTCCTGAAGATGGGCACCTACGGCTTTTTGCGGCTGTGCCTGCCCCTGGCCCCGGCCGCCAGCGTGTACTTCGCGCCCATGATGATCGCCGTTTCCATCGCCTCCATCCTTTACGGCGGCCTCATCGCCCTGGGTCAAAAAGACATCAAGAAACTGGTGGCCTATTCCTCGGTGGCCCACATGGGTTTCGTCACCCTGGGCATCTTCGTCCTCACCCAGCGCGGCGTGGAGGGGGCCATCCTCCAGATGCTCAACCACGGCATCACCACCGGGGCGCTGTTCATGCTCATCGGCCTCATTTACGAACGCAGCCATAGCCGTGCGATCGTGGACAACCAGGGGCTCGGCAAATTCATGCCCGCCTTCATGTTCTTCTGGGGCCTTTTCTCCCTGTCGTCTCTGGCCTTCCCCGGCACCAATAGCTTCGTGGGCGAGGTGCTGGTTCTGGCCGGAACCTTCGAGGTCAACACCTGGGCCGGGTTCCTGGCCATCCCCGGGGCCATGCTGGCCGCCGCTTACATGCTGCGGCTGATGCAGAAGGTGGCCTGGGGCGATCCTTCCTCCTACAAGAAAAAATGGGGCGACTTGAACGGCCGGGAATGGATTTACCTGATGCCCATGGCGTTCCTGGTCTTTTACATCGGTTTTGCCCCTGGTCCGGCCCTACGCATGATCAGCCCGTCGATTACGACCGTGCTGACCACCATCGAACAGAAAAACCAGACCCTCGGCTTCCACAAGGATATGCCGCTGGCCGAGTGCATGCAGCTTGAACCGACCGCCCGTGTCGCTGACGGCGCGGCCTCCCCAGTGTCCCTTCCCGGAAAGGAGCGCCTGTGAACTTCGATCTCGTGATGCCCGAACTGTTCCAGCTTTTGGTGGTGGTCGCGCTTTTCGTGCAAAGCGTGGTCCGGGGGCGCGACGATACGGGCCCCCGCTGGCTCCCTGTGGCGGCGATCATCGGCGTGGCCGTGGCCGCCTCCAAGCTCGGGGCGCAGGGGTTGCTCTTCGAAGACGTCTACCGGGTGGACGCCCTGTCCCAGTTCTTCAAGGTGGCCATCAGCCTCGGGTTCTGCGTGACCGTGATCAACGCCCAGAACCAGCCTACCCTGGAGACCCAAAAGCGCACCGATTACTTCATGATGCTCGGCCTGTCCGCCTGGGGACTCATGCTCCTGGCCTCGGCCGCCGAGCTCATCACCCTGTATCTGGCCCTGGAGCTGTCCTCCTACAGCCTGTATGCGTTGATCCCCCTGCGCGGCAACGACCGGCGCGCCTCCGAAGCGGCCATCAAGTACATCCTCTTCGGCGCGGTGGTCACGGCCGTGGCGCTTTACGGCCTGTCCTACATCATGGCCTCCCAGCACACCACCTACATCCAGGGGCTTATGGACAAGTCCTGGAGCATGGCTGAAAATCCCATGGCCGTGGTGGGGCTGACCCTGTTTTTGGGCGGATTTTTCTACAAGCTGGCGCTTTTTCCCTTCCACTTCTGGTGTCCGGATGTCTACGAGGGAACCAGCAACGAGACGGCGGCCTATGTGGCCACGGTACCCAAGCTGGGCGCCGTGGTGGTCTTGGTGCGGCTGTCCTCGGTCCTCTCTCCGGGGATGGAGGTGACCAACATCCTGGCCATCCTGGCCGCCCTGTCCATGACCATCGGAAACCTGACGGCCCTGGTGCAGAAGGATGTGAAGCGGCTTTTGGGCTATTCCAGCGTCTCCCACGCCGGTTACGTCATGCTGGGCCTGGTCTCGGGCACGGCGGCGGGACTGTCCGCCGCCACGTTTTATGCCCTGGTCTATCTGCTCATGAACCTGACCTGCTTCTACGTCATCAGCCGCATTGCCGTAAACGGCGAGAACGTGACCTTAAACGGCCTCAACGGTCTGTACAAGAAAAGCCCCGGCCTGGCCCTGGTCCTGGCCGTCTCGGCCTTTGCCCTGGTGGGTCTGCCGCCCACGGCCGGATTCGCCGGAAAGCTGTTCCTTTTGGCCTCGGCCTGGGACCATGGTTACAACTGGCTGGTCATCGTGGCGGTTTTGAACACGGCCATCGCCATCTACTACTATCTGAACCTGGTGCGCCACGCCTACACCGAGGAATCGGACGACGCCGCACCGGCCACGTCCATTTCCTCCGGGCAGGTGGCCATGGGCGGCATCCTGGCGGCCTGCGTGCTGCTGCTTGGCGTGCTTCCCGCGCCCATTTACGATCTGGCGCTTACGGCGGGCAAGGCGCTTCTGCCCTAGCCCGCGCCTCACCTCGCGATTTCTACGCGCCCTTTTTGGCCTGTCCGGTCAGAAAGGGCGCGTATTTTTTGTCTGCGTCAAGGATATGCCCACGGTACCAGTCGTGGATGAAATCCCGGATCTTGACCGCCGCCAGAGGCTGGTTGGCCTCAAGATCCCGCTCGAAGGCCAGGACCGCCTTGATGAACTCGTTATGAGCCCGTTTTTGCTCGTCGAGCCCGGGAAAAGCGCATTCCTGCATGCGCCGCTCTTCGGTCCCAAAATGAATTAAGGCATAGTCGCGAAGCCTCCCGACCAGATCAAGGACCGCTGCACGCTCGACCGGATCGGTAATGGGATGATAGGGATCGGCCAAGGTAGAGCCGAAATCGTTCAGCAGTTCAAAGAAACGGGCGTGCTGTCCATCGAGCTCCTCGTTTCCGACGCTCATGGAGGGCTCATAACGGACAAGCGTCAATTTCAGGGCCATAGCGTGCTCCTTGTTTTACGCACTCTACGCGCGAAACAGGTGTGGAATCAATCTTGCATTTTAACTTCCGTGTTCCATACCGTCAGCAAACCCACGGAAAACCAATGCTCACTGCCCGCTTGCTCATGGCGGCCCTAACGGTCACCTCCATTTTGGTTCCGCCCCTCCGTATGCCCGCAGCCAACGCCCAGTTTCCGGAGCAGACCACACCAAAGAGCGCATCCCCTTCAGGGGGCGTACCCCGTGAGACGTCATCCGATAATTCCCCTGCCGCGCCGGATGACAGCGGCACGCCGAACCTGCGCGCCCAGGCCCGTGAGGACGTGTTCGCCACCGTGGGCCTGACCTGCGTTTTTGCCCACGGAGTCACCGAAGCCGATGCCCGGCGGCAATGCCTCCTGAAGGCCCGGACCCGCCTTGTGGCCAAGATGTCCGGGCGGGTAGCCGCCACAGCCGAATCCCTGGGACTGTCTCTGACGGATGAAGAGGTTGCGGCCTACACCCTCGGGGTGTTGCGGGTGGAGGCCGACCGGGAAGAGGTCGAACCGGGCCCGGAGGGGTTGACCGTGCGACTGACCGGCCGGGGTGTTGCCGATATGGCCAATCTTGCCCAAAAACTTCCCTTTTATGTCGCAAACAGCGATGTCCGGGCCTCGGCCGTGGCCCAGTACCGGGCGGCCAGGGCCGAGGCGGAGGCCGCCAGACGATCCGCAGGCGACCCGGCCCAGGAACAGGCCGGAAAGATTCGGCGCCAAATGCAGGATACGGCGCGTTTTGCAGAACGGCAGTTGCGCCTTGGCATGTCCCAGGCCGAGGTGTTGGGACTGCTCGGGGAACCGGGTACGACCCTCCAGGGAGCGCCCGACGAAGACTTTGTCTGCCTGGGCTATGGCGACGTGTGGGCTGTCTTTGAAAACGGGGAGCTGGCCTGCCTGCGGACCCGCCTGGAATATCACCGCCGCCATGAGTCCCAATGCCACTGCTCGGGCCGCCTGGCGACCATCCTGCTTGGCGTCGAACCCAGATAAGCATGGCGCTTCGTGAAATTCGTCCTTTGCCTGCTTGACAGAAACACTTTTTGGGCTGTAGGTAGAAGGCCGTTCAACATCTTGTCTTTCTTGAATTTCCCTGCAACCTCCACGGGGAGGCCGCCATGAGGGCGCTTATCGTCGATGACGATTTCTATAGCAGGAGTTTTTTGGAATACATCATGCATCCGTATGCCTTTTGCGACGTGGCGGTAAACGGCGAAGAGGCGGTCATGGCATTCCAAAAAGCCCTGGAGGAAATGCGTCCCTTTTCCATCGTGTTCATGGACCTGCTCATGCCGGTCATTGACGGTCCCAAGGCCTTGCGCGAGATTCGGGAAATCGAGCGCGATTTTGGCGTGGACAAGGCCAGCCAAGCCCGGGTGATCATCACCTCGGTCCTTGAGGATGCCGAAGACACCCATAACGCCATGTACCTGGGCGAGGCCACGTCGTTTTTGCAAAAGCCCGTGGATGAAAAATCCGTCCTGTCCGAACTGCGCCGTCTGGGACTGGTTACGGCCGAAGAGGTCTGAAACCCTCTCGGAGTCCAGCAGCAACGTTACTCGCACGCCCGGGCCAACCCGGGCTTTTTTTTGCAGATTCGCGGTAGTGGCGGCTTAGGCGGCGGAATCGGGTACAAGGCTGGTGGTTTCGGCCAAAACCCTGGCGATTTCCCCGTCGATGCGCCTGCGGTAGGTCTCGACCAGCGGCCGGTTGTGCATGATCATATCCAATTGCCGGGTATGCATGAGCAGATAGCCCACAATGCGCAGGGCCTCGTCCATCTCCTCGGGCGTGCCGCCGCTGCGCCTGGCGAACACCGAATCCTCGTTGATATCGATCAAGAAACCATGGTCCTCGAGAATGCCCGCCACGAACTCGGCCCGCAGCCGACGGCGCATGAACTCGGCGGCCCCGCCCTTGAACTGGAAGCTGACGTAGTTTTCCTGCGGCCGGTTGTCCACCAGGGCTTCAACCGTACAGAAGTGGAATCCGAAGCGGGAGCTCAGGCACATATAATGCCTTGAGATCATGAAAAAATTCCGCTCGCTAAAGGCCGATTGGCCCGACTCCTCAAGGTTCGGGTTGGACGCCGCCCGCACCAGGATGGACATAAAGCCCTTGGCGTCCACCGGCGGCGGTCCCTGCCAGGGGATGGCCAAAAATCCGGTCCACAGGGCATGCACCGGGATGGAGGAAATCTCCTCCAGGGTCACGAACCGGCCCGGGATGTCATGGGCGAACCCGTCGTCGAGGTTGATGAACCACCATTTCATGGCTGTTTTTTTGTACCGGAGCTGCTTGGCCGCGCGTTTGGCGAAATGAAAATCCTGGCCGAAATGGAACATCTCGGTGACGGATTTCTCGTGGCAAAACCGGGTGATGTCATGCAGCGTGCGGCATTTGTCCGGCCGAAAGCCCATGGCGTCGTTGGGATCCAAAAGGTACAGCGGCGTGATGTGGTCCATGACCCGGCGCAGGATGGCGTGCATGGGGGTCTGCCCCTCGGGGGCCTTGCGCGGACGGGCGTAGGCCAAAACCTCTTCCACCCGGCCCTGGTACACGGCCAGGCCGTCGGCATCCACCGTGACCTCCATGCCGTTTTGCAGCGCCGCCAGGGCTCCGGGCACGGCCATGATCGCCGGAACCTGGAATTCCCGGGCCACGTTGGCCAGATGCCCGGCCGAGCCGCCCTTCTCGGTGACAATGGCCGCTGTTTTGTTGATGACCGAGGCCCAGCGCGGTGGGGCCTCCAGGCTGACCAGGACCGCCCCAGCCGGAAACTGCAAGAGATCCGCCTCCCGGCGCACCACGAACACAGGGCCGCAGGCAACCCCCGGGCTGGCCGTGGCGCCGCCGCTGACGATCACGCCCTGCGTCGTGCGTTTCGGCGGGGGCTCTCCGCCTTGCACCTCCATCTGGGTCAGGTGGCGGCATTGCAGAAAATAGAGCCGTCCTTCGGGATCCACAGCCCATTCGATATCCACGGGTGAGCCGTACATCTCCTCCAAGGTCACAGCCGCCTCGGCCAGGCGCAGGGCCGTGCCGTCGTCGAGGCTCGGCTGGTCGCGTTTGTCCAGAAGCGTCTCCATGACGCACACGCCCTCGCCCTCGTGGCACACGAACACCCGGTCCTTGCACCGGATGCGCCGGTCGGACAAGGCCAGCCCGCCTTCCCGGGACACCACGAACTCGTCGCAGGCCACGGAACCGTCCACCACGGTCTTGGGCAGGCCCCAGGAGGAATGGACAAAGATGGAATCGTCCCGGATGTCCAGGGGATTGCGCGAATAGATAACCCCCCCGGCCGTAGCCCGGACCATGGCCATGCAGCCCACGCACATGGCGATGTCCTCGTCCGGGATGCCCCGGTTCAAGCGGTAGGTCATGGCCTGTGGGCTGTATTTGCTGGCCACCACCTCTTTGTAGGACTCAAGCAGGTCGTCGGCGGCCACATTGAGCTTGGTGGCGAACTGCCCGGCGAAGGTCTGCCCGGCTGCGTCCTCGCCCAGGGCGCTGCTGCGCAGGGAGACGCAGGTTCCCTCTCCGGCATCGGCGCACAGGGCGGCATAGGCGGCACGGATGGCCCCGGCCACATCGCCCGGAACCTCGGCCATGGCGATCAGGTTGCGGATGCGGGAACTCAAGGCCAGGAGGTTTTCCTGGTCGTCGGGTCCGGCGGATTGCAGGAGGCGGTTGATTTCGTCGCGCAGATCGTTGTGGTCGATGAGGCGGCGGTAGGCCAGGGTGGTGATGACGAATCCCGGCGGCACGGGAAGTCCGGTGCGGCTGATGATCTCGCCGATTCCGGCCATCTTGCCCCCCACCTGGTCGGCCATGTCCCGGTTGATGCGGGACAGGGGCAGGGTCAGTTCCGTGGCCGGCGGCGGGGAGAGGTTGTCCAAAACGGCGGCCACCTGCCGCTGTATGTCCTTCATGCGGGGATACAGCGCGGCGTATTTCTCCGGGGCGATGATGTTTAAATGCTCAATGATCTTGTAAACATTGACTGAAACGGCCGTGGAGTGGGAACGGATAAAGGACATGCCGAAGGCGGCGCCGCCGTGTAAGGCCTGCTCCATCTGGGACATGACCTCCAGGGCCTTCTTGTTGGCCGTCAGCAGGAGCTTGAAATGGTGATACCGCTTCTTGAACTCGGCCTGGATGTCCTCATCGGAAAGGCAGGAAGCCGCGTCGGCCTCCGGCTTGGTCAGAAGGCCCCGAAAAAGGGTCTTGATCTTTTGGAACACCCGCCCCTCCGCATCTCAGCCCTGCTCGGTCATGGACCTGACGGCGCGCCGTGGCCGTGCCGCGATCCGGGTTGACAGGCCGCTTTGACTTTGTACCTTTCCGGGACAAACAATGCAACGCCAAGCATGCCGCCAATCCCGGCCAGTCGTGCGGTCTGCCCCTTTGCAGCGGGTTGCGGCTTGCCTCCGGACGGCGGCGAGGATAAGGGTAGAGGGCACGGAAAAACCAAGAACCGACAACCTGAAAACACGACCCTCAAGGCGGTAGCGAGCGTCCATCATGCGAACACACGCACCCAACAAAGAGCCGGGCGCAAGCACGGCACGGCTGGCGGACCTTTTCGACGGCACCAAATGGGGCGAGGATTTTTCACGCGAGGAAGTGGGCATCATCGCCTCCCATCTGCACCTGGCGACCTTCTCCGACGGGGAAAACATCTTTCGCGAAGGAGATCGGCAGGATTTCATGGCCTTCATCGTGTCCGGCATGGTGGATATCGTCAAAGAAAGCGGCGACGACGCCGAGTCGGTCGTCATCGCCCTGCATCCCCGCACCCACCTGGGGGAGATGGCCTTTGTGGACGGGGAACCGCGTTCGGCCACGGCCCGGGCCAAGGGAGACGTGACCCTCCTGGTTTTACCCAAAGAACAGTTCCATGCCATTCTCAAGGACCACCCCGAAGTCGGGGTGAAAATGCTTATGAAGATCGCGCGGCTGTTGAGCCGCCGTTTGCGTCAAACAACGGGCCGCCTGGTGTGCGCACCGCTGTGACGCAGCCGATCCTCAAACCGGCCCGTCTTGTCGGCCTTCGGCCAGGCTGCGCGGATCATTATGCGCACTGGCCGCCAGAACAAGGATGAGCGGATGCCTGTCTCCAGGGAGCACACGGATGAACAACGACTCACCATCCTCCCGGGCGCCGTCGTTTTGCTCGGAGAACCTTTGCGGCACGCTGGATCGTCTGAGCGTGCCCCGGGAATCCAAGTGGCGCGGCCTGATCCTCTACATGCGAAGCATCAAGGACTACGATTTTCTTGACGCCGAGCAAAAAGAACTCATCCAGAAACTCGTGGTCAGCGTACTGCGGGAAAAAGATTTTTCCGAAACCAAGTTTAAGGAGGTCGTGCGCCAAAACGAGCACATCCTGCACGACCCCTGGCGGTGCAAGGTGGCGGCCAGCCTCAAGGAAGCGGCCAAGCTGGTGGGTGAGATGTACCAGATCATGGGACGGCGTCGCGGCGACGTCGAGGATCTGGAGGCGGCCACGGTTTCGGCTGTGGAAAGCGGCAAGGAGCTTGACGAGGTTTTGTCCGACATCCGCAAGGGTTTCCACGACATGGTCGCGGACATGGAAAAGGATGTGGACATCCTGCAGGAGTTAAGCCTCACCGACCCCCTGACCGGCATCGGCAACCGCCGGGCCTTTGACCAGGCCGCCGCCGAGGCCATGGAGACGGCGGGCAGGCTGTGCGAACCCCTGGCCCTGCTGATGATCGACATCGACCACTTCAAGCAATTCAACGACGAACACGGCCACCGCATCGGCGACCAGGCCCTGGCCACTGTAGGATCGCTGCTCAAGGGCCTTTCCGAGAAACACGAGGCGGGGCAAAACATCACCTCGGCCAGATACGGGGGAGAGGAATTCGCCGTGATCCTGTCCGGCTTTTCCAAGACGCAGGCCGGAGATCTGGCCGAGATCGTCCGGAAAAAAATCGGCCGCTACCACTTCGTCATCCGGGATCTCGCCGGGCAGGTGATCACGGCCGGCATCAAGATCGAGGTCAGCATCGGCGTGGCGGAACTGCTTGAGGATTGCGGCATGGCCGCCGATCTGGCCCACTTGGTGGAGGCGGCGGACAAAGCCCTGTACCAGGCCAAAAGCCAGGGACGCAACCGGGTTTGCCTGTATGATCCGTCCTGGGTCATGGATGGCGGGGGAAAGAAGGCGTAGACGTTTTCGACCTGACTTCCTGCCATGCCGCAAGGCGAAAACGCATCGCATGGTTTGGATAAGATCGATTATCCCGCTTAATTGGTTTTTTTCACTTTCATGACACATGGTGGGGCAATGTACGCATCGTTTTCATCGCTGGAAATGTGCGCCGGAGGAGGGGGGCAGGCGCTCGGCCTTGAATTGGCTGGCTTCAGCCATCAGGGACTCGTGGAAATTGACCCCCGGTGCTGCGAGACCCTGCGCTTTAATCGACCAAGCTGGACTGTCTTCGAAGAGAATCTGGAGACCTTTGTCGGCGCCCCTTTCTGTGGCATCGATCTTCTCGCCGGGGGCCTCCCGTGTCCTCCCTTCTCCAAAGCAGGGAAACAACTCGGGCACGCAGACGAGCGCAATATGTTTCCGGCTGCACTTCGGCTGATCGATCTGATCCGCCCACGCGCCATTTTAATCGAAAATGTTCGCGGCATTTTCGATGCAATCTTTGACGATTACCGCCACTCTGTCTCCACAAACATAACCCGCTTGGGTTATCAGACCGGATGGCGTCTTCTCAACGCATCCGATTTTGGTGTTCCCCAACTCCGGCCCCGCGTTGTTTTTGTCGCCATCCGCAAGGAGCTCTCCGAACATTTTTCCTGGCCGCACCCGCTTCCCCAACGCCCACCCACTGTAGGTGAATCTCTTTTTGACCTCATGCACAGCCGGGGTTGGAAAAATGCATTTGCCTGGAGAACGCACGCCAATGAAATCGCCCCAACCATTGTAGGCGGCTCAAAGAAGCATGGCGGCCCCGACCTCGGGCCAACCCGCGCAAAAAAGGCATGGGGTTTACTTGGAGTCGATGGCCATGGCCTGGCCGATGCGCCGCCGGATCACGATTTTGAAGGAATTCCGAGGCTTACAGTGTCCATGGTGGCTCGCCTTCAAGGTTTCCCGGACGCATGGCGATTTATGGGCAAAAAAACTCCGGCGTATCGACAGGTGGGCAATGCCTTTCCACCTCCTGTCGCACAGGCTGTGGGTTCGAGTATCATCGCCTGTTTGGCCAGGCGCGCGAACATTCAAGTGACCGACAAAATTTGGTAGGCTCCATGCAAAAAATTACCGCTCAAAGCGCCAGAACCAAGCTTCGAGAATACTTCCTCAACAATATCGGCCGCATTATGGACACGAAAGAACTTCGCGCGGCGGCCGGGGGAATCAGCGAATGGGCGCGACGCATCAGGGAACTCCGGACAGAGGAAGGATATCGGATACTCACCCATCATGACCGTAGCGATCTCAAACCCGGACAGTATGTCCTCATGGACCCAAAACCGGCCCCGGCTTTCGAACGCGCCATTTCCAAGGAAACACGCGCCTTGGTCCTGGATAGAAATGGCTTCACCTGCCAAATGTGCGGCGCTGCCGCCGGCGAACCGCACCCCTATGACCCGACGCGAAAGACACGCCTGCACATCGGCCATATCATTGATAAATCACAAGGCGGAACAGACGATCCCGGCAATCTCAGGGCAATTTGCTCCGTCTGCAATGAAGGGGCTTCAAACATCACCCTCGAACGCCCCTCAAGCCAGAAACTGCTTGCCCAAATTCATCGGGCAACGGGCTCGGACCAACTCGCAGTGCTCCAATGGCTCATGAAGAAATTCCCGAGTCAGGCGCACAACTTCCTTGAGAAGACGTAACTCCGATTCAAATCGGATACGTCATGGCAGCCCCCCCTCCGCCCACGCCACGCGAGGGCTCACCCGTCAGGCCGCCCACACCTGATTAAGCAGGGTCGCCACCTCGGCCTTGCGGGTATCGTAGAGCGTTGCACACAGGTCGTCGAGCCTGTCCTTGATCTCGGAAAAGGGCGGCAGATCCGGGATGTGCGGCAGACCCAGATCGTCAAAGGAGATGGGCACAAAGGCCAGATCCCGGTCGAGCTTCTGCACGTCCCCCAGGGTGGCCCCGGCGATGTTCTCGCGCTGCACGCATTCGGGGTCCAGTCCCTTGGCGAACGACAACACGCACAGCGGCGACTGGCCGTCGTTGACCGCCTTGATCTCGACGTTGACCGCCTCGCACATCTCCCGGACCTGCTCATAGCCCGGAATGGCCCGCTTCTTGCGAATGTCCAGGGGATCGGGGGTGAAGGTTCCGTGATTGTAGTCTGCGGCGGCCTGACGCACCACCTCGTAGAGTCTGGCGACGGTCTTTTTATAGCGCCCAAGGCCGGTCAGGGCCAGGGGACGGTGCATGGGGCGCAGTTCGCTGACGTTTTTGCAATACCACAGGATCTCGGACGGGACCGTCCCAAGGGACGCAAACAGACTCTTGGCCTCCTCGTCGCATAAAAGCAGCCGAAAAAGCGTGTGCCATTTGACCAGGGTCTCCATGCCCACCCGGCGCACCCGGACCACCAGGCGATAGAACTGGTCCAGCCGGTCCTCCAGGTTGCGGCGGCGGCCGAAGAAATTCTCCGCCATCTCGGTCATGATCTCGGCGTGCAGATCGCCTTGCAGATCGGCGCTCATAACGGCAACTCCACACTGGTTGCAAATTCCCCACCGTTTTGATTTTACGGGGGAACCCCGGGGATGGCAAGCCGACGTCTCCGACTGACGGAGAACACACGGCAAGGCCAGGAACCTGCGCCACGAAACCCGGCCATATCATACACTCGCGGCACACCGGCTTGCCTGCCCTCGGGCGGCGTGCTACGTTTGACCACATCGAATAAAAAGAAAAAAAGAGCCCATATCCGCCATGAAACTCTCCATCACTGATAAAAACGGCGTCCTCGTGGTCGGCAACCTCCCTGAGAAATTCGACTATACCGTGTGCAACGACGCCCTGCGCCACATCAACCCGGCCCTGGACGACGGCCCGAAAAAACTGGTCATCAGCTTCATGGGTGTGAGCTTCCTCGACAGTTGCGGCATCGGGACGCTGATCACCCTGCGCAACCGGCTCATGAAGGACAAAGGCGCCATGGCCCTGTGCGACATCGGCGAGCGCCTGGAAAACATCCTGAAGATCACTGACCTGCGCAAGGTATTCGCCCTCTACGGCAACACGGACGAGGCCGTGGCCGGGCTTTCGGACGCCAAAAGCGCCTGATCCTTCGTCGCCCGCAAGCCGCCCCCTCCCGCGCGCGGCGCCGACACGACACACCTGGGACACCGCCCATGCTCATACGCTATATCCCCCGCGCCACGACACCAGGGCAACGTCTGCGACGCCTCCTCCGGGCCATTCTTTATCTGCCTACCCGGATACGGCTTTTCCTGGACCCGGCCTATCCCTGGATCAATGCCGGGGCCGTGCGATTCCTGCGCGCCCATCTCACCCCGCACATGCGCGGCCTGGAATTCGGAGCAGGCCGCAGCACCATCTATTTCTCCCGCCTCATGGACTCCCTGGTCAGCGTGGAACACAACGAAAAATGGCGGCGCAAGGTGGCGGCCCTGCTGCAACGCTTCCAGGTCGCCAACGTGACCCTGGCCTTTGTCCCCCCAGGGGAGGCCGCGCCACGCCCGGACATGCGGCCGACGATCTGGGGGAAAATGGGGATGACGCCGCGCCAACCCGACTTCGCCGACTATTTCGACCACATCCTGGCCTACCCCGACGAGCATTTCGATGTGGTGCTGGTGGACGGCCGGGCCCGGGTGGAATGCGCCTTAAACGCCATGGACAAGATCGCGCCCGGGGGGTTCCTGGTTCTCGACAACAGCGAATGGGAAAAATACGCCCCGGTCTTTGAAGCCTTTACAGGCTGGCAGCGCCACGATTTTGAAAACGGCGTCTGGCGCACCACCATCTTTTGCAAGCCGCCGCGCGGCATCCCGCACCCGCCCTCTCCCCAGGCCGTCAGCCCCGCCTTGCAAGCCGCCCCGGCCGTGCGCGGCGCGCCATGAGCAGGCCCGAAACCCGCGCCACCTACGCCGTGTCCTTCCGCAAGGCCATGGCCGACATCGACCGGGACGAATGGAACGCCCTGGCCCTGCCAGCGGCGACGCCCTTTCTGGAATGGGAGTGGCTGAACCTGCTGGAAACCTCGGGCAGCGTGTCCATGCGCACGGGCTGGTATCCCGTGCATGTCCTGGTTCGCGACGGCGAGCGTCTGGTGGCCTGCGCCCCCCTGTACGTCAAGGGCCACGGCGAAGGGGAATTCGTCTTCGACCACCTGTGGGCCGAGGTGTCCCGGCGCATGGGCATCCCCTACTACCCCAAGCTCCTGGGGGCCTCGCCGTTCACCCCGGCCACGGGATACCGCTTCCTCATGGCCCCGGACCAGGATGAACGCCGCCTGTGCCTGGTCATCATGGAGGCCCTGGAAAAGCTCTGCGCCGCCAACAACCTCTCGGGCATCTCGTTCCTTTTCGTCGATCCCCGCTTCGCCGCCATCCTGCGCGACCTGGGGATGAGCTCCTGGCTGCACCAGGGCTACATCTGGGACAACCCCGGCTACCGCAGCCTGGACGACTATTTGGCCCGCTTCGGCAGCCTGGCCCGCAAAAACGTCAAAAGGGAACGCCGCCGCCTGCGCGACCAGGGCATCCAGGTCCGGCTGTACGCAGCCCCGGACATCCCCGAACGGCTCTTTGCCGACATGCACCGCTTCTATGCGGCCACCAACGACAAGTTCGGGGACTACGGCTGCCGCTACCTGACCGAGGAATTCTTCGACGCCCTGCCCGGGCTGCCCCGAAACCGGGTGGCCTTCGTGGCCGCCTACCAGGACGAACATCCCGACCCCATGGCCATGGCCATGCTCATCCGCAAAGGCGACCGCTTAAACGGCCGCTATTGGGGGGCGACGCGCCATGTGGACTATCTGCATTTCGAGCTGTGCTACTACACCCCCATCGCCTGGGCCATCGAACAGGGCATCCGGCTCTACGATCCGGGCATGGGCGGCGAACACAAGGCCCGTCGGGGATTCGCGTCCATCCCCACGGTCAGCCTGCACCGCTTCCGCGATCCGCGCTTCGAGCATGTCTTTCAGGGAAACCTGCCGGAGATCAATTCCCTGGAACGGGACTACATCAACGAATTAAACGCCCTGCTGCCCTTTAAGCGCGGCCCCGGGGCCGCGCGGTAGCGTCACGCCTCCGGCGGCCAGGGGGGAAACTTTTTTGCAAAAAAGTTTCCCCCCTGGACCCCTCTTCAAAAAACCCTGTTGCGCTTCGCGTGGGTCGCGCCTGGATCAAAACAGCGCTTCGATGTCCCGCGCCCCTTGCAGGATCCGGACGATCTCAATGCCGTCTTCGGTCGGCAGATAGAAGATGAGGTAGTTGCCGTGGGAAAAGCTGCGAAGTGAAGGCGCCAGGTCGTCACGACTGGTCCCCATGCGCGGAAAGCGGGCCAGGGAACAACATCGCTCCTCGATCAGATCAAGAAGGCGGTCGGCCTGCGTGACATCGTCGCGGGCGACATAGAGCCATATCTCCTCAAGGTCCGCCTCGGCCAAGGGTCTTTTCAGAACCCTCGGCATCAGAGACCCTTCCCGGGACGTTCCTCACAAAGGCGCTCACGCCCCCGGGCCTTGACCGCCGCCATGTCCAGGGGCGTCGCCACTCCGCTGGCAAGTCCCTTTTGAATCTCCGCCTTGAGCGCCTCATGCCGCAGAATTTGGACACGATCACGTTCCTCGAGAAGACGCAACGCCTCGCGCATGACCTCGCTGGCGGAGCCATACCTTCCGCTCTCCACCTTGCTCTTGACCAACTCTTCCAGTTGCGGCGTCAGGGATACGTTCATGCGCGCGACTCCTTCATGACCTTTCGCTTCACTTGCCTTCCGTAATAACAGACTTTGTCATTTTCTGACATCATCCGGCAAAAAAAACAACTGCCCCCCGCCCCCTGCCTTTCCGGGCAGCGGACACGGCGCGACGCGCCGGGGCTGACACCCGGAATCAGGGGGGTCCGGGGGGAAATGATTTCCCCCCGGGCGGGGAGGGGTTCGGGGAGGGGCGAAAGGCCCCTCCCCGACCGGTCTTACCAGTTGGTGGCCAAGAGTTCGAAGTAGGCGCGGGGGTGGTCGCAGGCCGGACACTTGTCCAGGGCCTGGGTTCCTTCGTGGATATAGCCGCAGTTGCGACAGCGCCACACGGCCTTTTCTGGGCGTTTGAAGACCCGGTCGGCCTCGATGTTTCCGGCCAGTTCCAGGTAGCGGCTCTCATGAAATCGTTCGGCCACGGCGATGGACTCGAACACCGAGGCCAGAAGGCCATAGCCCTCGTCCCGGGCGATCTTGGCGAAGTCCGGATACATGATGGTCTGCTCGTAGTGTTCCCCCTCGGCGGCGGCCTTCAGGTTGTCCACGGTGCAGCCGATGACCCCGGCCGGAAAGGCGGCGGTGATCTCCAGCTCCCCGCCCTCCAGGAACTTGAACAGCCGCTTGGCGTGTTCCTTTTCCTGGTCGGCGGTCTCGGTGAAGATGAACGAAATCTGCTCAAAACCTTCCTTCTTGGCCACGCTGGCGAAGTAGGTGTAGCGGTTGCGGGCCTGGGATTCCCCGGAAAACGCGGTAAGCAGATTTTTTTCGGTTTGCGAACCCTTGACGGATTTCATAGCGCCTCCTGTGGCGGTTTTTGGAGTATTCAGCGGCACGGCTGAGCATACGGCGAAGACGATAATCCATCGCCGTTTATTTTGCCAACTGGTTCATCTTGATGGAATTTCAGTCCTTGATGGCGCGCAGGGCGGTGATCAACTCCCCTAAATCCGGGCGGGTGTTGATGTCGTGGACGTCAATGTAGCGGATGACGCCCTTTTCATCGACGATAAAAAGCGCCCGCTCGGCCACGCCCTCGGGCCGCAGGATGCCGAGCCTGCCGGACAGCCCGCCATGGGGCCAGAAATCCGAGGCCACGGGGAACCACAGCCCCCCCATCTGGGTCACCCAGGCATGCTGGGACGGCGTGTTGTCCACGCTTATGCCCACAAGTTCGGCGTTGGCGGCGTTAAAAAGCTCCCGGGCGATGTTGTAGCCCGGCCACTGCCCGGAACACACCGGGGTCCAGGCTGCCGGGATAAACGACAGGACCAGCTTTTTCCCGCCTTTGTAGTCGGACAGGCGCACCCGGCCGCCGTCAATGGTCGGCAGATCGAAGTCCGGCATGGGATCGCCGACCTTGACCGCAAGGACGCTGTCCACGGCTTTCGAGGCCTTGGCGGACTGAAAAAGGCTGTCCGTAAAGCCTGGAGCCTCCTCGGCCCGCACGGCCGTGGAAAAGCCGATCACGACCAGCAGAGGCAATGCCGTCAGGAGGATCCGGCACAGTGGGCCACGGCGACGTGACGCCAGATGCGTCATCCTGGGATGGGCTCGGTTCATGTGATTTTTCTCACAAAATTATGGTGCGGCCGCCAGGACGTCTGCGGCGAAGGATTCGGGCGAATCCATGCGCCCCAGGCGGCTTAAGACTACTGTATATGCCGTCTCGCCGGGCTTTTTGGCAAGCACGTAGAAATACGGCGTGCCCACCTTGCCGCAGGCGTCGTGGACCGCAAAATTCTGGTCCGCCACCAACGGGAAGCGGATGTCGAACTTGGCCCGGAAAAGCTCCACCTCCATGGCCGAGTTGCCCGCCCCGATGCCCAGCATCTTGACCGTGTCGGCATGGCCGCCGCTGGCCAGCAGGGCGTACAAGTTATTTACGGCCGGGGCCTCCCGCTGGCAATGCGGGCAGTACATGCTAAACACCTCCAGGATGACCACCGGCGCGGTCATATCGGCCAGCCGCACCGGGCCGTCTTTCTTGGCGATGCCCAGATAGGTCCGATGCTCCGGGGAAAGATCCATTCCCAATGAGACATCCGGGAAGGCCGCCCCCACGGGCAACGGTTCCGAACCGGCCGCCTCCGAAGCCCCGCCCGCCCAGGCCGGAGCGGACCACATGGCCAGCGCCGCCAGCACAAGCACCCACATCGTCGTTTTCATTCGCATCCTCCCTGCCTGCGTTCCCAGCCGGGATCGGCTGAGGTGTACAGATAAGCATGCTGCGTGGATTGGTCCATATTTCATGGCGAATTCCTATGCATCATCCGTCCCGCATGGCCCGGGCAAAGGCCTGTTCCAGCTCCTCCATGAGCTCGGCGGCGGCCTTGGCGCCCGTGGAAAAGCGGATCAGGGTGTCCGGATGCAGCATGGCATGCCCATGACGCCTCCTTGTGAAACGGGTTGCCTGGCAGTGTAGCGTTGCGGCCCGCGAAAGTCATGATCCCCTTTTGACGCCGGGGCGCAGGCAGGATACATACCACGGCGGAAAAATGGGGAGCTGCCTGCACGGCCGCAGCCCCGCGAGGGGGAGTCCGACATGCTCTTGTGGCGAACACTGACGGAAAAATCCCTTTCGCCAAAGCTTGTGGGAAAGATGCGACGCTACCGTCTGACCCGGGGGGAAGGCGTTTTGTCGTTTCAGGGAGAGCTTCTGGCCTATCACCGACATGCCGAGCAGGAAGACGCCCCGGGCTATCCCGGGGTGAGCCACCTGATCACCCTGGCCATTTTCCGCACCAGAAAAGGCCGCTTCGTGGTCTATTACATCGTGGAATATCCTGACAACGAACATCTCTTCGGCCAGCACCAATACGTGACCCATCTGCCGGAATTCGGGGATGTGACCCGTTTCGTGGCCGCCATGGCCTATATCAACGTGGAACCGTTCCGCACCAAGGTCATTTCCGAGGCGACGGCCCGGCTTTCCCCTTCGGCGTGACCGACGGGGCCGTTTTCTTCGCCTCTCCGGCCATGGCCAGAGCCTCGCGCACCATGGCCTGACGGGCCAAAATCCGCTCCACATAGGCCACGGTTTCGGGGATGGCAGGCACCCCGCCGCTTCGGGCCACCACCTCCGGCCCGGCGTTGTAGGCGGCCAGGGCCAGGTGCGTTTCCTTGAAGCGGTCGAGCATCAGGCGCAAAAACCTGGCCCCGGCGGCGATGCTTTTTTCCGGATCGAAGGGGTCGCTCACGCCCATGGTGGTCTGGGTGTCGGGCATCAGTTGCATGAGCCCCTGGGCGCCTTTCGGGGAGACGGCGCCGCTTTGGAACCCTGATTCCTGCTCGGCCACGGCGTAAAGGAGCTCCACGGGGACGTTGTGCTGCTTGCCGTAGCGCGTGAGCAGTTCGATGATCGGGCCGGTGGTGACCACCGGGCCGAAGGCCATGGGCCGCCCCGATCCCGCAAAGGGGACGGCCCCGAAGGGCTTGACCGCCCCGGTGATCCAGTCCGTGCGCTTCTCCTTGGCCGCGCCGCCTTTTTGCCGGATGCGTTTTTTAATCTCCGCAAAGCCCAGTTTGGGGTCGCTTGGCCCTTCGAAGAGCAAGACATGGCGTTCGCTGGCCTTGGTCTCGGACAGTTGCACGATGCCGTATTCGTCCTCATAGCCGTACAGGGAATAGGCCAGGGCCGACCCGGGCGGCAGGCACAGGACGGCCAGGGCCGCCAGCGCGACCGGCACGGCGGGCCAAAAGCCCGGGCGGCGGGGTGGAAAGGGCGGCAGGGAAGCAGTCATGGCGCCTCCCGTATGCATGAGGATCACGGGGCAGGCCGCGTCCGGCCGGACGCCGAAGCGCCGACCGGGCGCAGCCCGAAAGGGTGTTTGGACAAACCGTTTTTTTTCGACCCGCCTATTTCCCGAAGGGGCACTTGGGGAAGGTGCAGGTCTTGCACGTCAGGCAAAAGCCGCCCTCGGCCATGTCGGCCAGATCCGACCGGGTGATGTCCAGCCCGGCCAGGAGCCGGGGCAAAAGCAAATCCAGGGCCGTGACCTGATAGTACAGGGCGCAGGCCGGAACGCCAAGCACCCTGGCCTGGCCCATGCGGCCGATAAGCGTCATGGCCCCGGGCAAAACCGGCGCGCCGTACAGGGCGTCGGTCAGTCCGGCCTTGGAAAGCCCCTTGCGGGTCACGTCGTCGGGGTCTACGGACAGCCCGGCCGTGGTCACCAAAAGCCTGGCCCCGTCGGCCACCAGATCGGCCGCCGCCCGGGCGATGGCCTCCATGTCGTCGGGAACCACGGCCGTGCCCGAGATCTCGCAGCCGAATTTCTCCACCTTGCTTTTGACGATGGGGATGAACTTGTCCTGGATAAGCCCCTTGAAGACCTCGGTGCCGGTCACCAGGATGCCCGTGGGCAGAGGCTGTATGGGGGCGATGGAAAACAGCGGGCCGTCTTCCAAAACGGCCATGGCCCGGTCGAAACGGGCCCGGGACAGGTACAGGGGGATGGCCCGGCAGGCCGCAAAACGCTTGCCGCCCTCCACGGGTAAAAAACCCTGGCGCGAGGCGCACATGACGTCCTCCACCAGGTTGAAGGCCCGCAGGCGATGCCGGTTAAGGAGCAAAAGCCCCTCCCTTTCGGCCCGAAAATTGATCTTGCCCTCCTTGGGCGGCTCCTCGAAGGTCACTCCCTCTCCGGCCATGGCCCGGGCAAAGGCCAGGGCGGCCTCGTTCTCATGGATCCACGAAAGCCCCGGGTCCACGTCGTCCATCACAAACACCCGCTCCCGGCCCATGGTGTGCAGACGGCACACGTCGCCCGCCGTCAAAAGCTGCCCGGCCAGATACTCCGGATCCTTGCTCTCGCCCGGGACGACCCGGGTCATGTCGTGCAGGGCGCGGCGACCCACGGCCTGGGCCGTGGGGATGGCCCGCAGGCCGGGCTCCGCCTGGGGCGTCATGTCCATGTTCGTTCCGGCGTCGGTCATATAGGGGTGTTCGCCGGAGCAGCCACGGCACATGCCGCCATCCGCCGCCGGATAGGCCTCGCCGCACAAGGGGCACACGGCGATGGCCCCCATGCCGCCCTTTTTGAGGAACGACCCGGACACCCTGACCGGGGCCATGCCGCAGATGCCCGGACCCGCCCGGCGAATCTCGTCCACCAGCCGCTCCCGGTTCTGCTCCCGCTTGGGCTTGAGCTTGAGGAACCAGGCCCGTATCTCCGGCCACATGGTGAGCTTGGCCGTGTCAATCCACACCCGAACCCCCTCGCCGGTGTACTTGTCGTACAGGGCCAGGGCGTAACGGCCCAGGTTGACGGACTTCATCCAGCCATTGCCGAAACTACACAGAGTCAAAAGCTGTATGGCGTCGGGGAGACACTTGGGGGTCTCCACCACGGCGTCGAAAATGGTCCCTTCCGGCAGGGCGCTTTTGGCCAGCTCCACCATGTACCCCCCGATCAGGAGCCCCGGGGCCGGGTTGCCGTGAAAGGCCGCCGCCATGATGACGTATTCGTCAAAGGTATATTTCCCGATGTTCATGCGAACGCCTCCTGTGTTCAAAATGTCATAACGGGTGTTTCCCTTTGGCCCAACTCCCGGGAAAAGAAAAGAGCCGACGAAAAAAATGTTCCCGCCCCAGGCGAAAAGGCCCGGGGCGGGAACAGGTTGGCGGCAGTCGCTAGACGTCCGAGGCGATACGTCCGAGCTTTTCGGTCATTTCCGACAGCCCGGCGATGGCCTGGACGGAATGGGTCATGCCCTCGGCGGTATCCGAGGAAATGCGATCCACGTCGCCAATGGCCTTGGTGATCTCGTCGCTGGCCGCAGACTGCTCCTCGGCGGCGGCGGCGATGGTCTGCACCTGGTCCGAGGAGTCGCCCACCAGTTCCGCGATCTCGTCCAGCACCTTGCCGGAATCGCTGGACAGGGCCGTGGCCCGCTCCACGGCCGTGGCCGCGCTCTGGGTCA
>Ga0209467_1000885_pt1 | contig 31968 bp, 22 predicted proteins | sample Higcelwee11metaG_FD_187175 | JGI IMG/M metagenome (GOLD analysis project Ga0209467, IMG submission 187175) | Freshwater pond sediment microbial communities from the University of Edinburgh, under environmental carbon perturbations - High... | ecosystem: Environmental > Aquatic > Freshwater >... | reverse complement strand
GTTTTAACGTTCTCTGATTTCTTCTTGAGTTCCAGCTTTTTGATGACGGAATCAAAAACCGACCGGAACCCGCCAAGGCTCCGGCCAGCGTTGATACGTCATGGACAGCCAAGGCGTCAGGGTTGCGGCCTGCCCCCCTTGTCATCCGGCTTCTTGAGGTTGGCCTCGGTTGCGCGCAGTTGGCGGTACTCGTTCATCCGGTCGTGGTAGGTCGTCTTGCCGACGCCCATCATCTGGCAGATCGCCTTGCGCTGGTAACCAGCGTTCTGGTAGGCCTCTACGATGGGGCCGAAGTCCGCATGCTCCTTGAGCGTCTCGAAAGCCTTGATCTCCTCCGCCTTGACGAACTCGGGAGGATGGGGCACCGCCCAGCGCTTGCCGTCGAACAGGATGTCGAACGCCTCGTAATCGACGTCCGAGAAGCCGTCGCGCAGCTTTTCCAGCTCCAGCCGCAGGGGCGCGGCCAATGTCCCCTTGGAGCCATCAGCCCGCCCCAGCTTCACCTTGGCGTAGAAGTTGTCGTCCTTGTTGGAGAAGCCCCGGCTCTTCCCCTCCTCGCCGATGGAGTGGTGCACCAGCAGCGCCCCCGCCCCCTTCGCCGTGATCTTGCCGAGCAGCGGGGCGACCTTGTCCCAGCTCATGCTGGTCTCCGCCCCGACTAGCTTGGTGTAGGTGTCGAACACGACCAGGTCCACGGGCTGGCCTTCCACCCCCTGTCCCTTCGCCTCCTCCATGAAGTCCAGGACGAGCTGGTGGTTCGCCGCGTCGGTGTACTTGACGTTGGTGCCCTTCAAGTCCTTGACGATGAAGTTGCCGGAGGCGTCGGCGGGCAGATAGGGATCGACGAAGGATTTCCGCCTGCGGGCGTATTGCGCGGCCCCGAGCTCGAAATCCAGGTAGAGGACTTTCCTCGGCCCGGCCGCGGGTTTGGGGGAGACCCACCACTTGCCCGGGAACAGCTGGCGACCGGACACGACGGCGGCGCAGACGCTGAAGGCGAGGCAGCTTTTCCCCAGCCCGGTGTGGGCGTGCAGCATCGACACCTCCCCGCGGGTGATGATGGGGCGCATCAGGTAGTCGATGGGCTTGAGCCCGCCGTTACCGTCGTCCTTGTCGTCGCCGCTGTCCAAGGCCGCGGCGCCCAGTGCTGCATCCTTGTCCCAGAACTCGACCGCCGGGGACAAGGAGGCTTGCCGCGCCCTGCCGAGCATCTCCTCGAACTCGCCGGATGTCGCCAGAACCTGGACGCTCCTGACCACCACCGCGGGCTTGTTGTCCTTCCTGTGAGCCATGGCGGTCGACAGATCCTTGAAGGGGCGCCGCTCCGGGAACTTCACCTGCGCCTGGATGAAGCGGAGCTTGACGCCGTGCCGTCCCTCCAGGTGCTGGGCGAGTTTGTCCGCCTTCTCGTAGGCGTCGGCCAAGCTCTGGCCGGAGTGGTTGGTGATGAGGTAAAAGACCTGCTCGTTCCCCTCCAGCGGCGACCAATCCACGTGGCCGTAAGCGTCGGGGGTGGTGTCGTCGCAGAGCCAGCTCGTCCACACGACCTGCGGGTTGCGCTCGAGCTGGTTCAACGCGGCGATCTCGATGGAGTCGGTGAGGATGACCGTGGGCGCTTCGAGGCCTTTGAGCAGATCAAGGTTGTAGAGGATTTGCTTCTGCGGCAGCGGCACGCAGAACTGTTCGTTAAGGGTGTGGTAGTCCCGCATCCAGGTTGTGCAGGGGACGAGGCGTTTCGTGTCGTTCTCCCAGTCCACAAGTTTGATGGCCTGCTGCACAATCTCGCCGTGCTCGTTCCTGAAGGCGTATGCCTGCTTAAGCCAGCCGCCATAGGTTTTACAGAAAGCGGCGTTCAATGCGAAATCCCGCTGGTTCTTGCCTACGTAGGCGTCCAGCAGGTACTCGACCAAGTCCTCCTCGGAGCAATTGCGATTATGGGGACGCAACTGCTCGATCTCCGGCGATTGGGTGTCATCGCAGTGGTGGAACTGGTCAAGCCGAAACGCATGCGTTGCCGCCTTCAACGCGCCATAGGGCGTCCACTCGGCGCCGAAGAAGCGGCATACCTTCTCGGGAGTGTCGTAGGGCGTGATGTCCTTGCAGATGTCGAAGAGCGACCGCTCATGGAAGATGTTGTTCGCGGCCTTGATGACATTGGCGAAAGGTATCGTCTTTCCGTTCGCCGTGTCGAGGTCGGCTTTATCTTGAGGGTTGGCGGAATGGCTGTGACCATTGACCTTGTACGCCAAGGACACGTCCATACGCAAGTTGAAGAGGCTTTTGAGGCCGCCTTGGCCATCCCACATGCGGTCGTAGACTTCTTTCAGCCCCCGACATTCAGGCATGAGCGCTGGCTGCGGCAAAATGCATCCATAGCCCTGCGTGCTATAACATCCCGGCATGACTTGCTCGAACGGCGCGCAGCTCCCGCCAAGCTGGAACTCGAAGTCCTTCAGGACGAACTCATAGGTGTCGGCGCCTTGCGTCACGACGTGCCTCACCGGCTCCTCCAGAGCGAAGAACCAGCGTCCCTTGTCGTTCTTCCCGGCCTTCATGAAGGGCGCGAACCTGCCGCCGTTCAACGCCGAGGCGATCAGCAACGACGCCCGATCGTTCATGACCCGCTCGTTCTCCCCGGAAAAATCCCTGTTGAAATCGTCCGTGGGTACGAAGTTGCTCTTGATGTCCTCCACCAGCGATTCGCCGCCGGCCTTGGGTGCGTCTTGTTTTAACATTTTCCACGCCTTCCTTCATTGGTTAATTTGTGCTAAAACAATGTACAGTTGCTGTATGATCTATTGCCGGTCAGGGGCGCAGATGATCCTTACGTCAATGTAGCCCATGGCCATGGGCAGGATCGTCCGCGTCATGTACTTCCACCACGTGATGTATTCTCGGCGATCAGCGCCACGTACACCTAGTCTATGTCGTCCTAGTCTTTACGCCGGAGTTCGTCGTCGGGCACATTCGCTTTCGCCAAGCGGACATCAACGGGCGACGCCGAACTGTTGGGCAAGGGCGGCGTCCTAGAAGCCCAAGTTCAATTTTTGACCAGTTTGGCGTAATGCTCGCTGGTCTCCAGTATGCCGCCGCTACAGGCGAAGAAGTCGTCGTTGGTGAGGAAGAGCCCGTCCTTGGCCTCGACCCAGGAGCCGCCGGGACGGGAGTGGTAGCCGCGGAGCCTGTCCCAGTCGCGGTAGTTCTGGTGGCCGTTGGACTCCAGGACGCCGACCTTCATGCCGGGCAGCCGGGCGAGGCGGGCGGCGACGTTCTTGTTCCAGTCGACCAGGATGGGGTTGACGGTGAGGTCGGCGCAGAAGCAGGGGACGTTGTGGGCGTGGGCGAGCTTGGCGATCTTGAAGCTCATGCTCAGGGTCTTGGCGATGGGCTTGAGGGCGATGGCCTTGTAGCCCAGCTCGATGCGCTCGAGGGCGTCGTGGTCGGAGTGGGCGCTCTCGTCGGCGGCGAGGCGGACGGGGATGTCGGAGACGTCAACCTTGAGCTCCTCGGGGAAGGGCTCCTCGACGATAAGGACGCGCTCCAGGGCGCCGATCTTGGCTGCGTGGTCGAGGAGGCGCAGCAGGCGGTCTTTGCTGTCGTAGCGGCCGTTGGCGTCGAGGTAGTAGGGGATGCGGCCGCTGGCGGTGTGCGGGGTGTGGCGGTCCTTGACGGCGTTGTGGATCTGGGTGAGGCGCTCCTTGTCCCAGGCGAGCATCTTGTCCTGGCTGCCGTCCTTGTCGGGGTCGGAGCCGATCTTGATCTTCATGAGGAAATAGCCCTCGTCGACGAGCTTGACGACGCCAGCGAGCGGGACGCCGTAGGAGGCCAGGGGGATGGCGGCGAGTTTGTCGTTGAGCGCGGAGAGGGCGGGGCGGACGTCGGCGGGGATCATTTGGTCGAAGTTGTCGAGGCCCCGCTCGTGGCAGTGGAGCGTCCAGGCGGCGTTGTCGACGGCGACCAGGGCGTTGAGAGCGAAGGTGAGGCGCAAGGCGGGCTCGCCGGTGAGGAGTTTGCAGTGCTCGTAGACTAGGGGGAGGAGCTGGTCGAGCAAGTCCATGGGGGTGTCCCATTGAAGTTGGGCGGCGAGCTCGGCGGCCTTGGCGGTGGCCAGGAACATCATGGAGTTGCCAGCGGCCTCGGAGTTGCCGAGGAAAACCTTGGCGTCGGACCAGAGGGTGCTTTGGGTGCCGAGACCGAGGCCTTGCTGGCCGGAGGGGGCCTCGAACTTGACGACGCTCTGCCAGATCTCGCTGAGGTAACCGCCTTTGAATCCGAAGGGCGCCTGCAGGGGCTCCCGCTCGAAGTTACAATTGACACTGGATATGCGCATGGTATGTCCTTTGTTTTGCTTGTTAACGCAGCGTGACAACGTTGTCCATCATTTCCAGAAAATTGGGGGACAAGGCGACCTTTTCGCCAGTTGTGATGGATTCGATGCATTTCTCGCACAGATAGGTGGCCTTCGCTCCGTCGAGCTCGTTGCAAGGGAAAGGGCGGTTCTCATCGATGGCCTGGGCGATGGCATCGAACTGGGCGAGGTGGCCTTTGTCTACGACCGGCGCCGAGGAATAGTAATGGCGGTGGGCGAACTCCTCTTCCGTGATACCAGCCCGCCATTTGATCTGCGCCTGGAGGAGCTCCGCGGGAGTCATGACTGCGGTTGTCCGCTCCCCGCCTAGGCGGAACACGGGGAAGCGGAGGGTGTCGGCTTTTTCCTGGCGGAGGACGGCCAGCTCCACGAAGTTGTCCATCACCAGGGTGTTCCAACCGCAGAAAATCTCCATGCGTTCCTTGGGGTAGGCGGCGGAGCCCTCGCCGCCGTTGAGGAGGGCGAAGATGGTGCCGTCGGGGAAGAGCAGCGTCGACATCTGATTGTCCCGGACTTCCCCGGCGGTGTAGAGCGACACGGGGAACTGCCCGGTGAGGTGACAGGCCAGGTCGAAGAAGTGGCAACCCTCGTGGAAGACCTTGCCGCCGTGGGCGGGGTCGAAGGCCCAGTCCGGCCAAAGGTAGGACTCGTCCACGACGCGGTAGAGGATGGTCGCCGGGCGCTTGGCTTCGCTTTTGAACAGAGAGAAAAGCCGTTTCGCCTCCGCCACCGCCGGGGCGAAGCGGCGGTTGTAGCCGACTTGCAGGCGCACCCCCGCCTTCCTTACGGCCTTAACGATCTCGGCGCTCTCGGCGGTAGAGAGGGACATCGGCTTTTCGACGAAGATGTCTTTGCCGGCGGCGGCGCAACGGCCGATCAGCTCCAGCCGAGCGTCTTGGCGGGTGCCGATGAGCACCAGATCGACCTCCGGGTCGGCCAGGATGTCCGCAACGTCGGTGGAGCTCCGCTCTGGCTTGAACCTCGCCGTGCGGTCGGCGAGGAGCTCGCGATTGAGGTCGCAAAGCCATTTGATGTTGAAGCGTTCCGGGCAGGACTTGAGGTTGGGGAGATGATTTCCGGTCACGAACTCCCCGACTCCGACGAAGGCCACGTTGACTCTTTTCATTTCGACAGGCACCTTTCCTTTGAGCCTATGTTGATGGACTTGATCGCTCTTTCTTTCATGGAGCCTGCCGCTGGCGCGCGATAAGCTGATGCTTGTTCAGCATCGGGCCTCTGGGCATAATGGGCCAAGGCTCTTGCCTGACCAGCTCGTAGTGGTATATCGTCTCCAGCGCACCCATGACCGCCTCCCAAAAGCTGTCGCTGGTGACGATGGCGGCGGGGTCCTGGTGGTCCGACCCCAAGATTCCCACCTTGTAGGGTGGCTTGACCGGTAGCGCGCAGGGCTTGATCTGGTCGAGGCGGCGGAGGGCCTTGGCGACGCCCTCCTTGATCAGAGCCCGCGCCTTTTGGGGCGACAGCGACTCGGCGTAGCAAGGCGACCAAGCCTTCTTGACGGCGGCGTATTCTAAATTGGGGACGAGCCGTCGCAATTGCGCCTCAAGGCGGTCGTCGCCGCTGGCGAAGACGAAAGGCACGCCCAGCGTCCCGGCCAGGGCGGCGGTCATGTGGAACTCTCCCAGTTTCAACGTGTCGTTCACTGAGAAAAGCGTGTGCGGGGTGATGCCGTCGCTGTCCTTCATCACATGGCCACCGACCCCGACGACCGCGTCAAAGCTGCCGTCCAGCCCTGGCTGCCAGTTGGGGGCGTAGGTGGACACGCCATGGAGTATCCGCGCCTCGGAATGGAGCAGCTCCACGTCGATGTTGTAGCCTAGCCCGTGGCCGTCGTGGACGACCACCTCGTCGGCTCCGGCCTCAATGGCTCCCTCGACGGCGGCGTTGACCTCCTCGGTGAGAAGCCGGCATATCTTCTCGAAATAGAGGTCGCGCCTGCGCCCCTCCAGCTTGTCGTCGCTGAACGCGAAGCCGGCGACACCCTCGATGTCGGTCTCGATGTAGACTTTCATGGACATACTCCTTTGCCGATGTTCATTGCGTTATCCTGTCGCTGGGTTTGTTCCACGCCGTGGCGATGTCCGCATAGAGTCTGTCATCCATCACCTTGATCTGGGGTAAGCAGAGGTCGCGGCGCTGGATCAAGGTCTCCGCCTGGTAGACGCAAGGGACACCGATCTCGGCCTGGCAGTCCAAGACTTCCCGGTCGGGCAGGACGTAGTTGAAGCGTAGCGCCCCGTCGGTGTCCACCGGGACGCCCGGCATTGCGAGGTTCTGGATCGTCGCGCGGAAACGGTTGGCGCTGTTGGGGTCGCCCTTGACGGTGTAGAGGTCTCCAGTCCGGGCGAGATCGCAGAGGTCGCCGAAATACGGGAAGCCCGTGAACTGGCCGATGACGGCGTCGGGCTTGGCTTGCACTGCCGCGTCGTAGAGCAGCTCCAGCAAGCGCCGGGCGAGCTCGAAGCCCGCCAAGTGCCCGTGGGTTTCCAACGTCGGGCCGTAGGGGGTGTTGGTCATGCCGTCGACTTTGAGGCCGTCGGCGTTGTAGCAGCCGGGCTTGTCGGAGAGCATCCGCTCGACGTAGTTGGCCAGGCGTTGCTGGAACGCCGGGTGGGTCGGGTCGGTGGGGCCGGGCTTGCCGTCGACCCGGCAACGTTCGGCGTCCGGAACGCCGTCGGCGTCCCAGCCGTTGTGCCAGAGGATGACCTGGACGCCTTGGGCGTGGCATGCGTCGACGAAACCACGCAAGTCCGGGAACTTTTTGACGTCCACGCGAGGGTCGCCCGCTTTCTCCTGCCACTTGGCGTCGAGGATCAAAGTCCCGGGCTTGACGCCTTTGGCATTCAGCGTCCGCAGCCAACGTTCGCAATTGCCTTGGCTGAGCTCGTCGAAGATAGTGGCACCGCTCTCGGCCTCCTTGAAGGTCTGGCTGCTTTTGAGCTGTTGGCGCATGGCGTTGCGAGCCACCTGCTCATGCCAAGTGCAAAAAACCGGCCGCCGCGTCCAGGATGGGACAGGACGGCGCCGCGGCGGGACGCCCAGGGTGGCGACATAGCGCACCACGGCGTCCAGGCAGCTTGTACCCGAAAAACCGAGCAGCAATGTTGGCGAAGTCCATGCCCCCTTGATCTTGAGGTGGCCGTGGTAGGCCAGGGAGAAGGACTGGGTGCCGATGATCGGCTCGGCGATCTGTTTGCGGTCGGTGTTGCCCAGATAGTTGACGTCGAAGGAGTTGAAGACGTATTCCCCGGGTTTCGCCAGAATGCCCGCCGTCATGAACGGAACGTGGTTCTCCTCGTGGGCCACGAAGCACAGCGGCGCACCATGCAGTCCGCAACCACGGACTTGCGCCAAGATCTCGGAGGTGTTCCCGGCTGCGATGGAGGAGAACTCAGCGGCATGGAACTGCTGCTTCTCTATGAAGTTCGGCAGCGGGCTGAAGAACTGCGTGTAGCCCGGCGCCGAGCCGAGCCGCAGGCCGTTGAGGATGCCGCGGCCGAAATGGAGGCGGTCGACCGCGCCTTCGCCCTCCAGTTCGATCCAGTGCCGGACGCCGTCCGCGGCGAACAGGTAGTGCTGTGTCTTCTTTTTCCACAAGCTGGAGGAGGCGTTGACCACCACGTGCGTCTCCGACAGCGCCTCGATTGTCGGGGCGGCGGTGGTCTCGTCCTCGGCTCCGGGGGAGTCAACCTGCGACAGCAAGGACATGGCATGGTAGAAACTTTCGCCGGAGCGCAGCACGAGCAACATTTTCTCCGGGACGAACTCCGCGGACGCTAAATTGGGGCAGGGGTTCACGAGGCGCATGGGGCGTTCCTTTTTTCGTCGTTAAGTTTCAACGACCTGGTCATATATTCGTCTAGCATCTCCAGCTTGAACTCCTCCACGATGTCCATGGCCGTGCGTTTGGGCGACTGGCTGTAGAGGAGGGCCGGGCCGAGGTGGGGCGGGATCTGGATGGAGACCTCGTCGCGGTATTTCCGCTCGATCTCGGGGAATTTGTCGAGGTTGAAGTCGAGGTGGATCACGGCCCGGTCGAGGTTGAGCCGCGCTTTCGCCACGTTGGCGTAGCAGGTGGTGGCGGCGAGGACTCTCCCGAGCGGGTCGAGGATGGCGCTGTTCTCGATGGGGAGCGCGGCGGCGAAGAAGGAGCGGCGCTCGTAGGCCCAGAAAGCCTGCATCAAGCCGCCATGGTACATGCTGGCGAAGCAGAGTATGTCCGGCTTCAAGGTGCGGTACTGGAAACGCAGCCCCTCGAAGTTGAGGTCGAAGCAGACGACGACGCCCAAACGTCCGATGGCGCTGTCCACGACCACGGCCGCCTCTCCGGGCGAGAGGCCCCAGTCGAGCTCCCATTGCGTCAGGTTGCACTTGTCGTAGACGCCCAGGACGTCCCCTTTCGGGTCGACGAAAGCGATGGAGTTGTACACTTTCCCGCCGCGCGCCGTCTTCATGGAACCGGCCACATGGCATTGCTCCGCTTTGGCGAAGGACATGTATTTTTGCAGGAAGGGGCCGGGCGTGGAGACGTCCTCGGCGGTGTCGAGGCGGTGTCCGAAGGCCTCGACGCCCTCGGAGAACACCGCAAGGTTCAAGGCGTGTCCGCGCAATTGCGCGAAGACGGCGTTCAGCTCCGCGAGGACGATCCCCGCCGAGCTTTCGGCGCCACGCTCGGCCTTGGTGGCGAATTTGACGGTGGCGACGTTCACAAATTTAGACTCAGGATTGACCATCATTTCCAATCTCCAGCACGAAACTATTCGGCCAACGCACCAATATAGCGGCGTGGACGGCCAGTTTGTCCAGCGTCAAGGTTGTCACTCCGTCCTTGTAGGCGAAGGCAAGGGGGACGCCCCCCGGCTCCTGTGTGATTTGGCTGGGCCTGGTAAGGAGGCGGAGCTTCAGTTCCAACGGCTCTAGCGGTGGGACGTCATCGAAGACATGGCCGGGGGGCGTGACGGTGTTGAGCAAGTTCACCGCCAGCTTGCCGCCAAGCCGGTTGACGCTCACATCCACGTAGGAAGAGCCGGACAGCTCCACCACTGGCGTCGGGAAAAGTTTGTGGACTAGTGTGTTCAACCAGCGTTTGAGGTGGATGTCACCAGTCTTGAGCAGTTGCGCGCCCAGCTTGGCGTGGATGGCGGCGATCTTCCCTTTGCCCAGTTGGGCGATGGTTGCGGCGGGGGTGGGCTCGCCCGCGGTGCTTGTGACGACGGACAGCGACAGGATCGCGGAAATCAGCAGCAGTCTCCCCATGTTGTTACACTCCTCACTCCGGTAGTTTGCTCATTTTCGATTAACGTTGATTGCTTATTCCGGGGGATACCATCCCCGCCACTTTCACGCAATAGAACAGAATTTTCACGTCAATTACTTCGTCATCCTTCCGTCAAATTATTGCTTCGTCTGATTTGAAAGGACGGGATGATTGTCATGCATAAACCTCTTTCCTCTTATATCGACAGCCAGCGTTTTGATTGTCCGTTGGTCTCAGATAAGATAGCCTTGCTCCCTCTGCCATCTTTCATAGCTTGCGGGCTTTATCTCATCGCCAAGGATAGACGCCAGTTTCAAACCCTTGAGCGGGAACGAGGGCCCGATAAATTTATAGGCTTCAGCATGCTCAACACCAGAGAAAGCCCCCCAATAGCCAGCTTTTGCGTTCACATTGGACAACCAGATTTTTGCATTGTCCTTGGCTGTCCCGTGAAAAGCTTCAAGCGAATGCGCAGCCGTTTTATATTCATCCTCGCTCCCGGTCACAGTGAAATCTGGCCAGAAATTATACGCCTGCCCTATGCCGGTTTGGAATGCGTAGACCTCCTTGACTTTCATTTCCCGTCGAAAGTCTTCCGTCAAATTTTTTGCCGAGCGCAGCGCATGAAGACTGATCTTGGCGATCTCACGATGGTCCGCATGCGTGTCATAGGGCCAGTGGATAAAAACAATTGACGGTTCCAAACTTAAAATAAAATCTGACATTCGCTGGAGGATTTCACTGCGAAACTCCCACACTTTCGCGACAGGGTAATCCCATATTATTTTCTCGCAGCCTAGTCTTGACGCAGCTTCTTCCGCCTCATTAATTGTGCGCTCTTTCCCGTCCGCACCCAGTCCGCGTATAAAGCTCCAGTTCCAGCCTCCGACAGGGTCCAGTATCACAACGCGATGACCTTTGCCTGAAAGTTTCAGCGGCAGAATCGGACATTCCGCCTCAATCTCCTCGTGATGAGCCCCGATGAAAAGAATGGTCTCATTATTGCTGGACAACGTATGCATATTATTGCTTTCTATTCGTTCGATGCGCAAGTTTTTATATAGTTCTTGCCCAGTTTCTGGACATTACTTTATTCTTAACTGAAACAGTCTTGACTTCAACTCCGATAAATCGTTTTGCCAAAACCGCAGTCTCGCGTCAAGAAGAATCCACCTCCGGCGCGCAGACGACCGCCAAGCTCAAGAAATTCGGCGACGGCTTTCCTCATCCCGGTGTCGCGCGGAGCTCCGGCCAAACCGTTTTTCAGGCCGTCCTCCCCGAATATTCGCCAGTATGCGTCCTCGTTGCCTTCGGCGACGGGAAAAAGATAAAACTCCCGCTGAAATTTGAGAATATTCGAGTCCGACTTGAGTATTTTCTCGTATTGAATGTCTAGAAACCATGACTCGCAGACAAAAGCCTTGGGCTTTTTCGCCGGAAAGAATTCGGCGAAAAATTTAAGAGCCTTGTCCATAGACTCCGCGCAGGCCTCGACAGAGAAGCCTGGCCCCGCAGGTATATGAACTTGAACAGCCAGATCCCCCGGCACAAAAGCTTCCTCAAACTCGTCCTCCGACAGCGAGACCATTCTATTATCCGCAAAGCCCCGCGGCGAAATAGGGGTTCCGCATATCTTCCCGTTCTCCCGTTTATAAACAGATTTCCATACGCCTGAGGAGGCGAAATGGCCGTCAACCCCGTCGTATTGCCCGGCAGCATCAAAGGCTATGTCCGGCCCCGGAAACGCCATGGTCTCAGAGGCGTTTTTGCGCTTAAAAACATAGAGGCTCTCTTGGGAAGTATAAATCCCGAACTGCAAGCGCCCAAGTCGGTAATTCCGTCCGTTGAATAGACCGGAGGCCCAATGAAAAATTCTCGGCGATATTCCCGTCAGACCTTTATTTGCGGCGAAATGGCTAAGCCAGAGCGAAAGATCAAACATCGCGCCTTCCGCAATCTCGTCCGGGAAGCTGGCTGCTTTAAATTTCGCGCGGCAGACCGAAAAACCGGAAAGCGCCAGCAGTGCGTAAAAGCCCCAGGTATCAGCATGCGCCATGCCTCCGAACGTGTCGGGCAGCTCGGGGAATGCGTCGGGGGGGCCGCCCTCAAAACGCAGATAGTGCAGAAGATTATAAAGAGCCTCAGTGTCCGGGTTGCTTCTTATCTTGACGGCAAGAGCGGCAAGGGCGCGCTCGTGTGCAGGCTCCAGCTTGCCAGCGCATGCGTTTTCTGCGATAATCTCATGGCTCAAAAAATCTGGCGCTGCGGCAAGCCATGCGTGGAAAGAGCGCAACTCGTCGTCGTTCAAAGATCTTTTCAGTTTCAGCGGAATTTCTTCAATGTTTGAAGTCAAGGTTATCTCTCCCTTTGTGATGCGCAAGATTGTTATAGTTTTTTCTAAGCGCTATCATGTGCGGCATGCAATTCTCACGGCATAGTCATTTCAAGTTTCAGGGGCAGGGTTGCCGGGCTCATGGTTGAGATAGCATCCAACCGGATGAGCCGCGGCACCTTGTCCATGTGAACAGTCAGGCGCTAGATGTCCCTGGCTCTGGCCTTCTCGATGTGAACACTCTCTGCCAGTTGGCCAAAACCTCGGTTTCGATGCCTCTCTTTTTGCTGGTTGTTTGTTGCACAACCTCTTTGGTAATAATGCCTTCCATGCTGCATCGCAAAGCTGCTCGCCGCACCGGACAACCACGAAATGACTGCGAAGTTTGTGGCGATCATGCCATTGACCGTGGCACCAACTCCAGATAGCCGGACGGCGGAACGTCGATGGACATGCCCCCGTCGCCTCCGGAGAAGGCTGCCACCCCCTCGCCAAAAATATTGAAAGCTGGCATCTCGCCGTTCGCTCCGCAGTCCCGGTGCCCCGCCCCGAACCCGCTCGCCCGGCATTCCGACAACCCCAAGGACACGGTGCGGACGCTGGCGGCGATCTCCAACTTCGTGCATTTCGGCATGGTCGTGCTGGCGTTCTTGCAGGCGTTCGCCTGCAACTGCGGAAACGAGAACTTCTGACTGACGAGATTCAGCGCCAGACATATATTGAACTCAACATGACAGCGCCGCTTGCTATACGACATGACACGGGTCACCGAAGGTCGACAACGTCCCGCCGCGCCCGAATGAGGACGCGGAGCGGATGCAGCTCCCGCTCCCAAACTCAGGGGCATGGGGGCGACGCCTTGGAGCTCGTCCAGGAAGAACTCGAGATAGCTGCGTGACGGCTCGTCGAGCCGCAAGCTCCCCCCTATCGCCCTCCGCCAGGACCAGCCGCGTCCTGGCGCCGCCGTCGACCGCCTCAACCATGCCCTTGGTCCCAAAGACGCGGAGCGACTCGTTGCCCCATGAGGGAAAGCCGCCCGGATTGAGATAGTTGACGATGACGCTCGCGAGCGCGCCGTTCTCGAGCCCCAGCGAGAGGGCCGCCGCCACCCGCAAGTCGCCGCCGCGCGGATTGCCGAGGCGGGTCTGGACGGCGCTGGCCGTCACGATCCTCGTCCCCGCCACGTGCTCGACCATCCGTACGGCGTGGACGCCGACCTGGAGCAGCAGTCCGCCGTCGACATCCTCGTCGAGCGGACGCGCCGTCCAGAGCGGATACGACTTCTGGACGAAAACATGGACGACCTCCCCGATCTCGCCCCGGCCGACGATCCCGCGTATGGCGAGATACGGTTGCGCGAAGGCGGTGTCGGCCATCTCGTGGAACCGCCGTCCCGTCCGCTTCGCCGCCGCCAGGATGGCGTCCAGGCTCTCTTCGTCCATGGCGCAGGGCTTCTCCGCGTAGACATGCTTGCCCGCCTCTAGGCAGGCGATGGCCTCCCGCGCCTGATCCCGACGTCGGGGCGAGCAGAGGGAGACCAAGTCGATGTCCGGGCTGGCCAGCAGCGCGTCGAGCGTCGCGTGGCGCTCGACGTCGGCGGGAAGCTCCCCCTCCCAGGCCGAGACGGCGGCGAGCTCCGCCCGGGGATTCCCCGACACTTGGCTCAACACTTGATGGCCGTTCACACCATGGAGGCCGACGCGTATTTTGCTCATACTGAGAGCTCCACGGTGGCCGTCGATCTCGCCCAAGGGATGCCCCCGAGCTCGGAGGGGAGCAGGTTTTCGCTATAGCACTGGACCAGGACGGAGCCCAACCCGGGAACCGAGACCTGCGTGTCGCCGCAGGCCGTCGGCTTGGCCTGGGCAAGCTCCCGCGGGAACCCGCCTATCCCCGCCTCCTGGGCGGCGCTCACGCACAGAACTTGGGTGCTGGCGGCCTCAATACCGCAAAGCGGCGGCGTCCCGCCCCGGACCGCCTCGACGACGCTCCAGAGTTTCCCCAAGGGCTGGTCGTCGGGGTTGCCGTAGAGGATCTCCTCGCCGGATTTCGTCCGCGCGTAGAACACGTCGCCCGCTTGGTGTTGATAGTGGAGCGTCGCCTGTTCGAACTCGTAGCTCATGACCGGCCCGACCTGGCCGGCGACGGCGTGGGTCGTGTGGAAAAGCAGCTCGACGCCACCGGGCAGGGCGCAACGCATGGCGGCCGTGTCGTAGTTCTCGATGTCGTTGGCGCGGTGAAGCTCCGCCTGGACGGACAACGGCGTGGCGCTGGCGTCGGTCTTCTCCCCGAGGAGGTAGAGCATGTTGTGCAGAAAGTGGGCGGTGGCGTTATGGGCCGGGCTGTCCAGGACCCACTCGCCCTTGGCCGTCTTGATTTTTCCGGCCCAGTTGTTCCTCCCGTAGTACGACGCGGGCCGCGGCGTGAGCACAAGCGTCTTCAGACGCAAGGGGCGGCCGAACCGGCCTGCGAGGATGTCGCGTTTCAGCGTCTGGATGACGGGGGAGAACGACCACTGGTAGCCGACCGCCAGGATTTTCCCGGCCTCCCGCGCCGCCGCGGCCATCGCCCGGACGTCCTGGACGGTTGCGGCGGCCGGCTTCTCGCAGAGCACGGCCGAGCCGTGGCGCAACGCGGTTATCGTCTGCCGTGCGTGGAGGTGGATCGGCGTGCTGACGACCACCAAGTCCGGCGCGAATTGAGCGTAAAGCTCCTCCAGCGAGGCGAACACGGGGATGCCCCGCGCCCGGATCTCGCCGATGAAGTCGCAGCGCTCGGGCGCAGGGTCGACGGCCGCAGCGAACGCCGCGCCATGGGACGCCCCGTGGTTCAGCAGCTCGCGGACATAGCCCGCGCCATAGCCGGCGACCCCGCACAGGGCGACTTGAATCGTCTCTGATTTCATCTTTGACCTCCTGGGGAGCCGCGGACAACTCATCCGCATGCTCCAGCGAATTGCAAAACTAGTTGGCTCATTTCCGTTTAAAGTTGTTTAGCCTGGGTGGCTCCGTCGCTTCTCAGCTATATGCACCTTGATTTCTTGTCCATCAAACTGGGGCCACCGCAATTTTCCGCATTGCGCAATATGGCGCAATATGGCGCAACTCGCTATAAATTATAAATGCTTTCTTTCCGTTTGTCAATGGCCGAAGCGTTTATTCCACCTAAATCCGTGATATTGGAATGGACGCTTCCGCGGAAGAGGCGACAGCGGCGGAGAATCAGGAATTTCTTCGCGCTGATTTAGCCTGAGCCCGCCGCCCAACCCATTTTTTCTCGAAAAATATTTCTTCGCAATGAAATTCCCTTGACATTTTGATAAGTAGTTATACTTTATATGTGGCGAAACGCCAAAACCCATAGGAGGCGAGACGATGGAAGCGCAGGTTTCGATCAAGATGCTGAGGCAGCGGGCCGAGGCGAAAGTCAAGGAGCTGGGCAAGTGCGGGATGTCCGTGTCCGGGTCGTTCGTCCGGACGAGCCGGAAGTGCGGCAAGCCCGACTGCCGCTGCGCCGACGGCTCCGACAAACATCCGTGCTGCCTGCTGACCAGCAAGGTCGCGGGCAAGACCAAAAGCTTGTACGTGCCAGTGGACATGGAGGAGGAAGTCGAGAAGTGGGCGAGGGAGCACAAGAAAGTGAAGCGGCTGCTGGCGGAGATCGACGCGCTCGCGGAGGAGATGATAAAGAGGCATGCAAGCGCCCGGCGGGCCGCAAGCAAAAACCTCGCGCTCCTGAGCCGGTCGCCGCCGACCAGCTGAAGATAACGCTCGACCATTACTTCCCCGTGTTCCTGGCGTGGCTGGACGAGATGTCCGACCCCAGGCGCCCCGACAGGATCGTCTACTCGAAGCGGCATCTCGTCTTACTCGGCCTGCTCATGTTCCTGCTCCAATGCGGCAGCCGCGGCCAGCTCGAAGGCGACATCCGCACCGCGGCGTTCCTTGGCAACTTGCTGGCCTTGTCCGGCACGGACGAGTGCATGGTCGCCACGTCCCACGCCATGAACTACCTCATGGAGGGGATGGATGCGGACAAGGGGATGTCCCTGCTGCCTTGGCGGATAGCCAACCAGCTCATCCGGTCCCGCGTCCTGGACGACCGCCGCAACTCGGCGAACGAGTTCATGGTGGCCGTCGACGGCGTCCACCTCCACACCATGGAGGGGACGTTGCCCAAGGCCGTGTACAAGCAGGTCAACGGCGTGACGCACAGCGTCTTCGCGGCTCTCGAGGCGAAGCTGGTGACCCAAGACGGCATGGGGTTCTCGGTGTGCGCCCAGTTCATCGAGAACGAGGAGGCGTATGTCAAACAGGACTGCGAGCTGAAGGCTTTCTACCGCCTGGCGGAGACGCTGAAGGGGCGCTTCCCCAGGCTGCCGCTATGTCTGCTGCTCGACGGCCTCTACCCGAACAAGAACGTGCTGGACATCTGCGCCGCGAACCAGTGGAGCTTCTACATCACGCTCAAGGACGGCGGCATCCCGAAGCTGCACGCGGCGGCGGCGCGGCAGCTCGCCAAACACCCGGAACAAGCGCTGGACGACTCCCCCGAGCCCGGGGTCTACCGGCATGTCTCATGGGCAACCAACCTCGACCACGAGGGGCGGCCCGTGAACGTCCTGGTCTGCGAGGAGGCGACGCTGACCAAAGGGGGCTTCGTGAAAAAGAGGTTCGTCTGGCTGACCAACGCCAAGCCAAACCGTAAAGACGCAGTGCAACTTGTGGAGGAGGCGCGGTGCCGATGGGTGACTGAGGAGACGTTCAACGTCCAGAAGAACAACGAGGAGTGAGGTGGCCCCGTCCTTCTGGACAGAAAAACGCCCTTATTAAGGTGGACGAAAGACCTTTTCTTTCGGAAACAAGGGGCGAGACTTTTGGTCTCTGTCCCCCCTGCTTCTTACTCGATGTCTTTTGGGGTTCTTAAATATAACTCCGCAGGAGTTCTATAGTCAAGAGCCTGATGCAATCTTTTTCGATTATAAAAGTCGAAATATCTGTCCAGCCCGTCATAAAGCTCCCGCCCATCGCCGTAGGCTTTCAAGTTCACGTCCTCATACTTCAATGACCACCAAAACCGTTCGATGTACACGTTATCCAATGCCCTGCCACGCCCGTCCCAGCTGACCTTCGCCCCCGAGTCCTCCACGCATTTGACGAACTCCAGCGAGGTGAACTGGCTCCCTTGGTCGGTGTTGTGGATGCTGGGGGCGCCATGCCGCAACGCGTCAACATACGCTTCCACGCAGAACCCCAGATCCAACGTGTTCGAGAGCCGCCAAGCCAAAACATACCGGCTGTACCAGTCGATCACGGCCACCAGGTACATGTGCCCACGACTCATGGGGAGGTACGTTATGTCGGCCGACCAGACATGGTTGGGGCGCGTCACCACCACATCCCGGAGGAGGTACGGGTACCGCCCTGCCGCGCCGGAGCCGGGCGCGCTGAGCCTGGGCTTCGGATAGATGGCTTCCAGCCCCATCTCCTCCATCAGCCGCGCCACCCGTTTCCTGCCAACGTCGCAACCTTCCCGGGCAAGGGCGGCGACCATCCTCCGGCTGCCGTAGAACGGCATGTCCGTGTACAGCCGGTCTATCCGCGCCGCAAGCTCGATGTCGGCTTGTGGCGCGGGGCGGGGCTCGTAGTAGTAGCTGGAACGGGGCAGCCCCAACAGCTCCAACTGTCGGCTCAGGCATGGCGTCCCGGGCTCCATGCGAGCAAGCCCGCGCAGCGCCTCAACGCTCAACACCGAGTTTTTTTTTAAGCCACTCCAGCTCCATCTTCAGGCGACCTATCTCCTTGAGCATGTCGTCCTGCTCCTCCAGCTCGCGGCTGGGGCGTCCACGGGCGCGGGAGGCGAATATCTGCTCCGCTCCATCCAGCAGTTGCCGCTTCCACTGCGTCACCATGTTCGGGTGCACCTGGTGCTTGCCCGCCAGCTCGCTCACTGTCGCCGTCTCCTTCGCGGCCTCCAAGGCCACCTTCGCCTTGAAGCTCGCCGAGTGGTTCCGTCTCTTTCCAGCCATACGCACCTCCAGTTTCCATAGACAATATACACCTTAATTTCTTGTCCAGAAATCTGGGGCCACCGCAGAGTATGGGCTAGAACACGTGTACGGGCGTGTCGGTTACGCGATGAAGAACTACTACTACCTGCTGCAGGTGGCGCACACGCTGCACCAGCTCATGGGCAGGGGCGACCTGTTCCCGAAACTTCAGCGGAAAGGCATCGCCCGGAAGTTCGGCGAGAGGTCGGAGGAGGCCAAGGCGCTCCTGGCGGCCGTCGCCAGGACGACGCTGGAGCACTTCAACACCATGAAGAACTTCGCCAGGCGGCTCGCCGAGTCGTTCCGGACCGAGCCCTTCTCGGAGCTGGCGACCAACCCGGCGGCGCTCGGGACGATCCAGATCAGGTTCAACACCTGCTGAGCCGCCCGCCCGCACACGTACAGCCCTCACTCCCCCGTCACATATCGTAACACAGCCTCAAGGCGCACGGCGTTGGCGTTCCGTCACGCCCGGACGCAGGGAGGCGGGCACATGGCGGAGCCACACAGTTTCTGATTCTCCGCCGCTGAAGAGGCGATTGCCCGCTTGACAAATCCCCAAAAGAGTTTAATTTACAGCAATTATACAATATGGTGCGATATGGCACGTTCTTTTGGGAGAGTGGAAATGAACAAGTCGGAAGCCATAGCCGCCGAGATCGTCAAGTTGATCAACTCGTCCTCCGTTGCGGACAAGCTTCCGTCCGAAGTGGAGTTCGCAAGGATGTTCAAGACCACCCCCGTCACGACAGCGAAGGCTTTGAACCTTTTGAAGGATCGTGGAGTCATAACCAGGATCCCCGGGCGGGGCTCTTTTGTCAACCGCGACGTGGCGTCTCCTGTGCGCGTGCTGTTGGCCGATCCGGTGATCTGGCAGGCAGGGATTGTCGACGAGATCCGCGCCATTCTTAAAGTCCGGTTCCCGCACCGGGAGATCATCCTGGAGGCCCATCCCCCGACGGCTGGTGTCTGGCCGCCCTACAAGGGGTATGATATCTTCTCCTCGACCGCCACTTTCCCCTGCTCCTACCAACAACACGTCAGCCCGTTGCCCATCGGGATATTGGGCAAGTATCTCGACGGCGATTACTTTGAATGCGCCTTCGAGGTTCAGCGCGACCACAACCTTTTGTATGGGCTGCCCTTTTTCATTTCGCCGATGACCTTGGTCTACAACAAAGACCTGCTGAGGAAAATAGGCATGGACACGGTGCCGCATGATTATACGTTGGATGACTTCATGCGCCTTCTCGAGCTTGCGGTCCGCGCCGGAATGGCCGCAGTCGAGAAGTATTTCGCTCTTTCAATCGTGCGTTATCTAGTTTTTTCCTCTGCGGGGGGGGAGGGCGACTTGGACTTGCTGGAATTGCGCCAACGCCTCCAGTCTCTACGACAAATTCGCAAGAAAAGCGATGACGGGGGGAAATCATTTGAAGCGGGGGAGATCCTTTTCACTGGCTGCACGCGGCAGCGGCTCATCCAGTTGAAAGCTGTGGATTTCGCCTGGGATGTGTTGCCTTTGCCGGATATCCTAGGCAAGCGGATTCCGATGGCGGGATGCTTTCTGATGGTTTCCAGCGAAACGCCTGATCGTGCATTGGCGGAGGAGATCGTCGAGGCTTTCCTTTCCCGCGACATCCAGTGGCTCGTCGCCCGCGAGCGCATTGGCTTGCCGGTTTTGAAGTCGTTGGTGCCAGAGACGTTGAACATGCGGTGCTGGAGCGATAACATTTTCCTGGAGGAACTGTCTTGCTGCCTCACCGACAACGCCTCGAACCAGCGGCAAATTTTGCGGTTAACCGAGGCCATGAGGCATTATATCGAGGGCAAGGACGATTTTGGGTGGTTCATGGAAAATGTCGTGGTGATGGTCGAAGAGGAGAAGCAAGCACGGCTGCTTGCTTCGTCGCCCCGCCCAGAATGGCAGGAAGCGTTATGTGTATAATGTCGAAAGGGATATGTCATGAGCTGTGCTCGTTTGTTGCTGGACAGATATCTAGTCCGGAACGAGCCTTAGCCCATCGGTGCTGTCGGTCAACCGCCGCAAACTTGTCACCGGTCACTCAAAACGCGCCACCTCCGGTCACTTGAAAGCGCACCACCCCGTTGTTGATAATTTACCGTTCGTCCCCGGAGTTTTCACGCGGCGTTTCCACCGCGTCTTTCCTGCGGTTGCTCAGCCGGTAGCTTTTCCCTTTGTACGGGATTATCTCGGCGTGTTGGAGCAGCCTGTCGTTTATCAGCTTGATCACAGAATTTGCAAAAGAGCTTTAAAAACCTTGATAAGCCAGCAGATCCCAGCTGGCCTCATACTTCTTGTACCCCCAGAACACGCATTTATACGGCACTGACAACGTCAAATAATACGGGACATTAGAATTGACTCGCCGTTCGCAATGACCGTCGAGAAAGGCGACGTTCATTCCGTTATTGTGCCGCATGGATTTTTCAAGATAGCCGTTGGAGTATGGATTCATTAGAAATAACGCAGAATACCACGGTTTGTCGCCGACAAGACCGATTTTGCACGGCTGCCGTATTTCGGAGAGTTTACAAAAATAGCCGGGCTTCAGTGTCCAACTATCACCGTCGTTCCATGAGCCTATATAGCAGCCCAGACCGTAATCTGAACCTTTCCACGCAAAGGCGGCGGAATCTGACTCAGAATTCTCCGACGGACAGTCGAGTACTCCGACCGGTGATGTGACACCGTTTGGGATGTTGTTCGAGGACCAAGCCTGCCAGTTAGAGCGAGAGAGATACTCGCAGATCAGCAGTGTTTGATCCCAGTAGCGCCCGCTGCCTTCGCCCACCTTGACAAAATTCAGCAACAGATATTCATCGTAGTCCTGATGATACAAGGAATTGGCAAGGGCAAGTTGTTTCAAGTTGCCGGAACAGATCGTCGTATAGGCACTCTTGCGCGCCTTCTGCAGCGCAGGCAACAACAAGGCGGAAAGAATCGCAATGATTGCGATAACAACTAGCAACTCGATTAACGAGAAATGCTTTTTCTTCCGGCTCATAAATACCCCATGCGAGTTTTTCGCCAGCGTTTCCATGCTGGCTGTCTTTGACTTGTCAAAAAAATCTTCCGGCAATTTTTCGAGCTTTACTCCTGCAGGCGCAGCAAGTTCCACAACGCTGACATAGCAGGGAATTTCTCCGGTTTTAATGACAGGACGATAGCTTTTCGCTGCGATAATGCCGTCTTCCGGAGAAATTTCTTCTTCAAGAATTTTGAGCGTCTGAATATCTCTGATTTCATAGAGCTTGTCGCCTTTGTTGATTTTGTCGTAAAGGTCAAAGCAATATCTGATATGGCCTGAAGCATTCGCTCTGATTGGAATTGCAGAATCATGGTTTATTATCCATGCCGGTTTGTCAAGAACAATATCGCCTGGCAGCATTCTCATGGCTTTCATCGTGTTGCTTATGCCCTTCAAGCCGAGAGGATATTCTGATTCTTTCAGTCCGTGCTGCATTGAAAATTCCACGCAGAAGCCGTAATGACCGGAGATTGTGTTTGCCTGATAAAGCAGATTATGACTGTTGTACTCATCGGGATGAGGATCTGTCATCTTGATAGCCTCTATGCCGAAGTATTTAGCTATCTGGTTGTTGATGGGATTCCCATTGTATATAAGGGGTTTTTCAGATTGCAAACAATGCATGTCAATTATGACATCGGCATTGACGCAAATTTCTTTCCAGAGCCATGCGGCGATTTCTCCGGCCACACCACAGATTTCCTTGCGGTTCCACAAGCGGTTCATATTATACATTGTGTTCGTTTTGCCGCGTTCAAGTCCAAATATACAATAATCATGCCTGAACCTTGAATAATAATAATTTTTCAGCTTGCCAAGGTCTTCCTTCTCTGGATATATCTCATAATCTAGCTCAAGTGCTAGCGGGTTTGCACAGGGACAGATATATAAAGTTCCGGCAAAATATTCTTTTGACATCTCTTCAATGAATTGTTCAAGTATATTGGGCCCGCTGTGCTCCATGCCGTGCTGCCCTGCGACAAGAGTCAGAACGGGACCTGGGCTTGAGCCCTTTATCTCGCAATAAGTTACAGTAAAGTCTTTCCTGTTAAATGCCTTGAAAGACTTTCTTCGATAGTTTATTTCATTCATGACAGATATATCCTTTTTACGTTTCCTTTTGAAGTTCTCATTGTTTAAAAGCTTCGGGCTTAAGCCCGATGCTGCGTTTTATGACTTCCGGATTCGCCGCGAAGAAATCCCGGATTGCCATATTCTGAAGAGCGGACGGTTCACTCCATCCAATGTCGTCCACGGTGTGTGATTTATAGATTTTTCGCCATTCAGCAAGAGTCGAATAATTCAAAAGGAATTTCGGGAACGCCTTCATTTGCGGATTCGCAAAAACCGAAGAGGATTTCCGGTTAAGATTTTTCAGGAAATCGGGATAGGTCACATAAATGCTTCCGTTTTCCACTCCAGGGACTTTGACGTTCTGCCCGTCTATTTTGTAATAACAGATCAGGGGGTGTTCGCTTTCCGGAAGACGGGCAAAATAGCAATTATTATCTTCGGTCAGACAATTGGCGTCCGTGACGAAATATGATGGGACATAAGTCTTCATCAATATGTTGCCCGTAATAATGCTGTTTCGAATCGTGACAGACTCCTTATTTTCATTCTCGAAAGTCATGCTGCAAACGCCCCCCAATACCATGACACAATGATCCATGAGGAAGTTCGGACATTGGTATATCTGAAGCCCGCCATGGCCGAGCGTTCGGACACAGTTCGTGAGAGTCAGATTCGGTGTGCGCCAAGCGGTTATTCCGTAAGTCTGCCCGCCGCTCTGGTCGATGAGTATCCTGCTCAAACAGATATTGCTGCAGTCTTCAATGAGGAATGCGCTAGATTGGAAGTTTTTGACGGTGAAATTATCCAGATTTATAAAATGCTGATTTTTCAGGGTAAATGCGGTCATCAGCGAGTTTTGATCGCCAAAGACTGTGACGTTTTCTCCTTTAGCACCGGTAAACGTGATCGGATTTTTTGCGGAGCCGCTGACACGGAAGCGGATTTGCTCAATATAATTTCCGCCGTGAATCACAACGGTGTCGCCCGGCTTGGCATTCACCGCCGAATAACTGATTGTCCGCCAAGGCATTTCCGCACTGCCGAGATTTTTATCGTTTCCGGTCACGGCGACATGATAAGTCTTTGCGGGAATGTCGCTGACAGGCGTCGTAAACTCCTTAATCGGAGAGGCGACGGAACACTTGCCGGAATTCGTGTCAAGCAGCTGATTGGAATAAACGTCCGAGAGCGTGCCGCTCAGATTGACTTTGAAATAATATTTTCCTCCTGGAATCAGATTTGTCAGACCGACGTTTTGGAAGGGGGCTTCAGCGAACTTGATCTGATTTTTGCACTCGGGGGTGTCACCATAGAAGAACGAGCCTAGTGCTGAGATGTTGCTGGTGAATTGAATGTTTGCGGATTCGGAACTCAGGGCAAACACTTTCGGCTCCTCCATCTTCATTAGTGTTACCGCAGGCTGTCTGCGGCAAGGTCCGACCGGCATTCCGTTAAGCGCCCTGCCATTGAAGCGATATGCGTTTTTGAAGGCAAAGCCTTTTCCGGTCTCCGGCACTGCGGCAAAGGAATGTTTTTCATTCGCCGGGATCAAATTTGAATCCGGATAAGCGTTGTAATCGCTCCAGCCAACAACTGCCGCTGTTGTTTTATTGGAAAAGACGTTTGCCGTGATAAAAGCGTCTTGACAACTGGCAAAGGATGAATTCGGAATCAGAGAATGCGTCACGCGCAAGTTTTGGACATTTTCCGCCTGCAGGTCGCAGGCAGACTGCGAAACGGAAATATTTTCCCCGCCTTTGACAGTGATCCGCGCCGGAGCGACACGCTCAAGCCGGATATCTTCACAGTTTTCAATAATGAGTTGTCCCTTAATGACTACCGGGAAGGCTCCGCGTCCCCGAATCGCGATCTTTTTTTTGTTTTTCAGGATCAGATCGCCCGCAAGAGTATCCATTAGATAAAGTTCTGCGCCGTCTGTCAGTTTCTCATTTGCTTTTTGAAGCGTTCCGAACGCCATTGAACTAGAATTGCCGTCCGCATCGTCTTTGCAGCCGGACTTTACAAAATACACTGACGGTGAAAACGGTTTCGGCGCATTCCTTTTGACTTTTTCAGATGCCGCAAATTGCGGACGGTAATCGAAATTTACGGGATCCGCAAAGGAGGCGTCAGCAGAGATATCCGTTTCTTTATATAAAAGAATATTATTTGCGAGATAATTTCTATAATTCTCAATATATCCGGTGACGACTGTGTTTTTCACAGGGGTAAAGTATGGGGCAAAAGCGGAGACGATGCACCCCCTGACTTCGGTTTTACGCGAATCGCTAAGTTTTGTGCGGCCAGCTCCGTTTGCGGAAATATTGTCTTCATAAACACAATTATCCAGCTCGCCGCCGTCGCCGCCGTAGAAGGAGGCGTTATAGGGGCGATTGTCGAATTCGAAGTTGCGGCGGATTGCGCAATTGATTGCTTTCTTAAAGATCATAATACCTCCTCCGGAAATGAAGAAAGGCGAATAGTTGCCGTATGTCCGGCAGTCTTCGATCACGCTATTTTCCGAAAAGTATCCGTAATTCATAATGCCACAGAACCCAATCGAACTGGCGTTTAGAAAAGAATCGACTCTGCTAACGGAACTGCCGCGCGGGGAGCAGATATAGATTCCCCAGTTGACATACTGTCGTGAGAACCGTTCTGCGTGGCTGCGGTTGTTGAAACCGGTCACGGCCAATCCGTCAATATGAACATTATGGATTCCTCGGTTGTCTTTCTCTGTTTGGAAAGCTATCCCGGAATGCGAGATCACAGAGATTGTCAGATAATGCCTGTCCGGAGCTTCCTCGTCAAATGTCCGGACATACAACTCCTTTTTTGCGGCATCATAAGTCCATGCGCCAAGAGAACATTCGAGTTCAGAGACAGTCGTGACATAATCGTAAATCTTCAAGGTGTCCCGTTCATTGACAGCTTCAGGGATCTTTTCCAGGGAACATTTCCAAACCCCGTTTCTGTAATGCGCAAACTGTGGAGCATCGATGTCGCCTCGCAGCGCGACAGATCCCGGAATAGCGGCTTTCAGGGTAATATTATCCAAGTGTGTTTCAAGATAATTGCGGTATTCACCTGGCATAAAAGTGACCGTGTCACCAGCCTGCAATTTTGCTTTTGCCACATCGAAAGAATTGTCGTCTGGGGAAACGAAATATTCCGCAGCCGCAAGTCCAAGCCCGGTGGATAGCAAGAGCAAAACAGCAAAAGGCATTATGTGTTTTTTCATGATATGACACATCCTTTTCTAGCGTTATATTATTTGGTGATATTTTATATATTCCATGTGAATTTGCCTCCGCTCTTTTCAATGCGTGATTTGCTGGGGAGGGAAACATCGGCGCTGACGCCTTCAGGCAATTCCAGCTGAACTCTGATTTTGCCGTTGTCGCGCTTCCACCCGGCAATTACCTTCCCGGCGGGCGACGGAACAATAACATGGCATTCTGAAATATCTTTGGAGAAAAACGGGGAGAAGGAAATTTTTTTCCACGCCGCTTCTTTCTGTGTTATGCCGCCAAGAATGCTGACAAGATGCGACGCCGGATGAGCGCTCCATGCGTGGGTTGATGAATATCCGTTGGTTGGCGTCCATGTGAAGGTTTCCCACGTTGTGCCGGTTTTTAGCATCGGCTGCCATCTTCTGCGGATAAAAGCCAAAGCTTCTTCCGCATATCCGAGTTTAACCATTTCCTCAATCACATAGGAGCACCAAAAAGATGAAGGTGTGGCAGCGTCAAGGTTCTCATCTTTGAGATATGGCATGATCAGTTTGTCAATCATATTTTTGTGCGCCTCTGGCACAATGCCGCACATTAATGCGATGGTTTGATCATGCACGGATAACATGCCCGCCGGTTTCATGTTCTCATCAAGCCCGCCGATGAATAACCTTTGATTCTTGTCGTAAAGGAGTTTTAGGCAAAGTCTTTCATGAGCATCAGCTTTTTTTCTGATAAACGCAGAGTCTTTTTTAATGCCGCAGACATCAAGTACTTTTACATGATGACGGAGCGTGTATATGTACCATAAATTCAGGAAAGTAGGCGTTTCTCCTTTGTAAAGAGAGCTCCAGTCTTCGAAAAGCCAGAATCTTCTGTCATGTTTCAGCAGCCCGCAGACGGAGCGCGCCTCTGACGTTTCAAAATATTGCAGTGCCTTTTCAATCCTAGCACGCTGTTCATGAAATAAATTCAGATCACCGGTTTGCCAATAATAGTCCCATATGGTAAGTATCCATGTGAGAGTGAAATCCGGAAGTATGCAGCCGTATCCGATTGTAGGGGCATGCCCATAGGTGAGTCCCTGCGGAGCGCGTTGATCGGAGATATTGCGTATCCCTCTTTTCAAAAGTCTTGCGTCTCCGTCAAGGTAAAAGGTGTTTTTTGCCTGAACTCTTGCATCGCCCCACCATTGCGCCTGTTCGCGCCAAGGGGTGTCAACATATGCGTCGAGACTGCATATCTTCTGGGTATGGCGGCAGATCTCATGAATATCATTTAGGGTTTTATCAGAACATTCAAATTTGCCTTCCATCGAAAAAGGATATCCCGAATGTCTTGCGGAAATTTTGATCTTCAACGCACTTATATTGTTTCTGACAACCATGAAAAAGGCTCCGAAGCCGATCATATGAAAAAATTCATGAAAGTTCATTCCTTTTTTTAATGTCAGCCTGTTTGCGAAAGCTGCCAGACAAGCGCTCCCAGGTTCATGCATCACAGGGATGCCGTTTTCCATTACCTCGACATGCTGAAAATCAATTATCTCATCCCCGTCTGCCCCATTTACATCTATCAGAAGACTTGCCACAACATAGTACGGCATCCTGAAGGCAACTGCCGTGAATCTGTTTTTGCCAGAGGCCGGGATTTCTAGCACTATAAAGGCTTTATTTTTTGATGTGTTAACGGAAGGCGCAATCCATTTCATTTTTTTATATTCGCGATGAATACCCCATGAAACATTTTGCCACTTCTCATATCCGGCCGCATTCTTGCCGGAGGCGGACATTGTAATCCTAGCAGGTGCTATCAATGTGTCCCGCATGAGCGGGATATTGCGCGGCTCCAATGTCTCCCATGGTGGCTGGCCGAAGGGAGATGACGACCTGATCTGTCTTACATCTTCCTGTTGCGGTTCGCCAAGTAGGCAATGCGCAGTGTTTTCCCATTCTATTTCCTGACTGACAATCCAGTCATTATCCTCATTGCGCACATCAAAGAATTCCTGGAAATCCTGTTGCCCGCTATATCTGGCTGTCTGTGTGAACCTACGCCCCGGAGACCGGCGCATCATCCATTCTGAACTAGATATCAGAAAAAAATCATCCCAATTCGCAGCGCAGAGAAAACCGGCTTTTGCTTTATGGATATATTGATGAGTGCCTATTCCTGGGTTATATGCTTCCACTGCAATCCAGTTATGCCCTTCCTTCAAATACTGTGCTATGTCAGGCTCATCATAAGGCCATGATTTTTGGAATCCCCTAGCTGGCCCACGGCAGACAAATCTGCCATTGACATAAAGCTTGTACGCTTTGTCCGCCGTGATATAGAGCGTTGCGTTTTTCGGGATGCTTTTTAACTCGAAATCTTTTCTGAACTCAGCATAGCAGTTTATGAGATAAAGCATTTGTACCGGCCAGATCCATGAGGCCTTCCTCAAAACATGATCCGCAGCAAAGTAATTGTTTTGTTCCATTCTAGCGACTTCCTTTTGAGGTTTCCGTAACTGCTCAGCTATTTTTACTGCTCACCGAATGGCCGCCTCATTCCTGGAGGCGGCTCAAATCTGAAAAAAAGTTGCTAGATTTCCCCACAACTATGCGAGCAGCTTCGGGGAGAAGCGTAGGCCTGGTGCCTCTTGTGCGAGGCAATCTCCGGCAACGCCGTTTTCCCCACCCGCACATGCACGGGTTGCGGTCTCTTGCCAATAAGCTCGCCCTTGTCATCATCTTTCTTCCCTCACACGCCCCTCTCCCGTCGCCATTGACGTGAATAGTAACGATTTTATCGCCATGGCACAATATCGCGCAATATGGTGCAACTCGTTATCAACATTATAAATGATTTCTTGCCGTTTGTCAATGGCCGAATCGTTTATTCCAGCCGAATCCGTGAGATTTTTGTAATGCCTCAGCAACTAGGCCCCGGAGGACCGGAGCCCCAAAAGGGGCGAAACTATGACCGCAGCCCGAGCGCGCTCCCGTCGTCGGCGCTACAATGGGGAAAAGGAGCGGCGCGGGAGCCAAGGCCGAAGTGGTTTTCCTCCTTGTAACCCTCCCGCGCCACAAAGGCGATGAAAGAAAAAGACAGCGTCGGCGGGAAGAAATCAAGCGTGAAGTTCAGCAAAGGTCTCCAGATGGTCAACCCGCACGCGGCCGGGCTGGATCTGCACCAAGAGGAGATATGGGCCTGCGCCGGGCCGTTCGTGGACGGCGAAGACCCGGCGGTGGAGGTGTTCGGGACTTGCACCGAGCACCTGCGCTCCCTGTCCGCCTGGCTGCGAGCGCATGACGTGGAGAGCGTGGCAATGGAGTCGACCGGGGTGTACTGGGTACCGCCCCACCGTCTCCTGCGGGACGCGGGCTTCGAGGTGTCGCTGGTCAACTCACGGGAGACCAAGGCGGTGAAAGGCCGCCCGAAGACCGACAAGCACGACTGCATGTGGATATGCCGCCTGCATTCCTACGGCCTGCTCCGCGGCTCCTTCGTCCCTGACGGGCTTGTGGCCGACCTGCGTACACTCTGGGGTTGCCGGGGGAGGGTCGTCTCGGAGTCGTCTCGGGCCATCCAGCGCATGAACAAAGCCATGCTGACGATGAACTGCCGCCTCGACATCGCCGTGAGCGACATCGCCGGGGAGAGCGGGCTGCGGATCATCGACGCCATCTTGGGCGGCGAGCGCGACCCGCGGAAATTGGCCGCCCTGAGCGACGGGCGCGTCCAGAAACGCCCGGACGAGATCGCCCGGGCGCTGGACGGCCATTTCACTGAGGCCCAGATCGCCGTCCTGGGCGAATGGCGCGTCCACCACCAGTTTCTCCAGGATCGGCTCGCCAGCCTCAACGGCAAGATCCTGGCCCTGCTCAAGCAGTTCCCCGACCGTTCGGGCGGCCTGGAGCCGCCGCCGGCCAAAGCCAACTACCGGGAGGACAGCCTGGGCTTCCCCGAGCCCTTGCGGCCTCTGCTTGCCAAGGTGTTCGGTTCCGACCTGACACAGTTGTCCGGTGTCGGGGCGGCCGTCGCCCTCTGCTTCCTGGCCGCGGTTGGGACGGACGTCGGCGCCTGGCCGACGGAAAACCACTTCGCCTCCTGGCTGGGGCTCTCCCCTGTCGCCCAGGTCAGCGCCGGGCACGCGAAGCAGGCGAGGACGAAAAAGACGATGAACCCGCTGTCCGCCGCGTTGAAGATCGCGGCAATGACCTCCCAGCGGACCGACTCGGCCATAGGGGCGGCGTACCGCCGCCTCAAAGGGCGGTTGGGGCCGGCCAAAGCCAGGACTGCCATCGCGAGGAAGCTGGCGGTCGTCCTCTACCGGGTGGTGAGGGACGGGCAAGGCGCCGTCCAACACAGCGCGGCGGATTACGAGGCGAAATTCCAGGAGCAACAGCTGAAGCGGCTCCGCGCCCAGGCGTGGAAGCTCGGCTATGATCTCAGCCCAGTCGCCGCCCCAGCGGCGAAGGCCTGAAGCCCGGAGGGCATGCGTTGAAAAACCCAAAGCCATGTAGCGGCCGTAACCACACTGGTGATGGAGGCTCCCACCTCCAATCCCGTCTCTCAGCATGGCCCACCGACATTCTGGCCAATATTTGACGGAGCCCGCCGCGGCGGGCTGCCTCGCATCGGAGAGTAGTTTTAAAGGGTGCGGGACATGGCTTTCTTAACGGAGCGGAACCCGATGTCCGGATAAACAAAACAGACGCCAACGCAAAACCTCGCTTCTTGACATGGACGTGCTGACGATCTAAAGATTGCGGCGCCAGATGGCTCCGGCAGACCACGAGAAGAAATAGCAGCCCATGCCCCAGGGAGGTATTTGTCTCGACAATGGGGCGCAAGTCGTTGGAAATCAACGAAATGCCCGTTGCGATCACAGGGAATGCCCTACCTCGGAGGCAATCGTTGCGCCGAGTGTGACGTTATGTTTCATAGGAGTGGATACACAGGGCTATTCGTTTCATGCGGGGGAACCAGGCCCTAATGGACGCCGTTGCCTCACACCACACCTTCCATGTGCGACACTCTCTATATATACAGTATATAGAGTTGATGGCGTGCCAGAAACGAACAGCCCTGCAGTGGATATTCAGGGCTATTCGTTTCAATCCCCGTGCGCACGTCCAGACAAAACTGTGACGAAAAGTTCAAATGATGTATCACCCCAACGCCAACAGCGATGATGGCTGGCCGCTGTTTCAAGACGCCCAGTGGTGTTCCCCTTCGCGTCGTTGGCGTGCTTAAGGCGTGGCCGGGCGGCGCGTCGGCGTGGCCGCGCGCTTGCGCTGGGATTCCCCATCCTTTGCGGCTACGCCCGCTTGAGCTTGAACGGGGCGTAGGCCGCCAGCCACTCGTCGCAGGAGCGGGAGAACGCCACGCTGAGTTTGAGCTTGGCTGACGAGGAAAGCTTGCGTTGGGCGGCCCGCATCGTCTCGCCGCATTTGCGGAACACCGAGGCGACGAAGGTGCGCAGCAGCGCCAGGCATTCCCCCGCCTTGCCTTCCCCCAGCGCCGCCCGGTTGCGGTCCTCGTCCATGGAGCGGTCTTTGCGGTGATGGATGGAGTTCTCCACGCACCAATGGCCGCGCACGAGGGCGAGCAGCGCCTCCGGCCCGAACGTGGCGGGGTTCATGCTTCCGACATAATGGACAGTCTCGCCCCGCTCCTGGACGACCTCCCCTCCGCGCACGAGCTTCGTGCTCCTGGTGACGCGGCAGGCGCAATGGGTGCGCGGCCAGCCGGTCAGGCCGGGGTCGATGGCCAGGACCTCGATCTTGCGGCTCTCGACGCGCCCGTGCCCATGGTCGAGCGTCTCCGCCGCGGCGGCCTCCCGCCTGCGCCCCTTGAACTCGTCTTCGACGGTGCGCAGCAGCCCGGAGGCGTTGCCCTTCACGCAGACCAGGAAGTCCGCGTCCAAGTCCTCGACCACCCGGCTGAAAGTGTCAGCCTTGGCGTGCAGCGCGTCGAAGGTGAGGACGGCCCCGGCCATGCCGGGGAGCTCCCCCAGCAGCGCACTGGCCGCGGCTAGCTCCTGTCCCTTGCCCCCGCACACCGTCTGCCGGGCAAAAGGGGGGAGCCGTTGTGCGAGACGGCGTTGACCACCATCGTCTTTCCGTCGGCGTTCCCGAGCGTGGCCTTGATGGCCTTGAGCCTGTCCGCCGCCCAGCCAGCGGTTGACGCGCTCCGCGAGGGCGTCGGCGTCGACGCCGGAGAGCACGCGCCAGATGGTCTCGGCGCAAGGGGCGCGCCTCGCCTTGCCGCGCTTGTCCCGCCTCAGGCGCAGCCGCGCCATCTGCGCCTGGCTGAGGGCCCGCCCGAACACGGCGAGCTCCGCGATGCTCAGGCAACCGCAAAGCATGGCGGCGATGGCCAGGCACAGGACTCCGGCCAACGGTTGGGTCCGCGCCTGGGCCCGGCGGAAGTCGGGGATGTCAAGCAGACTGTCGTGCAGGCTGGCCATCGCCTCCGGCGACGGTGACAGCTCGCAAGCCGCCAGCTCCGGGGGCAAGGCCTCCGCCCGCAACGTCTCCAGCGCCCCGGGGCGCAGCTCCTTGACCAGTATCCGCTTGGGCTCCGCCCCGGC
>Ga0209467_1000882_pt1 | contig 32147 bp, 21 predicted proteins | sample Higcelwee11metaG_FD_187175 | JGI IMG/M metagenome (GOLD analysis project Ga0209467, IMG submission 187175) | Freshwater pond sediment microbial communities from the University of Edinburgh, under environmental carbon perturbations - High... | ecosystem: Environmental > Aquatic > Freshwater >... | reverse complement strand
GCGCTTTTTTTCCCCGTCCCGACGAAAAGAAAAAACGGACTACAGACCAGCGCCGCCACGCTGCCCATGAGAATCGCCATGGGCAGCCCCACGGCCCCGCACATGCCGCCGATGGCCAGCATCAGCTTCACGTCGCCCCCGCCCAGGCCGTCCACGCCGCGCAGATTCCGATAGCCCCAGGACAGAAGCCAAAACGCGGCAAAACCGCCCCCGGCCCCGTACAGGGCCAGGTGCAGTCCCACCCCGGGCGTGAGCCATCCGGCCGCGATGCCCAAGACCGCCGCCGGATAGGTCAGCCGGTTGGGCAGAAGGAAGGTGCGCAGATCGATGGCCGAGGCGACGATGAAAAGCCCCCCCACGGCCAATAAAACCAGAAAAAGCGGCGTGGGGCCGTATTTGAGCGCCAAAAGCGCGGCCCAGGCCGCCGAGACGATCTCAAGCAACGGATAGCCGATGGGGATGCGCACCCCGCAGGAGGCGCATCTCCCCCGGGCCAACACATAGCCCAGAAGCGGGATCAGTTCCCACCAGGACAGACGATGGTCGCAGGCCGGGCAATGCGACGGCGGCAACACGATGGACTGGCCCACCACGTAGCGGTGGGCGCACACGCTGTAGAAGCTGCCGAGCAAAAGGCCAAACAGCCCGGCCAGCCAGGGAAACAGGCGCACCAGCGCCGGATCGGCGAAAAACCGGATCATCAGGCTCCGTCGCCGTCGGGGGACAGGGGCTCATAGTCCCCCCCGGCCTTTTTGATTTCTTCCAGGGCCACTTCGAAAATGACCGGCATCTTTTCGGCCATTTGCGGCGTAATGTCCACCGCCATGGTCTGGTAGTCGAAGGGCTCGACCCCCACCACCACCGCCTCGGGCCGACTTCCGGCCAGGCCGCAGCAGATCAGCGTGTCCACCAGGTCGGACTGGTGCATGGAGTTTTTGAAGGCCAGGGACTTGCGCAGGTCCTCGCCGGTCAGCAGATAGACGCTGCCTGGTTCGTCGCCGCCCAAGACGGCGTCGATGACGATGAGCTTTTCGCACTGCATGATGGGGTCCATCAGCCGCATCCCGAGCGTGCCGCCGTCCATGAGCGTCACGTTGTCGGAGAAGCGGTAGCGCGAAAGGAGCGTTTCCACGGCCCGGACCCCCACGCCCTCGTCGGTGTACAGGATGTTGCCCACGCCAAGAACCAGGATTTTGGGAACGGTGTCATGCATTGGGTACCGCCAAAAAACGGGAACCCGGCGCTGGCCGGGTTCCCGCATGGATGCGTTGCGTCTTGAGGCTAGCGGATGCGGAACTTCAAGACTTCGTTGGTTTCGGGCTCGATCACATGCACGCCGCAGGCGATGCAGGGATCGAAGGCATGCACGGTGCGCAGGATCTCGACCGGACGCTTGGGATCGGCGATGGGGGTGCCGATCAGGGCCTCTTCCACGGGGCTGACGGCCCCGGCGGCGCAGCGCGGTCCCAGGTTCCAGGTGGAGGGCACCACGAGCTGGAAGTTGTCGATCTTCTTGTCCTTGATCTTGATCCAGTGGGACAGGGCGCCGCGCGGCGCGTCCACCAGGCCCACGCCCTCGGCCTCGTTGGGCATTTCCCACTTGGCGGCCAGGTTGGTGTCGCCCTTTTTGATGTTGGCGGCGTATTCCTTGATCCAGCCGTCCATCTTCTCGGCGATGATGGCGGTCTCAATGCCGCGGGCAGCCGTGCGGCCCAGGGTGGAGAACAGCGCCGTGGCCGGGATGCTGAGCTTTTTCAGCACGGTGTCCACGAGGCCCTTGGTCTCCTTGTGTCCCTTGGCGTAGGCGATGAGCACCCGGGCCAGGGGACCGACTTCCATGGCCTTGCCGTTGTAGCGGGGGGCCTTCATCCAGGAATAGCGTTCCTTGTCGTCAAGCTTGGTGTACTGCGGGTCGGTGACGCCCTCGTACGGATGGTGGGGCTGGTCGCCCTTGTACCAGGAGTACTTGACGTGCTCGGTGATGGCCTTGAGATCCACCTTGTCGATTTTCTTGAGATCCCGGTTCATCATGACGCCGGCCGGGAAGTAGCAGGATTCCATGTATTTGGCGGTATCCTGGACGTTGGTCGGGAATTCGCCAAACGACATGAAGTTGGTGGTTCCGCCGATGCCGCCCCAGTCTTTGTAGAAACCGGCCACGGCCAGAAGGTCGGGGATGTACACTTCGTCCACGAACTTCTTGGTTTCCTTCCACAACGCGGTGAATTCGGCGATGCGGTCCGGGGTCATGGCGTCGTAGTTGGTGCAGCCGCCCACAATGGTGAACTGGGTGTGGGGGTTCTTGCCGCCGAACACGGCCATGCAGCGCGCGGCCTTGACCTGCAGGTGCAGGGCTTCCAGGTAGTGGGCCGTGGCGATGAGATCGACCTCGGGCGGCAGGTAGTAGGCCGCATGTCCGCCCAGGAAGTAGGCGTTGGTGAAGATGCCGAGCTGTCCGGTCTCCACGAAGGCTTTCAGGCGGTCCTGCACGGCCTTCAAGGACTCGGCGGAGTTGCCCGGGCGGGCCGGGGCGATGTTGGCGGCCAGTTTGGCGGCCTTCTGGGGGTCGGCCTTGAGCGCGTTGGTGACGTCGACCCAGTCCAGGGCGTGCAGGTGATAGAAATGCACGATGTGGTCATGCAGGTACTGGGCGGCCATGACCAGGTTGCGCATCATGCGGGCGTTGGCCGGGATGTTGACCTTGACGGCGTTGTCCACGCAGCGGGTGGAGGCCAGGGCATGCACATAGGTGCACACGCCGCAGGCGCGCTGGGTGAAGTGCTGGGCGTCGCGCGGGTCGCGGCCCTTGAGGATGATTTCCAGGCCCCGGAAAAGCTGCGAAGAGCTCCAGGCGTCCTTGATCTTGCCGTTTTCCACTTCGACCATGATCCGCAGATGTCCCTCGATCCTGGTAATGGGATCGACGATGACCGGCCCTGTGAAGGTGCTCTGCGGAGTGGGTTTACTTTCAGCCATATTGTCCTCCATCAAGCGATGATGATTCGTGAGTGACGGCCGACCTGAACTGCCGGGCGGCGGCCTAGGCTACTGTTGGTAGAACGGGCTCATGGAATCCCAGAAATCGGGCTCGCTGCACCCGATGCAGGGATGTCCGGCCTGAACCGGCCAGTTGGTCTGGTTAAACAGCACCTTGGGGCAGTTGTTGTAGGTGACCGGCCCTTTGCAGCCCAGTTCGTAGAGGCAGTAGCCTTTTTTGGCCTCCTCGGAGTCGAAGGACGGCGCGAATTCCGAGGCGTCGAAATGCTTGAGACGGGGACAGTTGTCGTGAACGGTCTCGCCGAAGAACATGTTCGGACGGCCGTCCTTGTCGAGTTCGGGAATGCCCTTGGTCAGCACATGCACCACGGCGCCCACGAAGTTGATGGGGTTGGGCGGGCAGCCGGCGATGTTGATGGTGGTCACGCCGGTGGCTTCCTTGACGCTGACGGCCTGGCTGGGATTGGGCTTGGCCTTCTGGACGCCGCCGAAGCAGGAGCAGGTGCCCATGCAGATGACGCCCTTGGCCTTGGGGGCCAGTTCCTTGGTGGTCTCGAGCATGGTCTTGCCGGAGACTTTGCCCCAGGCGCCGTTTTCGATCATGGGAATGCCGCCCTCGACGACCAGGAAAAATCCGTCCGGCGCGGCCACGGCCTTGTGCAGGGCTTCCTCGGCGGCCTCGCCTGCGGCGGCCATGATGGTCTCATGGTAGTCCAGCGAGATGGTGTCCAGGATCAACTCATCGATAAACGGTTTCACCGTGCGCAGGATCGCCTCGGAGCAACCCGTGCATTCGGCGTTGTGCAGCCAGACGACGGAGGGACGCTTGGCTGCGGTGAGCGCTTGGGCGACCTTGGGCGCGAACGCCGGTCCCATGCCCATGGCGGCGGCCACGGACGCGCAGAACTTCATGAAATCACGGCGCGTGACTCCCCGATCTTCCAGCCGCTTCTCAGCATTTTCCCTGCCAAGACCCACAGAGAATTTCATAAAACTCCTCCTTTCAGTTAGGGCCAACGCGTCGGCTATATCGCCACCCTCGGGATTCCGACGCACTGGTTGTGCCGTTGCCGACAGCGGCCTGTCTCTGCGTCCCCTTCGTTGCGGGACTGAAGCATGGCCGCCAACGTGAAAAACATCACGATATACTTCCTTCCAAGAATCACTTTTACAACGAAAGGTCAATGGGGTTCCGGAAAAAAACAAGCAAAGACGCAATCATAGCATGTAAATGTACAGTTTGGTCGAGTCCGTATTACGTTTTTAATTTTTTTATGCATACGACAGGGACGTCTTTTTTATTGTGCTGCGTGTCCATTTTTGTCAGATTCTGCCCCCTCGTCCAAACCGGATCGATCACCTCGCAGCGCCCTGGCTTTTATCAATAGCTCGGGCCGGAATTCAAAATGCATGATGTCATATTCCGCCCACTTGCCGCCCCAGATGAACCCTTCGGCCTCAAAGGCCGCAACCACCTCCCCCGGAAAGGACTGCCGCCGGGCCAACTTGTCTGAGGGACGCCGGTGGTGTCGCCAGTACGGATTGCGGCCCGGATTGACGTCCACAGCAATGCCCAGGGCGTGCATGCTCAGGCGCTTGGTCCCGGCGATGGTCCGCCAATTGAAAGTGCCCACCACCGGATAGAGCACGGCCCGCAGTCCGGGTTCCCGCGCCACCAAGTCCTCAAGCCGGGCGGCGACCCGCTCCAGGGCGTCCGCCGCGCCGTTTCTGGCGTTGAAGGCCACCGTGCGGTCCAAAAAACGCACCGGGCGGCAGGCGCCCGACACCTCGGCCGCGTCCCGGCCGTAGACCTCGGCCAAAAACTCCGTCACCCGGCGTCGGCCCGGGTGCTGACCGGCCAAAGGGTCGCCGGTCAACGGGCCGACCGGGTACGGCTGGGCCAGCATGTCTTCCAGGTCGGGGGTCTCCAAGGCCTCATCGACCGACTTGGCGCGCCCGTCATCATAGACGAACCGCTTTCCGGATCGAGTGACCACAAAAATCAGGTCGCCTTCGGCCACGACCTCCGCGATCACCCCCGGGTAGGCGGCCATAAGGACCGCCAGGTCAAGTGGCTGGACCGTCCCGGGATTCCCGAGGCCTGGTCCTTCGTGGACCGGCCCGGCGGCCCCGGCGCCTGCCGCCAGAAGGGCGTTTCCGGCAAAGCACAGCGATCCAGTCAAAATATAGGTCGATATTCGATATGCGCAAGAATGCGGAAAAATGAACATGGCGAGGCGTCCTCCCTTCTGGTCCCGTTTGGAACAAGCGGCCGGGCCACAGGGTGTTGCGGCTTCCCTTGTCCGGCGATCAACGCTATTTTGCCATCGAAATCCCTCGCCCGCCAGCCTGCCCGCATGCTGTGGGCCACACCGGGGCGGGTCAGCACGGGGCGCCCCTTTCGCGGTTTCGCCAAAAGGAGAGAAAAATGGACGCGACGCGGCAAAAATCCAGTCCGGGACTTCTCGTCATCGTCGTTGTCGGCGTGGTCATCCTGCATGCCGCCCTGTTGACCGCCATGGCCTTCCGGGACACGGCCTCTTCTGCCGATCCGGCGCCGCCTCCCCCCGCCGTCCAGGCTGGCGCGGTCCCTCCGGCCCCGCCCGCGACCTCCGGCATGGCCTCCCCGGGGCAACCCCGGCCTCCTGTTGCGGAGCCCCTGCGCGTCAGCCCCACGGGCCCTGTGGGCAAGGCCTCGGAGGATCCCCTGCCCGGGGCCGGGAACCTCCCCGGCGGCGGCAAGGCCCTGGGAAACTAGGGCGGCGTGCCCTTCGCCGGTGACGCCGGAGGTGGGGATGCCGCCTGGAGCCGCAGGAGGCGCCTGCCTCCCGGAACGGCAGGAGGCGTGCCGGTGGGGAACGTCCCGCTGCCGGGACCAAGGGACGGCGCGCCGCCCGCGCGCCCGGTTTTCGGATTTTCCCGATGCCCTGGACGCCTGCCGATGTTCCCTCCGCATCATTATATAGGAACGTCGCGGCTGACATGGCCCGCCGGGTTCTGGCGGGCGCAGGCCATGGGCCTGCGCCGGGGGCAATGACGAATGAACATGTCCGGGAGAGGCGGCACGCGATGTGACCGTGCAACTGGGCGGTCAAGGGAGTCGGCGTCCGCCCGGGGGGGTTGCAATTCCCGCAGGGGTTGGCGAAGGTGGTGGCATGAGCATGAGCCTGGAAAAAAACTGGAAGATGCGCGTCCAGGAAGGCGGCCCGGATGGGTTCGGACATCGCCTGGGCGTCTCCGATCTGGTGGTGGATCTGCTTCGCGGCCGGGGGCTTTCGACCGTGGAGGAGATGGACATGTATCTGTCGCCGGGGTTGCGGCACCTGATGCCTCCGGGGGAGATTCCGGGGCTGACGCGTGGGGCCGAGGTCGTGGCGGCGGGGCTGACCGCCGGGAAGCGGATGGCCGTGTGGGGCGATTACGATGTGGACGGGGTGACCGGCGCGACGCTTCTGTTGGATTTTTTGCGGCAACGGGGCCTCTCGGCGGCGTGGTACATCCCGAACCGGCTGGAAGAGGGCTACGGCCTGAATATGGCCGGGATCGAGTCCCTGGCCAGGGACGGGGTTTCCCTGCTGGTGACGGTGGACTGCGGCATCACCAACGTGGCCGAGGTGGCCCGGGCCAAGGAGTTGGGGATGGCGGTGGTGGTCACGGACCACCATCTGCCCGGGCCGGAGTTGCCGCCCGGGGATGCCGTGTGCGACCCCAAGTTGTCGGACAACGCCGGGAGCGATCTGGCCGGGGTGGGGGTGGCCTTTTTTTTGGCGGCGGCGCTCAACCGCATGCTCCCGGGGACGCCGTGCGACGTGCGCAGGCTCCTGGATCTGGTGGCCATGGGGACGCTGGCCGACGTGGTGCCGCTACGGGGCCAGAACCGGATTTTGGTCAAAAATGGGCTCTTGCTCCTCTCGGAGGCGCTCCGGCCCGGGGTGCGCGCCCTGCGCGAGGTCTGCGGGCAGACGCCGGGGACGCCCATCGGCGCCGGGCAGGTAGGCTTCAACCTGGCCCCGCGCATCAATGCCGCCGGGCGCATGGGCCGGGCGGATGCGGCCATGGATCTGCTCCTGGCCGGGGACATGGACACGGCCAGGCCCCTGGCGGCCTTTCTGGATCAGGAAAACACCGAGCGCCGCCAGGAGGAGGAGCGCATTCTTGAAGAAGCCCGGGCCCAGGCGGCGACGTTTTCCGACCGGGCCTCCCTGACCCTGCACGGGCCGGGCTGGCATTCGGGGATCATCGGCATCGTGGCCTCGCGCATCGTGGACGCCACGCACAAGCCCACCCTGATCGTGACCGAGGAGGGCGGGGCCCTCAAAGGGTCGGGCCGCAGCATCTCCGTTTTGGATCTGCACGAGGCCCTGACCGAGGTGTCGGATCTGTTCTGCAAATTCGGCGGACACCGGCAGGCGGCGGGCTTTTCCCTGGCGGACGGCGACGTCGCGGCCCTGCGGGAGCGGTTCGAGGCGGCCGTGGTGCGCCGCATCGGGGCCGATCCCATCCCGCCCGTACTGACCCTGGACGGCGAACTGGGCTTTTCCCGCATCGACGCCGGGCTGGTTCGGGAGATCGAGCTTTTGCAGCCGTTTGGCCCGGGCAATCCCGAACCGCTGTTCTCCTCGCCGCCGGTTATGGCCCTGTCCCGGCGGACGTTCGGGGGGGGCGGCGACCATGTGGTGGTGTCGCTTCGCGATGAAACGGCCCAGGTGACCCTGCGGGGCAAGGGCTGGCGGATGGCGGGCGAAATCGCCGAGGCCATGGTGGGCCGGGCCGTGCGGGTGGCCTTCACCCCCCGCCTGGACACCTACGACGGATTGCCCAGGATCGAGTTGCGGCTCAAGGATGTCAAAGATGTCAAGGATGTCAAGGATGTCAAGGTATTCTGAGTCTAGTTTTACTTTTTGAAAGGGATCAGTTCAACTTTTTTAACCGTAAAAAATTTTATACCCGCGTCAAAAAACCACCGTTTTTCCCTTGCCAACGATTTGGGCCAGGCGTAAAAAGGCCTCACGCATCCGCGCGAAGGGTTCCGTTTTTTTGGGGAAAACCTCGTGAAGGATGGCAGGCATCGGCATCTGGTTGCAATGTGTAAAACGGAGGAAGGAACATGAAGCGTTTGACCCTTGCTTTGGCGGCCATTTTGCTCCTGGGCTGCTTCGCCAGCGCCCAGGCGGCCACCGAAGTGAAGATGACTGGTGATTTTCGTGTCTATGGAAACTGGTGGAGCGGCCGCAACTTCACCGGCTGGTCCAATCAGTTCAACGGCGGCTCCGCTGCCGGAACCCAGACCGAAGACGACTTCGGCGTCAACCAGCGCTTTCGCCTGCGCACCGACTTCGTGGCCAACGAGGCCCTGAAGTTCCGCTTGGGCATCCGTGTGAACAACCAGTGGTGGGGCCGCGGCACCCTGACTGCCGATGCGCCTGCCGTGTCCATCGATGTCTACCAGGCCTATTTGCAGTTCAAGTGGCCGGACACCGACATTGAGATCACCGCTGGCCGTCAGCCCCTGGCCCTGCCCCAGAGCGGCTATTTCGACGGCGGGCTGGTCTTCGACTCCGAAGCCGCCGCCCTGGTGATCACCGCTCCCCTGGTGCCTGACACCCTGGGACTGTTGGTCGGTTACAGCCGTTTCTATGACAACGGCCAGTGGGACGCCACCACCACCCAGGTGTCCGATGAGTTGGATCTGTTTTTCATGGCCCTGCCCATCACCCTGGACGGCTTCAGCGTGACCCCGTGGACCGCTCTGGGCATCGGTGGCCGTAATGCCAACTACGACAGCCTGGTGGCCGCCAACCTGGTCACCCCCGGCTACATCGCCCCGGGCTGGAATAACAATCAGAATACGTATTGGTGGCTCGGCGGCGCGATTGAAGTCGACGCCCTTGATCCCATCAAGTTCTATGCTGACGTGATCTACGGCCAGGGCGCCATGGCCGACCGCAACTCCAGCCAGCGTCACGGCTGGTTCATCGATGCCGCCATCGAATACACCGGCTGGGATATCCTGACCCCGTCCGTGTTCGGTTGGTGGAGCACCGGTGAGGACGGCTCCTGGCGCAACGGCAGCGAGCGTATGCCCTACACCGTTCCTTCCTGGAACGCCGGCACCTCCTTCCTGTTCGACGGCGGACAGGAGCTCGGCGCCGACAGCAACATGTACCTGAACCCGATCGGCACCTGGGGTATCGGCCTGTCCCTGAAGGACATCTCCTTCATCGAAAAGCTGACCCACCGCCTGACCTTCGTGTATGTGCAGGGCACCAACTCGTCCAAGGCCTTCCGTAGCGTGAACTACGCCAACTACCTGATCAACGCCGCTGGCCTGGCCGTGCCCATGACCGGCGCGTTCAACCGCCCCGCGTACTACGGCGTGGATTACAACTACCCCGGCTACACCTCCAACGGCCTGTTTTCCATGGGCCGCGACCTGACCGCCAGCGAGTACGTGTTCGGACTGAGCTTCGACCACAAGTACATGATCTATGAAAACCTGGCTGCCATCATCGAGACCGGCTACGCCCACGGCCACTTCCAGAAGAGCGTGTGGGGCCCCCGTCTTGCCAACAAGGCGCAGGACGCCTGGCGCGTGGCCTTCGGACTGCAGTACAAGTTCTAATGGAGTCATGACCGGATAATGCCGATGCGGCGGCCGGGATCTTCGGATCCCGGCCGTTTTTTTTGGTGCGTCCGCAGGGCGCACCCACTTGGAGGTGTGAGTCCTCACCCGGCAGGGGGAACAGGGCGCCGGACGGCAAGGGGGGCCATCGCGAGGCGGAATTTGAAACAAGCCCCAGGCCAGGCAGACGAAGGCTGACGCAGAAGCGTGGCCTGGGAGGCCCATCCTCCCTCCTGCCGTGGCAAAGCGTCTCAGGGGGAAGCGGCAGGAGGCAGGGGTTTCCTGGGTGTTTTGGCGGGGCGGGGAGTGCGGACTGGTCAGGGCAGAATCGAGGGAAAGCGGAAGATGGCGTCGGCGACGGCCCAGATGCCGAAGAGGATGATGATCACCCCCGAGCCCTTGCGGATCTTGGGCAACTGGTTGAGCAGCCGGAAGCGCAACAGCTTGCCCCCCAGGGCGATGGCCACCCACCACACCATGGCCCCGAAAAACACGCCCACCACCACGGACACGGCGTGATGCATCCTGGCCTCGGCCTGTCCCAGGCCGAAGCCCGCGAAGATGGCCAGAAAAGCCACGAAGGTCATGGGATTGGTCAGGGTCAAAAAAAAGATGGAGGCGAAGGCCCCGGCGAAATGGGAATGGGTCAGTTCGAGCTGCTTGGGGGCCTTTTTGACCAGATACAGGCGAACGCCCATCAGCGCCAAAAAAAGGCCCCCCACGGATTGCAGGAGGATGTGGTGGGTGGTCAGAAAATCCGAGATGTAGGTCAGGCCGAAGGCGGCCACGGCCCCGTAGAAGGTGTCGGCCAGCCCGGCCCCCAGTCCGCTTAAAAGCCCCACCCGCAGGCCCATGGTGATGGCCCGTTGCAGGCATAAAAGGCCCACGGGTCCAAACGGCATGGCTATGATCAGGCCGATGGCCAGGCCTTTGAGGAAGTAGAGCGCCATCGACGATCCTTACGCTTTTTCCCGGCAGCTGTGCAATGCCCCTGTAGGGCCTTGGCGGAACAGGATGGCGCCTGCCCGCAACGCGAGGAACGTTGGCTCGAATGTGGGCCATCTAGAGCATGCCGAAGACGCCAAGACCCTGTTTCTCGCTGTTGATATTGAGCGGGAGCGGCGTCCTTTATCAGTAGAAGGAGTAGTCGAAGCGATTATATCAGTCAGTATATACAATCTGGATGCCTATGCTGCGGGAGGATAGATGCATGGTGCAACTACTCTGTATAGTGCTTTCTGCTGTGGAGATTTGTATTGACACCGGAAAAACGATATGGTCCTTATTTCACATGGGTGTGTCGGTTACCCACCCTGAATCGCCGTTTCGCGGAGTATGGAGAGGGCTTTTTATGGTGCGTTCGTATCTCCATAGCCTACGCTTCCGTCTTATGCTGCTGGTGCTGCTTGTCGTGACGCCGGGTTTTTTTCTGACGGCCTACATGGGCGAGCAAAGCCGCTACGCCGCCCGCATCGAGGCCTTTGAACAGGCCCGGCGCATGGCCCTTCTGGTGGCCGGAAACGGCAAGACGCTGATTGAGGGCGGCCGACATCTGCTGTATGCCGTGGCCCGGCTTCCCGAACTGCATCGCCACGATGTGGCCGGATGCAGTCTTTATTTCTCCCAGGTCATCAAGGACTATCCCGGTTTCGCCGACATCCTGGCGGTCGCGCCCGATGGCCGCATCCTATGCAACTCCACGGGGCTTACCTCGCAGGCCAATGTTTCGGATCGGGAATGGTTTCAAAAGACCGTCGACCGGGGCCATTTCACTGTGGGCGAGCCCGTGGTCAGCCGACTCACCGGACAGCAGGTGATGTTTCTGGCCTATCCCGTGCGCGATGGGGAGAGCCTTGAGGCCGTGGTGGCCGTGGCCCTGCACATGGGCTGGGTCGGCGATCTGGTGTCCACCCTGCCCATGCCCACGGGGGCCACGGTCTCCATCATCGACCGGGCCGGAGCCATCGTCAGCCGCTTCCCCGAGGACGGGGATTGGGTGGAGAAGGCCATTCCCAAGGCGACGGACATCCTGGAGCAGTTATTGTCCCGGGGGGTGGACGCCGTGGAGACCGGGGGGCTCGACGGCGTGGAGCGGCTGTACGCCTTCGCCCCGCTCATCGCCGATCCCGGCAATGAATATTACGTGCGCATCGGCATTCCGGTGTCCGTGGCCTATGCCGCCGCCAACCAGATCATGGCCCGCAACATCGTGCTGTTCACGCTGGTCGCCCTGGCGGCCCTTTTGGGGACGTATTATTACGGCGGCGTCGCCATCCTGCGTCCCGTCGAGGGCCTGCTTCGGGCCACGCGGCGCATCGCAGGCGGCGATCTGGACTACCGCATGGGCCGCTCCCGCGACCGGGGCGAGTTCGGGGAACTGGCCCGGGCCTTCGACGACATGGCCGCCTCCCTGTCCCACCGCACCGAGCTTTTGCGCCAGACCGAGGAAAAGTATCGCGGGCTTTTTGAAAACGCCCAGGAAGGCATCTTCCGATGTACCCCGGACGGCCGGTTCCTGGACGCCAATCCGGCCTTGGCCCGAATGCTCGGCTTCGACACACCCGCCGACCTCATGGCCGCCGTCACGGACATCGCCCGGGACGTGTACGTCGACCACGGGGACCATGCCCGGAATGTGCGCCTGCTTGAGGCCGTGGGCCAGGTCACGGATCTGGAGGCCAAGTGCAAGCGGCGCAACGGCAGCGTCGGCTATGCCCTGCTCAGCATGCGCGCCGTGCGCGACGCCTCGGGAACCGTGGCGGCTGTCGAAGGGGTCGCCGCCGACGTCACCGAGAAGCGCCAGATCGCCGAAACCCTGCGCCGCCAGCACGAACAGCTTCAGGGCATCCTGGACCACTCCCCGTCGTTTATCATCCTGCGCGACCGGGAGGGCCGCATCCTCTTGGCCAACAAGCCCTATCTTGAGGCCCAGGGCATCGACCCGGCCGCCGCCTTCGGCCTGTCGGCCTATGACCATCTCCCTGATGATTTCGCGGCCATAACCCGCCAGGAAGATCACCTCATCCTGGAAACCGGGCAGCCATATACCTTTTACCGGGACATCCCCGTGCGCGGCGTGTCTCGGTCCTTCGCCACCATCAAGTTTCCCCTTTGCGACCAACGCGGCGTCCCGGATCGGGTGTGCGTCATCGCCACGGACATCTCCGATCTGCGGTCGGCGCAAAACGAGATGCTCCAGGCCAAGGAGGCCGCCGAAGAGGCCAACCGGGCCAAAAGCGAATTTTTGGCCAAGATGAGCCACGAGATCAGAACGCCCATGAACTCCATCATCGGGCTGACCAGGATCACCCTGCAGTCCCGGCTTGGCGACGAACAGCGCGACCACCTGGAAACCGTGCTCGAATCCGCCATGTCGCTTCTGGCGCTGATCAACGACATCCTCGACCTTTCCAAAATCGAGGCCAAGGCCCTGTCCCTGGAGGACATGGACATAAGCCTGCCCCGGGTGGTGGGCGCGGCCGTGAAGTCCCTGAAGGTTCAGGCCCAGAAGAAAAATCTGCATTTGGCGGCCTCCTTCGGGGAAAAGGCCCCCCGCTTCGTGCGGGCCGACGCCCTGCGTCTGCGCCAGGTCATCGTCAACCTGGTGGGCAACGCCATCAAATTCACGGATATGGGCGAGGTGCTTCTGCATGTGGAGCCGTTGCCCCTGGCCATGCACCACCGGGTGAGCCGCCACGACGGCGTGCCCCTTCTTTTCACCGTGCGCGACACCGGGGTGGGCATCGAGCCGGACAAGTTGGAAACGATATTCATGCCCTTCCGGCAGGCCGACGGCTCGGTCACCCGCCGCCATGGCGGCACGGGCCTGGGACTTGCCATCTGCCGCCAGATCGTCGAGCTCATGGGCGGCAGCATCTGGGTGGAGAGCAAGGAAGGCCAGGGCAGCCTGTTTTCGTTCGCCGTGTGCGTGGCGGCCGGAGATCCGGCCAAGGCCCTGGGGGACCGGCATACCGTGGATGAGGCCCGTCTGGGCGGCGAACCGTTGCGGATCCTGGTGGTCGAGGACAATCCGATCAACGCCAAGGTGGCCGATGTCTTCCTGCGCCGCCTGGGACATGCCGTGGTCCTGGCCGGGACCGGGGCCCAGGCCCTGGCGGTGCTGTCCCGTGAGAGCTTCGAGATGGTGATCATGGATCTGGAGATGCCCGAGATGGACGGCCTCGAGGCCACCCGGGCCATCCGGGAGGGCCGGGCCGGGGAGCACAACCGGGACGTACCCATCATCGCGGCCACAGCCCATGCCCTGCCCGGCTACAGAACCCGGTGCCGGGACGCCGGGATGAACGCCTTTCTGACCAAGCCGCTGGATTTCAAGGAACTTTCCGAGTTGGTGGGAGAGGCCGGAGGCAGATGGTCCGGGACGGAAGCGCCGGACCTGGCGGCGGGCGGCGGCCCAGACGGGGGAAGCGGGCTGCGGGTGGTGGACATGCCGGGCGTGCTGGCCGGATTGGGCGGCGACCAGGCGCTGTACCGCGACCTGTGCGGCATTTTTTTGCAGGAAACCCCGACGACCCTCCAGCGCCTGATGCAGGCCGCCACGGAGGGGGCCCTGACGGATGTGGCCGCCTTGGCCCATCTGCTCAAGGGCGCCCTGGGGGCCGTGGGGGCCCTTGCGGCCAGGGATGCCGCCGCCCTGGCGGAATCGGCGGCCAATGTCGGCGATGCGGCGCGGGTGGCCTGGATCGTTCCCCAGATCATCCACGGCGTGGCCCAGGCCCGAAAAGAGATCGAATCCCATCTGTCCGGGGCGGGGGGCGATACGCAGTTCGGACGGCAGGCCCCGCAGCAGCTTCCATCTGTCCCGGCCCAGCCGGGAATGCGTTCCCGCCGGGTGCTGGTGGTGGAAGACGAGGTCATCACCCGCAAGCTTCTGGAAAAAGAGGTCCGGGGTCTTGGCCACGAGGTTGTGCCCGCCGAATCCAGCGAGGCGGCCCTGGCCCTTCTGCCTGGACGCATCGACCTGGTTTTGACCGACGCCATGCTGCCGGGGCAAAGCGGTTTCGATCTGGTGCGGACCATGCGCGCCACGCCGGAGTTGGCCGACATCCCGGTCATCGTCATTTCGGGGGTGTCCGGGCTGGAGGGCCGCGCCTCGGCCCTTGCGTGCGGGGCCGACGATTTCTTGCAAAAGCCGGTGGAGCGCGGCGTTCTGGCCCTTCGCGCGGCCTCGCTTATACGGATCAAGGAGTCGGCGGATCGGGCCAGGTTCTGTCAGGCCGGGCTTGAGGACGCGGTTCGGGATCGCACGGAGGAATTGCGCCGGGCCGTGGACAACCTGACGGAGCTGCGCGAGTGTTCGCTGCTGGCCCAGCAGGAGGCCATCCTGTGCCTGTCGGCGGCGGCGGAATTCAAAGACGAACAGACCGCCCGGCACACGGAGCGCATCGGCGAATATTGCGGACTTTTGGCCAGGCTTTTGGGGATGTCCGAGGCGGATCAGGAACTGGTGCGCCAAGCCTCGCCCTTGCACGACGTGGGCAAGATCGGCATTCCCGACTCCATCCTGCGCAAGCGCGGCAAGCTCGATGCCGCGCAGTGGGAGGAAATGAAGCGGCACTCCCTCTACGGCGCGCGCATCCTCGAATCCGCCACCTCGCCCATCATCCAGTGCGCCCGGGGCATCGCCTTAAGCCACCACGAGCGGTTCGACGGCACGGGCTACCCCCACGGCCTGTCCGGACAGGGGATTCCCATTTTCGGACGCATCTGCGCCGTGGCCGATGTCTTCGACGCCCTGGTGAGCAAACGCCCCTACAAGGACGCCTATCCCGAGGTAATGGCCCTGACGATCATGCGCAAGGAGCGCGGCAGGCATTTCGATCCGGCCGTCCTGGACGTTTTTTTGGACAACGCCCAGGCCTTCGCGGAAATACGCGTAAGGCTCGGGGACGGGGGGGCATGACGCGCTGGGGGCGTCAGGCCGCCGTGGCCGGGGCCAGTTTTTCCTGGATGAGGTTTTTGGCGCGCAGGGCCAACTGCCCCACATCGGGCTTGGAGATCTGGTCGTCGGCCCCCACGGCCTCGCCCTTGTGCCTGAGCTTGTCGGTGATCAGCGACGAGAACAGGATGACCGGGAGCTCCTTGAGCGAGGGGTCTTCCTTGATGCGTTTGGTCAGGTTGTGCCCGTCCATGGCGGGCATTTCGATATCCGCCACCACCACCTGCACATAGTCGGTCAGGGGACGGCCGTCGCGCGCGGCCAAGTCCTTCAGCCGCAAAAGAAGTTCCCAACAGGCCCGGCCGTTGTTGACCGCCTCCACGTCGAAATTGGCCTTGTTGAGAAGATCCTTGAGCATCTCCCGGATGAGCACGGAATCGTCGGCGATCAGCGCCCGGTAGCGCGCCCCGGCGTTCCATTCGATGCTCATGTCGAGCTTGAGCCCCAGGTTGGGGTTTAAGTCGGCCACGATCTTTTCCAGGTCGAGCAAAAACACGATGCGGTCCTCAAGCTTGACCACGCCCGTGATGCAGTCGCCGCTTAACGACGAGACGTAGCGGTTGGGCGGCTCCACGGCCTCCCAGCTCATGCGGTGGATGCGGGTCACCCCGGTGACCAGAAATGAGGTGGTCACGTTGTTGAATTCGGTGACGATGACCTTGGGGGATTCGGTCTGGGCCCGGACCTTGCCCAGCCACACGCTCAAATCCACCAGGGGAATGATGTGCGAACGCAGATTGAAGGCCCCGAGCACGCTTGGGTGCGAGACCTCGGGCATCTCCGTGACCCGGGGCAGCCGGATGATCTCCAGCACCTTGGCCACGTTGACCCCGTAATAGCCTTTGTAGACGTGGGGGCGGCCGTCGTCGTCCGTGCCCACCACCTCGTCGATGAAAAATTCCACGATTTCCAATTCATTGGTGCCGGCTTCAAGCAGAATATTGGTCTGGGACATGCCTTCGTCTCCGAAAGGTGGTGAACCGGACAATTCCGGCCTAAAGCGACGCCAAAACGGATTGCACACGATCTATGATTTTTTTCGGCGTAGACGCCCCCGCTGTCAAGCCGATTCTGTCAACGCCACGCAACTCGTCCACGGGAAGCTGGTCCGCCGTCTCCACATGGACGCAGGGCACGCCCACGCTGCGGGCCACCTGGGCCAGTCGCCGGGTGTTGCCGCTCTCAAATCCCCCGACCACGACCATGTAGTCCACCACACCCGCCAATTCGATGGCCTCCTGCTGGCGCTTCATGGTCGCGTCGCAGATGGTGGACAGGACCGGGAAGTCCCTGTTCAAGCGGACGTTCAGCATCTCCTGGATGCGCGTGAACTCCAACTCGTCCTGGGTGGTCTGGGCGGCCAGGAAATATTCCGGCTCCGGGGCCAGCTCGATTTCCGCCAGCCGTTCCGGCGAGTCGAAGACATGGGATCCGGCGGCGGCGTGGCTCAAAAGCCCCTTGACCTCGGGATGGTCCTTCTCTCCGAAAAGCAGCAGGATGCGGCCCTTCTCCGCCTGCTTGGCGATGAGCTTCTGGGCCGTGCGCACCCGGGGACAGGTGGCGTCCACCACCCGCACCCCCCGCTCCACGAGCGACTGCTTCACGCACTGGGGCACCCCGTGGGCCCGGATGACCGCCGTACTGCCTTTCGCCACATCCTCCGGGTCGTCCGTGCGCAGCACGCCCCGGGTGGCGTATTCGGCCATGACCTGGGGATTGTGGATGATGGGCCCCAGGGTATGGATGGGGCCGTGGCGCTGGGCCTCGTCCAGGATGGCGTCGAGCTTGCGCAGGGCAAGGTCCACGCCCATGCAGAATCCGGCCGTGCTGGCGCGCACGATCTCCATTGTCGGCTATCCCTTCCTGTCGCTTGGGCCGTGGGGTTCGGCCGCAGTCAGGAGCTCGGCCTCGCGGGCCGCAAGCTCCACATCCTGCCAAGACGTACACCCGCACATCCTGGCGCGCAAGGCGCGTGATCCGGCCAGCCCCTTGAGGTAGCGGGGCACGGCCGTGCGCATCTTGAGCAGGCCCCGGGCCGAGGGGTCCATGGCCCGGACCAGGGCGGCATGCCTGCGGATCAGGGCGGCCATGTCCGGGCCGGTCGGCGGGGGCAGGGGGCGGCCATCCAAAAGGCCGCGCAGGCGGGCGAAAATGGTCGGATCGGCCAGGGCCCCCCGGGCGAACATGACCCCGGCCGCCCCGGTTCGTTCCAGGCAGGCCGCGCCGTCCCCGGCGGTCCACAGGTCGCCGCTGGCCATGACCGGGATGGGGACGGCCGAGGCCAGGGCGGCGATGGCCGACCAGTCCGAACGGCCCGAATAGCCCTGGGAGGCGAAGCGGGGATGCAGGGTCAGCCAGGAGACCCCGGCCCCGGCCAGCCGGGGCCCCACGTCCAGACAGACCTGGCGCGGCGGGGCGACCCCCAGGCGCAGTTTCACTCCGACCAGGGGATTTTCCCCGGGCAGGGCCTCGCGGGCGGCTCTTACCATGGCCCGGGCCACGGCCACGAGCAGGTCCGGATCGTGCAAAAGCGCCGCTCCGGCTCCGGATTTGGCCACTTTGGGAACCGGACACCCGGCGTTTAGGTCGAAGTGGCGAAAGCCGCGGTCGGCCAGCCAGGAAACGGCCCGGGCCGCATAGTCCGGCTCGGCCCCGAATATCTGGGCCACCAGGGGGGCGTCCCCGGGACAGGTGTCCAGGAGTCGGGCCGTTCCCGGGGAGCCGAAAAAAAGTCCCTTGGCGCTCACCATCTCGGTCACGGCGGCGGCGCAGCCGTTTTCCCGGCACAGCATGCGGAAGGCCAGGTCGCTGAATCCGGCCATGGGCGCGAGCCAGGGCGTTTTCGGGGAGAAGGGCGGGGCGGGGGAGGGCGTGTCCATGCGTGGGCTGCGTCTGTCCTTCACGGTATTTCCCGCCCCGGAAAAGGGGAGGGCGGTCAATGGGAAGTTTTTCCCATAAACAGGGTTTGCTTGACCTGCAAGGGGGATTTTTTTAGCTTCCCACTCTTACCCTGCGCCGCAGGAAGGCTCCGATTCCCGGGGTCTGGCCCCAGCCCGGGGCACGGCAGGAAAAACGAGGTGGGAGATGGGGATTCAGACGGATTTGATCTGGTTTGACGGCAAACTGGTTCCGTGGAACGAGGCCCAGGTCCATGTCATGACGCACACCCTGCACTACGGCGTGGGCGTGTTCGAGGGCATCCGGGCCTATAAGACCGTAAACGGCGGCTCGGCGGTGTTTCGCCTCAAGGAGCATGTGGACCGCCTCTTCGGTTCGGCCAAGATCGTAGGCATGACCATTCCGTATTCCCAGGACGAGATCGTCACGGCCATCCTGGACACCCTCAAGGCCAACAAACTGGCCGAGGGCTACATCCGGCCCCTGGCGTTCATCGGCACGGGGCAGGCCATGGGCGTGCATCCCGGGAAAAACCCCATCCAACTGGCCATCGCCGTATGGCCCTGGGGCGCATATCTTGGCGCCGAGGCCCTGGAGAAGGGCATCCGTATCTGTACCTCAAGCTACACCCGCCACCATGTCAACGTCATGATGACCAAGGCCAAGGCCTGCGGCAACTACGTCAACTCCGTCCTGGCCAAGACCGAGGCCATCGCCGACGGCTACGACGAGGCCCTTTTGCTCGACCCCACGGGATTCGTCTCCGAGGGTTCCGGGGAAAACGTGTTTATCGTCAAAAAAGGGATCATCAAGACCCCGCCCCTGACCTCCATCCTGGCCGGAATCACCCGGGACAGCCTGCTCGCCGTGGCCCGGGATCTGGGCTATGAGGTGGTGGAGCAGCTTTTCACCCGCGACGAGGTCTATGTCAGCGACGAGGCCTTTTTCTCCGGCACCGCCGCCGAGATCACCCCCATCCGCGAGCTGGATCGCCGGGTTATCGGCGCGGGCAAGGCCGGGCCGGTGACCAAGAAGCTTCAGACCGAGTTTTTCAAGGTCGTCAAGGGCGAGAATCCCAAATACGCCGCCTGGCTTGATGGCTACAGCCTGTAGGATCACATGGGAAGGAGTGGGGCGCGCCCCACTCCTTTTTTCCCCGCACGGAGCGGCATGTCCACCACGAGTCTGACCACCAAATACCGTCCGCAGCGCTTCGGCGAGGTTGCGGGCCAGGAGGCGGTGAAGCGTATCCTGTCCCGGGCCGCCGCCGAGGACCGCGTTGCGCCCGCGTATCTTTTCAGCGGCACGCGCGGTGTGGGCAAGACCACCCTGGCCCGGGTGTTCGCCAAGGCGCTCAACTGCGAACGGGGCCCGGCCGCCGAGCCCTGCAACGAATGCCTGCAATGTCGGCAGATTACGGCGGGCATCTCCCCGGACGTGGTGGAGATCGACGCCGCCACCCACGGCGGGGTGGACGAGGCCAGACGCCTCAAGGAGGACGTGGGGTATTCGCCGCTGCAAAGCCGCTACAAGGTGTTTATCATCGACGAAGCCCACATGCTCTCCAAGGCGGCCTTCAACGCCCTGTTAAAAACCCTGGAAGAGCCGCCGGGACGGGTGACGTTTATCCTGGCCACCACCGAGCCCCACAAATTTCCGGCCACCATCGTCAGCCGTTGCCAGCACTACCTGTTCAAGCGCATGACCCAGGCCGAACTGGACGCCCACCTGCGCGGGATTTTGGACCGCGAGGGGGTGGCCTATGAGGCTTCGGCCGTGGCCCTTATTGCCCGGCGCGGGGCAGGCAGCGTGCGCGACAGCATGTCGCTTCTGGGCCAGGTCTTGGCCCTGGGCGGCGAGGGCCTGACCGAGGCCGACGCCCGGGGGGTCTTGGGGTTGGCCGGGCAGGACGTCTTTTTCGGCATGGTGGAGGCCATGGCCCAGGGCGACTGCGCCGGGGTCTTGGGCATTTTGCGCGAGGTCTTGGGCAAGGGCCTGGACATCGGCTTTTTTTTGCGGGAGCTGGCCGGGGCCTGGCGGACCATGTTTCTCCTGCGCCAGACGGGCCTTTCCGGGGCGTCCCTGGTGGAGATGGCCGAGGACGAGGCCGGGCGCTGGCTTGAGGCGGCGAGCCGCTTCGACCTGACGCATATCCACGCCAACTGGCAGATGACCCTGGAGGGGCAGCGCCGGGTCATGACCAGCCTGGAGCCGTCCCTGGCCCTGGAGCTTTTGCTGCTCAACCTGACCTGCCTGCCGTCCCTGGTCGCCCTGGACAAGATTGGCCAGGCCGGGCCGGGCGCTGCGGGCGGGGGGCGTCCGGGCCCGGCCCCGGCGCCGGGATCGTCCCGTGGCGGCGGGCCAAGTGGGCCGGGCGGGCTTGGCGGGCCGGGGCCGCGCCGCTACGGGGCCGAAGCGCCCCGGGGATCGGTCGGCGCATCGAACCGGATGGCCTCTCCGCCGTCCCCTGCCGAGGCGTCGTCGCCGCGTCGCCCGGAACCGCCGTCCGGGCCGCCCGAGACCCTGGAATCCCCCCCGGCGTTTGAGGCCGCTCCCCAGCCCTATGACCACGAGCCGCCTGCCGATGCCCGGGCGGCATACGATGAAGCCGCGCGGACGCCGATCCGCGACCGGGAGGAGGCCATGGATGGCCGGGCCGGGGCCGCCGCGTCTTCCGGTCCCAAGGGGCCGCCCACCTGGGAGGGCTTTTTGAGATATTACGACACGGCCAGGAAGGGCGGACTGGGCATGATCCACGGCCTGCGGCAGGCCCGGGGGCGCTTTGCCCCGGATCTGGGACCGGCTGGAACCCTGGTGGTGGCCTGCGGCACCGAGTTCAACCGGGAACAGCTCAAAAGCCCCGACGCCATGCGCAAGCTCGTCCAGGTGGCCAGTGACTATTTCGGACCCGGCACGACCGTGTCCGTGGAGGAGCCGGGCGGCGAGGCCCGGCCGGGAAACGGGGAACTGAGGGCCTATGCCCTGGAACGTCCCGAGGTGCGCCGGGCCATGGCCGATTTCGGGGCCGAGGTCATTGGCGTTGCGCCGCGCGGATAGCCCGCCGGGACTGGAATGTAATGATCATTCCGGGCGCTCTGTGGCCCGGGTGGAGGATCGCATGAGAGGAATGAACGATTTGGTGCGTCAGGCCCAGATCATGCAAAAAAAGATGGCCAAGGTGCAGGAAGATCTGGCGGCCAGGACCGTCGAAGGCACCTCCGGCGGCGGCATGGTGGTGGCCGTGGTCAACGGCGCCAACGAACTGCAGGGCCTGCGCATCGACACCTCCGTGGTGGACCCAAGCGATGTGGAGATGCTCCAGGATCTGATCGTGGCCGCCGTGGCCGACGGGGTGAAGAAGTCCAAGGAGATGGCCGAGGCCGAGATGGGCCAGATCACGGGCGGACTCAAAATCCCCGGGCTCTTTTAATTGGAGCCGGGCCGGGGTATGGTGGGCTGGGAATGGCCAGGAAACGGGTAGGGGCGTATGGCCAAGCTGCCTAAACCTCTGACCGACGTGGTGGAGGAACTGGCCCGGTTGCCGGGGCTTGGGCCGAAATCGGCCCTGCGGGTGGCCATGACCCTTTTGCAGTGGCCCAGGGAACGGACCATGGACCTGGGGCGGCGCATCGGCGATCTGCGGGAGCGGTTGTGCCTGTGTTCGCGGTGCGGAGGCCTGAGCGAAACGGCGGTGTGCCCGGTGTGCGCGGACCCCACGCGCGGCGACGAGGAATTGTGTCTGGTGTCGCAGTGGGATTCGGTGCTCGTCTTGGAGGAGGCCGGCGGCTTTCGGGGCCGGTATCTGATCCTGGGCGGGCTGCTTGATCCCTTGGAAGGCGTTGGTGCGGGAAACTTGGCCTTCGGGCGGTTGGCCGAGAGGCTTCGCGAGGGGCAGGTGCGTGAGCTGGTCCTGGCGCTCGGCACCACCTTGCAGGCCGAAACCACGGCCTCGCATATAAAAAACATGGTGGCCAGGGACCATCCCGGGGTGCGTCTGACCCGGCTGGCCCAGGGGATTCCCCTGGGCAGCGAGGTCAAGTACGTGGACCGGGAGACGCTGAAGCAGTCAGTGCGCTATCGGCAGGATGTGTGAACCAAATCGGGGGGACGCTATGATCGAGATCAGGATTCATGGACGCGGCGGCCAGGGCGGCGTGACGTCGGCCGAGCTTCTGGCCCGGGCGGCCATCGCCCAGGGCATGTACGCCCAGGCCTTTCCGAGCTTCGGGCCGGAGCGGCGCGGCGCGCCGGTCGTGGCCTTCGTACGCGTGGACGACAAGCCCATCCGCATCCGCGAGCGGGTATACAGCCCCAACGTGGTCTTGGTTCTGGACCCCACCCTGCTGGACATCGTCAATGTGGCCGATGGCTTGAAAGACGGCGGCAAGGTGGTGGTCAATTCCCCCGAGGCCGGTCCCGCGCTCAAATCCAAGCACGGCTGGCCCACGGTGGCCCAGGTTGACGCCCAGACCGTGGCCCTGGAGGAGCTTGGGGTGGCCATCACCAACACCACCATGCTCGGGGCGCTTTTAAAAGCCACGGACATTTTGCCTCTGGCGGCCCTGCGCGAGGTCATCGACGACCGCTTCGGCCCCAAGCTTGGACCGAAAAACTACAAGGCCTTTGAACGGGCTTACAACGAGACGGTGGAAAACTGAGCCGTGTCGTGACGTTGCGGATGTGCGGGACGCGCCCGTGCGATCCCCGGGGCCGTGCGGACGGCCGCCGGGGATCGCGCGGCGCGGGTGCGGGCGGCCGCCGGGCGTGTCCGGCGGGCGGCCGCCGCCCGGCCGTGACGCGAGGGGAGCGCCGGGCGTGACGGTCACGGAAATTGCGGCCGAGGTGCAGTGCATCACCTACTACAGCGAAGAGAGCAACTATCTCGTCGCCCGGGTCAAGGCCAAGGGCGAACCGGGGGTGGTGTCCATCGTGGGCGCCATGGCCAAACTGGCCCCTGGCGAGATGGTGCGCCTGACCGGTGAGTGGGTCGAGCATCCCCGTTTCGGACGCCAGTTCCAGGTGCAAAGCGCCGTCTCGTCCATGCCGGCCACGGTCAACGGCATCCGGCGTTATCTGGCCTCGGGCCAGATCAAGGGCGTGGGCGGGGTGTTGGCCGAGCGCATGGTGGACATGTACGGCGCGCGCGTCCTGGACATCCTGGAGAGCGAGCCGGACAAGCTGTTGCGCGTGGAGGGCCTGGGCAAAAAAAAGCTGTCGGGCATCCTGTCCTCCTGGAACGAGCACCGCGAGGTGCGGTCGCTTATCCTTTTCCTCCAGACCTTCGAGATCTCCACGGGCTATGCCGCCAAGATTTTCAAGCTCTACGGCAACGACGCCATCGCCCGCCTGAAGGCCAATCCCTACGACCTGATCTACGAGATTCGCGGCATCGGGTTTCGCACCGCCGACCGCATGGCCTTAAAGCTCGGACTTGATCCCGGCAGCCGGGACCGGGTGGAGGCGGCCGTGGTGTTTTCCCTTTTCACGGCCAGCGAGCAGGGGCATCTGTTTTTTCCGGCCGAGGAGCTCTACGAACGGATTTTGGGCATGCTCGACGGCGAGATCGATCCCATCACCTTCGAATCCGCCCTGGCCGCCCTGGAAGAGAAAAAACGCATCAAGACCTGTCCGCTTCCCGAACAGGACATCCCCCGGGCCGTCTATCTGCATCACCTCTACGGCTACGAGCGCGAAATCGCCGACCGGCTGTGGGGCCTTTGCACCCACGGCGGCAGCACCGGGGTTTTGGAAAAGGCCCGGGGTCTGTTGCCGAAAATCGAGGCCGAGGCCGGGCTGACCCTTTCCGAAGAGCAGCGCCGGGCCGTGCAGACGGCCATCGGGGAGAAGGTCTTCGTGCTCACCGGCGGCCCCGGCACGGGCAAGACCACCATCACCCGCATGGTGGTGCGCGCCCTTGACAAGCTCGGGCATAAGGTCAAACTTGCCGCGCCGACCGGCCGGGCGGCCAAACGCATGTCCGAGGCCACGGGGTTCCCGGCGGCCACCCTGCACCGGCTCTTGCAATATTCCGCCGACGGCTCCTTCGCCATAAGCGAGGACAACAAGCTCAAGGCCGACGCGCTGGTGGTGGACGAGGCCTCCATGCTCGACGTGCGGCTGTGCGCCCAGATGCTTCGGGCCATGCCCCTGACCGGACGACTGATCCTGGTCGGGGACGTGAACCAGTTGCCGTCCGTCGGGCCGGGCAATGTCCTGGCCGACATCCTGGACAGCCAGGCCGTGCCCGCCGAACGCCTGACACATATTTACCGGCAGGCCCAGAAAAGCCTGATCGTGGTCAACTCCCATCGCATAAACGACGGGCAGTTTCCCGTGCAGGATCGGGAACGTCCGGAGGACTCGGACTTTTTCTGGGTGGAGATGGACGATCCGGCGGCGGTCAAGGACAAGATCGTGGAGCTGGTGAGCGAGCGCATCCCCCGGTCCTTCGGCCTGGACCCGGTGCGCGACATCCAGGTGCTCTCACCCATGCACAAGGGCGAGGTGGGGACCATGGCCTTAAACGACGCCCTGCGCGCCAGGCTCAATCCTACTGGCCCGGAGATCGTCCGGGGCAGCGCGATTTTCCGGCGCGGCGACAAGGTGCTCCAGACCCGCAACAATTATGAAAAAGACGTGTTCAACGGCGATCTGGGGTTCATCACCGCCGTGGACCCCGAGGAAGGGGAGCTTTTGGTGGATTTCGACGGCCGGGACGTGGCCTATGACCGCACGGACCTGGACGAACTCAGCCCGGCCTACGCCGTAAGCGTCCATAAGTCCCAGGGCAGCGAATACCCGGCCGTGGTGGTTCCCCTTTTGACCCAGCATTACGTGATGCTTCGGCGCAACCTGATCTATACCGCCCTGACCCGGGCCAGAAAGCTGGCGGTGCTCATCGCCCCCAAGCGGGCCCTGGCCGTGGGCCTGGGCAAGTCCGGGTCCGAAAAACGCTTCACGCACCTGCGTTTCCGGCTCCAGGAGAAGTTCAACCGATAGAGTGGCGTTCACACGAAAATATTTCTGTTCTTTATGAACAAAAAACATAACTCCAAGGTGTTGCTGCTTGTTATACCATAACGGAAAGTGCTGAACGCAACACGAGGGTTGTGTCCTCGACATGGGGGGCATGACTGTTGAAGCAACAGGTGAAATATTTTTTTCTTAAAAAATACAGGCGTATTTTTTAAGGACGCACCACTAGCCGGGTCACGGCGGTTCCCCGGCGGATCGCCCCGCCGGGACGCCATAGCCACGGAAAAAGACGCATGCTCGTAAAAAAAACCGTCAGTTTCACCTTGCGCTTCGGGCTGGTGGCGGCCTGCCTGGTCTACGCCTTCTGGGGGATCGATTTCGCCCTCTTGTGGCAGGCCTTGGTCGGCTACGCCCTGTGGCCGCTTTGTTTCACCGGGGCCTTTTCGTTTTTGAGCTACGGGGCCATGGCCCTGCGCTTCAACTTCCTCACCGGGTATTCGGCCGGGGTGTGGCTGTGCGCCAAGGCCTTTTTCCTGGGCATGGCCATCAACAACATCATCCCGGCCAAGCTCGGGGAACTGGCCAAGGCCTTTTACCTGCGCCGGGCGGGCGGGTTTTCCCTGTCCAAGGGCGTGACCATGGTCTTTTGGGAGCGCTTTTTCGATTTAAACGCCCTGTTGGCCATGGGCCTTGTGGTGGCGGTCCATTTCAAGGTCAACCTGGCCTTCGTGCCCCTGGCCGCCGTGGTGGGCGGCATCTGGGCGGCGCTGTTCATGGTCCGGGCCTTCCCGAACCTGGTGGGCAGGATCATCGACCTCATGCCCTCGGCCCGGCTGTCGGCCTTTCTGGCGGACATCAAGCTGCAGATCCTGCACGGGGTGACGCCGGGCTTTTTGGTCGTGCTCGGGCTGTACACGGCCCTGTGCTGGCTGCTCTATGCGGCTGTCACCTATTTTTTCCTGTTGTGGGCGGCCCATTTGCCCTTAACGCCCGGACAGGCCACGGCGGTCTTCGTCCTGTCGGCCCTGGGCATGGCCATGCCGTCCTCGCCCGGGGCCTTCGGGGTCTTCGAGGCGGCGGTGGTCTTCGCCCTGGGACTTTTCGGCGTGGACAAGGAACAGGCCCTGGCCGCCGGGGTGGTGCTGCACATGCTGCAATACATCCCGGTGACGCTTTTGGGCGTGGTGGTTTTGGCCCGAAGCGGCTTAAGCATCAGAAAGATTCGCGAAAGCGACGAAGGGCTTGAGGAGGAATCCGGCGCATGAACCGCATCCAATCCACGTCGCCCCCGCCCTGCGTCCTGACTGTGGCCGGTTCCGATTCCGGAGGCGGGGCGGGCATCCAGGCCGACCTCAAGGCCTTCATGATGCAGGGGGCCTACGGCCTTTCGGTCATAACCGCCCTGACGGCCCAGAACACCACGGCGGTCACCGGCATCCACGCCCCGCCGCCGGAGTTCGCGGCCGCCCAGCTTGCGGCCGTCTTGTCCGATTTTCCCATCCGGGCGGCCAAGACCGGCATGCTTTTTTGCGCGCCCATCATTGAAACCGTGGCCGGGCATCTGGCCGGGGCGGGCTTTCCCTTGGTGGTCGATCCCGTGTGCGTCAGCCAATCCGGGGCCAGGCTGCTTGAGCCCGAGGCCGTAAGCGCCCTGCGGGAATGCATGATCCCCCTGGCCGCCCTGGTCACCCCCAATCTGCCCGAGGCCCTGGAATTGACCGGGATCGCGGTGTGCGACCGGGAATCGGCCCGGCAGGCCGCCCGGCGTATCCTGGACATGCGGGGCATGGGCCGCAAAGGGCCGGACGCGGTGCTGCTCAAGGGCGGCCATGGCGCGCAAAATGACGGCATGGTCACGGACCTGCTTGTTTTTTCAAGCGGCCGCGAGGTGGAGATCGCCCGGCCGCATGTGGACACGAAAAACACCCACGGCACGGGCTGCACCCTCTCGGCGGCCATCGCCGCGCATCTGGCCCTGGGGGCGGACCTGGAGACGGCCGTGACCAAGGCCAGGGACTATCTGCATCTGTGCCTGCGGGCGGCCTACGATCTGGGGGCCGGAACCGGGCCGCCGCATCATCTGGCCCCGTATCTGCGCACCCGGGCGAGGCTCTTCGTCCTGGACGAGCTGCGTCAGGCGGCCAGACGGCTTACGGCCATGCCGGGCCTGGCGTCGCTGGTGCCCGAGGTGTCCATGAACCTGGCCCTGGCCGCGCCCTGGCCTTCGGCCGTGGGCGACGTGGCGGCCTTTGCCGGGCGCATCACCCGGGGCCGCGACGGTTCGGTGTACATCCCGGCCGGCCCGGCCTTCGGGGCCTCCTCGCACATGGCCAAGGTGGTTTTGGCGGCGGCGTCCGTGGTCCCGGACGTGGCCTGCGCGGCCAACGTCCGTTACAATGCCCGCACCCTGGCGGCCCTGTCCCGGGCCGGGCTCGCGGCGGCCTGGTTCAACCGGGCCGAGGAACCCCGGGAGATCAAGGAGCGCGAGGGGAGCAGCCTGGAGTGGGGCACCCACGCGGCCCTTTCGGCCCATCCCGACCCGGGGGCCGTGGACGCGGTGTGCGACCCGGGTGAGGCGGGCAAGGAACCCATGATCCGGATTTTAGGCCGTGATGCGGCGGACGTCCTGGTCAAGCTGGAGTTGATCCTGGCGGCGCTCTAGCCCGTATTCCTGGCCGGGTGATATTTGAGAGTTGTCCGGCCGGTCCTTATGCGATACAGGAAACCGCTTCACGCGTGCGAGAGTGGCGGAATTGGTAGACGCACTGGATTTAGGTTCCAGCGCTTCGGCGTGGGGGTTCGAGTCCCCCCTCTCGCACCACCGCATGATTCACTGCCATCCGATACCATCGGGAACACATCAAAAATACAGGGGAAAATGACTTTTGTTGGTCCGGTAAAGCCTGGCTGAAACCGAGGCAGGCACAATTTATGGGGATACGGCAGGGGACATCCGGCGGGTGTCCTTTTTTTTTGGCGTGTCCGCCAGGGCGCACCACGGCCCGGCGAGCAGGAATCGCATACGAAGCGGCAGCGTCGGATGAGAAGGCCCACATGTTCACAGGCCGATAGACGCAGAAGCGCAGACCGGGATGCCTCGACCGCGCCGGAGGGGAAGCCATAAAATGCCCGAGAGCAGGGCGGCCCCTGTCTCCGCTTTTATTTTCATGGAGCGAGCGTGCAGGATGGACGCGTTGCACATCGCTTGGTTACGTCATTCAAAGTGAAATACCGCACAGAATGTGCAAAACAGAGCTTCACCTGTTTGCTTCAGAAGCACGAGGAATCCAGAAAGATTCTCGAACGTACGAAAACGGGGATCGTGCATATCGGGAGCGATATGAGGGTGCTACAATGGATGCATCGCAAACGCACTATTGTGATTGATAATCAATATCAGCACATAGTATCATCCTCTAATTTTTGAGAATAAATTTTAAAGTGCCGGTTGTGTAAAAATAATTGTACTTGTGTCAAAAAAACTGCCTTTTTCCCTTGCTAATGACACAAGGCTTGGCTAGAAGTTGCACAAGTATTCGTAGAGGGTGGTCTGTTTTTTTGGGGCAGATCCTACGGATGCTTGGCATCGGCAACCGGCACGAATCCGCAACATGGAGGAAGGAACATGAAACGTTTGACTCTTGCTTTGGCGGCCATTTTGCTCCTGGGCTGTTTCGCCAGCGCCCAGGCGGCTACCGAAGTGAAGATGACCGGTGATTTCCGTGTCTACGGCAACTGGTGGAATGGCCGGAACTTCACCGGCTGGTCCAACCAGTTCAACGGCGGCTCTGCCGCTGGAACCCAGACCGAAGATGACTTCGGCGTGAGCCAGCGCTTCCGCCTGCGCACCGACTTCGTGGCCAACGAGGCCCTGAAGTTCCGCTTGGGCATCCGCGTGAACAACCAGTGGTGGGGTCGCGGCACCCTGACCGCCGACGCGCCTGCCGTGTCCATTGACGTCTACCAGGCCTATCTGCAGTTCAAGTGGCCGGACACCGACATCGAGATCACCGCCGGTCGTCAGCCCTTCGCCATCCCGCAGAGCAAGTACTTTGACGGCAGCCTGGTCTTCGATTCCGAGGCCGCCGCCCTGGTGATCACCGCTCCCCTGGTGCCTGACACCCTGGGACTGTTGGTCGGCTACAGCCGCTTCTATGACAACGGCCAGTGGGACGCCACCACCACCCAGGTCGCCGATGAGCTGGACCTGTTCTTCATGGCCCTGCCCATCACCCTGGACGGCTTCAGCGTGACCCCGTGGACCGCCATCGGCGTCGCCGGACGCAATGCGGCCTACAACTTCGAGTCCGCCGCCAACCTGGTTTCCCCTGGCTACCTGGCTCCGGGCTGGAAGGACAGACAGAATGCGTATTGGTGGTTGGGTGGCGCGATTGAAGTCGACGCCCTTGATCCCATCAAGTTCTACGCCGACGTGATTTACGGACAGGGCGCCATGAATGAGCGCAACAGCAGCCAGCGTCATGGCTGGTTCATCGATGCCGCCATCGAATACACCGGCTGGGATATCCTGACCCCGTCCGTGTTCGGTTGGTGGAGCACCGGTGAGGACGGCTCCTGGCGTAACGGCAGCGAACGCATGCCCTACACCTTCTCGTCCTGGAACGGCGGCACCTCCTTCCTGTTCGACGGCGGACAGGAACTCGGCGCTGACAGCAACATGTACATGAACCCGGTGGGCTCCTGGGGCTTGGGCCTCTCCCTGAAGAACATCTCCTTCATCGAGAAGCTGACCCATCGCCTGACCTTCGTGTATGTGCAGGGAACCAACTCGTCCAGAGCCTTCCGCAACATCAACTACGCCAACTACGCGATCACCGCCGCCGGCCTGACCGTGCCCATGACCGGCGCTGTCAACCGGCCCGCGTACTACGGCGTGGACTACAGCTACCCCGGCTACACCTCGAACGGCCTGTTCACCATGGGCCGCGACCTGACCGCCAGCGAGTACGTGTTCGGACTGAGCTTCGACCACAAGTACATGATTTACGAGAACCTGGCCGCCATCATCGAGACCGGCTACGCCCACGGCCACTTCCAGAAGAGCGTGTGGGGCGCCCGTCTTGCCAACAAGGCGCAGGACGCCTGGCGCGTGGCTCTCGGTCTGCAGTACAAGTTCTAAAGGACGCGTGATCTGTTTCGCCGATGCCTCGGCCGGGATCTTCGGATCCCGGCCGTTTTTTTTAGCCGGATGAGGGCTACCTCCGCCCAACCTCCTCCTTGCCTGTCGACTCCGGCAGGAGTACATACCGCCTTCGCCACGCAATATAAGACCCCTCTCGGATGTGTCGCATGGATGTCCTCGCCGGTCTGTTCCCCCTGCTCAAAGTGCTGGCCGCCTTCGCCGCCATGCTCACGGGCATCCGCCTGCGCCTGGGGCTGCCCTTGTCCATCCTGGCAGGCAGCATCCTTCTGGCCGCGCTGTTCGCCCTGTCCCCCCTGACCTGGATCATCACGGCGGCCCTGGCCCTGGCCGATCCCCAGACCCTCAGCCTGGCGGGCATCGTGGCCTGCATCATGACCTTAAGCGACCTCCTGGAGAAAACCGGGCAAAATGACCGTCTCATGCGCGCCGTGGCCCCGCTGATCAAAAATCCTGCCCTGCGCGTCACCTTTTTCCCGGCCCTTATCGGCCTGTTGCCCATGCCCGGCGGGGCGCATTTCTCAGCCCCCATGGTCAAAAGCGTGGGCGATCCCCTGGGCGTCTCGCCCAAAGACCAGGCCCTCATCAATTATTGGTTCCGGCATCTGTGGGAACCCTGTTGGCCCCTGTATCCCGGCGTCATCATGGCCGCCTCCCTGGCCAACGTCTCCCTGGTCTCCATCATGGCCATCACCTGGCCCGCCTCAGTAGGGTGCGTCGTCATCGGGTGGTGTTTTTTCTTGCGCAAAAACTTCAAAACCGCCGTCACGCTTCCAGATATCCCTGGAAAAACAGACTATAAAACCTTATTCAAACTGGGCCTGCCCCTGCTGACGGCCATCCTCGGCGCGGTCGGCGCCGAGGCCGCTTTCGCCGCTCTCAAAAGCGATCTGCCCTTCGAAATCGGCGTCATGATCGCGCTTGTCGCCGCAAGCCTGGTCTGCGCCTTGCAAAACCGGGTTCCCGCCCGCGAGATTCTGCAAGAGCTCAAAAATCGCCACACCCTGCACATGCTCGCGGTCATCGCCGCCATCTTCATCTTCAAGGATGTCCTCGGGGCCACCGGCGTGGCCGAAACCCTCGCCGCCTCGGCCGGAAAAGAGGCCGTCCTGATCACCGCCGCCGTCATCGTTCCCTTCCTTGTCGGTCTCGTCTCCGGCATCACCATGGCCTACGTGGGAGCCGCCTTCCCGCTGCTCATGGCCGTCATCCCCATGACCCAAAACGGCCCGGATATGGCCTGGATCACCCTGGCCATCCTGTGCGGCTACACCGGCGTGCTTATCTCGCCCCTGCATATCTGCTTCATCTTTTCCTGCTCCTACTACCATGTGGATCTGGCGTCCGCCTGGCGACGCCTCGTGGCGCCCTGCGCCGTCTTCCTGGCCGCCAGCCTCGCCTACGTCGCCCTGCTCTAAACGGCATCGGGGCTGCCGCCCCGACCCCCGCCCGGCATCGGGGCTGCCGCCCCGACCCCCGCCCGGCATCGGGGCTGCCGCCCCGACCCCCGCCCGGCATCGGGGCTGCCGCCCCGA
>Ga0209467_1000880_pt1 | contig 32228 bp, 26 predicted proteins | sample Higcelwee11metaG_FD_187175 | JGI IMG/M metagenome (GOLD analysis project Ga0209467, IMG submission 187175) | Freshwater pond sediment microbial communities from the University of Edinburgh, under environmental carbon perturbations - High... | ecosystem: Environmental > Aquatic > Freshwater >... | reverse complement strand
GCTGGCCGACGGTTACGATCTGGTTGTCTTCGGCAGCTCCACCTGGGGAGACGACGACATTGAGTTGCAGGAGGATTTTCAGCCCTTTTTCGAGGAACTGGACAAGGCCAACCTGTCGGGGAAAAAAGTGGCGGTCTTTGGATGCGGCGATTCCAGCTACACCCATTTCTGCGGGGCCGTGGACGCCATCGAGGAGAAGGTGGGGCAGCTTGGGGCTGATGTGGTGGCGGCGTCGCTGAAGATCGACGGCAGCCCGGAAAAAGACGAGGCCGTGTCCTGGGCCAAGGACGTTTTCAAAAACGCGGCCTAGGCCGCGCCCATGGGCTGCGATGCGGGATCAAGCGTTCGCAGCGATGAAACAGCGGAAGGCGGGTCGAGGGATCCGCCTTTTTTCATGGAAAAGCGCGTGCCGGGAAATACGTTTTCTCGCAGGCGGTTGGTGGAGAGAAATTCCTTGAATTTATCATTGACAAATTGGATACGCGCCATCTATTTTTCAAATAGATTGCAAAGAATACCTGGAGTCAGCCCGTTCAGAAGAAATAGCCGAGTTTTTTCAGTTGGCTCCTGCTTCTTCCGGTGTTTTGGCCGGGGCTTTGCGGACAATGGAAAAGCGCAGAACCATATACCAGGGAGAGGGTCATGAGCGAACCGGCGATCCATCTCGAAGGCAAGCGGAAAGGGTCATTGATCGGCGACATGGCTGCGTTGCTGCCGCAGGGGGGGAACTTGGGCATGTGCCTCACCTGCGGCGTGTGTACGAGCGGGTGTCCCGCCACGGGCATGGAGGGCATGGACCCGCGCAGGCTGCTGCGCATGGCCGTGATGGGGCTGGACGAGGAGATCAGATCCACACCCTGGGTCTGGATGTGCACCATGTGTTTTCGTTGCATGCACGCCTGTCCCATGCAGGTGAACATTCCCCTGCTGGTGTACGAGTTGCGGGCAGGCTGGCCTCGCGAGCGAAAACCCAGGGGGATCGTCGGTTCCTGTGATCAAGGACTGCGAACCGAGGGCGCCAGTGCGGTGGGCATCTCCACCGAGGATTTTCATTTCGTCGTCGAGGATGTTTTGGAGGAGGTCCGCGAGTCGCAGCCCCGCTTCAAGGATTTGGAAGCCCCCATCGACAAACAGGGAGCCTTTTTCTTCGTCAATCAGAATTCCCGGGAGCCGGTCAAGGAGCCCGAGGAAATGGTTCCGCTTTGGAAGATACTGCATCTGGCCGGAGCGGATTGGACCTACGGCTCAACCGGCTGGGGGGCTGAGAATTATTGCATGTTTGCGGCGGAGGACGATCATTGGCGCGCGGTGCTCGAAAAGCAGGTGGCGGGAGTAAAAACACTGGGCTGCTCGTCATGGATAAATATCGAATGCGGCCATTCGTTTTATTCCATCTGGGCCGGACTGAAGCGATTCAACATCACCAGCGGCGTCGATTTCGATCATATCGTGAACTGGTACGCCCGTTGGATTCGCGAGGGCAAGTTGCGTCCAAACTCGGACTGGAACAAGGATCTCGGGTTACGTTTTACGGTTCAGGATCCCTGCATGGCTGTCAGGAAATCCATGGGTGACGCATTCGCAGACGAATTGCGATTTGTCGTCAAGGCCTGCGTTGGTGAAGAAAATTTTGTGGATATGTTTCCAAACAAGTCAAATAATTATTGCTGTGGTGGAGGTGGAGGATTTTTGCAGTCAGGATATAAGGATGCACGTTTGAATTACGGCAGGGTCAAGGCCGGGCAGATTCTGGCGACGAAGGCGGATTATGTCATCACCCCCTGTCACAACTGCCATGCGCAAATCGAGGAACTTTCCGAGCATTATCACGGCGGATGGAGGACCGTACACCTGTGGACCATGCTGTGCCTGAGTCTGGGCGTGCTTGGCGAAAACGAACGCACCTATCTTGGCCCGGAGCTGGCCGAGGTGGCGTTGCCCTAAAGGGGACGGGGTTTCGCCGGGAGGCGTGGCCCCGGCCGGGCCAGGCGTCAAACATCGGAGAAGAACCAGTGTGCGGCCACGCATGCGGCCGCCGCGTGTTTAATGCCAAATCGGACAAGGCGGGCCGCAGGGTCCGCCTTGCGTTTTGGGTGGTTTTGCCCGTTTCCAGCGCTGCCTTCCGCGCCGTTTTGACTTTCCCTCCGGGTCCGGCTATTTTGTCCCCTTACTTGGACAGGAAACGGAAGACGGTGAAACTCCGTCGCGGACGCGCCGCTGTAACCGGCATGATCCCCGCCCGGGCCACTGTTTCGCTTGAGAAACGGGAAGGACCGGGCACGCATCGCACGATGCGGGGGCCGGAAGCCAGAAGACGTCCTGTCCCAGGAGCAGGGCTGTCTCGCGAAACAGACAGGCGTGTGAAGAAAGCATGTCCCAGGCCCCTCCCGGGGGCGTCGCCTACCGTGCTTTTTCCCACCGCATGTTCTCGCCTGGGTTGTCCTCGCTCCCTTTCACGAAACCACTTCTGAAAGGAGCAACGCGCAATGCTAACGCATGTCCTTGGTTTTCCCCGCATGGGGGCCTCCCGTGAACTCAAGTTCGCCCTGGAACGACACTGGCGCGGCGAACTCTCCGCCCAGGGCCTGGCCGATGTCGGCCGGGAACTGACCGTCCGGCATTGGGAAATCCAGCGCGAGGCCGGATTGTCCCTGGTGGCCGTGGGGGATTTTTCTTTTTACGACCATGTGCTGGACACGGCCGTCATGCTCGGGCTGACGCCCGGGCGATTCGCGGATGCGCCCCGTCCCCTGTTCCCGGAGACGTATTTCGCCATGGCCCGGGGCGACGCCCAAAAGAACCTCCCGGCCATGGACATGACCAAGTGGTTCGACACCAACTACCACTACATCGTCCCCGAGATCACCCCGTCCATGGAGCCCCGGCTGTCCCGGCAGACCGTGGTCGAGGACGCCCGGCTGGCCGTGTCCCTGGGGCATCGGCCCAAGGCCGTGCTCCTGGGGCCTTTGACGTTTCTGTCCCTGTGCCGGGAGGAGGACGGAGCGGATCGCTTTGAGCTGCTTCCCGGGATCATGGCCGTCTACCGCGAGATCCTGCAGCAATTGGCCCCCCTGTGCCCGGTCATCCAGATCGACGAGCCCGTCCTGTGCACGGACATGGCGCAGCAGGCCAAGGCCTATTTCAAACCCGCCTGCGTCATGTTGCGCGCCGCAGCCGAGGGCGCCAAGCTCCTTTTGGCGACGTATTTCGGGGGGCTGGGGGAAAACCTGGATCTGGCCCTTTCGTCCGGGTTCGACGTTCTGCACCTGGACGCCACCCGGGCCGGACACGAGCTTCCCGGCATCGCCGACCGGCTCCCCGGGGACATGTCCCTGTCCCTGGGGCTGGTTTCGGGCCGCAACATCTGGAAGACGGACCTCGCCCGGGCCGTGGAAACCGCCCGGGACATGGCCGGGAGGCTTGGCCCGGACAGGGTCTGGGTGGGTACGGGCTGCTCGCTTCTGCACTGCCCCGTGGACCTGGAGCGGGAAACCGGGCTCGAACCGGGCGTGCGCCGGACCATGGCCTTTGCCGTGCAGAAGTGCCGCGAGACGGCGGTCATCGCCGAGGCGGCCGAGGGGTGGGACCATGCCGAGGCCCTGGCCAAAAATGCCGCCGACCTGGCGGCCGGACGCGACAATCCCGTGGCCTGCGACCCCGCCGTGCGCCGTCGCCTGGAGGGCGTCGCCCCGGCCATGCTCTCGCGAAAAAGCCCCTTTGCCGAGCGCATAAAGGCCCAGCAGGCGCGCCTGAACCTGCCCCCTTTGCCCGCCACCACCATCGGCTCCTTCCCGCAGACCGCCGCCATCCGGGCCGCCCGGCTGGCCCTGCGCCGGGGGGAGATGGATCAGGCTGGCTACCGGGCGGCCATGCAGGCGGCCATCGCCGACGCCGTGGCCCGGCAGGAGGCTCTGGGACTGGACGTCCTGGTCCATGGCGAGCCCGAGCGCAACGACATGGTGGAATATTTCGGGCAGATGCTGGCGGGGTTCTGCTTCACGGAAAACGGCTGGGTGCAGAGCTACGGCAGCCGGTGCGTGAAGCCGCCGGTCATCATGGGCGACGTGTCGCGCCCGGCGCCCATGACCGTGGACTGGATCGGACATGCCCAGTCCCTGACCAAAAAGCCGGTCAAGGGCATGCTGACCGGGCCGGTGACCATCCTCAACTGGAGCTTCGTGCGCGAGGACATCCCCCGGGCCGAGGTCTGCCGACAGATCGCCCTGGCCGTGCGCGACGAGGTGGCCGACCTGGAGCGGGTCGGGACGCCGATCATCCAGATCGACGAGGCGGCCTTCCGGGAGGGGTTGCCGCTTGGCCGGGCGGACCAGGAGGCCTATCTGACCTGGGCCGTGGAGTGCTTCCGGCTGGCGGCCTCGGGGGTGTCCGACGCCACGCAGATCCATACCCACATGTGCTACAGCGAGTTCGGGACCATCATCCGCTGGATCGCGGCCATGGATGCGGACGTCATCAGCATCGAGTGCAGCCGCAGCAAGATGGAGCTTTTGTCGGTGTTCGGGGAGTTCGAATACCCGAACGACATCGGGCCGGGCGTCTACGACATCCACAGCCCCCGGGCGCCCGGGGTGGAAGAGATGGCGGGGCTTTTGCGCAAGGCCATGGCCGTGATTCCGGCCGATCGCCTGTGGGTCAATCCGGACTGCGGCCTAAAAACCCGGGACTGGCCCGAGACCATGGCGTCGCTGAAAAATATGGTGGCGGCGGCCCGGCTGCTTCGGGCGGAAATCGAGTCCGAAAAATAGCGCGTGCCCCGGCGCAGCGCCAGGAACGGAAATAAAGAAAGGCGGTCCAAGGGGGCCGCCTTTCTTTATTCAAGTGAAGTCTTCGGAAACGACGTTGTCAGAGAAAACAAGAGAGTATCAGTCTATTCTTCTGAAAAGTAATCCGTATCGACTTTTTTCAAATTGAATGTTTGAACAACAGACAGGCCAACATTGTGTTCTATCATCAATTCAGCTAAACGATCACCGTCAATAAGTATAATTTTATTGTCAATCGACTTGGCAAAATCATGCGCTTCCCTTGTGAATATTGATGTTGAAATATATATTCCTTTTTTGGCACGTTTCCCTTGAAGGGCTCCTGCAAATTTTTGAATCTCTGGTCTGCTGATGTTGCTGTCCCACCGCTTCGCCTGTATATAAATGACGTCAAGACCAAGTTTGTCTTCGTTGATTATCCCATCAATGCCTTCGTCGCTTCCCTTGTTGGTAAGTTTCCCAGCTTCCTGGCGAGAGCCGCCGTAGCCCATGGACAGCAGAAGATCAATGACAAGTTTTTCAAAGAAACGGAACGAACAGCCTTTGATGCTTGCCATTATTTCTTGTTTTAATTTTTGTTCAATTGAATTAAAACCGAATTCAATGTATTCTTCAGGTGTTTTTTCAGAAGAGCACACTTCTGATTGCATGGTGAATGAAGATATTTTTTGAGCGTCGGTAGATTTTCCATGCTTAAATGCCACAAATGACGGAAACTGCATGAGGTAGTTAATGTCAATTTTATCTGGATTTTTGTTGAACACTACATCCATGCCAGCATCTGTTATTTTATAATAACCACGCTTTACAGCCTCGACAAGATTAGCTTGTTTTAAATATGATTTTGCCCAAGCAATTCTATTTATAATTACCCTCTGCTTGCCACTTGGTAAAAGTTCCTTTTTTTCCTCTTCAGTCATGTCAAACTGATTTTCCAAAGCATCATAAATTTCTTGATTCGAACGTTCCTTGCCATCCGAAAGATATTTCAGGACAGGCAGTATAGTGCTTTGAAAATCAGGAATGGCCATGTCAGGTATCCTTTTCGAAGGCGCGTATCCGGGTATGTTCAAAGCGAATGAATGCCAAGCAACCACATGAAAATCAATATGAAGATGGCCATGGAAGTGGCGACGTAGTCGCCCCATGAAGGGTGCCCAAGCTGGTAGCACACTGAATCAATTACAAATTCTGCACCAAAAACCCCAGTATCATCCGCCGCGACAGCTCCCCCACCAAAATGCCCTGTTCATCCAGGACCGGCACGGCATTGGCCCGCTGCTCCATGATCAGCCCATGCGCCGTGACGAACAGATCGTCGGCCAGGGCCGTGGGGAACTGCGTATCCATGATGCTGCCCACCTCCGTGTCCGCAATGGCCGCCATGTTGCGCCGAAGCGCCCGCAAAAGCTCATCGCGGCCCTGAATCCGCCCTGCCAGACTGTCTTCGGCGACCGGCCCGGGCACCAGCATGAACAGGAAATCGAAAATGGTCACCACGCCCAAAAGCCCGCCGCGTTCATCCACCACGTAGGTGTTGCGGGAGGTGTCGGTCAGGCCGTTGTACCAGATGAGTACGTGCCCGATATGGGCCTCGGGGCGTACCTTGATGATGTTTTTGCGCATCAGATCGGAAACTTTCATGACGGATCGCCGGGTGGTTGACGGTTACGAGGCCTGTTTCCCTGCCGGGACATTCCCGACGGGCGTGATCTGGAAAACGTCTCTTTTGACGGCATGATACAGGGAATCGCCGGTATTTTGAAGGCGTTTCCCGGGGAATTGTTATTTTTCTCACGAAGTAGGCCCCGGGCGCACCAAAAAAGAGCAGGATCGTTCAAGACCGGCCGCCGCGTTTTTGGGCAGGATACCCGAAACGCAAACACGAGGAGGAAGCGGCCATGAACGAGAATGGGAGTGGTTTCGACGAGGGATGCTGCGTGTTGCCGGGCGGGACGATCCGCCTTGCCGATATCCCGGAAAAACCCCACCCGGCCTTTGCCGGGGTGTTTTTGCGCTGTCTGGTCCCTGGGCGGGAGACCGGGGGCGCGCTCAGCCTCCACCTGGTCCGGGTGGCGCCGGGATGCCGCCTTGACGCCCATGTCCACGAGGGGCAATGGGAGGTGCATCGGGTGGAGGCCGGAAACGGCGTGGCCGTCATCGACGGCAAACAGGCGGAGTATCGACCCGGGGTGGCGGCGGTCATCCCCAAGGGGGCCCGGCATGAGGTCCGGGCCGGGGACCAGGGCCTGGTGCTGTATGCGGAGTTCGCCCCGGCCCTGGGCTAGCGGCCGGGAACGCCAGCGGGGCGCAAGCCGTCGTTTTGTCGCATCCGGTACGGGCCGGGCAGGGCAGGAACCAACGACGTTCGGTACGGGGTTCCAAAAGGCCGAGGCCCGCCTGCCGCCGGGGACATCCGTTGGCGATATGGCGCGCTTTCGAGGTGAGGAACATGGACGACGGCGCGACGGTGCGATTCGGGCGCGAGCCCTCTGGCGGCGACGTGCGCACGGTGGCGGCCGTGGGCGTGCCCCCGGATTTTTCCCGGCACGCCCACGCCAGTTGGATCATCGGGCTTGCGGAACGGGGCGGACGGCGCATGTCGCTTCCCGGCGGGGAGTTCGACGTGCCCCAGGGCGGCCTCTACATCATCCCCCCGGACACCCCCCATGCCTGCGCCCCCCTTGGCCCGCCGCCCCACGCCCACCGGGCCGTGTGCCTGTCTGAGCGGACCTTTCGGGACATGGCCGGGACTGCGGCCCGGGACGCGCCCGGCGACGCGGCCGCGTTGCTTGGCCGCTTTTTCGAACTGGTGGATGCGGATGCCCCGGCCCAGGCCCGGCGCACGGCCCTGGCCAAGGCCCTTGGCGCGTTGCCCGGACTTCCTGCGGCGACAGTGCGGCCCGGGGGCGATCCGGCTGGCGGCGGCGTCAGGGCCGAGGTGGAGCGGGCCGCCAGCTATCTGGCCGGGCAGGCCCGGCGCAATCCCAGCCTGGACGAGACGGCCCGGCATGCGGGCTTAAGCCCCTTTCATCTGCACCGGCTGTTTGCCGCCCGCTTCGGATTGGCCCCCCACGCCTTCGTCATGCGCCAAAGGCTGCGTCTGGCCCTGGCCGCCCTGGAGGCGGGGCAAAGCGTGGCCCAGGCCGCCGCCCTGGCCGGGTTCGCCGACCAGAGCCATTTCACCCGCCAGTTCCGGCGCGCCGTGGGGGTCACGCCGGGGCGCTTTGTCCGGACGCAGCCGGTGGCGGCAGGGCGATCTGACGGGGCGTGAAAAACCGCAGCCGCAGGGCGTTGGTCACCACGGTAAAGGAGCTTAGGGCCATGGCCGTGCCGGCCAGCATGGGGTTTAAGGTCGGGCCGCCGAACAGGTGCAAAACTCCCGCCGCCACGGGGATGCCGATGGTGTTGAAGGCAAAGGCCCAAAAGAGGTTTTGCCTGATGTTGCCCATGACCGCCCGGCTCAAATCCAGGGCGGCCAGGACGTCGCGCAGGTCGTTGCGCATGAGCACCACGTCGCAGGATTCGATGGCCACGTCGATGCCCGAGCCCATGGCCACGCCCAGATCCGCCCGGGCCAGGGCCGGGGCGTCGTTGATGCCGTCGCCCACCATGCCCACCCGGAAGCCCTCGGCCTGAACCCGTTCGATCTCCTGCGCCTTGCGGTCGGGCAAGACCCCGGCCACCACCCGGGATATCCCGGCTGCGGCGGCCACGGCCTTTGCCGTGCGCAGGGCGTCGCCCGTGAGCATGACCACGGTGATGCCGCGCCTGGAAAGCTCGGCCACCACCGCCGCCGATTCGGGCCGAAGCTGGTCGGCGATGGCCAAAATGGCTGTGAATTCTCCGTCCACGGCCAGATGCACCGGGGTTTTGCCCGTGTCGGCCAGGCCTGCGGCCGCCGCGTCCGCCGCGTCCATGCCGGTCACGCCGTTTTCCGCCAAAAACTCCCGGTTCCCGGCCAAGACCTTTTTTTCGCCCACCAGGGCCACCACGCCCTTGCCCGGCATGGCCTCGAAGGCGGCGGGCTTGTGCAGGGACAGGCCGCGCCGGGCGGCCTCGCGCACCACGGCCTGGGCCAGGGGATGTTCGGACAGGCTTTCGGCCGCCGCCGCCAGGGCCAGGGCCGCGTTTTCGTCCAGGCCGCCTGCGCCCGGGGCGATGCGCACCTCGTCCAGGGACGGGCGGCCGTGGGTCAGGGTGCCGGTCTTGTCGAAGACCATGGCCGTCAGTCCTCCCGCGCCCTGGAGGGCCGCGCCGCTTTTGACCAGGATGCCCAGGCGCGCCCCCCGGCCCGTGCCGACCATGATCGAGGTGGGGGTGGCCAGCCCCATGGCGCAGGGGCAGGCGATGACCAACACGGCGGTGAAGATGCGCAGCGCAAAGGTGTAGGTCGCGCCGCCGAAAACGTACCAGGAAAGGGCCGCGACCACGGCGCAGGCCATGACCGTGGGCACGAAATAAAAGCTCACCCGGTCGGCCAGGTCGGCGATGGGGGCCTTGGACCCCTGCGCCTCGCGCACCAGGGCCACGATGCGCGACAGCGTGGTGTCCGCGCCCACCCGCACGGCCCGCACGGTGAGCGCGCCTGTGGTGTTGAGCGTGCCGCCGGTGACCGTGTCCCCGGGGCGCTTGGTGACCGGCAGGGGCTCCCCCGTCAGCATGGACTCGTCCACCCCGGACTGGCCCTCGATGACCTCGGCGTCCGTGGGCACGCGGTCGCCGGGGCGCACCAAAAGGACGTCCCCGGCCACCACCTCCTCCAGGGGGATGGGGACATGCTCGCCGTCTTTGACCAGGGTGGCCATGTCCGGGGCCAGCCGCATGAGCGCCGCGATGGCGTCGGAGGTCTTGTACTTGGCCCCGGCCTCCAGGTATTTGCCCAAGGAAATCATGGCGATCAAAACGCCTGCGGACTCGAAATAGAGGTCCATGGCCCGGGCCGCCGGGTCCACGCCCGCGAGAATCTCGATCAGGTTCCACAGGCTGTGCAAAAAGGCCGCGCCCGTACCCACGGCCACCAGGGAGTCCATGTTCGGGGCGCCGCGAAAAAGGCTTGGGATGCCGACGGTGTAGAAACGGCGTCCGGTCCACATGATGGGGACCACCAGGACGAACTGGGCCAGGGCGAACCCGGCCGGGGAGTGGTGCGGGTCGAGAAACGGCGGCAGGGGCAGGCCCAGCATGTGGCCCATGGACACGTAGAGCAAAAGGCCGGCCAGGACCATGGCCGGGACAAGCTCCCGGCGCAGGGCGTGCAGATTTTTTTCGGCCTCGGTGCGCCGGGTCTTGAAAAAGTCCGTGGTGGTCAGGGATTCGGAGGCAAATCCCAGGTCGCGGATGGTGCGGCGGATGTCTCTGGGGGTGACGGCGGCGGGGTCGAAGACGAATTTTCCGGTCTCGGCGGCCAGGTTCACCGTCGCCTGGGCGACGCCGGGCATGGCCCCCACCACCCGTTCGATGCGCGACGAGCAGGCCGCGCAGTGCATGCCGGTGACGGCCAGTTCCAGGCTGGCCTGGTCGGGGGGCGGGGTGGCCGTGAATCCCAGGTCCGACACGCGGCTGACCACGGAACCCAGATCCACGGTGTCCGGGTCGAAGGCCAGTTGCATGGACTCGTCGGCCAGGTTGACCGAGACCTGGGCCACGCCCTCCATGCCGGAGACGATTTTTTCGATGCGCGCGGCGCAGGCCGCGCAATGCATGCCCGAAACGGGCATGGAAACACGTTTGCCGTCAGGGGGTGCTGCTTTTTTCATGTGACATATGTACGCCTTGAAACAAAAAGGGCAAGACCCCGCCCGGCAGATCCGGGCAGGTGGCCACCCGGGGGCGTCCGGTGAAACCCGGCGCGCCTGCGACCGCCGGACCTTGCCTTGCCAAGGGAAAAAAAAGTGTTCACAGTGCCCTGTGCGCCTCCTGGTCCGCCAAGGGGCCGCGCCCCCGGGATATTTTATGGTCCGGGAGGCTCCCCATTACCCCGCCGGGACGAAACGCACGACATGAACCACGCACTTATCGAGATCAAAAATCTTCGCAAATCCTTTCAAGGCCAGGAAGTGCTGCGCGGCGTCGATCTGGCCGTGCCCGAGGGCGGCATCACGCTGATCATCGGCAAAAGCGGCGAGGGCAAGAGCGTGCTGCTCAAACATATCGTGGGCCTTTTGCGGCCCGATTCCGGGGAGATCCTGTTCCAGGGCCGGTCCCTGACCGGGATGCGCCGGGCCGAACGGGGGGCCCTGGCCCGCAGCATGAGCTTCATGTTCCAGAACATGGCCCTTTTCGATTCCCTGACGGTGTTTGAAAACATCGCCCTGCCGCTTCGCGAAAAGACCAAGCAGGGGGAAAAGGAAATCACCGCCCGGGTCATGGACAAGATCGAACGCCTGGAGCTTGGGGTCGTGGCCGGAAAATACCCCTCGCAAATCTCCGGCGGCATGCAGAAGCGCGTGGCCCTGGCCCGGGCCCTGGTCAACGAACCCCGGGTCATCCTCTTCGACGAGCCGACCACCGGGCTTGATCCCATCCGCAAAAACGGCGTGCTGTCGCTTATCGCCCAATCCCGCCAGACCTTCGGGTTTACGGCGCTCATGGTCAGCCACGATATCCCCGACGTTTTCCGCATTGCAGCCAAGGTGGCCCTGCTGGATGGCGGGCGCATCGTCTTCGAGGGAACCCCCGAGGAGATCCTGGCCACGGACATGCCCGTGGTGACCCGGTTTCTGGCCGGGCAGGAAGAGACGGAAGCCGATCTGGAGGGAGCGGCATGAACATCCGCGCCATGAAGTCCCTGCGCGTCCTGGCCCTTTTCGTGTGTCTGGCGGCCCTGGCCTCGGGCTGTGCGGCCAGGTCCGGCAAAAACGTCCTTTTCCAGACCGCCACCATCGACTCCCTGTCCGCCGGGGGCCTGGACGGCGGGGTGAACATCGGCGAACTCTCCCGGCGCGGCGACACGGGCCTGGGCACCGTGGACAGCCTGGACGGCGAGATGGTGGTGGTGGGCGGCGTGTTCTACCGCGTGGCCCACGACGGCTCGGTGAACGTCATCGACAGGGCCACCCGGTCGCCCTTCGCCATGGTGGTCTTTTTCTCCGCCGACCGCACCGTGCCCGTCCCCGACGGCGCGTCCCTGGCCGAGGCCACGGACGCCCTGGAAGCCGCCCTGCCCACGAAAAACCTGTATTACTCCGTGCGCCTGACCGGAACCTTCAGCCAGCTCAAGGTCCGCAGCGTGCCGGGCCAGAGCCGCCCCTATCCGCCCCTGGCCAAGGCCCTGGCCGAACAGAGCGTGTTTGAGCTGGAAAACGTGGCCGGGACCATGGTGGGCTTTCGCTGCCCGAAAAACGTGGGGGGATTGAATGTGCCCGGCTGGCATCTGCATTTCATCTCCGCCCCCGACGCTGCGGGCAAGCGCGTGGGCGGCCATGTGCTGGCGGGCCGGGCCGGGAAGGTCACGGCGGAGCTGGCGGACCTGCGGCAGGTGGACATGGTGTTTCCGAAGCTGGGCGATTTCGACGCCACCCCCCCGGCCGGGGTTGCGACGCCGATCAAGGGCGAGGCCGTGGGGCACGACTAGGCCGCAAAAGGGGAAACCGCCGCTTTTTTTGAGGAAAAAACGAAGAGTTCGAGTTGTGATCCTCTCGATCCGTCTGCCCGGATGTCAAGGACATGCGGCCAGCCGCCAGCGGAGGACGCCTCAGAGATTGCCGGTGTTGCGCTCGAAGACCCGAAGTTCGTTGACGATGAGGTTGCCCACGGTCTTGATGTCCGGGTTCTCCTGGCTCATGGCCAGATCCCCGACGCGCTTGATCTCGGAACGGATGACCTCCAGCACGAATTGCTTGATGTCCTGGATGCGTTTTTCCACATAGTCGACATCCGACGGTTCCGTCATGTTCTCCAGAATATCGGTCAGTTGCATGACCAGATAGGCCCTTTCGGCGTAAAAGCTCGACGAGGCGGCCAAAAGCCCCAGGGTGTTTTTTTCCGCCGGGTCGTCGGCGCTTAAAAACAGGTCCGAGGCCATGGCGGCGTATTCCGAAAAATGCTCGTGGGAGGAGCGGAAATGTTTGGCCGAGCCCTGGGCCGGAAGGGCCTGGGACAACGCCAGACAGGCCATGACGAAAAGGGCCAGCGGTTTTTTCATGAGTCATTTCTCCAGGTAGCGGCAAAACCTTCGGCGGCATGTCACGCCGCCGACACGGGATGCCGGTTCCTACCAGCTTTTTTCCGCCCCGGCAAAGCGCGTCTGCGTCCCTGGCGCCGACGTTTCCCTCCTTGGAACCGTCACCAAAAACCGATACAGTTGGCGCACGGGCATGGGTCGCCCCGGCAGGCCGAAGCCAGGCGTCGCCGATGCGGGGCGGCCGTGGCGTTTGCCCTCTCCGTGGACGTATGCACGGATACAGCCGGTTTCGGCATTGACTTTTCGCGTGGTGGCCATATCTGCGCGCTACGATTCGACGCACACTGTATTGATTCCATCATGGTGGATGCCTATGTCACGATCCTTTGTGGCCTGCTGTTTTCTGGCGGCATTCCTGGCGGTCATGGCCGGATCGGATGCCGCCCGGGCAGGAATGCTCACCCTGACCTTTGACGACGGGCTGGCCAGCGTCTACGCCCATGCCTTTCCCATCCTCAAGAAGTACGGCATCCCGGCCACCACCGGGATCATCGCCGCGCGCCTGAAAAACGCAGACGACGATTTCATGAACGTGGCCCAGGTGCGGGAGCTGGCGCAGGGCGGGTGGGAGGTGGCCTCCCACGGCCTGACCCACAAGCGGCCCGTGGACATCCCCGAAGGATACGCCCAGGAGCCGCTGAAAAACTGTCGTCACGTCAAGGGGAGCAAGACGGTGTTCGAGGCCAAATATGCCTATGAGGATCTGGCCGGACTGACCGAGGACGGCCGACGTCTCAAGGAGCTCGACAACGAAAAAGACGTGAAAGACACCCCGGGCAGTTATTATTACGACGAGCTGATCGGCGAGGTGGTGTTTCGGCCCCTGGAACCCGACGACATGGAGGACGGCGCCATCCGGGCCGTGTCCTATCAGCGGGAGATGGTGGAGTCGCGCGAGGTTCTGGCCGAGCTGGGATTTCCCGTGCGCACCTACATCACCCCGCACAACTACTGGACCACCCACCTGCGCGATGTCAGCCGCTCCCTGTACGACCAGGTGGTTTCCGGCGGCGATGCCGGGAACTTTCCCGGCCGCACGGATCGCTGGTGGATCAAGCGCCATGTGGTGCATACGGCCGATTCGGCCCAGACCATCATCGATCTTGCCAAAAAGGTGGTGGTGGACGAGGACGGCTGGCTGGTGTTGTGCCTGCACGGGGTGGGCGACGATGTGGGCTGGGAGCCCTGGTCCGCCGCCAACATGGAGGCCTTTGCGGCCTGGATCGCGAAAAACGGGGTGGCCACGGTGACGATCGCTGAAGGGGCGCGGCGATATTTCCAGGACAAAAGCCTCCCCAGGGGGAACGGATGAGCCGTCGCCCTTTGCGCATTGTCGTGGCCGGTTTTTTTGTGGGTTTCCCCCTGGGCGGGCAGGCCTGGATGATCCTGCATTACCTGGTGGGACTCTCCCGGCTGGGGCATGAGGTGCTTTTTGTGGAGGACGCCTCGGACTGGGCCTATCCCTTCGATCCGGCCGTGGGGCATGGCGTGGACGACTCCGGCCACGGCCGGGCGGTCCTGACGGACATGCTGGCCCGGCAGGGCCTGTGCGGCCGCTATTTCTACCGCAGCGACATCGAGGGCCGCACCTTTGGCGTAAGCCCCGACGAGATGCGCCGGTTTTGCGCCGGGGCCGACCTTTTCCTCAACGTCTCCGGGGTGGTTCCGCTTCGCGAGGAATACCTCAGCCCCCGGGTGCGGGTCTTTATCGACACCGACCCGGTCTTCACCCAGGTCAAGATCGAGCGCGACCAGGGGATGCGCGACTACGTCCTGGCCCACGAGCATTTTTTCACCTACGGCCTGAACCTGCCCGAAGGCGGCGTGCCGGACGTGCCCCTGTCGGGCCTGGACTGGAAGCCCCTGGCCCCGCCCGTGGTGCTCGACCTGTGGGACGGCGGGGTCTCGCCCGGCCGGGGCTACACCACCATCGGCACCTGGGACGCCAAGGACCGCGACCTGGAGATCGGCGGCCGCCGCCTCAGTTGGCGAAAAAGCCTGAAATACGAGGCCATGATCGATCTGCCCGCGCGCCTTCCCGGGGTGGAGCTGGAACTGACCATGAGCGGCATGAAGGAGGCCGCGCCGCGCTTCGCCGACGCCGGGTGGATCGTGCGCGACGCCCTGGCCGTGTCCGCCGACCCCTACGTCTACCGCGACTATATCATGGGCTCCAAGGCCCATTTCTCCCTGGCCAAGGACCAGAACGTGCTGCTTGGAAGCGGCTGGTTTTCGGACCGAAGCGCCAGCTATCTGGCGGCCGGAAAGCCGGTCATCGACGAGGACACGGGGTTTGGCGCGGTGTTGCCCACGGGCGAGGGCCTTTTCGCCTTCGCAGGGCCAGACGCGGCCGTCGCCGCCATCCGGGCCGTGGAGGCCGATCCGGTGCGCCACGGCCGGGCCGCCCGCAAGATCGCCGAGGAACATTTCGACGCAGCCAGGGTCTTGTCCGGCCTGCTGGCCGCTGTCGGGCTTGGCTGAGTCATTCCTCCGACCTTCAGCGACCTTTCTCCGCATTTTTTTCGCCGCTGCTCCTGGTCTGGCTGGCGGCCAGCGACGGCATCGCTACGAACGCCCCCCAAGTCGCCCCCCATGTCACCCCCCAAGTCGAACACCTGCTGTTGATCTTGGACGGCGACATGTCGCGCGAGGCGTTGCAGCGTCTCCTGCGGTTACAGGACCGCAAGTCCTTTCGGGAACGCTACCTCGAACCGGCCCTGGCGGACGGACTCGTGGAGATGACCATTGCTGACAGGCCCACAAGCCGCCTGCAACGGTATCGGCTGACCGAGAGGGGACGCCGGTGGCGGCGGGAGCGGCCTGCGGGGTAGAGGCGTCGGGGCAGGAAGCCTCACCCAAAAAGACACCCATATTCACCCATACTTGAGCCTTGCCCCGATCCGTGCCGGAAACGGGCTGTGCGGGCGGCAGAGCAGGAGAGGGCGCATGTGCAGCCTGGAGGAGGTCTTCCCGGCCATGGGGGCGGGCGACGCGCTTCGCGGGGCGCGGGTCAAGGAGAACATGACCCAGGCCGTTCTGGCGGCGACCATCGGCGTGCGCCGGGAGCACATCTCGCAGATGGAGCACGGCCGCCGGGACATGGGCAAGGAGATGGCGGGGCGGCTTTCCAAGGCGCTCGGCGTGGATTACCGGGTGTTTTTATAGGCGGCCTGCGCCGGGCGCTCCAGGCGAAGCGCCAGATTCCCCATGCCCCTCTCCCCGAAATCCCCTTCGCCGTTGGGCGCAAGATACTGCGGCAACATGGAGTCGGAGATATCCCCCGGCCCTGGACCGACCCACCTTTCCCCGCCACCTCCGAGGACGTCGCGATTTTACGGCAACGTGTACCATGTCCCTTTGCCGCTTCCATGCCGTAGAAGCAGCCCTTTTCCGACGAGCCTGCGGAAATGCTCCTTGAGCGTATTGCGGCTGGCCCCGGTCATGGCGATCATCTCCCCCATGGTGACCCGGCCGTGCATCCGGGCCTGTTCGACGATCCGCACAGCAAGCTCGGGCAGGGCGGCAAGCACGATCCTCTCACGTTCCACCTTGGCCGCCAGACGGCGCGTCTGCTGCTCCAGGGCGCGCAGGAAAAAGACGAGCCAGGGCTGCCAGTCCGGCGTATCCGTGCGGATCGTGCCCTGGGTCCGGCGCAGGGCGAGGTAATACGCCTCCTTGCTGTTCTCGATGACGCTTTCCAGCGAACTGTACGGGACATAGGCATAGCCGCTTTGCAGCAAAAGCAGTGTGGTCAGGATACGGCTTAAGCGCCCGTTGCCGTCCTGGAAGGGGTGGATTTCCAGGAAGACCACGACAAAGACGGCGATGCGCAGCAACGGGTGCAGATTGCCGCGTTCGGTCTCGGCGGCGAGCCAGGCCGCAAGCTCGGACATGCGCCGAGGCGTGTCAAACGGCGAGACGGTTTCGAAGACGACGCCGATCTGCCGCCCGGAGGCGTCGAAGGCGGCCACGCTGTTGGACGTTGTCTTGTATTCCCCGCGATGCCGGGCGTCCTTGCCGCTGTGGCGCAACAGATCGCGGTGCAACTGCCGGATGTGGTTTTCCGTCAAAGGGATGTCCGCCCAGGATTCGAAGATCGTCTCCATGGTCTGGGCGTATCCGGCCACCTCCTGTTCGTCGCGGGTGGCGAAGGGGGTGATGGTGAGACGCGACAGGAGTTTTTCGACTTCGCTGTCGGAGAGTCTCGCTCCTTCGATGCGGGTGGACGACCCCACGCTTTCGATGGTGGCGATGCGGCGCAGGGCGTGCAACCGGTCGGGGGCCAACGTACCGAGGGCGCGCCATGCCCCCTTGAATTCGTCGCACGCCGCGATGAGCTTCAAAAGCTCCGGGGTGATGCGGATGGTGTCGGTTCGCAGCACGGGTGTGTCTCCTCACCCAAAAATACACCCATATTCATCCATAAGTCCAGGGCCGCCACGGGCGGAATCGTGACGGCGTCCGGCATCAGGACATGGAACCGCGATGGGAATGGCGGCGACCATCGGCCTGCGCCGGAACATATCCCGCACAGGGGCACGGCCGCCGGGTCATCGGCAAGGAGATGGCGAGGCGGCTTTCCAAGGCGCTTGGCGTGGATTACCGGGTGTTTTTGTAAACGGCCCGGGACGGACGCTTAAGCCGAAGCGCCAGATTCACGGTCCCCTCTTCCCCGAAATCCCCAGCCCCATAGGGCGCAAGATACTGCGGCAGCATGTAGTCGGAGATAGCCCCCGGCATGGGGGAAAAGCCGCACTTGGCGTAGGCCCGAATCGCCCGGGCGTTTTCTCGTGAAGGCCGGATGATGACGGTATGGACGCCAAGCTCCCGGCCAAGCCAGTCCACAAGCGTCCGGATGGCCGCCGTGCCGTAGCCCTGGCTGCACAACGATTCATCCGCCAGCCACAGGTCGATCTCGGCCACGCCCGGCCGCAGGTGGAAGCAGGTGTAGGAGATGCAGCCCACGTCGCGGCCGCCCGGGCCGCTTCGGCCCGGCTGTCCTGCCGTGGCAGGCGGGGTGGACAAGCTGGACGGTCGTGCGCCGGGTCCGGCGGCGTCCGGCACGGGGGCCGTGGCCACGATAACGAAATAGCGTCCTTTTTCCGGGGCCGAGCCGTCGAAGAAAAAATCCTGCTCATCCCCGGAAAAGGCTTCGAAATCCGGCAGGCCGTCGTGGGCGGGGGTGCCGTCGAAGCGGCGCAGCCAGTCGTAGAAGCGCCGCCGGTCGGCCTGCACGGCGGGCCGAAGGGTCACCATCCCGCCCTTTCGCATCATGATTCCCTTGCCCGCCCCTTCTTTCGCGCTCCAGCTCTTGCCCGGCCCATCGGCAAAACGCTCCCGTTCCCCATGCCCTGTTCCCCATACCCCAACCCCACGAAAAACAAGCCGCATGTTTTTCGTCCCCGGGGCTCCCGCCGCGCCGTAAAAAGTTTTGGAAAGGGGTTCGGGGGAAACTTTTTTCAAAAAGTTTCCCCTGACGTTTTTTCCCGAATGTCTTCCCGCCCCTATCTGTTCACCGACTGGGTGACATCATTGAGCCGGGTCAGCACGGTCACGTAGTAGCGGGCCATTTTGCCCCGGTGGTCGGCCAGCATGGAGTCGTGGGAGCCTTCGACGACAAACGGCGGGTCGAAGGAGCAGATCTTGTCCATGGCCCGGAAGGCTTCTTTGAGGTTTTCCTCGCCGCCTTTCTGGCCGATGGACGGATAGCATTTGACCAGGGCGTAGAGGAAGTCGCGGACCACGAGCATGGCCCCCTGGGCGTAGTAGACCCGGTCGTCTCCGTCGGAGAAGGAGACCTCGTCGCCGGCCTGGATGAGCAGTCCCATGGGCTGGTCCAGGAATTCGCGGCCGGTGAGGTAGGTCAAAAGGTCGTAGATGTCGTCGGTGCGCAGGTTGAAGACGGCGGTTCCGGCGGCCAGTTCCTTTTCGTACTGGCGCACCAGGTCGATGCCCGTCCGGTATTCGCTTTCCGTGGAGGAGTGGAAGAATCCCCAGATGTCTTCGGCGTAGACGAGGCGTTTTTCCCGGGCGGCCTTGAGGCCCTCGTGTTCCGCGCCCATGGCCCCGTGCTTGCTGCACCGGGTGGAAAAAAAGCGGATGAGCATGCGGGTGGAGAAGATGACGCCTTTTTGGCGCGAGGCCCGGTTGTCCAGGAACCGGGTGGGGAAAAAGTCGTTGGCGGACCAGCCGAAGGTGGAGTTCATTTCGCGTTCCAACTGATGCACGATGACCTCGGCCAGCACGGCGCCTTTTTCCTGGGGCGGGGAATTTTCGCCCACGTTTTGGGTCAGGGCCTTGACGGATTCGTCCACCTCGGCAAAACGTGTGGGGTCCACGGCGTCGTAGATGCCGTTTAAAAGCCCCATGGCGTAGAAGGCCACGGGCCAAAAAAGGATGAATCCGGCGGCGATGATCAGGTATCTGGCCGGAATGCGGCGGGCGAAGATGGATTTTGGAGTGGAGTCGGACGGATTGCTGTCGGGGTTTTGCATGGGGGCATCCTTTTTTCGGGGCGTGGCCGCTGGCGTGGGGCCGCGCATGTGTGCGGGGGGAGAGTAGTCTGATCCCCGAAAGGCGGTCAAGAGATGCGGGAGTTGGGGATTTCTTGCCCGAGGTGACCGGCCCGTGATTATTTTCCCGACGGCTTGGGCGAAAAACGGCCGTTGTGGATTGAAAAGCATTTGACTTGAGGCTAAAAGGGCCTTCATGCCGGAAAAGACAATACTTTTTGTCGCCCAGGCGCAGGCGGTGACGGCGCTCTTCCAGAGCCTCAAAGAGGCTGGGGTGACTGGCGCAATCGCCGACTCCCTGCCCGGCGCTTTGGCTTTCCTTAAGAAAACCAAGCCCATCCTGATATTTACCCAGGCCAAGATCGGCATCTATTCGGCGGACTCGCTTCTGGCCAAGGGCCGTGAGGCCGGGGATTTTCCGCCCACGGTGGTTTTTACCGACCGGGGCTCGGCGGCCGAGGCCCAGCGGTATCTGGAGCTCGGGGCCAAGGATTATTGGCTCGAACCCCTGTCCTGGGAAAAGATCCAGGCGGTCATGCCGCGCGATGGGGAGCCGGGCGCGGGGCTGCGGCCAGGCGAGGCCGGGTCACGCTCCGAGGCCGCCCCGGCCGACAGGCGGGCCCACGCCGGGGTGACGGGCCACAGCGACGCCCCGTGCGGGCGGTTCGCCATCATCGGCGACCACCCGGCCATCCGCCGCGTCCTGTCCCTGGCCAGACAGGTGGCGAAATCCCGGGCAACGGTGCTTATTTCCGGCGAATCCGGCACGGGCAAGGAGATGTTCGCCCGCTTCCTGCACGCCCAGAGCGACCGGGCACAGGGGCCGTTCGTGGCCATCAACTGCGCCGCGCTTCCCGAACACCTGTTGGAGAGCGAGCTTTTCGGCCATGAGAAGGGGGCGTTTACCGGGGCCATCGCCCGCAAGATGGGCAAGTTCGAGCTGGCCCAGGGCGGCACCATCCTTCTGGACGAGATTTCCGAGATGGATCTGGGGCTTCAGGCCAAGCTTTTGCGCGTGCTCCAGGAGGGCGAGTTCGACCGGGTGGGCGGCACGGAGACCGTGCGGGCCGACGTGCGCGTCCTGGCCACCACCAACCGCCGCCTGGAGGAATACGTGGCGGAGGCGAAGTTCCGCCAGGATCTGTATTATCGCCTCAACGTCATTCCGCTCAAGCTGCCGCCCCTGCGGGAGCGCGGCCAGGACATCCCGGGGCTGGCCGCCTATTTCACGGAAAAATACTGCCGGGCCTACGGCCTGGACAAGATCCGGTTCACGGCCGAGGCCATGGACTGGCTGACCGCCTACGACTGGCCGGGCAACGTGCGCGAGTTGCAAAATCTCATGGAGCGGGCCGTGCTTTTGGCCGGTGGCGGGGCCATCAAAAAGGCCCACTTCCTGCTCGACGCCGACAACTGGCCGGACATGGAGTCCGACGGCGGCGATGCGCAGGAGATCCTGGCTCCGGAAACGCCCATCCCGACGGACGCAGCGGCCGCGCCTGCGCCTGTCGTCGCCGTCCCGGACGCCGAGGGCGGGCTTGTGCCTCCGGGAGGCTTTTCGGCCCTGGCCGGGGCGCCGACCGGGGACATCGAGACCCTGGACGTCATGGAGCGGCGCATGATCATGAAAAGCCTGGACAAGACTGAGGGCAACCGCACCCAGGCTGCGCAGCTTTTGGGCATCTCCGTGCGCACGCTTCGCAACAAGCTCAACGAATACCGCAAGCTCGGCATGGACATTCCCTAGCCGCCGGGTTTTTCCGTCCGATCCGCCACTCTTTTCCCAAACGCCAACCACAAGGCTTTATTGCCGTATGGCCCAGCCCACGACCTTCAATATCCTGATGTATTCCCACGACACCTACGGACTGGGGCACATCCGCCGCACCCTGGCCATCGCCTCGCACATGCGCCAAAAAGGGGTAAACATCCTCATCCTCACCGGCTCCCCCCTGGCCGGGCGTTTTTCCTCGCCCGAGGGCGTGGATTTCGTGCGCATCCCGGGCATGATCAAAAAAACCAACGAAGAATATCTGCCTCTGTCCATCAAGATCAACGCCCGCCACGCCTTAAACATCCGGCGCAACATCATCGTGGCCACGGCCAAGGCCTTCCAGCCGCACCTGTTTATCGTGGACAAGGCCCCCATGGGCCTCAAGCGCGAGGTCATCCCGACGCTGAAGTGGCTCAAGCGCCGCCTGCCCAAGACCCGCACCATCCTGGGCCTGCGGGACATCATGGACGACGCCGAGAGCACGCGAAAGGACTGGCGGGACAAAGGCGTCTACGAGGTTTTGGAGAAGTACTATTCGGAGATCTGGGTCTACGGCGACCGGGATCTCTACGACCCCATCGTGGAATACGACATCCCCGAGAGCATCAGCCAAAAGATGGTGTTTACGGGCTATATCCCGCGCCTGGTGCCCTTGCGCCATTCCATGGCGGCGGTGCGGCGCGAGGAGCGCATCTCCGGAGAGGAAAAGCTGGTGCTGGTGACCACGGGCGGCGGCGGCGACGGCTATCCGCTCATGGAGGCCTACCTGGACATGCTCGAAGACATGGGGGAGCCGCCGTTTCGCAGCGTGCTGGTGTCGGGGCCGTTTATGCCCCGGCCCGAGCGGGAGGCCATCGCCCGGCGCGCGGCGGGGCTTCGGGTGCGGTTCTACCATTTCTACCGGCGCATGGAGGTGCTTTTGGGGCTGGCCGACGCGGTGGTGACCATGGGCGGCTACAACACCACCTGCGAGATTTTGAGCCAGATCAAGCCCTCGCTGGTGATTCCCCGGGAGGTGCCGCGCATGGAGCAGCGCATCCGGGCGGAGATGTTAAGCCGCCGCAAGCTGATTGAATTTCTGCCCTGGGAGGAGCTGTCGCCGGATTCGTTGCGGGACAAGATCGGGGCGCTTCTGGATGATCCGGAGCCGTATTGCCGGGCCATGGGGGCGTTCAAGTTCTGCGGGCTGGACGTGATCTCGGCCCGGGTGGCGGAGTTTCGCGCCGCCCAGGAGGGCGAGGCGGGCGAGACCCCGGCGCGGCCGAAAAAGAAGCGGGCCGGGGATGCGGCGGGTGCGGCCGAGGGCGAGGAGTAGGGGCGGGATGACGTATCTTGACATGGTACTTTTTAACAGTACTATCTGTTGGCCATGAACGCGAAAAATCGTAAGACTCTTCTCGCGCTCTATGAGCAGCCAACTCCATGCGATATCGGTTGGACAGATGTGGAGGCGCTTTTTCTGTCGTGCGGCGCGGAGATTCGAGAAGGAAGAGGCTCGCGGGTCCGGATCGCTTTACGGGGTAAGGTTGCCGTGTTTCACCGGCCTCATCCCAGTCCGCGATGTGGCAGGGCGACTGTCCGGGACGTGCGGGAATTCTTGCGTAACGCGGGAGTGAAACCATGAACCTCATGCGCTACAAAGATTTTCTTGGTGAATTCGAATACGACGAACTGGAGCGGATATTTCACGGCCGGGTGGTGAATATCCAGGATGTGGTGACGTTCGAGGGGCGCTCGATTGCCGAGCTTGAAACGGCGCTGGCCGATTCCGTCGAAGACTATCTGGAGTTTTGCCAGGAGATCGGAAAGACGCCGGACAAACCATCCCCATGTTTTTTGTTAGTTTTATGAAGAGGAAGGAGTCTTTTAGTCATATAGCTTTTGGTATATTTTTTCTGTGGTGTCTCCGATTATCGTCTTAAGGTCACGCCCTATGTGTTGATGATAGGTTGATGTTTTTTCGTCTTTTGTTGATGATATGAAGTAATTGTTGCATAGATTTGCAGTCTCAATGTTGATATCATGCGCGTTGATAGGGTATGCTTCTCGGCTCCCACACAACATGGTATGACTTCCAAGAGGCATAAAAAATGCTTTAGTAGACATCTTTGTGAATAATAAAGGAAGAAATTTGTTGTCGATGTCTATTGTTATTGGGCCAATATCGCCCAGGATAAAATTGCATTTTGTAGAATTTAATATATTCCAATTTAGATATTTGATCTCGTCGAAGTAGTTGTCTATGAAGGTGTCTTCCTTTAAGGCGCGGATATGTTCGGTTTTCGCCAGGCCAGGTATGCGGCTTTCTACCTCCCTCAGAGCATCGGAGAAGGCGTTTGCAACTGTAGGATATATTTCTTCAAATTTCTTTTTGCACTCGTTCTGTTTCTTTGCAATGATTTGTTTTAGAAATTCTTTGTTGTATGGTGATTTTCGTAAGTTGTTTGCGATAGTGGCAAGCTCTGTTGTTTTGTCGTCAATTCTGCCGTGAATACGTTTAACGATTTTACTATCTTGGGCGGTTATTTTTTCTGACATGCATCCAATTGCACTGTTTGATGTAATTTGAAGTGTTTCTCGAAGATGCTTACTTCTGTGTGCAATATGGATAGAAAATTTTATTAAGTCATAAATGATATCTTCGGTTATATTTTTATTAAGCTCAATGTTTGTTAGTATGTTCGCGTAATGTATTTCCTTGCTTTTCATGTGGTTATCTGCCGAATGGTCATCACCTAAAGAATAGTATAATCTTTCCGAGCCGATGTTTCTGACGTTTGTTTCAAATGGGAGGTGTGATTTCTTAAATACATAGGTATAACATCGTTTCCCTTTTCCTCTACTTCTGAATTTTTTAAGTAAACATTGTGGTAAATAATGCTGATTAATGTCAATTTGCTGGGGTGTTAGTTCAGAATCCATGATAATCCTGTGTGATTAAGTGGGCTGGTTATTTCTTAATGACATGCAAAGTTCATTGTCACGCCATGAATGGACAGCGGGAGTTCTCTCTCATATGAGCCGGATTGCTTTGAGGGTCTTGTTTTTTTGTTAGAATGAAGCGTTGTAGGATTGCTTGGTAAGTTCTAATTTATATTTGTTAGCTTAACATTTGGAAGATGTAAACACCAATGAAACGCACCGGCATGGCCGATCAAAGGCCCGTTCTGGCCATGGTCCTTAAGGGCTATCCCCGCATCTCCGAGACGTTTATTTCAAACGAAATAAGGCTTTTGGAAGAGATGGGGCTGCGCATCCGGATCATCTCCATGCGCAAACCCCGCGAATCCTTCGCCCACGCCTCGGTGTCGCGCATACAGGCCGAGGTGGTCTATCTGCCCGAGATGCTCTCCGGGCACTGGGGGGAATTTTTGCGCCGCAACCTCAGGCAGTTGCGCGCCCGCCCGGCGGCCTATCTCAAGGCTGCGGCCCGCATGCTGCGCCAGCTCATAAAAACCCGGCGCTCGGCCTCCCTCAAGCACCTGCTCCAGGCCGGGTATCTCCTGCAAGACCCGAAATCCGACCCCCCGGCGGCCCACTTTCACGCCCATTTCGCCCATTCCCCGGGCTCCGTGGCCCGCTACGCGGCCATGCTCACGGGCCTGCCGTATAGCTTCACCGGCCACGCCAAGGACGTCTACACCCAAAATCCCGCCAGCCTGGCCGAAAAACTGCATCACGCGGCCTTCGCCGTGACCTGCACCGGGCACAATCGCGAATATCTCGAGCGCCTGGCCGCCGGGCGCACCCCCGTGCATCTGGTCTACCACGGCATCGACCTGTCGCTTTTCACGCCTGGGCCGCCGCCGCCCCTCGAACCTCCCTTCCGCATCCTCGCCGTGGCCCGCCTGACGGCCAAAAAGGGCCTGCCCACGGTCATCCGGGCCCTGGGCCTTCTGGCCGGGCAGGGACTGGACTTCACCTTCGACCTCATCGGCGAGGGCGAGGACCGCCAGAAGCTTGAAGCCCTGGCCGGCTATTCGGGACTGGCCACCAGGGTGCGCTTCCACGGGGCCATGCCCCACGAGCAGGTGCTTGATTTCTACCGCGCCGCCCATGTGTTCGTCCTGGGCTGCCAGGTGCTCCAAAACGGCGACCGCGACGGCATCCCCAACGTGCTGGTGGAGGCCATGGCCATGGGCGCGCCCGTGGCCGCAACGCACGTCTCGGCCATCCCGGAGTTGGTGGAGGAAGGAAAAACCGGCCTGTTGGTTTCCCCCGGCGACCCCGAGGCCCTGGCCCGGGCCGTCCACCGCCTGCTGACCGACGCCGCATTGCGGGACCGGATCATCCCGGCGGCCAGGGACAAGGTGCGGGCCGACTTCGACAACATGGTCCACACCGCCCGCCTGGCGAACATCTTCCGGGCCCTGGCCGGAAGCACCCCCGGGATGTTCGCCGACCCGGAATCGGCCGCCAGGGAGACGCCCCGGCCGTGAAAATCGCCTTCTACACCCCCATGAAGCCCCTGTCGGACCCCACTCCGTCGGGCGACGCCACCATCGCCAAAGGGCTGGTGGAATTTCTGCGATCCCGGGGGCATGAGGTCATGGCGGCCAGCGACTTGCGCGCCAGGTGGATCTTCAAGAAGCCCTGGCGGTGGCCCGGAGTGCTGTGGGAGCGGCGCGAGACCGGAATGCGCCTGGAGGATGCCCGGGCCGACCTGTGGCTGACGTATCACGCCTACTACAAGGCCCCGGACGTGCTCGGCCCCTGGTGCGCCCGCCGGGCGAACATCCCCTACGCCATCTTTCAAGGCATCTATTCCACCAAGCGGGCCAAGACCCTGGGCACGCGGCTGGGCTTTCTCCTCAACCGCCAAAGCCTTCGGGCGGCGGCCCACGTCTTCACCAACCGCCTGATGGACCTGGAGAACCTGCGCCGGATCATCCCGGAAGACCGGCTCAGCCATGTGCCCCCGGGCATCTTTCCCGGGCAGTTCGTCTTCGATCCGGCGGCCCGCAAGGCGCTTCGCGCCGAACTCGCCGGGGACGGCCCGGTCATCGCCACGGCGGCCATGTTCCGGCCCGGGGTCAAGGTGGAGGGCCTGCGCTACCTCATCTTTCGGCTTGCGGAACTGGCCCGGGAGGGGCGGCGGTTTCGGCTGCTGGCGGCCGGGGACGGGGTCTGCCGGGAGGAGATCATGGAACTTGCCCGGCGGGAGATGCCGGGGCGGGCTTTTTTCCTGGGCCGTGTGCCGCGCGAGGAACTGGCCGGGGTCTTAAGCGCCGCCGATCTCTTCGCCTTCCCGGGCATCCGGGAGTCCCTGGGCATGGTCTACCTGGAGGCCCAATCCGTGGGGCTGCCGGTGGTGGCCTTCGACAACGGCGGGGTGCCCGAGGTGGTGGGCCGGGACGAGACCGGGTTCCTTACGCCGCCCTTTGACGACGCAGCCTTTCGGGCCGCCTTGTGCCGCCTGCTGGACGACCGGGATCTGCGCCGGGCCATGGGCGAACGGGCCGAGGCCCGGGTGCGCCAGCGCCACGACCTGGGCGTCAACTACGCCGTGGCCGAGGCCGTGCTCACGGCCCTGGCCGACCGCCCCCTGCGGGAGCTGTTTGCCCGCCAAGGGCCGCCCGCAGGCGCAAAAAACCGATGAAGTCCGTTTCCTTCAGCCGCTTGCAGGCCAGATAGCATCCCACATATTCCTCGATGCCCATGTCCCGGCCGTAGACCGGGAAAAGGGGCGCCTCAGGCAGAAAGGTCAGCCCGAGCCGGGCCGCAATCCGTGGGTGGATGGGCATGGTGAATTCCCCGAAGGGATCGGGGAAGGCCTCGCGCACCGGCGACGGAAGGGGCGGATAGCCCAGCTTTTCCAGGACCGCCTCGGCCGTCATGAGGCACAGGGACCGTCCCGGATGGTTCACCGTGTGAAACGCCAAGGCATGTCGGCACATCTCGCGCATGGGGTGGGGCAGCTTGATGTCCCAGCGTTTTTCCTTGTCCGTCTCCCGGCGTCTGGATTTTTCCATGATGGCGTCCAGATCGTAGTAGCGGGCGGGGTCCGTGTGCAGATAGAGGTGCATGATCTCGCGATCCGACAGCCCCCGGGAGAGCAGTTCGTCCAGGAAGAAATCGGAATAGGCGAAGGCCGTGTTGGAGGACCAAAACGGCCAATAGTCCAGGAAAAAGAGGTTGGGCAGGCACAGACTCGGACATCCGGCGGGCAGTTGGGAGATAAGCGCCTCGCTGCAAAGCTCCGCCCATTCGGCCTCCAGGCGTTGGTGCAGGAAGAGGCCGCAGCGGCGAAGCAGGACAGGGGGCACGGGCTGTCGCGTATAGTTGACGGCATGGGCCACCTCGAAATCCCGGCTGAACCCGGGATGCGCGGCGAGAAGCTTCGCCAGGGGCTCGCCCTGGCAGTTGGCGTGGATCAGGCAAAGGGGCTTCATGGCCCGCCCATGGTAGCCGCACCGGGGCGTTTGGGGCAAGGGGGCGAACTGGCCTGGAACGCGTCTGGGGCGTGAGGCGGCGTTTTTAATCTTGACATTTGTATCTTAAAAGTTACAAAAGATCATGCACTATGAAGTCCGTCGGTATCATGCCCAGGATGGCCGGGAACCTGTCACCCAGTGGCTGGAGGAACTGCGGGACGTGCAGGCCCGGGCGCGCGTCGCCGCCCGGGTGGGTCGCCTTGCCGCCGGGAATTTTGGCGATTGCAAGGCGCTCGGGAATGGGGTGATGGAACTGCGCATCGACCATGGCCCGGGGTACAGGGTCTATTTTTCCGTGGTGGGCCGGACGGTGGTTCTTTTGTTGTGCGGCGGCGACAAGCGAACCCAGCAGGCTGACATCGAGAGGGCGACGGCCTGTCTGGCCGATTTCAAGCAGAGGGTGCACTCATGAAAAAGTATGAAAAGGCAAGCGTGAGCCATGACGAGGCGTTGGTGCGGGAATTGCGCGCCGATCCGGAATTCGCCGCCCAGTACCTCCAGGCGGCCATGGAGGACACGGACGAACCCACGGTGCTGCTTCTGGCCTTGCGCCAGATTTCCGAGGCTTTCGGCATGGCCGAGGTGGCCAGGCAGGCCGGAATCACCCGGGAAAGCCTGTACCGCGCCCTGTCTCCCCGGGGCAACCCCACCTTGCGCACCCTGACGGCGGTGCTCAAGGCCGTGGGGCTGCGTCTCGCCGTGGCCCCGGGCGGCGAAGCCCCGGAGGTGGCCTGTTCCGGATGAACGGCTAGTCGGCCCGGGAAAATGTGCTGGCGGGTCCGGCGACCGTCGTGGTATTCTTCGGACGTTTCGTTGGTGAGCGGGCCTGTGACCCGTTGTCCGGCCGCAGCGGCCCTCCCTGGGCGTTGCGGGGCGGAAAATGATCTGAAACGGCCGACTTGCCGCACGCGGGACGCGAGGCGTGGGCGCTTCAAACGGCACGGGGCTCCATGTTCCGAAAACGACTGGGCGAAATCCATTCCCGAGGCCTGGTGGCCGTCACCCCCCGGACCACGGTGGGCGAGGCGGCCGGGATTTTGCGTGAACGCGCCCTGTCCTGCCTGCCGGTGCTCGAGGATGGCCGTCCCGTGGGCATCATCACCGAGCGGGGACTTCTGTGGGCTGTGGCCGCCGATCCCGGCGTGGGCCGGACATACGTGTCCACGATCATGTCCGCCCCGGTGTTGACGGCAACCCCGGACATGTCCGCCCACGAGGCCTATTCCCTGCTGCAAAAACACCGCTTGCGCCACCTGGTGGTGGTCGCCGCCGACGGCGCGGCCTGCGGCGTGATCTCCCAGTCCGACCTGGTGGAGCATCTGGGCTACGAATATTTCGTCGAACTGCGCCGCCTGTCCCGGATCATGGTCCGCGACGTGGTGACCGCCGCGCCCGCCACCCCGCTGGCCGAGGCCCTGGGCCTTATGGCCGAGAAAAACATCAGCTGCCTGTTGGCCGTAGAGGATGGCCGCCCGGTGGGCATCTTCACCGAACGCGACGCGGCCTCTGTGATCCTGGCCGGCGAGGCGGCCTGCGCCCTGTCCCTCGGCGACGCCATGCGCACCCCGGTGCTCACGGTCGACGCCGACATCCCGGTCCACGAGGGCCTGTCGCTGATGCGCCGACACGGCATCCGCCGTCTGGTCATGGTGGACGGGCAGGGGCGGCTGGTCGGACTGGTCACCCAGTCCGACGTGGTCAACGCCATGGAGTGGGAATACATCGGCGTGCTCAAGGAGATCATCCGGGAAAGGGAGGAAAGCTACCGCAACATCTTCGTCAGCGCCATGGAGGGCATCCTCTGCACGGCGATGGACGGGCGCATCCTGGAGGCCAATCCGGCCCTGGCCAGGATGCTCGGCTACGACAGCCCCGAGGAGTTGATGGGCACGGTGCGCGACATCGAAAGCCAACTCTATCCCCATCCCGGCAGACGGGCCGAGATCATGGACATCCTGTCCCGGGGGGATGGGCCGCACACCTTCGAAACCCAGTTTGTGCGCCGCGACGGCGGCTTGGTGTGGGTGTCCTGCACGGCCAAGCTCTTCCGGGATTTGGACGGCCGTCCGACCAGGGTGGAAGGCATCTGCCTGGACATCACCGGCCGCAAGAACGCCGAACTGGCCCTGGCCCGCAGCGAGGCCCGCTACCGGTCCATCGTCGAGGACCAGACCGAGCTCATCTGCCGCTACCGGCCCGACGGCCGCCTGTCCTTCGTCAACGAGGCCTATGTGCGCTATTTCGGCAAGGATCGGCGCGACCTCATCGGGGCGAATTTCATTCCCCACATCCCCGACGCCGACATGGTCGTGATCACCAGGGGCCTGGCCGCCATCTCCATGGCCAACCCCGTGGTCGATTTCGAACACCGCATCGTCATGCCCGGCGGAATCATGCGCTGGCAGCGCTGGACCCACCGGGGCGTCTTCGACCTGGCGGGCAAGGTGGTGGAATACCAGGCCGTGGGCAACGACGTCACCGAGCGCAAGCTGGCCGAAGAGGCCCTGGAGCATGCCCGGGACGAACTGGAGGTCCGGGTGGCGGCGCGCACGGCCGAACTGGCCGCCGCCAACGCCTCCCTGCGCCAGGAGATCGAGGCCCGGGCCAAGGCCCAGGAGCGGCTGAAGGAAAACGCCATCTTTTTGGAGACCATCCTGGACACCATCCAGGACGGCATCAGCGTCCTGGACGCAGACTTAAACGTCATCAAGGTCAACGCGGCCATGCGGGCCATGTACGAATCCGGATCGCCCCTGGTGGGCCGCCTCTGCCATGAGGCCTTCCGGGGCCGGGAGACCCCCTGTCCGAGTTGTCCCAGCGTGCGGGCCATGGCCGACGGCCGCATGCATTCCGAGGCCGTGTCCCAGGAGGGCATTGCGGGCGTCACCCCCGGGTTTATCGAACTTTTCGCCTATCCTTTCCGGGATGCCCTCGGCCGGATCAAGGGCGTGGTGGAGTTTGTGCGCGACATCACCGAGCGCAAGCGCCTGGAGCGGGAGCTCCTGCGGGCCATGCACCAAAGCGATGCCGCCAATCAGGCCAAAAGCCGCTTTTTGGCCAACATGAGCCACGAGATCAGAACCCCGCTCAATGCCGTTTTGGGATACATCCAGCTCGTCCTGCACGAGGGGTTGTCCCCCAAGGCCAGACAACGCCTGAGCGTGGCCGAGGAGTCGGCCCAGACCCTTTTGTCGGTCATAAACGACATTCTGGATTATTCGAAGATCGAGGCCGGAAAGCTCGATGTCCGGGAGACGAGCGTGGATCTGCGGGAGATATCCGCCTCCCTGGCCCGGCAACAGGAGGTGTTGGCCAAAAACAAGGGCCTGACCCTGTCCTGCCGGGTGGCCCCGGACGTGCCGCGACGGGTCTTTGCTGACCCCATGCGGCTCAAACAGATCCTGCTCAATCTGGTGGGCAACGCCATCAAATATACCGAACGCGGCGGCGTGGAGGTGGAGGTGTCCCGGGCCGGGGACAGGGGGTTTTCGACATTCCGGGTGGGCGGCGAGACGGCGACCCTGGTTTTCTCCGTGTCCGACACGGGCATCGGCATCCCCGAGGACAGCCGGGAGGCCGTGTTCGACAGCTTCACCCAGGTCGATTCCGGGCTGACCAAAAAATATGCGGGCACGGGCCTTGGCTTGGCCATATGCAAAAAAATCGCCGGGCTTTTGGGCGGCGACCTCTCCTTCGACAGCCAGGTGGGCCAGGGCAGCACCTTCCGTTTCCAGGTGGCCCTACGCGTGGACGACCGCGACATCCCGGATGCCCAGGCCGCCGGGCCGGGCCTGGAGGCATACGTCGCGCCCGGCGGGGCGCGCCCCCTGCGGGTGCTGCTGGTTGAAGACAACCGCATCAACCGCATGTTCGCCGAGGATCTCCTGTCCAGCCACGGCCATGCCGTGGCCACGGCGGAAGACGGGCGCCAGGCCCTGGAGCGGCTTTCCCGGGAATCGTTCGATGTGGTGCTCATGGACATCCAGATGCCGGTCATGGACGGGTTGACCGCCACCCGGGCCATCCGGGCCGGTCACGGCGGCATCGACCCCGCTGTGGCGGTCATCGGGCTGTCGGCCTACGCCCTGGACCGGGAGCGGGAACGTTTTCTGGATGCCGGGCTTGACGGCTACATCACCAAGCCCGTGAATATCGAATCCTTTTTCGAGGCCGTCGCCCGTATCACCCGGGGACGGGGGCGCGTGGCGGACGTATCCCTGGCGAAAGCGGCCATCCCCCTCGCCCGCCCCGTCCCACCTGTCGCCCCCGTCCCACCTGTCGCTTCAGTCGCTCCCCAGGCCGAAGAACCCCTGGACCGGGCCGGGCTTGCCGCCCAATACGGGAAGAAAACCGACCTGTTGCGGCTTTTGGCCGGGGAATTCGAAAAGACGGCGCCGTCGTGCCTTTCGGACCTGGAGGCGGCCCTACGGGACAACGACCTGGACACGTTCGCCCGCCTGGCCCATACGCTTCGGGGCAACGCGGCCATGTTCGGGGCCGGTCCCCTGCGACGCGACGCCGCCCTGGCCGAGGAGGCCG
>Ga0209467_1000879_pt1 | contig 32267 bp, 27 predicted proteins | sample Higcelwee11metaG_FD_187175 | JGI IMG/M metagenome (GOLD analysis project Ga0209467, IMG submission 187175) | Freshwater pond sediment microbial communities from the University of Edinburgh, under environmental carbon perturbations - High... | ecosystem: Environmental > Aquatic > Freshwater >... | reverse complement strand
GTCGCGCCGGATTCCTCTCTTAAAAAATTACGCATGGTTCTTCTCCTTTGTTAAAAGATCGATTGGCGGAAGCCGACCGACATCTCCTTTTCCCTACAAGAACCAGTGTACCGGAATCGCGTTAAGATTTGGTGAAGCAAGCATCTATTTTCTTCTTTATTTTCAATAAGATAATAGGTTTAAATCCGTACGGATTTCCATCGAATTTCGATGTATTTTCGAACAACCACAGGAAAGAAACAGCCCCACCAACGCCTTTGCGCAAGGATGGACGCGTGCGCCCGTGAATGATAGGCTAAGCTAGCCTCTTCTCGGGAGAGAAACAATGAGTGTCTCATCCCTACCTTTTCTTTCGTTTTTCTTATCTGGCGCACTGGCGCTCGACAAAACGCCTGCGCTTTGGGATGAAACGAGTGAAAAAGCAACCTCCTATGGCGATCTGCGCGACAGCTTGAAAAAACTCGCGCCCTATTGGCGCGGCCCAGCCGCAGGTCAAGAGCGGCGTGCTTTGGTTTTATGTGCTTTGCCTCGCACGGTGCAGGGAACGATTGCCATGCTGAGCGCGACATTGGCTGGTCACGCTCTTTTATTTGTCGATTCCGATGCCTTGCGCCTCGCCCCTTTTCTGGCTGCTTACGAGCCGGAATGGGTCGTCTCAACCTCCATTCTTAAACCGGGCGACTGCTATGACTTGGTTGAATGGCCTTTGGACAGCTTAACCTTATGGCATCGCGCGTCACCCTCACCGCTTACGATTCATCCCGATCTTCTTTACCTTTTCCTCCCGCCGGGGCCGGAAGGCAGTGTAAAAACCGTGCGGCTTTCCTATAACAATATAGCAAGCAACCTGATCGCTAGCGCCGAGGCGCTTCACGTATCAAGTGAAGATCGCGCGCTACTACATTTGCCGCTCTCTTATTCCTTTGGCTTTTCGGTTCTCGCGCTGATGCTGGGCGCAGGGGGAAGTGTTTTCCTAACCGAGCAAGACATCAAGAGCCGCCCCTTTTGGGAACAAGCGGTCGAACGAGAAGTCACGCTTTTCCCCGGCACGCCGTTTCATTTCGATTACATTGTGAAGGCTGGCCTTGAACACCTTCATGTGCCGCGCATCAAAACCTTTTGGCAAGCAGGCGGACGCATGCCCCCCGAACGTGTGACCGACCTTTTGCGACAGATTACAGAGCGTAAGGGCACATTCTTCATCTTGTTTGGTCAAGTTGAAGCCTCGCCACGTATTGCCATTTTGCCTTTACATGAATACCCCGAAAAGTGTGGCTCCTCCGGTCGTGTGCTTCGCGGCGGGCATTTTGAGTTCAAAGAGGAAGAGCTAATCTATCATGGGCCCAATGTCATGATGGGGTATGCGCACAGCCGGGCCGATCTCACACGCGGCAATGAGATGAAGGATGAACTCGCCACCGGGGAACACGGGGCCATTGATGAAGATGGGTTTCTCTTTCTTAATGGAAAATAAGTCGCCTCTTTCCTTTCTTTTAAAGATTTGGACGTACAGTTCATCTGAAAAAGAAGCGAGCCTCTGCCCTAAATTGCTCCTTCCAGCTTTGTAAGTTCCTTTGTGAAAGTTGTGTCATGGGTCCTCTTGTCCGCCTCCTCCCGACTGAACAAAAGACAACGCCCGAAGCCTTAGCCGCGGTCGCCATCGAAACGATCATGGCGCCCATTGGCGTGGCCTCATCTGAAGCGGTCGCCTATTGCAATGAACTTTCCCATCATCTTCTCACCGAGCCGCGCGCACGCTCGTACCCTTCGCTGCAAGCCCTTGGCTTTTGGCTTCGGCCCGGCTCCATCGTCAGCATGATCCAAGAACATCTTTCCGCGCCCGAGGCCACGGTGCGCGCTCCGCGCGGCATCGTCTTTCAAATTCCGCCGCGCACCATTGACATTCTGTTTGGATTCACATCGGCGCTTTCGCTTTTGGGCGGCAACGTGACGATCCTACGCTTACCGGAAAACCTCAGCCCCGAGCAAGAGCTGCTGCTCATCATGATCCGCGAAACCCTCACAAAATGCCCGGATTCCATTCACAATCGCCTGCTCTTCATCCGCTACGGCAAAGACGACACAATCACTTCGGCTCTTTCAGCCCTGTGTGATGCGCGGATGGTTTGGGGAAACGACGAAACAGTTATGCATCTGCGCTCAATCCCCCTTCCGCCCTTGGCACGCGAAGTCAGTTACGCCGAGCGCTCCTCCGCCGCAGCCCTTAACGCTGAGCGTTACTTAGCTTTGAGCGCGCCAGAAAAACAACAACTCGTCCGGGCTCTCTTCAATGACATTTATCTTTTCGATCAAATGTCATGCGCCTCACCACGTCTTATAATCTGGGTCGGCGAAAATGAAATGGCCGCCAGCGCTGCCGACGATTTTTATCCACGATTAGCCGATCTTGCGGGTGATCAATATGGCCACCCCGGCGCAGGCGAAAATTTGAGCAAGATGAATGCGCATTATTTGGGTCTGCACGATCTTAAACTGGAATCGACAACGACCTATAATGCCGCGCTGACCGTCATGACTCTTGCCGGATGGACGGGGCTTTCCGCCTATAAAAAATTACATTTTGGCTATGGCCTCTTGCTTAGCGCCCATATTGATCAGCTGCGCGACCTTGCCTTTTATGCTGAGAAACGGGACCAAACACTGGCCGTTTGGGGCTTTGGCCCCGATGAAACGCACGCCTTCGTCACGCAATGTGGCGGACGCGGCTTTGATCGCATCGTGCCCATCGGCCAAGCGCTAGCCTTCGACCCCGTCATGGACGGCGCAAACCTGTTCGACATCTTGACCCGCCTCGTTCAGGTGACGGTGTAAAAGAAGAAGGGTTCAGGGGTCAGGATTCAGGGGTCAGGGAAGGAGTTCCCACCCCAAAACCGTCCGTCCCCCACGAGCAACGGTGGGTCGTGCGGCGATCCAGAATCGTTTGAATGAACGCTTGTTCCTATGGCCCTGGATCGCCACGGCGCGTTGCGCCTCGCGATGACGAGAAGGGATAAACGGGAGAAATCCCTTCCCTACTCCCTGACCCCTGAATCCTGACCCCTGAATCCTGACCCCTGCCCCCTGACCCCTGAATCCCGTCTTCGCACAACAAATAAGAACATTCCAAGAACACCATTACTTGTTCTTCTTTTGTTTTATTTTAAAAGCCAAGTCACCACCCACAAAAACACACAAATAATTCTCCTTTTGCACAGTTTTCTGCATATATTCCCTTGCCTTCCCATGCATTCCCATGGTATCCCATAAGGGCCCAAACGAGCTCATCTTGTCAGATGGCCCGAAAGGTTTCTAACCTTCTGTTTTATCGAGGCTTTGCATGGCCGTATTCCTGTCCAGTTTTGTCAATAATATCGACAAGAAGGGTCGCGTGTCGGTTCCTGCCTCTTTCCGTGCCGTTTTGGGTTCTGACGCGCCGGGCATTGTGGTCTTTCGTTCTTTGCAACATGAAGCGCTCGACGCCTGTTCGATTGCGCATTTGGAAGTGCTGAGCGAAAGCCTCGAGAAACTTGACCTCCCCCCCGAAACGTTTGAATTGATCGAAACAACGATCTTCGGCGGCTCGGTTCAAATTCCGTTCGATAGCCAAGGCCGCGTTTCCCTGCCCCCCGCTTTAGCCAGCGCTGTCGGCATCACGGATGAAGTCGCCTTTATCGGGCGTCGCAAAACATTTCAGATTTGGAATCCCAAAAAGCTCGCCGCCTATGACGCTGCCGCACGCAGCGCTGCGCGCGCCAATGATGTTTCGTTGAGCAAGATCATCGCCCAAGCCTCCAGTCTGCGCGAAGGGAACCTTTAAGCCATGACGCAAGGCGCTCAGGCCCATATCCCGGTTATGCTCAGTGAAGTGGTGGAAGCCCTCGCCCCACGCGACGGCGGCATTTACATCGATGGCACCTTTGGGCGTGGCGGCTATAGCAGGGCGCTTTTAGATTCGGCCCAAACGAACGTGATCGGTATTGATCGCGACCCCACAGCCATTGCGGCAGCTCAAGTCCTCGTGGCCACCTATGGTGACCGGCTCCAAATCCTTCAAGGCACCTTCGGCGACATGCGCGCCCTGTTGCAGGCAGCGAATATCGATGCCGTTGACGGGATCGCCCTTGATCTTGGCGTTTCCTCCCCGCAATTGGACGAAGCGGAACGCGGTTTTTCCTTTCAAGAAGACGGCCCGCTCGACATGCGCATGAGCCAAGATGGCCAAACCGCAGCCGATCTTGTCAACCATGCGAGCGAAAAAGAGCTCGCCGACATCATCTACCTTTACGGCGAAGAACGCTTTGCCCGCCGCGTCGCCCGCGCCATTGTGGCCGCACGCAAAGAAAAGCCTCTCACCCGCACGGGTGAGCTCGCGTCACTCATCCGCTCAGTCGTGCCGCGTTCCAAAGACGGCGTTGACCCCGCCACGCGTACCTTTCAAGCCCTTCGCATCGCTGTCAACGACGAGCTAGGTGAATTGCAGCGCGGCCTTGAAGCCGCCGAAATGCTTTTGAAACCCGAAGGCCGGATCGTGGTCGTTGCCTTTCATTCGCTAGAAGATCGCGTGGCGAAAGAATTCTTACGCAACCGAAGCGACTCGGCGCCGCACAGTTCGCGTCATGCGCCGCAAACATCAAAAGCTGTCAAGCCAACATTTCACTTGATGACTCGCAAACCACAAGTACCATCCGCAACTGAGATCGAAGCGAATCCCCGCTCTCGGTCAGCCCGCCTACGGGTTGCCGAAAGAACATCCGCCCAGATCCCCACGGAGAATGCCGTATGACTCGCGCCTCAATGATCCTGTTTTGGTTTTCGCTGACGATCCTTGTCAGCTTAGGCCTGTATCACACTAGCTACCGCGTTGAGGAGCTGGGGCAAAACCTGCGCACGCTCAATCGCGATATCGAAGCCGAGCAACGCAGCATCCATGTGCTCAAGGCCGAGTATGTTTTTCTAACCGATCCGTCGCGGATCGAAGAAGTTTCGCGCAAGCACCTCGCGCTGCAACCGACCAAGCCGATGCAAATCGCGAGCTTGAACAAACTCAAATACCTCGTCCCCACCCGCATGGAAGCTATGAGCGGCACCGTTATTCGCTCTTCGCCGATTGCCAGCTTAAATCCAGGCATGGCGCATCACAAACCGCAGCCCGTGGCCGAAGAAACGGGTCGCGTCAATACACGCTTGATCATTCGCAAAGCCGCCAGTGCTGGACAAGCCGTTGATCACGCGCTCACCATGGCGAACACCGACGACCAATCTTACTCTCTTGCGACGTCCGGCGATGAGCCATGACCTCGTGGCGCTCGCAAGGACGCCGCAGCTCATCTCTCCAGCAACCAAACCTTCCGGGGTTGTCTGGCGCTTTTAGTTCGCAGCAAAACGCCAAATCATTGCGCCGTTTTTCTTCGCCCGGCGAACAAGCTTTGGGGCGCGCGCGAAGCCGTCTGACCTTCGTCATTATCGCCTTTAGTTTGTTCTTTACCGTTGTCTCTGGGCGTTTGACGATGCTCACGCTAGGCAACGCGCCGCAGGAACCCGAACAAATGAAGGCGCTTTCCGGCGAACTTCCCGTCGTTTCTCGCGCCGATATTGTGGATCGCAACGGCACGATCTTAGCAACGTCATTACCGACCATGTCGCTCGTGGCGGAATCGCCCAAAGTGATTAACCCCAAAGAAGCCGTCGAAAAACTCGCCAGCGTCCTCAAAGATATCGACAAGAAAAAACTTTTGGCGGAACTGCTAGACGATAAACGCTATTTGACGGTCTACCGTCGGCTTATTCCCAAGCAAGTTTACGAAATCAATCGGCTTGGCATTGCGGGTATGAGTTTTGTACCCGATGAAAGCCGCATCTATCCTTCAGGCGAAGTGACCTCGCACGTTATCGGTTATACGGACATCGACAATAACGGCATCGCTGGTCTTGAAAAGGGCCTAAACGATCGGCTGGAAAGAAGCCCCGACCCTATCAGAACATCGCTCGACATTCGTCTGCAAACCATCATGCACCGCGAGCTAAAGCAAGCCTTGGTCGAATATCAAGCCATCGGCGCAGCAGGGATCATCATGGATGTCAAAACGGGTGAAATCCTTTCGCTCGTCTCCCTGCCCGATTTTGACCCGCAAGAACCAGGCTCGGCTAATAGCGATGCGCTGTTTAACCGCGCAACGCTTGGCGTTTATGAAATGGGTTCGACGTTTAAAATCTTTAACACCGCAATGGCGCTCGATTCAGGATTAATCAAACCCGCCGAACGGTTCGACACGCTTCACGCCATTGAAATCGGCAATAAAAGCATCCGCGATTATCATCCAGCCAAACAATGGCTCAACGTGGCAGAGATTTTAATGGTGTCGTCCAACATCGGTTCAGCCCGCATGGCCGAACGCGTGGGCACCGAGCGGCAAAAAGCCTTTCTCTCCACACTCAACCTAACCGAAAAAGCCTCGCTTGAGCTGCCTGAGATGGGTGCGCCGATTGTCCCCTCCACAGCGAGCTGGGGGGAAACGACGACCATGACCATTTCCTTTGGTCACGGCATTGCTGTTAACACGATCCAACTGACCAGCGCGGCCAGCGCTTTGGTCAATGGCGGGATCAAAGTCACGCCGACCCTTTTAAGACGGGAAGAGCCGCCAGATCCAGACGACAAGGTTAACAGGGTTATTTCACAGCGAACTTCGGCTCAAATGCTCGCGCTTTTGCGTCTCGTCATCAAAAAAGGCACGGGCTCCAAAGCCGATGTCCCCGGCTATTTGGTAGGTGGGAAAACCGGTACTGCGGATAAGCTTAAGGACGGCAAATATAGCACGAATGCCCGCGTTTCTTCTTTTCTAGGGGTTTTCCCGGCGGCCGCGCCGCGCTATCTTGTCTATGCGCTTTTGGATGATCCGAAAGGCACAGCCAAAACGTACGGCTTTGCAACAGGCGGCTGGACGGCAGCGCCAGTAGTGGGTCACGTCATCAGCCAAATTGGCCCGCTCCTCAATCTGCCGCCAGTTGAGCCGGATGTGATGGCAGCGACTGAATATCAGTTGCTCCGTCCGCTTGGCAGCGAAGTTTTAGACAGTTTAAAAATAGGGAATGAAGCGGATGACTATGCAGCTGTCGAATCTAATAGCACACATTAAACACGCGAAGCTGACCGGTGATGACCGTGAGCTCGCAGGGATAACCGCTGACTCGCGCCAAGTGCAAGATGGGTTTCTATTCATCGCCGTGCCCGGCACGCAGCAAGATGGCAGCACCTATATTGCCGAAGCGCTTGCGCGCGGCGCGGCCGCACTTGTCGTTCAAGACGGGATTAATCCAGCCCTTCTCCCGGCAGGCGTTCCGGTTGTGAGCGTGCCGCAAGTCCGCGAAGCGCTTTCCGCAATCGCCGCCAAGTTTTATCCACGGCAACCGGAAACCATTGCCGCCGTCACCGGCACAAGCGGCAAAACATCCACTGTTCAGTTCACGCGTCAATTGTGGGAAAGCGCGGGCCATGCGGCAGCAAGCTTGGGCACATTGGGTTTAATCGCGCCGGGAATCAAACGCTATGGCTCGCTCACAACACCTGATCCCATCTCGCTGCACAAGGCTATTGATGAAGTCGCTGGCGAAGCGGTCACACATCTGGCTATAGAAGCGTCAAGCCACGGCATCGAACTTCACCGGCTTGACCATGTGAATCTTTCTATGGCCGCCTTTACAAATCTTTCACGCGATCATCTCGATTATCACGAGACGATGGAAAAGTATCTTGCCGCCAAGATGGGCTTGTTCTCGCGCCTCCTCAAACGAGGCAGCCCCGTCATTTTGAATGCTGACATTCCCGAATATGAAGTCCTCAGCACCGTCTGCGAAGCATGTGACCACAAGATTTTCAGCTTTGGTCATGACGGCAAAGAGTTGACGCTTCTGGCACATTCCCCTGCCCCGCACGGCCAAGGCTTACGCTTTGAGCTTTTGGGCCGTCCCTATGAGATGGATTTACCGCTCATCGGCGAGTTCCAGATCTGGAACGCCTTTTGTGCCCTTGCCTTAGCAACAGCCAGCGGCGAAGACCCTGATAAAATGGTCGAAGCCCTCTGCCACCTGCAAGGTGTCCCCGGACGGCTTGAATTGATCGGCAAAACAGCTTCGGGCGGCACAGTCTTTGTCGATTATGCGCACAAGCCAGCAGCCATTGAAAATGTTCTGACCGCCCTGCGCCCGCATGTCACCACAACCCAAGGCGCTAAATTGCACATCGTCTTTGGCTGTGGCGGCAATCGCGACAAAGGCAAACGCCCTTTGATGGGCGCTATGGCACAAGCTTTGGCCGATAAGGTCATCGTCACCGATGACAATCCGCGCAAAGAAGAAGCGGCGACCATTCGCAAAGAAATTCTGGCTGGTTGCAAGTCGGGGCCGAATCTGCGTGAAATCGGCGATCGCGCGAAAGCTATTCAAGTCGGCATCGAGTCGCTCGGATGGGGCGATGTCCTTGTGATCGCTGGCAAAGGCCATGAAGAAGGCCAAATTATCGGTGACACAATTTTGCCGTTCAGTGACGCTAAAGTCGCGCGCGAAGCGATAGGAAGCTAAAAGCATGAATGGTACGTGGCAAGCTGAAGACGTTTTACGCGCTGTGCGCGGCCAATCCTTGCATGCGCAAGATTGGACGGCCCGAGGCGTATCCATCGACAGCCGCACGATTCAACCAGGCGATCTTTTTATCGCCATCAAAGGCCCCTCGCTCGACGGCCACGCCTATGTCCACAAGGCCTTTGAAGCTGGAGCCAGCGCGGCGCTTGTCGAAAAGCGTCCGCCGCAAGTTGCGGAAGATATGCCGCAAATTTATGTCGAAGACACTTTTACCGCGCTTCAAGATTTAGGCCGTGTAGGCCGGGCGCGCAGCGCCGCTAAAATCATCGCCGTGACGGGTTCAGTCGGCAAAACCAGCAGCAAAGAACAGCTGCGCCTCATGCTGAGCATGGTCAAAGATACCTATGCGACCGAAGGCAGCTTGAACAATCATTGGGGCGTGCCGCTTTCGCTCGCGAGACTGCCGAATGATGTAGCCTATGGCGTGTTTGAAATCGGCATGAACCACGCGGGCGAGCTTGGCCCGCTCTCGCGTGAGGTCAGGCCGCACGTAGCGCTTATCACCAATGTCGAAGCCGTTCACCTTGAACATTTTGTTTCAACCGAAGCCATCGCCGACGCAAAAGCCGAAATCTTTTTAGGCATGGACCCGGCTGGCATTGCGGTTCTCAATCGCGACAACCCACATTTCGCTCGCCTTTTAGCTGCCTCGCGCACACAAGGGCTGAAGAAGACCCTCAGCTTTGGCCGCGACCCGAAAAGCGATGCGCGCCTCCTGTCGCTGACCATGGATGATGAAGGCACAAACGTTGAGGCCGTTATCCTTGATGAAAAACTTAGCTTCCGCATCGGTGCGCCCGGCGCACATTTGGCGATGAACGCGCTTGGTACGTTGCTCGCCTGCGCGGCGGCTGATGCCGATTTGGAAACCTGCGCCGAAGCGTTGGCGGCCTATCGCCCGCCGCAAGGACGTGGCACGCGGCAAAAGCTTTCTCTGCCCGAGGGTGAAACCTTCACGCTGTTCGACGAAACCTTTAACGCCAGCCCCGTCGCCACCCAAGCCGCGATCTCGATTTTAGGCCAAACGTCGATCGGCCCCGAAGGCCGCCGCATCGTCGTGCTTGGCGATATGCGTGAACTTGGCGCCTCCGCTGTCGCCCTGCATATGAATCTGGCCCGCACGCTTGTGGAAAACAAAATCGATATGGTGCATAGCTGCGGCGAACTGATGTCGCATTTACGCGAAGCCCTGCCCGCCGCGATGCGCGGCTATCACCGCGAAGACAGCAAGGCGCTTGCGCCGCTCGTGGCCGAAACGGTTCATGCTGGCGATGCCGTCATGGTCAAAGGCTCGCACAGCATGCATATGGAATTCATTGTGGACGCCTTGCGCGACCTTGCCCCCGCGCGCGAAGCCACACGACAACGCGCAAGTTAACTCCAACAGGCCTCACCAGCTCATGCTTTATCTTTTGCTTTCCCCCTCCGCGCAAAACTTTATCGCGCTTAATCTGTTTCGCTACATTACCTTTCGTACAGGTGGTGCGATCCTGACGGCGCTGACTATTTGTTTTCTGTTTGGGCCGCCGCTCATCCGCTGGCTACGCGCTAAACAAGGTGAAGGCCAACCCATCCGCGAAGATGGCCCCGAAACGCACTTCAAAAAACGCGGCACGCCGACAATGGGCGGGCTTATGATCCTTGTGTCCGTTGTGGTCAGCACACTGCTTTGGATGGATCTTTCGAACAAATACACCTGGACGGTTTTAGCCGTCACGGTTTGCTTCGGCTTGATCGGCTTTGCTGACGATTATCAAAAACTCACGCAGCATAATACGCGCGGTGTGCCTGGAAAAGTTCGGATTTTCCTGCAAACGCTCGTCGCGGGTACAGCGTCTTGGTACATTGTGACCACAACCGGCGGCGATCACGCCACAACCTTGGCCGTGCCGTTTTTCAAAGACTTTTTCATTCCGCTTGGCGGCATGTTCTTTGCTTTTGCAACGTTCGTGATCGTGGGCGCGAGCAACGCGGTCAACTTAACTGATGGGCTTGACGGTCTAGCCACCATTCCTGTTTTGATCGTGGCTTTATGCTTCGGCATCATCGCCTATTTGGTTGGCAACGCGATGTTTGCCAATTATCTGCAAGTCATCCACGTCCCCGGCGCTGGCGAACTCACCGTCTTTTGCGGCGCTTTGGTCGGCGCTTGCCTTGGCTTTTTGTGGTTCAATGCGCCCCCGGCGCTGGTCTTCATGGGCGACACAGGTTCGCTCGCGCTGGGCAGCTCCATTGGCACGGTCGCGATCATCATCAAACATGAGATTGTTCTGGCCATCATCGGCGGCCTGTTCGTGATGGAAACCGTTTCGGTTATTTTGCAGGTCGCCTCGTTTAAACTCACGGGCAAGCGCATTTTCCGCATGGCCCCGCTGCATCATCATTTCGAAAAAATGGGTTGGTCTGAACCGACGGTTGTTATTCGGTTTTGGATTATAGCCTGCATCCTGGCCTTGGTCGGCATGTCCACCTTAAAACTGCGTTGAACCATGATCCCGCTTCCCCAAGCCAAAGATAAAACCTATTTCGTTCTCGGCCTCGGCAAATCAGGCCGCGCCAGCGCCGCCGCGTTGACCCGTTCCGGAGCCAACGTTCTAGCTTGGGACGACAATGAGCACACACGCACCAAAGCCCTCGCGATGGGCTACGTTTTGTCCAATCCGATGCGGATGGAATGGAAAGGCATCACAGCGCTTGTTATGTCACCGGGCATTCCGCTAACCCATCCTGCGCCGCATCCCGCCGCCGCCTTGGCCCGCGCGGCAGGCGTTCCGATTATCAGCGATATGGATTTGCTTTTTACCACCTGTCCCGCCGCGACCTATATCGGCATCACGGGCACAAACGGCAAATCAACCACGACGGCGCTCATTGCACATATTCTGGCCAACAGCGGACGCAAAGTTCAAATGGGCGGCAATATCGGCACGCCCGCTTTGGCCCTTGAGCCACTGGACGCGGAAGGCTTCTACGTTCTTGAGCTTTCGTCTTACCAACTGGATTTGCTCCACAGCAACCCACTCAGCATCGCGGTTCTTTTAAATATCACGCCGGATCATTTTGATCGCCATGGCGGTTTAGCTGGTTATATCGAAGCCAAAATGAAGATCGCCCGGACAAGCGAACCCCAAACGCTTATCCTTGGCACAGACGAACCAGAAACGATCTCTGCCTTTGAACAGCTCAAACCGCGCACAACCCTGACGATCCAAGAAGTGTCGAGCAAGCATGATGTCGCGCAAGGTCTGCGCCTCAAAGAGCACAAGCTTTACATGACGAATGGGGACGAACCACTTGATCTGAAAGATTATGCAGCGCTCCCCGGCCAGCACAATGCACAGAATGCGGCGGCAGCTTACGCCGTGTGCAAAACCCTTAACCTAGCGCGCACGCAAATCGAAGAAGGCATGGCAAGCTTCCCTGGTCTTGCCCACAGGCAGCAGCTTGTTGCCGAGAGCGATGGCGTTCGCTTCATCAACGATAGTAAAGCAACAAATGCCGATGCAGCCAGTAAGGCTTTAGCCTGCTATGAAAGTATCTATTGGATCATCGGCGGGCGCCCTAAAGCCGGTGGACTTGACGGGCTTGAAGCCTTGATGGGCTCGGTCGTCCACGCCTTTTTGATCGGCCAGTCTAGTGAAGCTTTTGCGCTGTGGTGCAAAGCTAAAAATGTGCCCTTCACCTCTTGCGGCACACTTGATGTCGCAACTGAACAAGCCGCCGCAATGGCTTGGGAAGATAAGAGAAAAGGTGCTGTCGTCCTTTTGTCTCCGGCCTGCGCGTCATGGGACCAGTTCAGCTCTTTTGAAGAACGCGGCAATCATTTTGAAGCCCTTGTTCGCGCCCTCCCCCAAAGGAAGTAAGCATGCCCCCAGTCTCCCGCTCCGATCAAACGATTGTTGGCCGCTGGTGGTGGACGGTTGACCGCTGGATTCTGTTTGCCATCCTTTTGCTGATCGTGCTCGGCATCCTTTTGATCCAAGCCGCCACGCCAGCCGTGGCCGTCAAACATGGTCTCAGCAATTTCTATTTCGTCGAGCGGCATCTTATGATGCTGGTGCCAGCGCTCGCCATTATGTTTGGCATCTCGCTTTTTCCACCGCGCAATATCCTTTGGCTAAGTATGGGCCTTTTGGTCGCCTTTCTCCCCTTTCTTGCCGGAACGCTTTTCTGGGGGAGTGAGATTAAAGGCGCGACACGCTGGATTCAGTTGTCAGGTTTTTCCTTTCAACCCTCAGAGTTCGTCAAGCCTGTCTTTGCCGTCGTAGCCGCATGGCTTTTTGCCCGGCAATGTGAGCGTAAAGGCTTCCCCGGCTTTGGGATCAATGCGCTTTTTTACCTTTTGATTACCCTATGCCTTCTGGGGCAGCCGGATATTGGCATGACGGCGTTGGTGACCTTGATTTGGTTTGGGCAATATTTTCTGGCAGGCATGCCGCTTTTGCTCGCCGGTGTTTTGCCCGGCATCGGTTTTATGGGCCTTTTGGCAACCTATTATATCTATCCGCATTTTGCCTCGCGCTTTGATCGGTTCATCACACATAGCGGCGATACCTATCAAGCGGATTTGGCGCTCAAAGCCTTTTCGCACGGCGGTATTTTCGGTACCGGGCCGGGCGCTGGCACCGTTAAAATGATGATTCCCGACGCGCATGCGGACTTCGTTTTTGCTGTCGCGGGTGAAGAGCTGGGGCTGGTCGGGGCCCTGTGCATTGTCGCTTTGTTTGCCTTTATCGTCCTGCGCGGCATATGGCGCGTACGGCATGAGAATAATCTCTTTATTTTGCTGGCCGTTAGCGGCCTTTTAATCGAGTTTGGGCTCCAAGTTGCCATCAATCTCAGCTCAACCTTGCGGCTCATGCCTGCCAAGGGCATGACCTTGCCGTTTTTGTCCTATGGCGGCTCATCGCTTTGGGCCATGGCGCTTGAAATGGGCATGCTTTTAGCCCTGACGCGAAAAAGATACGGACTCTCGGACGTATGAGGCTTTTCTGCCGCCTCCCCCCTTGCCCCAAGGCCTGAAAAGAGGTCTATTGGGGACCTCATTCTGGCTTTGTTTCCGAGGGTTCTTTCATGAGCGACGCGTCGCCCCTATTCCTTCTTGCTGCTGGTGGCACCGGTGGTCATGTTTTTCCGGCTGAAGCGCTCTCGCGTGAGCTTTTAGGACGCGGCGCACGCGTCGCGCTTGTGACAGACTCACGCGGCCAAAAGTTCAGCGATGAGCTTGATGTCCCTGTCTATCACGTCCGCGCCAGCGCTTTGGGCCACAACCTGTTCACCAAGGCGCTCAGCGTCGTCCAAATGGGCATCGGCGTTTTGCAAGCCGCGCTCCTGCTGCGCAAACATAAACCAGCGGCTGTGGTCGGCTTTGGCGGCTATCCCTCAGTCCCTCTCCTTTACGCCGCCGCACGTTTAGGCGTGCCCGTTGTCTTGCACGAACAAAACGCCGTCTTGGGCCGCGCCAATCGCGCCCTTTTGCCGATGGCCAAATTGCTCGCGACCTCTTTTCCGCAAGTGTTCGACATTCCACCACAAACGAAAACGCGTCTTGTGCATACGGGTAATCCCGTGCGTCCGGCTTTTGCCTCGCTCCGCGCCACGCCTTATCCGTCCATTAGCGATGAAGGCCCCATACGCTTGCTCGTTCTGGGCGGCTCACTTGGCGCGCAGATTTTCTCGCAAATCGTGCCCAAGGCCTTGGGGCTTTTACCGCACCATCTCCGCGCACGCCTTCTGGTGACGCAGCAATGCCGCGCCGATGATCTCGAAACGGCCCGCGCCGCTTTTGCAGGCGTTGGCGTCGAAGCGGAACTGTTGCCCTTTTTCAAAGACGTGCCGGAACGCATGGCGGCCTCGCATCTCGTCATCGGTCGCTCAGGCGGCGGCGCGATTGCGGAACTCACAGCCATTGGACGCCCATCGATCCTCGTGCCGTTCCCGCATGGCCACGCGGGCGAGCAGATGAAGAACGCCGAAGCGCTTGCTGGTGCAGGCGGCGCATGGCTCATTCCGCAGCAAGCCTTTACGCCCGAAGCGCTGGCTGTCCGGCTTGAATCGCTGGTCTCCCTGCCCGCCTCACTCACGCAAGCAGCCGCTGCGGCCCGCGCATGGGGCACGGTGGTCGCAGCAGACCGCCTGACCGATGCCCTTTATGAAGTCATTGGCCAATCACGCACGCCACTTGAAACGCACGCGCTTCACAACCCAGACCAATCCGGCAGAGAAGCCTCGTTGGCCCTTTCCACACGAGAGTTTTTTCAATGACGACAACACCCTCTTTTCCCGGCCTCGCTCACGGTTTTGGCCAGCCCTTTAGTCCGCTCAGCGTCGCGCTGATTCACTTCGTCGGCATCGGCGGCATTGGGATGAGCGGCATTGCCGAAATCCTCCATCGGCTTGGCTATAAGGTGCAAGGCAGCGATCTGAGCGAAAACGCAAACGTCAAACGTTTACGCGAAAAAGGCATCCCTATCACCATCGGCCACAAAGCCGAAAATCTCGGTGAAGCCGCGTTGATCGTCATTTCCTCCGCCGTCAAAAAAGACAATGTGGAAGTGCTCGCCGCCCGCGCGGCGATGATCCCGGTTGTGCGCCGGGCCGAAATGCTCGGCGAGCTGATGCGGCTCAAATGGTCGGTCGGCGTCGGCGGCACACATGGCAAAACCACAACAACTTCGATGATGGCGGCCCTGTTCGACGAAGCGGGCCTCGACCCCACCGTCATCAACGGCGGCATCATCAACGCCTACGGCACGAATGCGCGCTTAGGTTCTGGCGATTGGATGGTTGTAGAAACCGATGAATCGGACGGCAGCTTCACCAAGCTTCCCGCCACGATCAGCGTCGTGACCAATATCGACCCCGAGCATTTGGATCATTACAAAAGCTTTGAGGCCGTGCGCGAAGCTTATCTGAAATTCGTCGAAAACATTCCCTTCTACGGCTTTGCCGTTTTGTGCATCGATCATCCCGAGGTTCAAGCGCTTATCGCGCGGGTGCAAGATCGCCGCATCGTGACCTATGGCTTTTCGCCGCAGGCGGAAGTCCGCGCCGTGAATATTGAGGCCAGCCCCGATGGCTCGCGCTTTGACGTTTTGCTCACAGATTACAAAACGGGTAACGTCACGACGCTTAAAGGGTTTCACCTGCCCATCATTGGGCGACATAACATTCAAAACGCGCTGGCGGCTTTATCCGTTGGCTATCAGCTTGGTTTCCCCGAAGCTGCTTTGTACAAAGCCATCGCTTCGTTCGAAGGTGTTAAACGCCGCTTTACGCGCACGGGCGAAGTGGACGGCATCACGATCATCGACGATTACGGTCATCACCCAACGGAAATCGCCACAACGCTCAAAGCCGCGTTGCAGGCCAAAAGCGAAAAGGGCCGCATTATCGCGGTTATGCAACCGCACCGCTATTCCCGTCTGGCCAGTTTGTTTAGCGAGTTCTGCACCTGCTTCAACGATGCGGACGTCGTGATTATAGCCGATGTGTATCCGGCAGGCGAACAGCCCATTGAAGGCGCAGACCGCGATTCCTTGGTCGAAGGCTTGCACGCGCATGGCTATCGCGAAGTTTATGCACTGCCTGCACCGGAAGCGCTGGCCGGAATGATCGCCAAACTCGCGAAACCGGGCGATTATGTGATTTGCCTTGGCGCTGGCACGATCTCGAAATGGGCCAACGCTTTGCCTGAAGAGTTAAAGCGTCTCAAAGAAAGCAACGCATGACGGAAACGCGCCCCGCCCCGCTTTTTGAAGAAGGCTTGATCGCCCGGCTGCCCGAGGTGCGCGGTCAGTACACGGCCAATGCGCCATTGAAAGACAACACCTGGTTTCGCGTCGGCGGCCCGGCGGAGGTTTTGTACAAACCGGCTGACAGCGAAGATCTTTCCTTTTTCTTGAAAAACCTCTCGCCCGAAATATCGTTCGTCCTGATGGGTGTCGGCTCAAACACGCTGGTGCGTAGCGGCGGCGTGCCCGGCGTAGTCCTCAAGCTTGGCCCGTCTTTCAGCGGCATCACGGTGGAAGGCGAAACGCTGCATGCCGGGGCCGCCGCGCTCGATCTCAACGTCGCCCGCGCCGCACGCGATGCGGGTTTGATGGGTATGGAGTTTCTCTCCGGCATTCCGGGCACGCTGGGCGGCGCGATGCGCATGAATGCCGGATCGTACGGCAGCGACATCAAACATATTTTAGAAACGGTCACAATTGTCGATCATACCGGCACGATCAAAACCATCGGCGCGGATCAAATGGCTTTGTCCTACCGGCAATGCGATGCGCCCGCTGATTGGATTTTTCTAGCGGCGACCTTACGCGGCAAACCGGGCGACAAAGAGGCCATCGCCGCACGCATGAAACAGATTCAAGCCGAACGCACGGCCTCACAACCTATCCATGAAAAAACCAGCGGCTCAACATTCGCCAATCCGCCGGGTGCCAAGGCTTGGGAGTTGATTGAGGCGGCGGGCGGGAGAAACTTGCGAATCGGCGGGGCCGTCATGTCCGATCAGCATTGCAATTTCATGATTAACACCGGCGCGGCAACCCCTGAAGACCTTGAAACCTTAGGCGAAGAAGTGCGCCGCCGGGTCAAGGAAAAATCAGGCCTTGAGCTTCGCTGGGAAATTCGGATTATCGGCATTAAGCAAGAGAAAGGAACTACGTCATGACCCAAAGCAAAAAAAAGGTCGCCGTCCTCATGGGCGGCTGGTCCTCCGAGCGCGAAGTTTCGCTCGTCAGCGGCGGCGCTGTGTGTAAAGCACTGCAAGAACTCGGCCATGATGTCCGCGCCGTCGATGTGCAGCGCGATGCCGCCGGTCTTGTCCAAGCTCTCACGCAGCAAGTCGGCGGGAAGCCCGACATTATCTTTAACGCGCTGCATGGTCGCATGGGCGAAGATGGAACGGTGCAAGGCGTGCTTGAGTTCATCGGCATTCCTTATACGCATTCTGGCGTTTTGGCCTCAGCCATCGCGATGGACAAACCGACGATGAAAAACGTGGCCGTCGCGCATGGCGTGCCCTGCGCCGAAGGCGTTGTGGTGACGCGTGACGATATTTTGGCCAAAGGCTATCCCCTAAAGCCCCCCTTCGTCATCAAGCCGACGAACGAAGGCTCTAGCGTTGGCGTGCGGATTGTCAAAACAGAAGCGCAGCAACACACCATTGAAGAAGATGGCTGGATTTATGGCACGCGCGTTTTGATCGAAGCCTTTGTGCCGGGCCGCGAGCTGACCGTCTCCGTCCTTGGCGACAGCAAAAATGCCAAAGCGCTTGCCGTCACAGAGCTGCGTCCACGCACGCAAGATTTCTATGACTACACAGCCAAATATTCGAGCGGCCAAACCGACCATCTTTTGCCAGCGCCCGTGCCAGACGATTTAGCCGCCGAAGCCAAGCGCCTGTCTGAAATCGTCTATCGCGCTGCCGGATGCCAAGGCGCGGCGCGCGCTGATTTCCGTTGGGATGAAACGAAGCCCGGCGTGGAAGGGCTGATCTTTCTTGAGCTGAACACGCAGCCGGGCCTCACCCCGCTTTCGCTTTTGCCTGAACAAGCGGCCTTTGTCGGCATGAGCTTTACCGATTTAATGACTTGGATTTTGGATCACCCCACATGCCCCGCGTAATAAGGAAAAAGAAAAAGCCCTTACGCGGCAGCGTTCGCCAAACCGTGGCGTCGCCAAGCGAAGAGACGCGCCCTTGGTTTGGCTTTGGTGCGCGCTTGGCCCTTTTGGTGTTGGTCGCCATTGGGATCATCATGTCGTCCTATATGGTTTGGCACAGCGCCTGGCCGGGGCGGCAAAAGGATCGCGTTCTTGATGCCACGCTTGAGCTGACGCGCAAGGCCGGGTTTGCCGTATCCGATGTGATGGTCGAAGGCCGCTATTACACGAACCGTGACGAACTTTTAACCGCGCTTGGCGTAACAGCAGGTTCACCCATCTTCACCTTTGATCCGCAAGAAGCCTATGACCGGATCATGGCTCTGCCATGGACGGAAAGCGTCGCGATCTTGCGCAGCTTGCCCGATAAGGTCATCGTACGTCTGACCGAACGTCAACCCATGGCGCGGTGGCAGCATGATGAACAAACCATCGTGATCGACCGCGATGGGCGTGAGCTTTCGGCGGCCAAAGCGGAACATTTTCCGAACCTGCCGCTTGTCGTCGGCAATGCCGCACCAGAACAAACCAAAGCGCTGCTCGCCGATTTGCATGCCTTTCCCGTCGTCACACAGGTGCTCAAAGCCGCCGTGCGCGTGGGCAAACGGCGCTGGAACATCTATATCCAGCCGAACTTACTGATCCGTCTGCCCGAACGGAACGAAGCAGACGCCCTTACAAAACTCACGCAACTCATTCAAGACCAGAAGATTACGGATCGCGACATTATCGCCGTCGATTTGCGACTACCTGATCGAATGGTAATCGAGCCGGGCACGCAACCCGCCTCGCCTCAATTTGGAGATGATCGCGAATGAATAAGTTTACGCAATGGCTTTTCGATAAGCCCAACGCTGGCCAAGGCGAGGTTTATGCCGCCCTTGATATCGGCACGAGCAAAATCGCGTGTTTTATCGCCCGCCTTGACGAAATGGGCCAACCGCATGTGATCGGCATTGGCCATCAATCGTCCGAAGGCATTCGCGCCGGTCTGGTCGCCGATATGGAAGCGGTGCAACGCTCTGTCTCCGCCGCCGTCATCACGGCTGAACAAATGGCAGGCGAAACCATCGACCGCGTGATTATCAATGTCGCAGGCCCACAGTTACTCTCACAAACAGTTGGCGTGACCCTGCCGCTTTCGGGCCGCGAGATCACAAACAACGACATGGATCGTCTCGTTGCGCAAGCGCAGACGATGGCCGTTGAGGAATCGGCAGAAAACACGATGGAGCTTTTGCACACGCTGCCTGTGCAATATATGCTCGATGGTCAACGCGGCATCCGCGAGCCTTTGGGTATGATCGGTCATGCGTTACAAGCGGATTATCATCTTGTCTCGGCAGCCTTTGGCCCCGTGCGAACTTTGGAAACGGCCGTAGCGCGGTGTCATCTAGAAGTCGAGCGCATCGTAGCCGCGCCGCTTGCCAGCGGCCTGTCTTGCCTTGTTGAAGATGAAATGGATCTGGGCTGCACGCTCATTGACATCGGCGCGGGCACAACGAGCATCGGGATTTTCTTCGATGGCCACATGATTTTCTCAGACGGCCTGCCCATCGGCGGCATCCATATCACCAACGACATTGCGCGCGGCCTCACCACGACCTATGCGCATGCCGAGAGACTGAAGACGTTGTTCGGCAGCTCCGTCGTCTCGCCGCTGGACGAGCGCGAAATTATCGATGTGCCGCAAGTTGGCGAAGAAGCACCTGAGTTCGCCAATCATTTGCCGAAATCCAATCTCATCCAAATCATCCAACCGCGCCTTGAAGAAATCTTTGAGATGATCCGCGCCCGCCTTGCCAAAAGCGGCATGAGCGATATGGCCGGTCGCCGCGTTGTCCTCACCGGCGGCACCAGCCAATTGCCGGGCATTCGCGATCTGGCCGGACGCATTCTTGATAAGCAGGTACGCCTTGGCCGCCCGCTTCGCATTTCACGGCCCTATCAAGGGTTGCGCGGCGGCTCGCCCTCGCTCATCGGCTTGGCCGAAGCGACCTCCGGCGCGGCCTTTGCGACAACGGCGGGGCTTCTTGTCGCCGCGTTGCAACCCGACACGCTCGACCCGCATTTTGGCCCCGATCATTTCAGCAACGGCTTCTTTGGCCGTTGGGGTCAATGGATGCGCCAAAATCTTTAAATCTTGAACAGAAAGGCCGCCTTCGATGTCGATTGAAAAAGCACTGCGTCTCTCTCAGCTTCCGCCCTATCTTTTCAAAGAAATCGATCGGCTCAAGGCCGAGCTGATTGCGCAAGGCCAAGACGTTATCAATCTCGGCGTCGGTGACCCGGATTTGCCAACGCCTTCCTTCATCATCGACGCGCTTGATCGCGCGGCGCGTAATCCTCAAAACCATCAATATCCCTCTTATTCTGGCATGGGCGCGTTTCGCGTTGCCGCCGCCAAATGGTGCAAGCGCCGCTTTAATCTTGATCTCGATCCCGCCACCGAAGTGCTCACGCTCATCGGCTCCAAAGAGGGCATCGCGCATTTCCCGTTGGCTTTTCTCAATCCGGGCGACATCGCGCTAATCCCCACGCCGGGCTATCCCGTTTATTTGTCGGGCACACTTTACGCCGGTGGCACACCTTATTTCATGCCGCTTGTGAAGGAAAACGCCTTCCTGCCTGATTTAGACGCGATCCCCGAAGATATCGCCAAACGTGCGAAAATCATGTTCATCAACTACCCGAACAACCCGACGGGCGCGGTGGCTGATCGTGATTTCTTTGAAAAAGTCGTCGCCTTTGCCAAAGCCTATGACATCATCGTCGCCCACGACGCCGCCTATTCAGAGATGGGTTTTGACGGCTATCGCCCGATGAGCTTTATGGAAATGATCGGCTCACGCTGCATCGGCGTTGAGTTCCATTCGCTGTCCAAGACGTTTAACATGACGGGCTGGCGCTTAGGCTTTGCCATCGGCAATGCCGATATTCTGGACGGCCTTGGCCAAGTGAAGTCAAACATCGATTCCGGCGCATTCAACGCCGTTCAAGAAGCGGGCATCGCCGCGCTTGAAAGCGATCAATCCTGCGTGACCGAAATGCAAAAGATCTACCAAGAGCGCCGCGACCTCTTGATCAGCGGGTTGCAGGCCATGGGTTTGAAGCCGGATGTGCCTAAAGCTTCGTTCTATGTCTGGTGCCCCACGCCGGAAGGCCTGAGCTCAAGCGCCTTCACGGGCCTTTTGCTCAAGGAATGTGGCATCGTTACCACACCGGGGAATGGCTTCGGCGATCCGGGTGAAGGCTATATCCGTTTCGCACTAACCGTGACGAAAGAACGCCTCGCCGAAGCGCTTGAGCGCATGAAAAAGCTCAAGATCTAGGCCTCCCGACACACCTTCGGGTTAGACAAAAGGCTGGACAAGCATAGTGTTAACCTCTTATCCTTGCTCCAGTCTTTTCTCTTCCCGGAGGGTCTTTCCCATGTCGCACAAGCGCGTCTCGCTTTTTCTCTCGACCGCCGCTTTGTCCTTGGCGCTTATCGCCGTAAGCCAACCGGCGCAGGCCACGCTCCATATTGTCCCCGCGCCGCCAAGCGACCCCGCGCCATTTGAACCACCAGTGCAAGAAGCACCGGTCTATGCGCCCCCTACCTTTGTCGCCCCCGCCCCCGCTGCCGCTCCAGAGATTGTGGCTGACATCGCGCCAGAACCCTCGACGCTTGCCATCCCGTCTGACACGGATAAAGATAATAAAGATGCGGCGCTCTCCGTCTATAACACCAAACCAAGTGAGCCGGGCTTTATCGAAAGAATTTTCAGAAAATTCACAAACTGGTCGGATAAGCTCGTCAACGGCGATGATTATTCCTACACTGGCCCAAATGGTCAGCCGCGCCGCATGGCCATCACGCGCATCGACCGCGAAGCCGAGCCGGAAAAGAAATAAGGCCCCGTCATGACCAGCACAGCCCAAACGTTCGATCCCGTTGCCAAAACAATGCATTGGCTTGTGGCGTTTGCCGTACTTTTCATGTTAGTTTTAGGGGGCGTTATGGTGGACGCTGGCGATTTTTCGCCAGAGCTTCGGCGTGCGCTGTTTACAACGCATAAAACCATTGGCATTTTGATCTTTTTTGCTACGCTTTTTCGCCTGTATTGGCGACGCAAGAATCCGCCCCCGCCACTTCCCCTTCATCTGATGCCGCGCTGGCAGATTATCGCCGCGCGTTTTGTCCACAAGGCGCTTTATGTGCTGACTCTAGTGATCCCGCTTGCAGGGTGGGTGCTTGTCTCCACGGGGCCCTATGGGATTGCTCTTTTCGGCGTGATCCCCTTTCCCATTCTTCCTTTGGCTGAGCTTGAGCAAGCAGACACACTGCGCGAAATCATGAGCGAAACGCATGAAACTTTGGCCTCGTTCCTTGCAGTGCTCATCGTTTTGCACATTGGCGGCACCTTCATGCATCATTTTGTCGATCGCGACGATGTTCTGATGCGCATCGCACCTGTATGGTCGCACAAAATCCTGAACCGGATCAGAGGGCTTTAAGCTCAGCCCAAGAATTCATCTTCCGCAAAACGATAAACCTTGCTGCAAAATTGGCAGGTCACATCGATTTTACCTTCGATGGCAAGCTCTTTCAGCTCAGCTTTATCCATGCCTGCCAAAAGGCTGGCCAGCCGTTCACGCGAACACCGACATTCATGCCTAAACGTCTTAGGCTCAAAGGCACGCACGCCTTCCTGATGGAACAGACGGAACAATAAATCTTCGCCAGCTAAAGTGGGGTCTGTCAACTCCAAAGGGGTGCAGGTCTGCATGAGCATCATGGTGCGCCGCCAATCATCTTCGGCGGATGTGTCGGTGCAAACGTCTGTTCCCCCTTCACGCGGCATTTGCTGCACCATCAGGCAGCCCGCATGCCACGCCCCGCCAGCATCCTGCCGCGCCGCGACAAGAAGACCTGTGGGAATTTGCTCAGACTGGCGGAAATAGGCTTGAAACGCCTCAGTCAAACTATCGCCTTCCAGCGCCACAATGCCTTGATATCGCTCTTCACCCAATTTTTGATCGACGGTAAAAACGAGATTGCCTTGACCAAGTAACGAAGCGCCAGCCGGATGCACGGCCAGCTTCGCTTCATCAAATTGCGCATAGGCGCGCAACGCGCCATCCGAAGTGACATCAGCAACAAGCAAGGTGATCGGCCCGTCGCCTTTGGCTTGGATCGTAAAAATACCATCGAATTTCAACGCCGAGCCAAGCGCCGCCGCAAGCGCCGTGGCCTCAGCCAAAAGGTTCGCCACAGGTGCAGGATAAGCATGCTGGCGTAAAATGACATCCATCGCACCGTCAAGCCGCACCAGCCGCCCCCGCAAAACGCTGGTTTCAAGCTGGAAAGGAAGCAACCGACCTTCGCTCGAAGCGTCGCCTAAATTTTGTTCATTATTGTCTGTCATAAATTCTCTCATAAGGGTGTAAATGTGGCAAGGCAAGTGTTGTTGCAAAAAAAACAAGAACAATCCCCAAAAGAGCACAGATTCTCTCTCTTTATAGCCCCGGCCCCTTTATCAAAACTAATCTTTTTCTTTGGTTTTCATCACCGAAAAATTGGATTAACCTTAGGCTATCTTTCTTTTCGTCTAGCTATAAGGTTTTTCCTATGTCTCTTGCTGCCCGTAGTCTCACGCATCGGAGTTGGCGTCGTCGCCACTTGGTTGGCCTTATGCTGATTGGCGCTGTTCTTTTTTGGAGCCTCCTGTGGGGCGTAACCGCCTATCATTTCAACCATGCGCTCACAACGTGGATCGACGCCGCCAAAGGCGATGGCATTCAAGTCACCTATTCGGCGCGGCACACCAATGGCTCGCCCTTTGCCATTCATATCCATTTGGACAATCTTTCCGTCACCGCACAGCACGATAACAGTTTGCAAGCGACCGAGTCCGTTTTTTATCTGAGCCTTTGGAACTGGCGCGATGTCTCTATGAAATTGCGTAAGGGCGTCAGCGGTGTCTTTGCACAAACACCTTTTGCTGCCGATAGTCTGAAGCTTGGCTTTGCGGTTCCAACGCAAGCCTCCGCTGACCACGATGAAACCGGTCTTGCGCTTTGGCTTCACCCACAGCATTTAGTTTTTAAACCTGTCAAACCCCTTCCCTTCGGCAATACGATTGAGGAAGCTCGCGTTGATTTCAGAATCATGGGCGCTGTTCCGAATGTCTTCGATCCGGCTGCACTCAAAGCTTGGAACGAAGCGGGTGGCGTTGTCGAATTCGACCGCGTCTTTCTCGTGTGGGATAAGATGGTTCTTACTGGCTCGGGCACTATGGGGCTCGATCCCGATCTTCAACCCGAAGGCGCCTTCTCAGGCCAGATCGATGGGTTTGACGAAGCCATTGCAACGCTTGAGGCCAAGCATCTGATTAATAAACGTCAGAAGTCGCTTTTAGCTTCCTCGCTCAACGTCTTGGCGCGGCCTACCGGCCTGATGGGCAAGGCTATGCCGATTGTGCCCGTCTCGATTCAGGGCGGCGCGATTTACGTCGGCCCAGTCAAGCTCTTCACCCTTCCACCGTTGGTGCTGTAAGAAAAGGCTACTTGCCTTCGCTTTCCCACGCATCATAGGTGCGCAGGAACGTGCGCAACTCTTCGACTTTTTGGAAGAGCTTGCGGTGAACGTCGGCGGAAAACGGGTTTTCTTTTTCGATAGACAGAAAAAGCTCCAGCGAGTTTCCGCGCACGATATCGACGGATTCCATGAGAAGATCAAAGCTTTTCGTCGTCATACGCCGAGGCAGAGGCTCCATCTCGTCAAGGATACGGCCCACCATATGGGTCAAGCCTTGGATATGCGCGACCTCGTAATCATGCTCTTCCGGCGTGGTTCGCATCACGTTCAGCTCAAGCACATCGCGCAAAAACGCTTCAACGCAGTCCGCACGTTCACCGCGCACAGGGCAAACGGCGATATTCTGACCCTTGATGCTCACCGGCGCACTTTGCGGGCCAAAGAGCGGATGCGTCGCGACAATATCGACATGCTCCGGCAATCCGGCGCGCATCCATTGCACAGGCTTGATTTTGACTGACCCAACATCGAGCACCAAAGCGCCGGGCTTCACATGCGGTTTAATTGCAGCAATGGCTTCTTGCATGCGCGGGATGGGCATCGCCAAAACGACAATGTCACGCGCAGCAATTTGCGGCAGCGTTCCATAGCCGATCCCCAAAGAGGCGGCGCGATCAGGCGTCGTCTGCGATGGATCAAAAGCGGCCACGTCGAAATGCGGCGCTAAATGCTTGGCCACAATCGAGCCAAACCCGCCGAGCCCGAGAATCCCGAGTGTTTGCTTATTGTCAGACATGAAAACCCTCTTTTACCGGCGGCCGCCTTTGAGCGGGACGGGATAACCACCAAGCGGTGATAATTGCTTCAACCGGCTGCCAAGCATCGCTTTAAGGCGACCCAAACGCGTATCAGCACGGCCCACAAACCCATCAACCTCGGCCAGATAAGCCGTCGGCGCGGATTCGGCGCGGCCCGAGGAATGAACTAAAAGCTGGCGCACCTTGTAGCCCGCCTTCCCCAAGAGCCGCTTCATCTCGGCCTCTGGCACATGCACGCATTGCAACGACAGGAAGCTGCGATCATCGCCCGTCAGCTCAGGGTAAAGCTTGCCGACGATCAACCCTTTAGGCAACGCATTACGTGCATTCGAGCGACCAGCCTTCAGCGCCTCAAACGGGCACGAAGCAAAGACAGTCAGCACATTCGCCTTATCGCCAGCCAGCAAGGGCCACCAAATATCTTTATCGCCTTCGGCGGGGGGCGGCAGAACCGCGATTTGAATCTTATCGGCCTGCAAGGCCTTAATAGCCGCAGTCGCCGTAGGCATTTCAATAAGCGGCGTATAGGACCCATAATGGTCGCGTGCGACATCCCACAGATCCTCGCCCTTCGCTGGCGTATAAACGCCAACCTTGAACGGCCCTTCGGCCAAAGCGAAAGCCGAGATCATTTCGCGCCAAAGCTGAACAATCAGCCCTTCGGGCAAGCGACCCTGAGGTCGGCCCATAAGGGCGCGGAGCATTTGCGCCTCACGTCCGGGACGGACATGAAGATGCTGTTTTCCTTTAAGCTTACGAATTTCCTCGACGATTTCCGCACGTTCGCGCAAAAGGTCATGCAAGGCTCCATCAACTTGGTCGATCTGGGCGCGACAATCGGCAAGAGCCTGTCGGTCAGGATTAATGGCAGGGGATGATTTGATGGCCATGTTTTTGTCCAGCTTTGCACTTTCAAGAGGTTAAGGCCGTAACTTACACCCTTTCCCTCAAAAAGCCAAATCAGGACAAACGCGCCCCCAAAGGGCACATTAAACACCGTCCGTCGCGTGTTAACCTACGGTCATTCGAATAAGCGTCAGGTCTTTTGACCCTGGACCCCGCCCTTCGGCGGGGTGACGGGGACTTTTGAGAAGAGCTTCTCTCCTTCTCCCTGACCCCTGAATCCTGACCCCTGCCTTCCCCTTACCATTCCTGCACTTCAAGGCCGCCGCCAACCTGCCTGAGCGAGGCTTTCAGCTCGTCCGAGAGGTGCCAGCCGCCGGGAAGCTCAATTTCGGCAATTTCATCGTCCAATTCAAGGGCCAGCATCACTTTGCCCCGTCCTTTGGGCGCCACAGCGAGCTTTTTCTCAATTTCGGGCACAACAAGCTCGTCATAAAGCTTAATACGGATGCCCTGCGCCAGACGCGCTGCGACATCGGAGAGCTTTTCAAAACTTCGGGCGATATAGCGCAAATCTTCCGCCCCCTCACCATCGGGGCCTTTGGCAATGCCGCCTTGAGCATCGACCTCGATGAAAAGCCCTTGCCCCAACTCTAAAATATCGCGCCGCGAGGCGAGCAGTTCCGAAAAAACCGTCAATTCAAACGAGCCCGACGTATCAGACGCCTGCACAAACGCAAAGCGGTTGCCTGATTTTGCTGTGCGCTCTTGCTTGCCCATGACGATCCCGGCCAGCTTGTACCGGCTGGGGCCCATCGCTTGCCGTCGGGCTAAAACGCTGCCTGAAGTCACGACCCCTAGCCGTTCCAACAGCGCGGTGTAATTATCAAGCGGATGCGCGGACAGATAAAAGCCAAGCGCTTGAAACTCGTTTTGTAAACGCGTCAGCTCGTCCCACGCCTTACACGCAGGCAAGGTCGGGCGCGGCAGAATATCCATACCGCCAAAAATGCTCGCCTGCCCGCTGGCCTTTTCATCGGCGGTCGCGTGGCTGTGTTTGAGCAAAAGGTCGATGGACGCCATCATCTGCGCGCGGCTTTTGCATAAGCCGTCAAACGCGCCAGCCATCGTCAGGCCTTCAAGCTGCTTGCGGTTAATCGCGCGCGGATCGATGCGTTCGACAAAATCGAACAAATCTTTAAACGGCCCGCCCGCCTCGCGCGCCGCAACAAGCGACTGCATCGCGGCGCTGCCCACGCCTTTGATCGCGGCCAACGCATAACGGATCGCGCCTTTGCCTGCCGCTTGAACCTCTGGCCGGAAATCGGCGAAGGATTTATTGACATCCGGCGGCAGCAACGCAAAACCGTTGCGCAGCAATTCCTGACGAAATACCGAAAGTTTATCGGTGTCGCCCATTTCGAAATTCATCGCGGCCGCAAAAAACTCAACCGGATAATTCGCGCGCAGCCACGCCGTTTGATAAGCGATGAGCGCATACGCCGCCGCATGCGATTTATTGAAGCCGTAGCCTGCGAACTTATCAATCTGATCGAAAATCAAGCTCGCCTGATTTTCGGAGATTCCATGAATCTTCGCCGCGCCGGAAACAAACGTCGCGCGTTGCGCGGCCATTTCCTCGACCTTTTTCTTACCCATCGCGCGGCGCAGCAAATCGGCGCCGCCCAGACTGTAACCCGCCAAAACCTGAGCGGATTGCATCACCTGTTCCTGATAAATCAAAATGCCGAACGTATCTTTAAGCACCGGCTCAAGCAGCGGATGCAAATATTCGACCGGTTCTTCGCCGTTTTTGCATTTGATGTATTTAGGAATATTATCCATCGGGCCCGGCCGATACAAAGCGACCAAGGCGATAATATCGTCGAACCGGTTCGGCTTCAGGCGGCGCAGCATATCGCGCATGCCCGAACTTTCAAGCTGGAACACGCCCGTGGTATCGCCGCGCGTCAGCAGCGTAAAGGTTTTCGCATCGTCGAGCGGAATGTGCGAGAGATCGACCGTTTCGCCGCGAACGGCAATTAAATCCACCGCGTTTTGCAACACGTCGAGCGTTTTCAGGCCTAAAAAGTCGAACTTCACCAGCCCGGCTGTTTCGGCCATTTTCATATTAAATTGCGTCGCAGGCAACGGCGAGGCCGGATCGCGATAGAGTGGCACCAGCTCGACCAAAGGCCGTCCGCTGATCACCACGCCCGCCGCATGGGTGGACGCGTTGCGGTACAGCCCTTCAAGCTTAAGCGCGATATCCATCATCTGCGCGACGGTGGTATCGGAATCGCGAAGCTGTTGAAGCTGCGGCTCCATATCGATCGCTTCTTGCAGCCCTATGGGATTGGCCGGATTGCTTGGCACAAGTTTGCTTATTTTATCGACATATCCATAAGGCATGGCCAGCACGCGCCCCACGTCGCGCAGCGCCGCGCGCGCTTGCAGCTTGCCGTAGGTGATAATCTGCGAGACGCGATCATAGCCGTATTTACTTTGCACATAGCCGATCACTTCGTCGCGCCGCCCTTGGCAGAAATCGACGTCGAAGTCAGGCATGGAAACGCGTTCAGGATTCAAAAAACGCTCGAACAGCAAGCTAAACCGCAATGGATCGAGATCGGTGATCAACAGCGACCACGCCACCACCGAGCCTGCGCCCGAACCACGGCCCGGCCCAACAGGAATCCTATTTTTCTTCGACCATTTGATAAAATCGGACACGATCAGGAAGTAGCCCGGAAAATCCATCTTGATGATGATATCCAGCTCAAACTTCAACCGGTCTTCGTAAGGTTGACGCTCGGTAATGCCCGCCGTATCGAGGCGCGCTTTAAGCCCTTCCCACGCTTGACGCTCAAGCTCTTGCGCTTCGGTGCGCCCCTCAGGCAATTCAAACGGCGGTAAAATCGGGCGGCGCGGTTCCGGCATAAAAGCGCAGCGCTTGGCGATGAGAAGCGTGTTGTCGCAAGCTTCCGGCAGATCGGCAAACAACGTGCGCATTTCCGCCGCCGTTTTAAAACGGTGATCCGGCGTTAGATGGCGACGATTGCCATTGGCCACAACATTTTTATCGGCAATGCAAAGCAGCGCATCATGCGCTTCATACATATCTTCGGTGCCGAAATGCACATCGTTTGTGGCAACAAGCGGCAGATTATGTTTGTAGGCCAGTTCAATTTGCGCCGCTTCAATCCGTTGTTCGTTTGCGCCAATCTCGCCGCCATGATGACGGCCAAGCTCGACATAAAGCCGTCCTTCAAAAAGGCTGTTGAGCTCAAGAAGCCGCGCTTCAGCCGCTGCGTCCTGTCCGTCGAGCAGAAACCGTCCCACAGGCCCATCGACACCGCCCGTCAAACACAAAAGCCCGCCAGACCAACGCGCCAAATCTTCATAGGTCACATAAGGATCGGGTCGATCCATCACAATGAACGATTGGCTCACCAGCGCGGAAAGATTCCGGTAGCCCACTTCGTTTTGCACCAGCAAGATAAGCTGATCGTAAAGATCGCGCCGCGCCGGAAACTTGCCCGCCACCTGCTCTGGCCGCGCCAGCATAATTTGACAACCGATGATCGGCTGGATCCCTTTACCGGAAGCCTTAATCGCGAACTCAAGCGCACCAAACAAATTACCCTTATCCGTCAGCGCGACGGCCGGCATATCGTAATGCAGACACAGATGAACCAAATCCTCGCGCGCGTTTTCTTTCTCGTCATAAACGCGAATAGCCCCCTCCGCGAGGGAATAGGCGGAATGAACGCGAAGATGAACGAAATCGGCAAGAGACATGGGTATAAGGGGTCAGGGGTCAGGGGTCAGGGGTCAGGGATTCAACCACCCCCGTCATTCCCGCGCAAGCGGGAATCCCGTTTGGTTTCTTCCTTTTCTTATCTTTTCGCGTCATTCCGGCGAAAGCCGGAATCCAGACGGCCTCAACGAAAAAAAGAAACGACACGCGTCTCAAACGGAAAATCAGCCTAGATTCCGCCCTTCGGCGGAATGACGGTGGTTTTTGTGGCAAGGACATTTCAAAAAAACCAAAAGATAACCCCAGTCATTAACCCTGATAGTTTTTGTACAATCCTGGCAAAGTCCGCATATCGTCGAAAAGAAGATCCGGCCCAGCGGCCTGAGCACGGGTGCGCCAGTTTGCCGTCACATGGCTGCCGCCCATAAAGCCGAAAACCGTCATCCCCGCCGCCTTGCCGCCCATCACGCCAAAGGCGCTGTCTTCAATGACAAGGCAGCGTGCTGGGTTTTTCCCCATCTGTTCGGCGGCCATCAGAAAAATATCCGGCGCGGGCTTGCTGGCCGGATGGGGTTGCCCTTCGGCGTAATCTTCGCTGGCCGTTGAAAAGCGGGGGACGTCTTTAAGCGCATCGATTTTGGCAATCGATAACGAAAAACCGATCCGCTTGGCGCTGCTTCCCGAAGCGATGCACATCGGGACATCAAGCTGCGGCAAAATCTCAATCACTCCCGGCATGGCGCGCAAACGTAACTGAAAGGCTTGTTCAACAGCATCCCGAAAGGCCAGATAATCGAACCGTTCGGCATAATCTTCTTGCGTCTCGCGTGAGAGTTCCTCCATGGCGCTGCGCATGGAGCGTCCGGCAAAACGGTTGATATATTCCGCGCCGGTTAAGGGATAACCAAGCGCCGTAATGCGTTCCGCCGCAACGCCGCAAGCCAGCGCCTCGCTATCGACCAAGCACCCATCGCAATCCCAGATGATCAAATCAAACGACATGCTTTTCCTTATGGGATGCGGCGCGCATGATGGTGCGTTTTGTGCCCAGCACCCCACCCCTAAAATCCAACGTCATCCCCGCGAAGGCGGGGATCCAGAGTCACAAGAATCAACACTTATTCTAACGACTCTGAATCGCCGCGCGACAAGGGATCGCTTCCGGATGGCGGCAGATTCTCAAAACGGGATTTCATCGTCCAAATCCGGAGCGCTGCTGGAAGCGCCGCCGCCGAAGCCGCTGCCATTGTCCATCGCCGGAACATCCGAGCCGCCGCCAAAGCTGCTGCTGCCGCCTGCGCTGCCCTTGCCGTCGAGCATCGTCAGCTCGCCGCGATAGGGGCGTAAAACAACTTCCGTCGTGTATTTTTCTTGGCCGTCTTTGTCCGTCCATTTGCGGGTTTCAAGCTGGCCTTCGATATAAACTTTCGCGCCCTTTTTCAGGTAGCGTTCGCACACGGTCACAAGATTATCGTTCATGACAGAAATGCGGTGCCATTCGGTGCGCTCTTTGCGCTCACCCGTGGCCTTGTCTTTCCATGTGTCCGATGTCGCGATTGAAAAGCTCGCCACCCGGCCGCCATTTTGAAAGGCGCGAACTTCAGGGTCGCGGCCCAAATTGCCAATCAGAATAACTTTGTTCACGCTGCCTGCCATGATCTTCTCCGTTCGTGTGAAAGCGCCAATCTAAAGGCTCGTCGCCCAAAGTCCAGCAGAGTCTACCGTTAAGCTTATTTTGGCGCACGCATCTCAATCGTAATGATCGCGTTTAGGGCGATTTGTGAGGGCCTTTTCCGATCAACATGAGAAACCTTAAAAAGCCCCCGCATCTTCCCCGGCATCAAAGCGATATGAAACGAATGCACGGCCTGGCTCTTTTTGCCCCCGCTCATACGGGTTGTCTGCGAGCGAAGCTCTACGTCTTCTGTCGCAATGAGTTCCTGCAACCGCACCTCCGGCAAGGGCAGATTCACCCGCAATGTCTGAGCAAAGGCCAATTCAACCCGGCGCGTCACTTCAT
>Ga0209467_1000878_pt1 | contig 32273 bp, 28 predicted proteins | sample Higcelwee11metaG_FD_187175 | JGI IMG/M metagenome (GOLD analysis project Ga0209467, IMG submission 187175) | Freshwater pond sediment microbial communities from the University of Edinburgh, under environmental carbon perturbations - High... | ecosystem: Environmental > Aquatic > Freshwater >... | reverse complement strand
TAGCCTTTTTTCTTTTTTTATCTAATAATAAAGAGGCTAAATAAAAAGAAGTACTGTATTCTCTAGTCATGAGTCTTGAAATTTTATAACTATTGCTTATATATAACCCAACGCTCATACATTCCTCTCTTTTATCACACTTAATAGCCCCAAATGAGCATGTTCTATAAATCAAACGAAGTAAAGATAAAAACTTTGTCACTTTTAAATATTTTATTTTTTAAAATCACTACTATCCATAACAATTTATGTGTATAGCACTTTTGTCTGTGCCTGTAGAACGTTGAGCGAGGAACGGAAAGAGTTTCACACACCTTTGCAGTACAACAGTTCCTATCTACGAGTTCTTTTGCCATTATAAGCCGTCCTCGCCGTTGTCCGGAACCTCCGTTCTGTACATTTCTGCATTTTTTTTGAGCCTCGATGATGAGCCGCGCCTGGCGAAGATTTTCCTAAGTGCGAGCAAGTTGTTTGGCTAGTTTTTCGGCCTCGTTTCTTTTCGGGGAGACCATTCGCGATCACTTTGCGCGAGGAGGCCACCTGGCTTGCGTAGATGCCTTCACGACGGAGAATCTCTCCCACGACACCATTACCTTCGTTACGACGGGAATCTATCTCCTGTAGTATGCGAAGTTTGTATTCAGGGGTCAGATGGCGGCGCTGGGGGGCATCCAGTACCTGGGTCTCGTTTCTGTTCTTTTCAGGGGTCATTTGGAGCTCCTTTCTACTTTAATTTTAAAGTAGCTTTTGTCTCACTTGCCCCTGGCACATTCCGGCCACACATAAATTACCAATAGTCTTGAAAATTTATTTCACCAAGTTATTCGCAACGTAAGTGTTCCAGGTTGTAGAAAGTAAACTTTCCAAAGAGGAATGTGTTGCTGTCCACCCCATTAAAGCCTTTGCTTTGCCCGGATCTGCAATCACAATCGCCGGATCACCCAAACGACGTTCTACAATGCGATAAAGAACTTTATGCCCAGAAATTTTTTCTGTCATCTTAATGACTTCCAGAACGCTATAGCCCTTTTGAACCCCCAAATTCACAACAAAACTTTCGCCAGTCTTTTGCAATTGGTCAAAAGACATTCCATGAGCAACAGCAAGGTCATTCACATGAATATAATCACGAACACCCGTGCCATCGGGCGTATCAAAATCATCGCCAAAAACAAGCACTTCTTTGCGTTTACCAATGGCTGTTTCCATGACCACCGGAATCAAATTCGTCGGATTCTTTTCGAGACCCGTTAACCGCCCTGCACAATCATAACCTGCCGCATTAAAATAACGCAAACAAGCGCAACGCATGCCACGAAGTTTATCGTACCAGCCTAAAAAGCCCTCAATGGCGAGTTTGGTATAGCCGTAATAATTATCCGGAACTGTAGGGTGTTTTTCATCGACTGGCATATATTGTGGCGTGCCATATACCGCTGCAGAACTTGAAAAAACAAAGTATTTGACACCATGAGTCACCGCAGCATTAATAATATTCAAAGAACCTGTAATATTGTTCACACTGAACTTTTCGGGATTTGTCATTGACTCCCCCGCTGCCTTAAAAGCCGCCAAATGAACAACGCCCTCTGGCCGGAAACTATCCATAAACCGATTCAACGAATCAACATCCAGAATATCACCCTCAACAAAAGTCGCCTCTGGAAAAAGATTCTGCCGAAGGCCGCTCGAAAGATTATCGTAAACGGCAATCGTGTGCCCACGATCCAAAAGCTCCCGCGTGGTATGAGAACCGATATAGCCCGCTCCACCTATAACTGTTATTTTCATTTTGAATACTCCATACTCATGTGATGTGGTAGAAAATACAAAAAGCCAATTGCGTATTCCGAAATAAATCTGTTCGACGAACGTACTTTTTTAACACTACACTCATTTCATTCCGCCTCCCTAATGAACCATTCTCCTCAGCACACTCTTAAACTTGTTCCAAACTCTTTGCACAATAGATGGCTTTTTACAATATTTTTCAACTAGTTCGTGGAATGGTTTGGTTTCTAACTCTGCAAAAAATTTTGTTCTATTCTTATCCGGCTGACAAGACTTGTGCACACTAGGATTAAAGCGAATTGCGGTTTCTAAATCGGTCTTCATGGCCGTAATCTGACTTTGAATGTCATTCCACGCCTGAATACCTTTTGAAGAATTTAACAATACTAGAGAAGTTCCTTTATCGTCATCAAATGCAGGATGAATTTTTTGTATTCCCCAATAATCGCCCAATGTAATATCTGCAATACGAGGAAATTTTGCATAATGGCAATTGTGACAACTTGGGCGTAAACAAATATTCCGTAAGAACGCCCTCATAAAACTGTTTTCTTTAAGCGTTTCTGATTTCCGATCTAAAACTGAGGAAAGAGCTTCCCCAGTGCTGCACGCCATAACTCTTGTTACCGAGTATGACTTCCAGCCATGTTTTTTATCACGAAAATAAATCTGCTTTAATTGAGCCTTGTCTTGAAATTCTTTTTCTTGAACATATCTTCGGAAAACCTTAGGTGAGGGTACACCGTGGCAAATAACATCAATCGTTAAAAGATTCAGATTATCATTTTTTCCCAAATAGCCATACAAGCCGGCAATTTGACATGGTGTCCCTGAAAAAAGAACTCGTCGACCTGTTTTTAATTCTTTTTTGACTGCCTTATAGGAAAAACCCACCGAGGCTTGAAAATATTTACTGCCTTGTAACTTGGATAGAGCGTCTATTGTTTCAACACCAATATGCTGAAGTTCTAAACGTTCATTAAAAGCCACGCCCCAAACAATCCCATTGCGGTTAATAGTCTCTATCGCTAATGCACTAAAAATTCCACCACTCGAACTCGTCGCTCGCTGTACTTCATCATTTATCTTAGCCGCAAAAGCAGCAGGCTCTACAGCACAATTATTGGATACTGCATTAATAATCGGGCATACTTTTTCACAAACACCACAATGAATACAAAGATTATTATTCACAACCGGATAAAGAAAGCCCTCGCTATTTTTGCGCATCTCAATAGCAGACTTAAGGCATACATTGACACATGCAAAACAGCCACAACAATCGGAAGGTAACGCCATATCAAAACCCTATGATTTTACAAAATTTATCAGGAAGAATATATTTTGTAAACTTAATGAAAATAAACGATAATATAAGAGTAAAAAGCAATTGGCAAAATTGTACCAAAGGTAAAAACGAAATATTTACATTAGTAAAATTGTAGAAAAGCCTAAAAATGGTAAGCCAAAATATGTGAACTAAGTATATGCCAAATGAAAAATCACCTATTTTTTTCAATATTTGAGGAATGGCAATATGTTGTTTACTTAGATGAAGTAATAAGAAAATCAAAGCAAAAGTATAAAGAAAAGACGAATACTTAATTTGTGAGGAAATAAAGGATGGTGAAGCTCCCCAAGCAATTAATTTTTTTGCTTCTAATAAACTAGCCAATAAGCCAATTAAAACAAAAAGCAAAGAATACTTTTTGAAAATCCAATTATCAAATAACGGATTTCCGTTTTCATGCATTGCCAATTTTGCGTTCATACCAAAATAATAAAAACAGAACCACGCTGGAAACCATGTTCCATATAAAGGCATCTCTAGTTTTAATTCTAACCGAATAAAATATAGAACCCCCAAATAAACAGGAGTTAAAAACCATAATGCCCATTTAATGACAAACCTTTTCTCAATTACGTCAATTAGCCATGGAGTCAATATTGTAAACTGAAAAAGAACAACTAAATAATAAAAAGGTACTGCTGCATTCCCTATTATTAGACAAATTAATAGACTTAAAATATTAACCGATTCTGGATTTTTCAGAGCTGAAATGGACAAATAAAAAATTGACCAAAAAATAAAAGGCAAAAACAACCTTGTTACTCGCGTTTTGTAAAACTCTTTTTGTGATAATTTTATTTTTGAAACATTTAAAAAATACCCCGACAAAAAGAAAAAAATGGCTACAGGGAAATTAATAATCTGTCTTATAACAATTCCATAATTAAAATCAAATGATCCTAGTGTAGTATAGTCATACTTACAATGAATAAGGACCACCGCAATGATACAAATTCCTCGAACCGCTTGCCAAAAATCACTTTTGACCATTATAGACCTTTTCCTTGAGCTTCAAAAATGGCTTGGAAATTAATTCACGCTCGTAAGCATTCATGCTCATTCGCCAAAAAAAAGGTAAATAAACTAAAGAAAAAAGTACAATACCCGTAAAAAGTTTTGACACTGTGTTCAAATGAATCTGTGATATTAAAAAATAGGTGAACAAAGAAACGATAATAGGTGCGAGACTCATTTTTCCAATATTTTTCCAAAAAGCAAGAATGTCCAAATTTTGTTTAACATGATAGTATACATTCATCGTAAGAATCTGCCCCAAAGTTAAAGCCACGGCAATAGCAATAGCAGACCCTATAGCCCCATAATGTTTCGCCAATGGAATTTGTAGCCCTAAACTACCTAGAGAAATTACCAGATACAAAAGACTTCTAAACTTCATTTGATTACGCGCTTGCAAAATAGTAATCCCTAAGTTTTGAATCAAAGGCACTGTCAGTGGGACAAAAAATAGCAAAGCAATAATATACGCATCTTCATAATTTTTCCCAGCCCACAAAACAATAAAAGACTTACCAAATAAAATGAATCCAAATAGAATAAAAGCCATAATGCAATACTGAATACGTCCTGTCCGAATAAATAGATCAGATATTTCTTTTGCCGTTTTATTTGTGGCAACCATTGCTGTTATTTTCGGCAAAAAAACACTACTAATGGCTGTAGAGAAATTCATATACATCTGTTCTAATTGTATGGCTACCGCATAAACAGCCACTACAGCAGTCCCTGCAAGCGCCCCTAAAACAAATTGTCCTGTGCTCCAATAAATACGATCCATAATGGCATTTAAAAAAATGAAAAACGAATAAGCGGCAATTTCTTTGAGAAATCCCCAGTGAAAATGGCCAAAAATAATTTTGATTTTTAATTTATTTCTGCAATACACAAAATTTAGCAACAGTGTACTTACATTGAAAATTGTCATCAAAACGACCATCGCGATAGCTCGATAACCGAAGTGCAAAAGGAAAATCATGACCATGGTATTCAATAAAATTCTAGCAATTGCCACTACTTTTTGAAATACAAAATTCTCGTACGCATTAATGATAGAGCCGAATATGCTGAAGGGAAACGTAAACGCCAAATTGAAAGCCATTAATAAAAGCATAATACGTGCACGAGAAATTTCTGTACTCGTCATGGACTGACCAAATAAATTATCTGTATTACCCCACAAAATAAGACCAGCCCCTAAAGCGATCAAAGCGATAATAGAATACAAAATAATAAACATTCCAAACATTTCGTACTGTTCTTTGATTTTACCTTCGGCACGAAATTTTGCTGTGTAACGCACAATGGCATTACCAAAACCCAAATCTAAAATGGTAAGATAAGCGATTACCGATGCTACAATAGAATACAAGCCATATTCTGATCGTCCCATCATGCGAAGCATATAAGGAGTGTATAACAGGCCGACTAAAGTATTCAGACCGATTACACAGTAAGAAAGAAAGGCGCCGGCTTTAAGTTGGTTCATTATGATTTAAATTATTTGTAGATTTAAGAGCTTTTTTCAGCCAATTCCCGGAATACGTCCGCCACTCTTCTAAAATAGCATCCACACAATCCCAATCAATGGGGCGATTCAATATACTCAGCACTTGTTCTTTACTTTCTTCACAACTTAATACCCGATATTCTAAAGCTGTCTTACCTAGCAATGTAGCAAAACGCTCATTCATTCCTTTACCATGCGAACGATTAGGAATGACTAAAAAAGGCTTGTGAAAAAGAATACAAAAAACAGCACAATGAAAAGAATCGGTGACCACAAATTCAGCATGATCTACGTTAGCGAGCCACTGAGTGACAGACACCATCGTTTTTCGTTTTTGTAAATCAACGATTTTGACATTAGTGGGTAAAATTTCAGCAACCGAATCAGGAATAAGTTCTCGAATTTTATAGATAAAAGCATAGGGTTTAGAATCGACAGCCACGCACTGGAATTGTTGCCGATAGAAATCGCCCTTGTGAAGAATTGTTGGATCACAAACACAAACAACATTTTTCAAGCCCAAGGACGTTAAATAAGGGACACTGGATTCCTCTCGGACACTTATGGCATCAAACTTTTGAAGCATTGGGAGAACTTTTTCTTCAAACTCTTTTGGCCATTGCTTCATGCCTAAGCTTGCGGCATAAGAGACCCGTTTTGTTTCAGATCGCACGTTTGTGTTTAAAAAGAACACATTAATCCAATTTTCATTCAAAAATTGTGGATTCCAAATTTGATCAGAACCGGCAATAAAAATCATTCCTCGATCACAATTTCGAAATCCTTGTTTATATAATCTTGCTGGAATCAAATCATTAATGAAATTTGATCTTTGCATTATCCGCAATCGTCTATGGCCTAAAACTTTTTTAAGAATGGGCATTTTTTCTGCTAAGCATTTTTTGATGTAATACAAAAAGAAAACGTTATCCCTTGGAATTAAAAAAGATTTCAAAGCAAATGCTTGTAATGTTTTTCCATAATTAGATAACCCACCAACAAAAGTTACAATATTAATCGAATTACATTGTTTAAGCACTCTCTCGCCTTTAATAATATTTTTTATTTTTGAAGAAAGGTTCAATCACCATATAATACAATAATTTCTTTAATAACGATTTTTTCTGAAAACCATTAGACGTTCGTCGATTCATTTCTTTGACAAAAGCCCTCTGCATTTCATCAACGGATTCTCTATAACCATACTTTTCAACGATAGCAGGCCAATTTTTTTTTAAAAAATAGTCATTACACTCAATTGCAGACGCCTTCCATTTCTCAAAGCCTTCAGAACTAGCCCCAGTATTACCGACTCTAATTCTAGGTAGGTTAATTTGGACGGCTTTTGATTGATAAATTATTTTGAAACCCATCAATGTTGCCCTAATAAGAAAATCCGTTTCTTCGCGATACGCACATCCCTTATATTTATCATCAAAAAAAATTGATCGAGCGACAGAACTCTTAACTAAAAAAGGGGCATGACATACAGGAAAATCAATAACCGACTCAATATAAAAACTAAAATCAAAAAACATTCTTTCAAGATTACAAATATCTTGACCTCTAGAAGTTCTATGCGAAAAAGTCATCCAATTGACATAAGCATCTAAACTTTTTAGAGTAAAATAGTTTCCTGCATTCAGGGATCTAGCTCCCACAATATCCGCATCATATAACATCATTGTTTTCAATAAAATAGACAATGTTTCTTTGGATATGACACTATCATCATCCCCAAAATAGAAAAATCGTCCTTTAGCCATCTGTATTCCAACATTTTTAGCAAAGGCCTGCTTTGAATTTATCTTATTTCTAACATATTTTATTCTAGAATCAATCGCCATTAATTCCTTTACAACTTCAATTGTATTGTCAGAACTACAATCATCAACAAGAATTAATTCTAAAACATCTTCTTGCAAATAGGAAGGAATTGTATCAAGCAAAAGATGGGCTCGATTAAAACTAGGCACAATTACAGAAATACAGGGTTCCGCTTTCATTCTTTTTTCTCCTTTCCAACAATTTCATACATATCCACCAGAGCCTTTCCCAATCCTTCTTCGGAATAACATTTTTCGTATTGTTCGGCCATTGCAAGTTTCATTGGTTTGGGGTCAAATCGATCACTACAAACATACTCCAGAAGTTTGGATAACTGATCAACATTTCTGTTTTCAAACAAGAAACCAGTTTTCCCGTCTACAATGCAATCTTTGAAATAATCTAAATCACTTGCAATTACGGGAACTTTGAAAAAATATGCATATTGTACAGCACCAGTTTGAGTAATGGACGTATAGGGATAAACAACACACCGGGCATTTTCAAAAAGAGAACGCACTTCTGTATCAGCAATAAAACGATTAATAAACATGATGTTGGCATTATTAATTCCTTGCAATGGATTATAAGACCCAGCTCCAGCGATTACTAATTTGGTTTTCTCAATAAATTTTGAATAAGTATATGAATTAACTAAAATATTTAAACCTTTGTATAAATTAATTCCACCAAAAAATAGAATATACCCTTTATTTGTTCCTAATTCAGGACAAACCGCGTTTCCATTTTTAATTATTTCGGATACTTGTGATGGCATCGAATAATAAAATACTTTCTTATCGGGATATATTTTTTTCGCTTTTTTCTGTTGCTCTTGACTACAAGTCGACAGTATTGGCAAAAGCCTAATATTTCGTTGGTCTGCATCAGTCATATATCGAGAAATCAAAGAATCCCTAGCTCCTTCATGCGGAATTAAATCATGAACTGTATAGATTAACGGCAGCTTAGAAGGCCAAAGCCAAAGAATATTTGATAGGATATACCCTGTTGTTAGGGAATGTGCACAAAGAAAATTATTCTTTTTATAAAGTTTTCTAACTTTCATTAATAGATGTAGAGGGAAAAACCGGACAAGAAATCTCAAGTATTTATTTGAGGGTAAGCGAAAAGGAATTTTTTGTACAGAGGCGTCTAATAGCGACTCATACGGCAAGGATTCGGCAACTTGCAAATAAAGAAAATACAATTGGATATTCCGTTTTTTTAAGGCCGCTAATGTAGCAATGGACAAATAAGCCCAAACACCTAAAAATGGTTCGGAACAGATAAGTAATATTTTTATTTTTTGAGACATACAAATTTTTATCACTTATATTAAAAGAGCCTTTTTCTGTATTTATGCTGTAATGACAGCTTTATATCCGTATAATTTCAATAGTTTCTGTATCATCTTTTTTCCTTAATAAACAATTCTATTTCTTTCGCCATTCTAACTTCATTGAACTGATTGCACACCGACAATGCGGCTTGTTTCCCTATCTTTTCAACTAACGCAGTATTCGTCAAACAAAGTTCCATTTTATTTTTAAGATCATTAACGTTTCCCGACTTATAAAATAAGGCCGTTTTTCCGTCACCTATATAGTCTTCCATACTCGGGACTTTAGCAACAATAACGGCTTTTCCTAAAGCCATCTGTTGCAATAACGTCATTTGCCCAAAACTATAATTAAACCATTGCAATGGCAAAACACAAAATAAAGAACTTTGTATAAGCGAAATTAAATTCTTAATAGGTATATAGGGTTGCATTTTAATATTAGGTGTAGCTATTACCAAATCTGTTTTGCCAACTAATAATAATTCAACTTTCGTATCAATTTGCGAAAATGCATTTATTAAAGTATTCCAATCCCTTTTTCCATAGCCAACACATAAAATATAGGGTTGCATTTTAATGTCAACGGAAATATCCGATTTAAAAAAATCGAAGTCCGCACCAAATGGAATAAATTTGGTTTTTGAAAGCAACCAAGGATAACATTTTTTATAATAATTTTCTTGCAAACTTGTATGATAAATAACGCCATCAATTGATTTACTAGCGAACCGCATCAACTTATGTGCAAAGCCTGATTCTTTGGCACTATTAAAAGAGCCGATGTCAAAAACTATATGTTGGACTTTAGGCCATTTAAAGATTCTACGCAAAAGGGCTAAAACAATACCGCTTTGCATTCCATGAGATATAACAAGATCATATTTTGATATTTTAAATAAGGCTCGAACAGTTTGAAAAACATAAAATCGGATTTTTTCCCTTTCAAAATTTTCTATAAACTCTATGGAAGAAATATCAATGACATCAACATTTTCATTTTCCATATACTTAAAAAACCAATAATGTTTGGGATCTGTATAATAGTCTGGGGGTTGCAAATCCGCTGGAGGCGAAACACATTTTTTGACTTTCCAATTAGGCAAGAATAATATTTTCATTGCTTTGCCACTTCACTATACAAATTTAACAAATAAGCTAGATAAACATCTTTTGAAAAGTCTACAGTAATGGACTCATAATCAAAAGAATATGTTTTATCTATCATTATTTGCAATTTTTCTACAAGTTCTTCCCTATTTCCACTTTCAAACAACTCCCCAGTCACCCCTTCTTTGATCAATTCTGGAATGCCTCCAATATTGGCCCCTAAAACAGGAGTGCCAAGACAAAGCGATTCAATGACAGCAAAAGGATAATTTTCATAGCATTCGGAAGGCATCACAGAAAAGGAGGCCGATGCAATTACTTGTCTACAGACGTCCCAATTTTGAAACCCCATAAACTCTATTTGAGTACAATTGTGATATGTATCTTGCAGTTCTCGCGCCAATGGTCCCGTGCCCAAAATTTTTAATTTATTGGGAATAGAACTGGCCACATTTAATAAAGTCCTTATTCCTTTTTCTTCTGAAAGTCTGCCCACGTAACAATAATGAGCTTGTTTTTCAAGTCGTTCTCCTTTAATTTTGTCTAAATCAATAAAATTAGGCAAAACTTGTATTTTATTTTCTGGAAAGCCACCCTTAAGCATTTGCCGTTTTAAAAATTCACTGGGGCAAATAAAAGTATCAACATTTGAAATCAAACGTTCTTTATTCCAAACGGTCGCTTCTTTCATGGCAATAAAACTAGCAAGCCAATTATTTTTAACACATTTATTTTTCAAACAAAAAGATTTATCACTACAAAAACATTTTTCACAAATTTTTCCCTGAGAACGGCAAAGGTAAGCAGGGCAAATGAGCTTATGATCATGCAAAGTCCAAACAACTTTAATTCCCCTAGCATGAGCAATCTCTGCAATCACTGGGGAAAGTTGCGTATGAATGTTATTTAAATGAACTACATCAGGTTTAAAAACATCTAATAAGTCCGTGAATTTTTGTTTTGTTTCTTTATCCCCAAAAGGTCGTGCAAAGGCGTGTAAAAATTGCAGTGGCTTCTTGGGGCTAAAGGATACTTCGCTCGGCCAATATTGTTTCCAGGGGCTATCCAAATTTTCAGGATAATCCATCGCAAAAAAAGCAACTTCGTGACCCGCATCTTTCAACAATTTTTCAAGGCCAATTGAATAAATACAATCGCCACCGCGCGGGTAATAGAATTTATTAGCGATAAGGATTTTCATCTGAAATGTTACTCTGATATGTGTGTGTGTGTTGAGAAGAAGGGAACCACAAATCTAACTTAGGAATCCGTCTGTCTAATCGAGCGAATAATGGTTTTTCGATGTATTTTTTACGAACTAAATCAATCAGAGCACAAATAACAAAAACAAGAAAAGAACTTCCTAAAAAGACCAATAAAAACAACCATGATGGAGTATTAAGAAACCAATGGAGATTTTGAAAAGTATCCTTCCACAACAAAAAACGCATTGCATCACTATTTGCATGAATAAGAAAAACACCAAAAACTGTAGAAGCAAATAGATTAAAAACTTTATTATGCGGGATTTTCATATTTTAAATACCATAAAAATAGAAAAGGCTGCAATTAAGATATTACTCTCATTCGTATCTCCAAAAAAATAGAGAAAACCTTTATTTAAAAATTTTGGCAGCAACTCAAAATTGGATTCATGTGATTTTTTTGTCGATGCCATTTTTTCCTTTACACCTTATTGCAAGAGTCATGTGAACCATAAAAACGATGTTCTATTTTTAGTGCATTTTTTTTCCTATTTTTTTTAAAACAACAAGGAATTCCCACATTAATAGTCCACGCATCCAGATTTCTAGTAACCAAACTCATCGCTCCCACACAAGCCCCTTCATTCAAACTGACCGATGGCAGAATGACACATCCAGCTCCCACAATTGTATGACGTCCTATCTTTATTTTCCCGCCATATGGTCTTCTAGCTGCTTTTATAACCATTGGATTCGTCATGTATTCGCCAGAATAATCATCACTTTCTGCATATAACATACATCGACCAGAAATGGTAGCAAAGTCATCCACGACAATACCAAAAGAACTCCCATAAAGAGCTGTATAAGCAGAAATATGAATATTATTACCTAACAAGACACATCCGCTCAATATACAAAAGTCATCTATACGAACATCATGGCCGATAGATATATTTTCTGGGGAATAAAAGCTTGCTTTCCTACTGCAAAAAACGTTGTCTCCAACATGGGCAAAACCTATTTGCAATAATTCTTCTTGTGTATAAAAAGAATTCATCTATTCTCCAGACAGTCAAGGATTCTTTCCTCATCTCTATCCGTTAGCCCAGAATGCATCGGCAAACAAATGACCTCATTCGCCATACGGGTAGCCACGGGTAAATTTTCCGGTGCCGCTGATGGTAATCCACGGTACACACCAAAGGTACTGATCAATGGATAAAAATAGCGGCGGCCAAAAACATTGCGCGATTTCATCTTCTCATACAAGGTATCTCTATTCATCCCATATTCCTTTGCATTGACAAAAATTGGGAAATAAGAATAATTGTAAGTGATGTCAGCACGTTCCTCAAACATTGAAATTCCCGCAACATCTTTAAGAGCATCCCGATAACGGATAGCAACCTTATGGCGAGCAGCAATGGCACCATCAATGTGTTTCAAGTTACACAAGCCATACGCAGCACGAATTTCATCCATCTTAGAATTGATACCCGGAGCAACTACTGTCGTTTCCCCAGCAAACCCAAAGTTTTTCAAATAGTCAATTCTTCTTTTTGTACGGGCATCCTTACAAATCAAGGCCCCACCTTCCACAGTATTGTAAGTCTTAGTTGCATGAAAACTTAGTGTGCTGATTTCACCCGCATTCAAAATGGATTCACAACCGACTTTGACATTAAACGCATGAGCGGCATCATAAATCACCGCAAGACCATAGCGGTCCGCTATCTCCTGAATTTTTTTTGTATCACAAGGATTACCATAAACATGTACTGGCATAATTGCTGTTGTTTTAGGCGTAATCGCCAGCTCAATCTTTTCCGGATCCAAATTACCCGTTGCCGGATCTACATCTACAAAAACGGGAGTCAGACCGTTCCACCAGATCGAATGCGTTGTCGCAACAAAGCTATACGGAGTCGTAATGACCTCACCAGTAATGCGCAATGCCTGTAAAGCGGTAATCAAAGGCAGTGTGCCGTTCGTAAAAAGACTCAGGTATTCTACCCCCAGATATTCACAAAGAGCTTTTTCCAATTCCTGATGATAATGGCCATTATTTGTTAACCACTTGCGATCCCAGATGTTCTGCAAGCAAGGAATAAATTCATCCAGAGAGGGAAGAAGTGGCGATGTAACCGTAATTTGCGGTTCTTGCATATATTATCCTTGATAAAAAAAATCAAAAAAGACTGCTATAAGGATTTTCGTGTTTCACAACTTTATCAAAAAGATTATTAAGAAAAACTTTATGCCTACCCCAACCAAATTTTTCAATCGTCTTTTCAGTACCTTGTGACAGTTGATTAATTATTTGTGGTGTTTCTAAAATTTTACGTAATTCCAAATTAAAACGATTTATAATACCAGAATAATTTGTTATGGGGATCTTAACACCACAAGAATCATCAATAGCAACGCTCATAAAGCAATGATCCAACGTCATTACAGGCATTCCTTTGGACATAACCTCAAAAACCGAACAGGGCATCACATCACGACAAGTTGTAACCATTAATAAATGTTTTCCTTCGTATATTTGAAATAGTTCCGAATAATTAACTCGCCCCTTCCAAACAATTTTATCATCTATCTTTTTCTTTTTAGCTTCTACATGCAGATTCTGTTTTAATGGTCCATCACCAACCACAGTTAATCGCCAATTCTCATTTTTCAATGTTGCCAACACATCTAAACATAAATGCAAATTTTTGCGGTGATCCAAGGTCCCCACCCATAGCAGTTCTAAAGGGCCCTTTCCATCCCAAGATATACATGCAGATTCAATTGACGCAATGGCGATATTTGGTATAAAAAGGTTTTTCTTATTATGATATTTATCTATTTGAAGTTTTGTGGCTGGAGTACAAGACATGACCAATGACGCTTTACTTAGCGCCTTTTTAAAAGACGGAGAATAGCAAAACATTGCCATCAAAACCGTTTTCCGAATGAAATAATCAATAACAAATGAAAAAGAATGTTTTTGCCGTATAATTTCTTTAACTAAGCACCAAGGTGTTGGTTCAACGCCTTGAATAGATCCATAAATAATTGGGATATCTGTAGGAAGCTTCCAATCAGAACTTAAAGTTCGAAAGCCACATGGGTTCAAAAAATGAACACAATCAATATGGGTTGTCCTAGATAGTTCTGTAATTTTTTTACAGACATTAACAAGCCATGATTTTTTAACTAAAACACCACTGCCAACATGACAAGACGGACATATGCGCTCTATTCTTTCCCCGATTTTAAAAACAAAATCATCTTGGTGAGCATCAATAAAAGTCACATTCGGCAAAGAATTTTCTTTTTGCCATTTTGAAATGTCACTATTCTCATATCCAAACGGTCGAGAACTATAGAACACGAACAAATTATTCTGTTCTGACATATACTGAACATATTTCCAAGAAATAGCATTCTCGGTTCCTCTGTAAGGGGAAATTAACTGTGTAACAACAGCTATATTTTTACGCATATCCCCCCCCATTTTTAGGTTCTTTTCTTTTTAACCACAAAGCCAATAACATCATCATAAACATTCCCCTATTATGTGTAAATGTAGTATCAGCTACTGATTCAATGACAAAAAACGTCACCGTCAATAACACCATTTTCATCGGAATTACGTCATGTGAAATAAGATAATTTTGCCAACCTTTTCGAGTTTGAATAACCCAAAATTCAATAAATAAAAAGGCCCCAACGAAACCAAATTGCGCTAATTGGGGGAAAAAAGCATCACATACAAACAAACCTTCTTGTATTTCAGATGCCAATTTCAATGCTGGTGTCGTATAATACAATGGGGAAGTAAAAACCGCCGAAGCATAAGAGGCATAAGAACCGAAACCAGGGCCAAAAGGAATATATTGCAATAACAAATCCCAAGCCCCCATAAAAAGGGCTGGACGCGCAAACATATTTTCAGATTGCGAACCCTGTATAAAGTAAAAATCAAATTTTGCCCAACCAGCCCAAAGCATTAGAGGAATCAAAACAAAGGCACTCAAAAATAACGATCTTAAACGAATCGTCTTCAGCAAATAGAAAATTCCGAACGATGCCGCAAAGAAAGCATAATGTTTACTTTTAAAGGAAAGCAAACCTATTGCCAAAAGAATAATAAATCGACGAATATCTTTTGTATTCCTTTCCGAGCAAAACAAATAAGTGGTTGCAAGAATCGTTGTTGCTGTCGCTAAACGGGGACCGCCCAAAAATGGATTCCCTGGCGAAAGTCCAAGTACAAATACAAAAACCCCCAAGATCAAACATAACCGACAAATGCGCAGTCTCTGTCGATCTGTAAATTTGGGGGCCATCTCATAAAAACAATAAAAAGCGAGAAAAGGTTTTATCAGAATGAGAAAATCCATCCATATTGCGGCGGGCACATTCGTATGGATGTATAGCGAATACACGAGATAGAATAAAAATATACCCAAAACAATTCCAAACTCTCTATTAAATTTTTTGGTAAAGACACATCGATAACAATAGCCAAAAAAAAGAAATAAAGCGAGCAGTTCATCTATATAACTAAAGTGAAATGTCACGCCAATAAAATCATAGAACACGACTCCAAAGACAAGCCCAAACACAAACAACAAGTAGTTGTAGCGCGCAAACGTCATTCGCCTTCCCTCAAATCACCCTGTCGCGGATCCTGCCCCACATCGAAATGCGGGAAGCATTTGCAATCCACTTCTTTCCCCAATAAACTTTTCATTTTTGCCTTGAGTACCCAAGGAGCCACCTTGGTAATATATTTTTTCATCACTGGCGAGGCAGTCCCCACCATCCAGCAGTTTTTGGGGCAAGTACGGACTTTTTCACGAACGCGGTTGGCCTGTTCCGAGAACCAGATTTCTTCAAAGGTTTTGCCACTGCGAATGCTACCCATGGACTCTTTCCAGTAGCGGGGTTCGAGTCCATTACAAGGGTAAACTTCTCCCCAAGGGTCAGTGAAAAAGTTGACGGTACCCGCTTCGCAGGGAAGCAAGCGTTTGTTACCCTGAATGTAATTGATAAGGCCCAAGTTAAAAAAAGCACGGAACCAGGATTTCGGATGTTTTTCCTGGAGCTGTAAATTCACCAATTTGGCAATGTTGTCACAGACTTCATCTTTATTGGCGATCAAGTTATCTTGCTTATGAAAATAATACGAATTGTGGAACGCTGCTGTCGCAAATTCCAAGTTCATCGTCTTTGCAAGGTTGTAAAGCGGGATCAAATCATGGCTATTTTTATTGCTCAGCGTTTGTCCAAAGCCAATGTCTTTAATGCCCATTTCATGAAGCTTTTTGAGGGTGCGGAGGCCGCGTTCAAAGCCATCTTCACGGCCTCTAAGATCATTATTTGTGGCTTCCATGCCTTCAATACTCACGCGAATGCCAATGTTTGGATATTTTTCCGCGAGCTTGATTGTCTTTTCAACCCAATAGCCACTGGTGCTAATGACAATGCGCGGAGCTTTCTTGAAAAGAACCTCGATAATATCTTCCAAGTCGTCTCGCAAAAAGGGTTCTCCACCCGTGACGTTCGCAAATTTAAGAGGCGGTAAAATTTCCAGTTCTTCTGGTTTGATTTCTTCTTCAGGCTTGGTCGGGTTTTGCCAGATATTACACATCTTACACCGCATCTGACAACGGTAAGTGGTAATCACCGAAACATCGGTGGGCATGGCAATCGTTTTATTTTCGCAACTACAAGACATAATTACGCGGCTTTTCCTTGGGTAATTTCGCGATAGACATTCGCCGTTTGCACAGCTATCTTATCCCAATTATAAAATTCCTGAATCACTTCTTTGCAATCCATTTTGGTTCCATGAGCCAATCGATCTGTTATTTTTTGAGATAACGCTTTAGTATTGCCCACAGGGTAAAAACAATCCCTGGGTAATGGTTCTTCTAAGTTGGCCGGGATGTCACTGGCAACAATGTCCAAGCCATAACTCAAAGCTTCTAATAAAACAATCGGGAGTCCTTCGTGGGAACTGGGTATAACAAACAGGCAAGCATTGCTGAACAATGCCCCCAGTTCATCCCCCGTAATAAAGCCCGCCAGAATCACACCCGCCTCATGAGCTTGTTTTTTGAGCCTCAGAGAATAGGCATTTTCATGATCCGCTTCGCCCGCAATACAAAGTTTCACACCGTCCGGGTGTGCCAATTGGTAAGCCGCAATCAAATCATGGAATCCTTTCTCCTGGACAAAGCGGCCCAAAGCAAAAATATACCGATGCGATTCTAATTTGTGTTTAGTGAGCCATTGAGAATCTTTATCTGTAGAGCGATCCGGCAACTCCACCCCATTTCGAATAAGTATGGTTCTCTCGCAATGATATCGTTTTTTCAATTGAGCATCAATATATTCGCTGATCACCACCACACGACTGGCGAAACGGGTTCCAATGCGTTCTCCAAGTTTTAAACTCACCTTTGCAATTTTTCCCCACTTGTCACGCAGGTAATCCTGCCCGTGGTGCGTATAAACCACTTTTGCTCCCATCAGTCTGAATAAAGGAGCAAAGAGTGCGGGACCAATACCATGAATATGAATAATATCGGGGCGCAAAATAAAAATATAGGGAATGCAGACAAGGGCATGGGTAATCGCTTCCCAACAGGCGTAATGGGAACAAGGGAGAGGAACAACATGTACCCCTTGATATTCAAAAGGCTTATTCTTTTTCAAATAACATTGGCGACCAAAAACAGTAACATCAAAACCTTGTGCCGCAATCCGGGGATATAATTTTTGACAATGTGTTTCAATCCCTCCCTGAACACTAGGGAAACCCCGAGTTCCAATAACCGCTATTTTCATACCAATCCCTCCCCATACCATTTCACCATCCCTTGAATCGTCTCCTCAACAGCAACGCCACCCCAGTACTGCCGAATCCTCGTGTTGTCGCAGCAGATATAAGGATTCTCCACAGGGTATAACCCGACAAAACCGTTAGCCCCTATGATGACGACGCGCTTCATGTTTTAATGCTTGCTCCCACTATTTTGAGATCGTTCTCTACCATGCGCTGAATAAGTTGTGCGTAACTGATTTTACGTTTCCACCCCAGTCCATGTTCCGCTTTACTGCAATCACCGATAAGCAGTTCCACTTCTGCGGGTCTGTAAAACTGAGGGTTCACACGGACCACCGTTTTACCCATGCCCTCAAGCGTGGCATATTCGTTAACGCCCTCGCCATGCCAAACTAAAACCATCCCAGCGGCCTTAAATGCCAGTGTTACAAATTCACGTACTGGGTGTGTTTCCCCGGTCGATATGACATAGTCATCGGCGGAGTCCTGTTGCAGCATGAGCCACATGGCCATGACATAATCTTTGGAGTGACCCCAATCGCGTTGGGCATCGAGATTGCCGAGTTCCAACACATCCTGCAGGCCATGCTTGATTTTCGCTACCGCAATTGTAATTTTGCGAGTCACAAATTCAGCACCGCGGCGTTCCGATTCATGGTTAAAAAGAATGCCGGAACAGGCAAACATGCCATAGCTTTCGCGGTAATTTTTGGTGATCCAGTGACCGTAGAGTTTGGAGACTCCGTACGGACTCCTGGGGTAGAAAGGCGTGGACTCTTTCTGGGGGATTTCCTGAACGAGGCCGAACATTTCACTGGTAGAAGCCTGATAAAAACGGGCCTTGGGTTTTAACAAACGGATAGCTTCCAGGAGATGCGTCACACCGATGGCGTTGATGTCCGCTGTGGAGAGAGGGGTATCCCACGAGGTGGTGACAAAAGATTGGGCCGCTAGGTTGTAGATCTCATCGGCATCCGAAATTTCAAGGGCCCTGATCAAAGAGGCCTGATCTGTCATATCCCCGAAAATGAATTTTACTTTATTCTGCAAATGTTCTGCATTGCCAAAATCCAACCGGCTTTTACGGCGTACTAGGCCATAGACTTCATAACCTTTCTCAAGCAGTAGCTCTGCAAGGTAAGATCCATCCTGACCTGTAATGCCTGTAATCAAAGCCTTTTTCATATACTAAGAGCTCCTCTCTTTTCAAATGCGTCCCGCAACAACCTGAACAGAGCAAAATCGCGACCTTCGCCAATCCTTGATATCGCGATTATAGTAAAATTTCGGATACCATTGTGAGTCAACACACATTTTTTCGCATTTCTGTACACCTCGCAGGTATTGCCGAGTATGCCATTTTTGTCACATTTTTTCATAGAACAACGTTCCCCGATCACGCAATTAATCAGATTACAGGGGTACGGATATTTACATTATCCCGCAAAATGCTTTTCGCAACAGTGTTTTTGGCTAATAAGTAACCATCGCCGATGGAGACATCGGGCCCGATTTTACAATCAGTGATCGTTACATTTTTGCCAACATTTTAGGGAGATACGAATTAACGACAGATAGTTTTTCCTATCCGTTTGCGTAATACCTCGTTCACAACTTGCGCATACTCCAAAACAAAGTGAACGAAAATACAGATAGGCAAACTGCCCCCATAATAATCCAAAAAGAGAACGGATTATCAGGCCCAAGGCCAAAGGGGAACGAAACATTCATTCCAAAAATACTCGCCACAAAAGTCGGGAACATTAAAGCAATGGTAATGACATTCAGTCGTTTCATCAATGAATTTACGTTGTTATTGATAACGCTCGCGCGCGCATCCATCATGGAAGAAAGAATGTTGGCGTAGATTTCGGCTTGTTGCAAACTCTGCCTATTTTCAATGATAATATCGTCTAATAATTCCCTTTCATTTTCCGTGAATTTCATACTGCGGCCGATTTGCAGTTTTTTCAAAAGGGTTTCATTGGAGTTCAAAGCACTGACGTAGTAAATCAAGCCTTTGTTCAAACTGAACATGTAAAGCAAAAATTTGTTTTCCATGGCATTCTGAAGCTTTTGTTCCAATTCATCGTTAATGCGATTGATGATTTTCAAATGCTCATTAAAATGATATACGGAGTAGTTCAGAAGCCGAAGCAAAAAGGTATTCAAACTGTCAATTTTCGAAAAACGCCGCGTATCCGTCAAAGGCAATTCGGAATCCGAAAGGAGCAAAATCCAATCCTTAAAAAGGAAGATCCCGAAAGATTCCACTCGAAACTGAAAATTGTCGGAGGCTTGATAATTTTTCGGCTTTTTGAAAACGATCGTCGTGAAATCGTCGTCATATTCCACACGCGAAAGTTCGTCATTATCAAATGCAGACGCGATCGTATGTTCCGTAATTTCATATTCTTTTACTAAGAGCCCCCGCTGCTCCTGGCTCGGGCTACCCATCATCACGATGTCTGCTGCTTCCTCATTGGGAGCCGGGACAACGCGCCCAGATTCGATCTTGTAATACTTGAGCATTTAAGCCCCCTTGTATCGAAAGCGACCTCAGGACAATTCTAAAAATTCACTTAAAGAAGAATGTAAAAAGATTAATCCTAATTTATACATCGTCCATAAAATAAATATTAACCTACGCCCTTAATTTAAAAAAGACCCAGGCTATTGCCTAGGTCTTTTTTAATAAGTCTCAAAGAAACTTGATTAGACACCTCTCTTGAATCGTTTTGCCCACCAAGCAACGAACGGAGAACAGATGAAAATGGAAGAATAGGTACCAGTAATAATACCGAAGGCAAGAACCAAGCCCAGATCACGAATGGAAGATCCGCCCATCACGGCAAGGATCGTACACACAAAGAGTGTTGTCATAGAAGTAATAATTGTACGGCTAAAAGACTGGCTCACAGACAAGTCAACGGTTTCTCCGAAATTGCCACGACCCATGGTGCCCACATTTTCACGAATACGGTCAAACACCACAATGGTGTCATTTACAGAATATCCGATCATTGTCAAGAGCGATGCAATCAAAGCTCCATCGACAGAAAGGCCCAACAGAGACACCACGCCAATCGTAAGGATTGTATCATGCACAAGGCCCAAAACCGCACCGACACCAAATCCGAGGCCGAGTTTGCCGAATCGGAACCAGACGTAGAGACAAATCATGATACAGGAAAGGAATACAGAAACAATCGCATTGAAGCGAAGTTCCTTACCAATCGTTGGCCCGACAGTGTCCATAGCAATAATGTCAGCCTTCGCACCGGAAGACGAAATCACACTGGCAATAGCACCCTTCACAGCGAGATCTTGTGATTTTCTCACACTCACCTGATAAGAATTATTGGAACCAGAACCCACTTTGCGCACGGTGAAATCATCCGCTCCTTTGGCCGTAATCGCTGCCGCAAGTTCCGCTTCATGAGAAGCGTCATCTTGGAACTGAACGGTATAAACCTGACCACCTACAAAGTCAATACTGAAATCAAAACCCTTCACAATAGCAAGACCGATACTTAGCACAATAAGAACAGAGGATAAGGTAAAGAAAATCTTCGTTTTTGGAACAACAGAAAAACGAGCTTCATTAATCGCCCGGATACCACTACCCAGTTTTAGATGATTTGCATCCTGTTTGGCAAGCTTAAAGTCAAAAATCGCGTGCGTTACGGTCAAAGCAGAGAACATGGAAGATGCAATACCGATCATCAAAGTAAGACCAAATCCCTTCACGGAACCAGTTCCAATCTTGTAAAGAATAAGAGCAGTAAGGAATGTGGTCAAGTTAGAGTCAAAGATAGCGCTGAAAGCTTTTTCATAACCCTTCGTTACTGCAGCGCGGGCCTTGAGTCCACCACGGATTTCTTCACGAATACGTTCAAAGATAATGACGTTCGAGTCAAGAGACATAGCGATGGAAAGGATAAAGCCAGCAATGCCAGGAAGCGTCAGCGTCGCATTAAATACGGAAAGTACTGCGGCCGTGATGAGCACGTTGAACATCATACCAACGCTAGCCACAGCACCGCCAAGACGGTAGTAGCCAACCATAAAGACTAAACAAGCAATAAGTCCGAGAAGCGCTGAACCAAAACCAGACTTGATGTTATCGACACCGAGTGTCGCACCAATGTTACGAGATTCAACAATATTCATCGGAGCCTTCAATGCACCCGCGCGGAGCACTACCGCCAAACGGTTCGCTTCTGCCATATCATCAAGACCCGTAATTTGCGCTTCGCCATTTGGAATACGGTCACGAATCACAGGAGCACTAATCACCTGGTCATCCAAAGCAATGGCCATCTGCTTCCCAATGTTCGCCGCCGTTACCGCAGAAAACTTTTTGGGACCAATACCGCTGAACTTGAGGCTCACAGCCACTTCACCCGCATTGGTTCCATCACCCACACGATAAGGACGCGCATCAGAAATATCTTCGCCATTCATTTCAGCACGACGCTTCAGAAGGTACAAACGCTTGCCCTTCACTGCACTTTTGTTGACAACTTCGAGACCCGAGCCCCAAGCAAATACAACATCCCGTGGAATAAGGCCTTGAATAGTCTTGTTTGCCAAAATACGTTTTACTTTTTCCACATTGTCTTGATGGATAAATCCGCCATTGCCCAAAGAGAGATAAAGCTGGGAAAGAGGAACATTGTCAATGCCCGCCAAAGAGTCCACCACCGTAGCAGCAGAAGCAACGGAATCCTTCTTTGCAGTAGGGCTAGTCTTTGTCGCGGTACCCACGAGCAAATCAGCATCAGAAAGAGAGTCTACCACGGGTGCCGGAGCGGCGGCAGTCGAAGCTTTTACAGAAGCCGAATCTTTAGTAGTGGAATCCGTTTTTGTGGTATCCACAGAGGCCGTCTGATGTGTGAGATAATTATCAATCAAACCCACTACTTGAGTGAATTTATCGTTTTCTGAAAGAATCTTGAATTCAAGTTTTGCAGTACTACCCACTAAACTCTTTGCCGTGGAGTCATCAACACCTGCAAGCTCAACGATGATGCGACTATCGCCACTGGGAGCAATTTGCGGTTCAGAAAGGCCGAACTGGTCCACGCGGTTGCGGACAATTTCCAAAGATTGGGACTGGATATCCTTAATCTCGTCTTCCTTAAGACCCGATTTCTCAATTTCAAGCGTAATGCTCGTTCCACCCGCGAGATCCAAGCCGAAATTCACAGCTTTGTTAGCAAGCTTTGGGTTTTCCTTGATAAACGCCTTTTTCGCTTCGCCCATTTTGGTATGGACTTGGATAGACGGCCATATCGTATAGCAGGAGAGAATGAGGACTGCGAGAATAATGAACTCGCGCATACCGAATATTTTTTTCTTCATTGATAATCCCTTGGAGGCATTAAAATCCACAAGTAGGGCACAAATTTAGTAAGAGCCGTGCTTTTTGGTAAGAACAACGCCACCTTTAGCAACGAAATAGCCCGCTAAACCCTCGATTGGCTCCTTTTTATGAGCAAAAAGAATCTCCGTCCTGGCCGAAAGCCCCCCCAGAGGAACGGGTCCAGGATACCCGATACGGAGTTCCAAAAGTTCATTTCCCTTCTTTTTACAGATCAGTATTCCCTCGCCCTCGGGGCGTACCGAGAGAACTCCATTGACCCAAACGTCTTCTTTTGCACGAATGGCGAGTAAATCGCGGAAAAAGTGATATAGGAGGGGTTCGTTCCCCGATTCCACACATTCCCAAGGGAAACAACGGCGATTATCAGGATCTTTGCCACCTTGTAAAGCGATTTCATCGCCATAGTAAAGACAAAAGCTGCCGGGCAAAAAGAGGAGCAAAGCCCAAGCCATCAGTTGAGCCTCTTCATGGCCCTTACCAATCGTTGTAATCCGTGGAGTATCGTGGCTCCCCAAAAGATTGAGAGACGTGCCGAAAGATTTATTCGCAAATAGGGTCTGAAGATCCTTACAAAAGTCTGTAGCGTTCCCCAATGTGTGAGGTTTTGAGACAGATTCAGGTTCCCCTGTAGAGAGATTATCTTGATTATGCATCCCTTCTGGAAAAAAGAATTCCAAAAGCAAACGGCGAAGGGGATAATTCATGACACCATCAAACTGGTCGCCCTGCAACCATCGATCCGGCTTTTCCCAAATTTCACCCACAATGTAAGCCTCTGGATTAATGGCTTTAACTCGCAAGCGAAATTCCTGCCAAAAAGAATCATCATCAATTTCATTCGGGACATCCAAACGCCAACCATCAATGCCTCGGTGCATCCAATACTCCCCTACTCGCATTAAATAATTGCGAACTTCTGGGTTTTCCATATTGAATTTCGGGAGCGCCGGAATATTCCACCAACAACGATAATTAGGGGAACCGGAATATGCATTCAGTGGAAAATGATCCACATAAAACCAATCCCTATAGGGCGATTCTTTCCCTTGTTCCATAAGGCTTACAAAAGGGAAAAAACCCCTGGAACAATGATTAAAAACACCATCAAGAATAATGCGCATTTTGCGGTCATGAACCGCTTTGACTAACTCATCAAAATCTGATTCTGTACCAAGTACGGGATCAATGCTAAAGTAATCCACAGTATGATAGCGATGATTCGAAGCACTCGTAAATATGGGGCAAAGATACAAAGCGTTGCATCCAAGACTTTGTATGTAATCAAGTTTTTCAATAATGCCGCGAAGATTTCCTCCGCACATTCCTTGCGCCGTGGGAACACTTTTCCAAGGTTGAAAATGGCCCACGGCTTTATAATTTAAAGATCTGAAAAATCGATCCGGAAAAATCTGATAGAAGACAGTCTGTTGCACCCATTGGGGACAATTAAAAACAGGGTTCATTTAGATTTTCCAGATTTGACGATTTTTTCGTTCCTCAACTAACTTGCGAATAATTGATGACAACGCCGTATTCTCAAACAGTTCTTCTACTGTACAAGGCATACGATAAGACCAATTGTGGGGGCCCACAGTCCCTGGAATATTCACCCGCTCCTGATCTGGATTCACAGGGGTCCAACGAGACGACAACGCCAAAAGATCTTGTAAAGGAGGGATTGAGAATAAACTATTCGTAGAGAATAAATGACGAATGATATCCCGAACAATATCAGGAGTCAAATGTTCTGGAGCACTTCCCATAAGGTGTAAATGTTGCCAGTAGAGTTCTTTGTCGAAATCCGGTTCTTCCCACAAACCCAAAAGTGTGGAAGAATCATGGCAACTGGTGGTACTCACCGAAAGCCGCGGATAATCCGCCGCTTCATAATAGGGAGAGTAAGGGGAATCCCAATTGCGAGCCCAGCGTTCTACACGGAGTGACAAAATGTTGAGTTTGAAAAGCACATCCGGGACGCAACGAGGCACGGAGCCTAAATCTTCAGCACAAACTAACATGTCCGTTTCGTTCACTAATTTGCTTAAAAGATTAGTTCCGTTTTCGCGCCACAAATCTTCTTGAGCGGCCGCATTTTTGCCGATAATTTCTCGCAACTTATCCTGCTCATTTTGGGGCAGCGTAAACAAAACGGGCTGATCATACCAATACCAGTAGGGGTACAAATTATCACCGACTGAATGTGGTACAAAAATGCGGTTCCAATAAATTTTGAGCAGCGCATCTTTTACAGACGAACTTTCAGGCAGGGCTATAATGGCTTTTTCTGAAGAATTTTTTTCTTTGAGGACATAACGATCCCTGGAATAGCCAAACAATTCAAAATATTTACCGATGACATCACCCACCGCATCCCCTAGAAACAGGGCCAGTTGTTCCTTGGAATAGTTAGGACGCTGTAAATAATCAATGGTTTCGCTTTTAAATCCCGCCGCTTCTAAAGAAGCCCGCGTAATCGGAATTGAAGGCTCAAAATGCCCGAGAATTCCCGTGGTTTCGCTTTCTGGAACGGCCCAAATGCGGAAAAAACCCAACACGTGATCAATGCGGTAGGCATGATAAAATTTGCTCGCCTGATTCAAACGCGCACGCCACCAGCTAAAATTATCCTTGATGATTTCATCCCAGCGATAAGTGGGAAATCCCCAATTTTGACCGCTGTGACTAAACATATCAGGAGGGGCCCCTGCGCGATCATTCAGAGAAAAATAGTGGCGGCTAAACCAAACATCTGCGCTATCTTCGTTAATGAGAATGGGAATATCGCCCTTGATGCGAATGTCAATTTTAGAAAGTTCACTTACGGCTACCTTAAACTGAGCTTCGGCTTCAAATTGCATCCAGGCTTGAAACAAAGCATCCTTGTGATGTTTGCGCCACAAGGCTTCCACATGAGCTTCCGTTGGATTTTGATTGGCTTTCCAATCCTTCCAACTCGCTTCATTATTTTGGGCTTTCAATAAACAATAAACGGCATAAGGCTTGACCCAAGCATTGGCATCAATCCATTTTTGGAATGCCGGATTTTTTTCGAGTTTTTCAAAACGATTATCGAAAATGTTACGGAGCATCGACCGCTTCCAACGCGTCACATCTCCAAATGGTACCCGAGGCTCTTTGCCAAACTTAGTTTGGGCGGCAATAATTTCGTCTTTGAAATCATCCGAACCGCGCACCACCTGCATATTGATGTACACAGGATTCAACGCAAACGCACTTCGCGCACTGTAGGGGCTCGATTCCCATCCAGTATCATTGACTGGCAGAATCTGGATTAGATTCAAACCGCACCGTTTGGTCCACTGTCCAAAGGCAATGAGGTCTAAAAATTCGCCTATTCCAACACTATTCTGAGTACGAAGACTAAAGACAGGAACAGCAATGCCTGTCTGGAAAAAAGAATGATCACCATATCGCATATCTCCAAAGATATATTCTATTTTCGCTCAAATTATCGAAAAAAAAGCGTTTTTAAACTACACAATAAAGACCCCAAAGACACCAAAGGAGAGGGTTTTATGAGCTGGGAATGTCAATATTTGATGGAAAATCGTTGTACGAAACGCAACACGACCTGCGACCCAGGGGCTCCAGGGTGTGTTCTCCAAGGAAAATTCAGTTTTCCCCTCAAAGAGAAAGCAAAAGGGTCTACTTCTTCAGCGTGTCCAAAACCTCATACCGTTCGTAAGCAGCCATAAGGGCCGCATCTGCTTGGGCTAGGTCTTTTTGCGCAGGCACCAGTTTGGCGGGGTTTAAATAGACCTCGTCAGTCGCAAGAAGTGCCTGAATCGCCACAATTTTTGCTTCTAGGGATTCAATGAGTTTGGGGAGTGCTTCGTATTCACGCTGCTCTTTGTAACCCAGCTTTTTTTTAACGGGTGGCAACGCGTCTTCGTTTTTTTTGTCGTCTTTTGTGGTGGGCTGTTTTTGTGCGGCCCGCTTTTCTCGTTCGCGGCGAGAGAGTTCATAATCCGAATACCCGCCGATGCTTTCGTAGACTTCTCCTGGGCCTTCCACAGCGAGTACGTAAGAAGCAATGGTATCCAAAAAGGCCCGGTCATGACTCACCACCAACACCGTTCCCTTATATTCGGCAATTAAATCCGCGAGGAGATCAAGAGTCTCCATATCCAGATCATTGGTCGGTTCATCCAAAACCAGCACGTTAGACGGATGCGAAAAAAGACACGCCAGCAAAAGGCGATTGCGTTCCCCGCCCGATAAAGCACTGATTGGCCCACGAGCACGATCCGGGGAGAATAAAAAGTCTTGTAAGTAACTCAAAATGTGACGTTTTTCACCATTGATTTCGACCCAAGCTTGTCCATCGCCAATATTTTCTAAAAGCGTTTTGTCTTCTTTGAGACTGGTGCGCATTTGATCAAAGTAAGCAATCTGCAAATTGGTTCCTAGACTTACGTCTCCTGTATCAGGGGTGAGTTGGCCTAAAATCAGGCGAAGCAAGGTCGTTTTGCCACACCCATTCACGCCCACAATGCCCACTCGATCTCCGCGAGAAATTTCAACCGAGAAATGTGAAACGAGTTGTTTGTCATCATAGGCAAAAGAAATATCGGTAGCACGCGCGACCATGCGACCCGAACGATCTGCTTCGGTGATTTGCATGTTCACATTCCCTGTGCGGACGCGCCGATTTGCACGTTCTTCACGCATACTCTTGAGGGCTCGTACACGGCCTTCGTTACGAGTGCGTCTGGCCTTGATTCCTTGGCGAATCCACGTTTCTTCAATCGCTAATTTTTTATCAAAAAGCTTGCTTGCCGTCGCTTCATTTTCTAATTCAGCATCTCGAAAGGCCACAAACTTGTCGTAGGAAAAATTCCAGGAACGGACACGACCGCGGTCGATTTCCAAAATACGTCCCGCTAATTTGCGTACAAATGCTCTATCATGACTGATAAAAAGAATTGCCGAAGAAAGGCGCGAGAGTATTCCTTCTAACCATTGAATAGAGGGGATGTCCAAGTGATTTGTCGGTTCATCCAGAAGCAATAAATCGGGTTCGGTGGCAAGCACTTTTGCAATAAGTACACGGCGTTTTTGTCCGCCGCTTAATTTGTCATAAATGGCTTCCCCATCTAAACCGGTTTTGCCCAAAATCGATTCGCCAGCGCTCTGCCGTTCGTGCGAATCATTTCCAATAACAATATCCCGGACCGTGCCCTCCAGATGATCGGGGATTTCTTGAATCAGTCGCGCGATCCGAATCCCATTTTTGCGAATCACTTCACCGGATTGAACTCCCATCTCACCGGCAAGAATTTTGAGGAGCGTACTTTTACCTTCGCCATTGCGCCCAACTAGGCATACTCGTTCGCCAATTTCAATATCAAAGGAAACATCATCTAACAGCGGCGGACCGCCGAACCTAAGCACCAGGTTGTGCACAGAAAGAAGAGCCATACTGTAGGGAGCCTTTAGACCAAAGGATTTTTGCGAGGACGACCGCGACCGCGTTTCACAGGAACTTCTGTTTCTGTGCCGTCTTCATTCAGGACCTTCACTACCGGAAGAGGTGCTGAGGCATGAGTGACGGCTGCGACCTTCTTGAGTTTTTGAGCCCGTTCTGTAGCAAGCGTGTTCGCACGTTCTTCGGCACTGACCACCATCGCCTTAGGCGCTGTAGACCGATTGAAACCAAAGCTTCCACTGAGGACTCGACCTGAAGCCGGTCTAGGGGGTGTGGTCAAAGCGGGTTTAATCATCGAGACCGCCGGCTTAGGTGCCACCGAAAGACGATTTTCAAAAATATCAGTTTTCTTGGGCACTAGGGGTTTCGGAGTCGGGGCGTCCGCCTTGGCGCCTTCAAAATCGCTCAATTTAGGCATTGGTTTAGTGCTCGCTACCGAGTTCCAATGCACCGGACGTTCGTGGCGATGTTCGTATTCTGCAGCAATTTTGCGAATTTTTTCTTGTTCTTTCGCAGTTTTCTGAGATTCACGATCTTTTTTTGAAGGTCGTTCGCGAAAACGCTTCGCATTTCCTTCCATGGGATTCAAAGCCAATATTTCTTCATCGGACAAACCTCTTAATTCTAGAGGTACGTCCACGGTATTTTTCTCATTTTCGGGAGAATCGTTCATTTCAAACCTTAGCTGCGCGTCGCAAACACTAAAAAATGCCAATATTATCGGTACAAAATTAAAAAAAATTAATATTTCTGTTTGTCAAGGCCTAGAAATTTAGGGGGGTGGGTTTTATTTTTGGTGAACATGCTTCGGTTTACACAAGACATTCTTTTATCCCTCCGCGCCATCTCTAATGAAGACGAAGCCAAGATTATGTCTAAAGGCGTTCGGGAACAATTTGACTTCTTAGGCGTGAAGGTCATCGCAAGGCGCGAAATCACTTACCCCATTTTTGAAAAGAATCAACCCTCTGATGGGGATGAGCTTGTACAGAGAGTCTCAGACATGTGGGGGCAACCCTACCGCGAGATCCAGTACGCTGCCTGTGATTACCTGTTTAAGCACAAGACTTTACTGGGTGGTCAGCATCTTAATTTCTTAAAGGGCCTTATAAAGACTCGCTCTTGGAGAGATACCGTTGATACTTTGGCTACCAGTGTTCTGGGAGACCTCGCTTGGCGGTTCCCCACCCTGCGTAGTAAAATTGCCTCATGGATTCGTGACCCGAATATCTGGATTCGCCGGAGTGCCCTTATTTTCCAAATGCAGTACCGCGATCATACCGATTGGCCGTTGCTACAAGATTTCTGCACCTACTGTGCTCAGGATGATGAGTTCTATATTCGGAACGGGATTGGACGCGCTCTTAGTGAATACGCCCGCGTGAACCCTATGGAAGTGCGCCGTTTCGTTTTGAACACGCCGTTCTCTCCGCTGACCGCACAAGAAGTACTCAAACATATTTGAGAACCCCTCTAAAATTTATTTTCGTAACAAATCGATTGTGGTATTTCGTTTTTTAGGGCTGCTTCTATAACAAGTCGTAAATAAGATACACAGCCATGGCAATACTCGTCACACTAATAAAACGCGTGATGAACACATTGCCTTTTTTCTGTTGAAGTTTACTTCCAATGTAGCCCCCGAGCCAGGCACCCAAGGCCATCGAGAGTCCCAACAGCCAGTTTACTTTTCCTGTAAACGCAAGACCCAACGTGCTCACCAAAAGAAAAGTAGTGGTCAATGCATTTTTGAGCGCATTCACGTGAATCAAATCCAAACCAGTGTAACGAGACAACGCAAAGATCTGCAGAAAACCCACGCCCACTTGCATTACACAGCCATAAATGGATACCGCTAAAAAGCCAAAAAAGCCCCCCCACGTGGCGTGTTCCGGAGGATGCTCTGGTGGTTTCCCTAAAATATTCTTCTTGAGATTGCTCATCACCACCACGAGGCAGATCGCCACGGAAAGAATCCCCTGAAACAAACGATCATCCAACTTTATCAGAAAAAACACTCCGAAAAGAGCACCGATCATTGTGGGCGGAAAAAGCTGCCAATAGAGTCTGGTGTTCAGATAACCGTGCTTACGCAAATTTGCTACAGAACTGATGTTGCCAATGAGAATGCCAATACGATTGGTGCCATTCGCCACGGTGGGTGGGAGTCCCAAAAAAATCATTATCGGAAGACTGAGCGTACTCCCTCCACCCGCTATGCTATTGATACAACTCACTAAAGTGCCTAAACCGAAAAAGATAGCAAGCATGGCGATAGAGCTAGTTTCCATTATTGCTCCAATTCTTTTTGAAGGAACGTCTTATTTTCCAAAACTTTTTCACGCTGTTTGTTATCGGGAAATTCGGTGAGGCAACGGTCTAGGGCGGCGATCGCCTGAGTCAAATTTTCTTTTGCTTTTTCAGGGTGCTGCCTCGATTTTGAGAAAAAGTTCGAAGCTCTGGTGCGTTCTTGTGTGCAGTAGGTTTCCCCCAACGAGTCGAGAGCCACCATCGCTTTTTTGCGAAGCGAACTCGCCTTGAGTTTTGTCCATTTTATTTTTGCTTCGAGATAATTTCCTTTGCGTTCTAATTCCTGAGCCTCCGCAAATGCCTTTTGTGGATCCCGCGTTTTCCAATAAGCTTTATCTTTTTCCGATTCTTCCATGCGCATGTTTGAAATGGTCATGAGTGAAAGTTTCAATTGTAAGGTATCTACAAAACTCGGAAATCTCATGATGGTTCCCATCATTGCTGTCTCCGCTTCATCGAAAAGCGCTTTGTCGCGAGCAAGGTTGAGCGCATTTTGTTTTTCTGTTTGTACCTTCGCATAAGTCTTATGGTAAGCGATCAATGCCTGGTTTTTAGCCCAAGCCACGAGAGAATCGGGTGGGTTCATAGCAATGAGACTGTCTGTATATTGCGTTACTGTTTCATAAGAGGAACTTACGGCATTCAGATTTATAATCTGCAACATGAGCGGTTTCATGTGTTCGCTTTTTGAAATCTGCTTGGCTCGAATTTTTGATTCCATACGAGAAACGCGCGCTGTCCATTCCTCCCAAAGTGGCTTGAGAACCGAAAATTGTTCAACAATTTCTGCGGCGGCGTCGGTGTTGCCAACCGCTAATAAAGAATCCGCCCGAAATAATGCCCGTTCTACCAGATGAGGAATTTCTTGATAAATGTCAGGTTCAGCAATAGTGAGAGGAGTGAGTGAATCGCTTTTAAGGCTATCGGGAAGGGCTTTGTCTGGTTTCGCTGTATCGGATAGGACGAGGACGTTATCCGATTTTGTCTTACCAGTACTTGTGTCTGGACTTTCTGTAGCAAAAATTTGAGAATTTTCAGACGCCACTTTTTGTTTTACTGTGCCAGAACAAGCAACGAGAAAAATTACAGAGAGAAGCAAAAAGGGAATCTGTTTTTTTGCAATGGGGA
>Ga0209467_1000877_pt1 | contig 32285 bp, 32 predicted proteins | sample Higcelwee11metaG_FD_187175 | JGI IMG/M metagenome (GOLD analysis project Ga0209467, IMG submission 187175) | Freshwater pond sediment microbial communities from the University of Edinburgh, under environmental carbon perturbations - High... | ecosystem: Environmental > Aquatic > Freshwater >... | reverse complement strand
TTTCACAAATAACCCCTTAAACTTTAGTAGTTGACTGTTTATTGTATCTAGGTCTTGATTTGAACCAAATTTCAAACAAAATAATCAACTAAACTTTTAAGGGTATTCCTTTACTATGCGAATCCGCCTTTGAAAAAAGGTATTCAAAATGGAATTTATTGGGCGTAAAAAATGGATAGAAGATTTTAATAACTATAAAAATCAAGAGAATTCAACAAAATGGGAAATTACAGGAACTTATGGACTTGGTAAAAGTACACTCATTAAAAAGTTTCGTTCTATTAGCTACGGGGAAAAACAGCAGCATATTTTTTTAGATATGGATAATTACGTGCCACAAACTGGTTTAGAAGTATTAAAGGACATGGCAAAATCTGCTCAATATTTTAATACTGAGGAAAGTAATAAAAGCATTAAAGAAAAATCGGCTGAATGGTTTAAAAAACACAAGGAAAATATAGATGGATTGGCTGATACACTTTCTGTTTTTGACCCAACAGGTGGTTTATTAAGTACAGGTACAAAAGGATTTTTAAAGTATATAGGAGGCTGGGCAGATGATGCCTCTCTTATTAGTGAAAACGGTTTTGGATTAAATCCAGAGCTTTTTTTACTCAAAGCTATTGCAGTTATGGGCAAAAAAAAAGCGATACTTTTTATTGATACTTACGAGCACATTTATATTAATAATATCACAATAAAAAGTAACTTGCTTTTTGGTGATGCTACCCCAATAGAAACAACACAAAGAGATATAAAGTTATCTGAGTGGTTCAAAAAGCTTTTTGATTATCTTGAAAAATCAGGATGGAAAATCGTTGTCACAGGTAGAAACCTTACAAAGGTTTCATCTGAGAATGAACTCAATAAATTTGATAGAGAAGAGATAATCGAGTTTATAACTAAGAATGATAAACTAAACAATATCTATCAGGATAATGATAAGCAAGAGAGCATGATAAGTATTCTTCAGACACTCTCTTTTGGGGGCAATCCATTGTGGCTTTTAATTGCGGGAAATCTCCTTGAAAAACTAATTGAAGATGGGGAAGATTTAAAAAGTTTAGCTTCTAGTCATGAAACTTTGCACAACTGCTTTGAAGAAGAAGACATCTTCGATTATAATGATGAAGACGGGATAGAATATAGCAAATGCAAATTATCGCTTTTAACCGCGTTTACAAAAGAGTTAAATGGTTTAGAGGGTGAAGCTTGGAAACTGGCTATTCCCCGTTATTTTGACACAGATATTATTATGGTAATTTTTAATAAAGAGTTGTCTTCAAAAATCATAAATCATTTCAACAAAACAGGACTGCTTAAAACAAAAACAAAAAATAGATATACACTTCATGAGGAGATAAGAGATCTTATGCGCTTTTATGCTAAATCTAAATCTCTATGGGAGAGCGAAGAGACAAGAGAGATACATCGTAAACTTTACCATTATCATATTGATACTAATTTTACTAAACTACCGGTAGATTTAAAAGAGACACTTATTAATAATACTTATAGCTATAAAGAGCCAAAAGTAACAGAGTTTCAAAACGAAATAAAAAAATATACCCAAGAATTAGATTGGATGGTGGAGAGTGTTTATCATAATATTTTTTCGTATTCTATCATTGGTGCGTATCAGCCTCTGGAGTTTTTTAAATCCCTCATTGGTTCTTTCTCGCTTTCGATAGCAGAGAACTATAAAGTTTCAGAAGCGATACCGACATTAAGTGATTGGCAAATCAATGAACTTTGTAAAACATTTGATAAAGACTTTGAAGGATTGAAAGATAGGTTTGGCGAAGAGACTGCTATAGCCCTCAAAAAGGCGCAAGAAGCTGGGATACATGATGCTATAAAGAATATTGATTTTTGGGAGCAAAGAGTTAAGAACCATGGACTATGGGGGGATTATAAAGGATATGCTTTCGCACTAGAAGAAAATGACAGAAGAGAAGATGCTATCAAAGCTTATGATGCGTTGATAGAACAATTCAAAGATGTCAAACTCGATGGTGTGCAAGAGCAAGTGGCAAAGGTTATGTTTAATAAAGCTATTGAAGTTGGTAAAGCTTATGGGAGCGAAGAAGAAATCAACGCTTATGATGAGTTGATAGTACAATTCAAAGATGTCAAACTCGATGGTGTGCAAGAGCGGGTGGCTACGGCTATGTTTAATAAAGCTATTAGAGTTGGTAAAGTCTATGGAAGCGAAGAGGAAATCAATGCTTACGATGAGTTGATAGAACAATTCAAAGATGTCAAACTCGATGGTGTGCAAGAGCAAGTGGCTAATGCAATGCAAAATAAATATGAAGGGTTGATAATCAACAATAAAGCACTTTCCAAAGAAGAAAACGAATGGATCGAGAGTGCAAATCTAAAACTGGAAGATAAAGCATCATTTGGATTATTGACTATCATAGACAAGGCTAGAGAATCAAGACAAGACGATGAGATAGCTAGATGGCAAAAAGAGTATAAAGAGATAAAATCTAAAACTTGGAGTTTTGAAGAACTCAAAGCATGGATAGCTAATAGTTCCTATAATGAGAAAGTTAAAAATAGAATAAATGGTTATATAGATACTTTTGAAAAACATTTGCATAGAGATTAAAGGAATAATCAATCAACAATAAAATAGGTGTAATGTATTCAATCTTCACTTGTGAATCTCTTTATGAGTTTTGAGATATAATTTACTCAATTACAATGAGGAGGGATCAGATGGTAGATATTGAAGCGCTCAAACATGAAATTGTTGAATGTCTTAAGCCTCTTGATCCTGACAAGATTATCTTGTTTGGTTCTTATGCCTATGGCACTCCTACGGAAGATAGTGATATCGCTACACGTTTTTACCCAATAAAATAAAAATTGTCTTTTTTCAAATATGGGTCATGAAGATTGAATACGTGATCCATATTTTATGATTTGGATACTAGCTATTGACATATGCGACAGTAGGTGGTATGATTTTAGCTAACAGAGTGGTCTCACTGAGAATATCAGTAGAGGTTTTGGGCTTAGCTCCCGTTGCCCTCTGCGTACTTGAAGTGCAGTGTATTCGCATCAGGTGTTCTAATTATATCTTCTACTTTTTTCAATCCATCTACTTCATAAATCGTTTTGAAATAATATTTACCATTTTCTTCTTTGAATGCCTTGAACATAAGCATGTGAAATAAGTCGCTTTCATTTTTGAATGGCTTGTAAAATGTGAGCGTATCTACTCCCTCATGTTTGCTTTTAACGATAATTAGGGGATTGGTAAGCGTTGGTAAAAGTGTGGCATTGAGGTGCTTTCTAATATCGTTGTATGTATTTTTTAGAAAATGCGCAAAAGCATATTTAATGTCTACTACAACAAAAAAATCTTTTGTTTCATATTCAAAGTAATTTTTTGTGCCATCTCCGAATGATTGTTTGAATGATTTGAAATCCTTATGTCTTGTCGGAAGCTGATCCGCATCAGATTTTAGAACATTTAGCATTATTCTATTGGAGCGTGTATCGATGTAGCGTCTGGTGGCTGCAATACTCATATTATACGTTAACCTGATTCTTCAAATACTCGCTGATTTTCATAGGAATCTTACATTGTTATTTCTATAATTATACTAGAAAACAGTCAATTTTCACTTTTGAAAGCAGAAAAAGTGTCAAGAAAAAGTGTCAGGCACTTTTAGTATTTAGTAACATTAGTACTGCAAAAGATGGGTCTGCTATTATTCAAATACAGTAATAATAGACAAGACGTTAAATGTTAAGATTGAATAATTTGAAGAAAGATAATCGATAAAACACTTAGTAGTAGTAGTTGCATATATCATTTAAAAGTTGTACAATATAATAAACAAAATATTGTACAAGGAGATGTCATGCAGGTAGTTAATTACTCAACGGCACGCAACAATCTCAAATCTATTTTTGACAGTGTCTATGCTGATAACGAAGAAGTTATTATCCATCGTAAAGGGGGAGAGAACGTCGTTGTGATCCCTTTTAGCGAATATAACTCTATGAAAGAGAGTCAATATCTTCTTTCGAACAGTGCCAACCGTGAACGGCTTTTGACATCGCTTTCCAAAGCGCGGAGCGGTAAAATGTTTGCAAAGGATTTGATCGATGAATCTGCAATGGACGGATGAATCGTGGGATGATTATCTCTACTGGCAAACGACCGATAAAAAAATGGTTAAAAAAATCAATGAATTGATAAAATCGATTCAACGTACTCCGTTCGATGGGGTCGGTAAACCCGAACCGCTGAGATTTGAACTCTCAGGGTGTTGGTCACGACGCATCGACAGCGAACACCGGTTGATTTATGAAGTGGAAGAGGGGACGATTAGGATTATCGCGGCGAGGTTTCATTATAGTTGATTGGAATCATGGAAAAGTGAAGATTGATAAATGACTCTGTTTGTGGGAAGGTATACGGATAAACCATGAAAAATAAGCGGATTTATCTTGTCGGTGGGGCGGTTCGTGATGCTTTGCTTGGGCGGGAGATAAAAGACAAAGACTATGTTGCGGTCGGTTATGATGTGGATGAGTTTTCGCATCTCAGACAAGTGGGGAAAGATTTCCCTGTTTTCTTGCGAGAAGATGGCTCAGAACTGGCACTGGCGAGGGTTGAGCGCAAGATTGGGGTGGGGTATAACGGTTTTGAAACCGATACTGCCGATGTAACCTTGCACGAAGATTTGATGCGGCGGGATTTGAGCATCAATGCGATAGCCTATGATGAAGAGAATGGGTGCTATATCGACCCTTTTAATGGGAGAGATGATATAGAAAAGAAGATGTTACGCCACACTTCCGATGCTTTTGTCGAAGACCCTCTGCGGGTTCTCCGTTTGGCAAGATTTCGGGCGACGTTCGGTTATGAATGGAGTATCCACCCCTCTACGAAGGTGCTAGTGTATCGTATGCGAGAGGAGTTAAAACATCTACAAGGTGATCGGGTTTGGAAGGAGATCGAAAAGGTACTGATGCTGGAAGATTCCCATCTTTTTTTTGAGACGTTGTTTGAACTGGGGGTTTTGGGGTATGTATTCCCCTCTATTTACAACCTAACAACCCTCAAAGAGGGGACGAAGCATCACCACGAATCATCCCTTTTTGTCCATGCGATGATGGTGCTTCGGGAGTTACGAAATGAGTCACCTCTTTTAAAACTGTGTGCGATTTACCATGATATCGCGAAACCGCAGTGCTACCGCGAATACGGTAATGGTTCAGGTCATGAGGATAAAAATCGGGTGGAGCCGTTAATCGATATGCAGATTCCGGTCAAAATGAAAAGTCGTATGCTCTTTATCATCGATAATCATGGGAAAGTTTCGAAACTTCAGCAGATGCGGGCGAGTAAAATAGCGACGTTTTTTGAGCAATTTAAAAAAGATAGAGTGTTATTGCTGGAGTTGCTTCGATTTAACGAGGGGGATAATCTGGGTCGTATCACGGATAATCCCAAAATACCGCTCGATAACGCAATGATTTTAAATATTTTCGATGGCATCGCCTCTTATAGCCCGAAAAACTGGATGAGTGAGCAAGAAGAGAATCCCAAAGGGAGCGCGATTGCCCAACATGTTCATAAATATAATATTGGTGTTGTAACCGAAATGATGAACAAAGATATTTTGGTGAAGTCACTATAAAGCTATGAATCATCAAGCTTTGGCACCTAACAAACCGCCAATATGTTACAATAAGAGTCATAATTAATGATATTAAGTATTTTGATAATAGTTAAAAAGGTAATCGTATGATTGAACAATTTATCCGTGAAGTGTTAGCCGAAGATGTGGGGCGTGGGGATTTGTATGCGCGGGTATCCGAAGCAGTTCCTGCGAGTGCGAAGATTATTGCGAAAAGTGATGGTGTTTTGGCGGGGGAAGAGTACTTGAGAGTATTGGCACAGTTGGAAAAGTTTGAGATTTTTTGGCACAAACGCGATGGTGAGCGGTTTCTCAAAGGGGAGGTACTTTTAGGGCTTAGCGGTGATTCGCATACACTGTTGCGCATCGAGAGAACACTGCTCAATATGTTGCTCCATGCGAGTTCTATTGCGACATTGACTCGTAAATACGTCGATATCATCGCACCGTATGGGACGAAACTCCTCGATACCCGAAAGACCCGTCCGTTGTTACGAAATTTCGAGAAATACGCGACTCGTATCGGCGGAGCGACGAATCATCGGATGGGGTTGGACGATGCTCTGATGCTCAAAGATACCCATCTTAAAACGATTGCTAATTTAGAGAGTTTTATGGAAGAAGCACGTAAAAAAATCCCGTTTACCTCTAAAATCGAGATCGAAGCGGAAGATTTCGAGATGGCGGCACACGCGATGCGATGCGGAGCAGACATCGTCATGTGTGACAATATGACACCTCTACAGCTTCGCGAAGTAGTTGAATACAAATGGGAACATCACAGCGACGTTTTGCTCGAAGCGAGCGGGAATATCACATTAGAAACCATAGAAGTATATGCGCAGAGCGGTGTGGATGCAATCAGTACTGGCGCGCTGATTCATCAAGCCTCATGGATAGATATGTCGATGAAGATGGATTAAGTAAGTGGCAGACGATCAAGAAAAGACCGAGGAACCCACCCCCAAGAAGATTGAAGATGCTCGTGCTGAGGGGAATGTTCCCAAAAGTCAAGATATTGTTGGGGTAGTGGTACTGTTCGTCGCCATTTTGGCATTGATTATGATGTTTATGTTTATCGCGGATCGGATGCTTAATCTCGCCCGTTACTATTTTTCTTTGATGAATCAGCCACTAGATCGAGAGTTAATGCTCGACATGGCTCTTGTGACGATGAAAGAATTTATCATTATGGCTATTCCTATCTCTTTGATCGTTGCCATTGCAGGGGTTTTAGGGACAGTTGCTCAGATTGGGTTTAATTTTACGACCAAACCGCTCGTTCCCAATTTCTCAAAGCTTGATCCGATCAAGGGTTTTGCCAACCTTTTTACTCTTCAAAAAGCACTGGAATCATTCAAAATTACGTTTAAATCGCTTACCGCTTTGGGGGTTGGATTCTTCTATTTTTGGTATTTCGTTGAAGAACTTCCAACGGTTGCATTGTTTAATCTTCAAGATCAGATGGGATGGCTAAGAGATAAAGCAATCGTATTAGCTTCCGTGATGCTTATTATTATCTTCATCTATGCCATTATTGATCTATTTCTGGTGCGGAAACAGTATTTTGATAAACTCAAAATGTCACTGCAAGAGATCAAAGATGAGATGAAAAACATGGAAGGGGATCCGCATATCAAGGCGAAAATTCGCCAGATTCAGATGCAAGCGGCTCGAAAGCGGATGATGTCGGCCGTACCCACTGCCGATGTGGTCATCACCAACCCAACCCACTATGCGGTGGCGATAATGTACGATGAGACCAAACATAACGCCCCAGTTGTGGTCGCCAAAGGGGTAGATAACATGGCAATCCAGATCAAAAAAGTGGCACGGGAGAACGGGGTTCATATCGTCCAGAATCCTCCACTTGCCCGTTCATTGTATGCTGAGGTAGAGGTGGATCGTGCGGTTCCTGAGATGTTATTTGCCGCCGTTGCGGAAGTGTTGGCGTATGTTTACAAAATGGGTAAAAAGCAAAAAGGATCACGCTAATGGATCGTTGGTACCGTTTTTTTGCCGATAAAAAGACGATAGCAGGGGTTTTTTTCGTTATTGCGATGATTCTGGGCGGGGTGTTGTGGTATTTGGAGCAAAAGGTGACGTCACAAACCCTTGAGCGCTTAAGCGATCAGCTCTCACTGGGCTTGAACAATCAGCTCGAAAAAGAGCGCTCTACGGCATTGCGTTATGCGCTCATTCTCTCTCAAAATACGGCGCTGAGCGATGCGTTGGATCAAGAGGATGAAGATAAAGGGTTTGCGATTCTCTCAGAGGTGATGGAATCGATTAAACTTCATACCGACTCCTTGATCCGTTCCCAAATCATCACCTCCGATTATATTATCTTTGCCCGCAGTTGGGATAACTCGTATGCAGGGATGCCGTTGGATTTTCATCGTCCCGATTTGCTTTATTTTCAAACCCATAAAAAACCGCGTTCTGCAATCGAAGTAGGGAGAAAAATCGGTGTTAAAGCGACTGTGCCGATGTATTATGATGAGAAGATGATCGGATTTGTAGAGGTCGTCTCTTTTTTCGAATCGACACAGGAATACTTTGATCGTTTGGGGATTGATTTGTATATTTTGATGGATGAACGCTTTTATGAAACAGCCGTTTTTATGCAAGAGAATCCACTCATCAATAAAGAGTATATATTAGCCAATCCCAAATACAATCAACGCGATATTAAGCTCTTAAACGGGATCAATTTTAAAACACTGAAAGCCTCCCGCGTTATTTTCAGCGGTGGGCGGTATCTCTTTTACGAACCGATGAAAAACGGTGAGGGGGAGAACATCGGAGCGTTTGTTTTTTCCCTTTCGCCGAAGCAGATTCAGGCGTATGCCCATTCGGATGAAGAGGATATTTCGTTTTTGATTCACCTCTCCCGTAATGAACTTTATGATGTAATGGTAAAAAAATCAGACAAAGGGCAGTTTCAAAGTGTGTATGATAAAGATTTATTGTATCTCAAAGACACGGTTCCTCCCGAAGATCGAGAACTTTATCTGCAAGAGGCGCATGAGCGGTTAAATGCCTACTCTAAAGAGGAACTGATCGGGATTATGTTAGATTACAAAGTGACCAAAGAGATCAAAGGGGAGATAAAGTGAGAGTACTGTTGCTCGAAGATGAATATATGCTCCGTGTGAGTATCACCGAATTCTTAGAAGAGTTGGGGTTGGAGGTTGTTGGATTCGGCAATGGAGAGAGGGCATTCGATGCGATCTATGAGACCCATTTCGATCTTTATCTCCTCGATGTGAATGTTCCTGGGATGAACGGGTTTGATCTCCTTCGTACTCTTCGCAAAGAGGGAAACAAAACACCGGCTATCTTTATCACGTCGATGGTCAATGTAGATAATCTGCAAGAGGGGTACAAATCGGGGTGTTGTGATTATATCCGTAAACCTTTCGATCTCACCGAGCTACAGATACGGATTATGCATGCGCTGAAAAGTTTTTATCATGATGGCGAAAACAAAATTGATTTCGGTTCCGATCTGATTTACGATACGGAAAATTTTATGTTAACGCATGCGGGGGAAAATATTGCCCTCTCTAAAACTGAAAAAGAGATTTTCACGGTGCTCCTCAAACATACGAACCAAGTGGTATCGGTCGAGATGTTCCAAGATGAGATTTGGGGCGAGTACGTCGATCCTGCCAACATACGGGTGCAGATCAATAATTTGCGTAAAAAACTTCCCCTAGAGATTATTCAAAATAGACGCGGGCTGGGATACATCATTGAACGATAGTCTCTACGCTCTCAAAAATGCGTTTATTTATACGATGCTGGTTGCTGCATTACTGTTGGTTCCGACCTATTTGTATGTTACTTATATGAAATACGTTACGGAAATTCAATACGAGTTCAAGCTAAAGAGGCAATCGCATTTGATTTTAAGGGCGATGGAAGAGTTTGATCCCAAAGAGAAACAGAGCTTTGATTATCCACGATTTCGCTCGTTTCAGTCGGGACTCTATGATGGGCATTTTAATCCGATTTTTACCTTGATAAAAGCTCCCCTCGATGAGCAAAAAGTGGGGTACCACATTTATGAGGGATATGCGTATCAGGTAGTGGCACTGCAGGAGAGACGCTACTTTGACGCATCGTATCTGGTCGTCGGAGGGACAATATCGTATGCACGGATCTATCAGGATGTGGTGATGATCTTGCTCGGAGTTGCCGCGCTGTTTTTTGTCCTCTCCCTCTTTTTCTTGGATCGGTTTGCATTGCCGTTTCAGCGCCTCAATAAACGGTTGGATCAGTTTATCAAAGACTCGATGCACGAAATCAATACCCCCCTCTCCATCATCAACGTCAATATCGATCTCTACCACCGTTCCAATCCGGCGAATAAATATCTGCAACGGATCAAAGCAGCGACGAAAACCCTCTCAACCCTCTATAACGACATGGATTATCTTATCAAAAACGAGCGCCTCTCTTTTGAATATGAGACTATCGATTTGAGCCGATTTTTGAGGGAGCGGTGTGAGTATTTTCACGAAGTGGCGGCATTGAAAAACATTACGATTGAGCCGAATATCGAGGAGAAGATCGAGATCGTGTTTAATCCGACCCAATTACAGCGTATTATCGACAATAACCTCTCCAATGCGATCAAGTACTCGAATGAAGAGGGGAAAATCGAAGTGATATTGGAACGCCATCCTGAGAGCTGTGTGCTGCGGTTTCGTGATGACGGTGTCGGTATCGAAGATGTGGGACGCATATTTGAGCGCTACTATCGTGAGAATCAGGACAAGGGGGGATTCGGTATCGGGCTGAATATCGTCAAATCGATTATCGATAAAGCGGGGATCGAGTTGCATATCGACTCAATCTACGGTAAAGGGAGCACGTTTACCTATACTTTTTATCCCCCTCTTTGTACATCTGCTTAATTTCAAAATTTTTACATTAATTTTACACTCCTGTCTTACAATGCTCCTCGAAAACCAAATAGAGGAGAGCCAATGCGAAAAGTGATCATGCTCGGTCTTGCTACTTTTTTAAGTGCAGCCGATTTATCGCAGGTGATTGAAAGTCCGGATGCGACGGCTATCTTGAAAAAAGATGCCCTTCCTGTAGCCAAAGTCTATACAATGCCCGAGGGGTGCGTTAGCGATGATAAAGCTGCCATTGTTCGCGGAGCGTACATTTTTCATAATCTAAACGGGAAAGATGCAAAAGAGAATCCACCTGAAGGGCTTACTCGATTACTAGCGGATGGAAAACCTAAACAAATGGGTAACTGTGTCGCCTGTCATAACATCGAAGGGGCAAAAGGGTATGGTAATATCGGACCTGATTTGAGTAAATACAAAGAACTTTATATGGACAGCGGTGTTCGCAATCCTCAGTTCATGTATCAAAAAATTGCCGATCCTCGTATCGATAATCCGAAATCAGCGATGACGGTGAATTTGGCAAATGGTTTAATGAACGAGCGTGAAGTGTGTGATTTGGTATCCTACATCACAGCAGTCAAAAAGTAAATTCAAGGAGTATTCAGATGGAAAGAAGATCATTTTTAAAAGGTTTTGGAGCAGTGGCGGCGTGTGCGGTAGCACTCCCTCAAATGGCAAGTGCGGCGGAAGAGAAAAAGTCAGCAGGTCCCAATGAGATGAATTATGAGACGGCGGTAGCGGCGATTACCGGCGGTAAAGCGTTGGTGGCATCTAGCAAAGTAAAAATGGAAGCCCCTGAGATTGCTGAAAACGGTGCGGTTGTACCGGTAAAAGTAACAGTTGAAAGTCCAATGACTTCCAAAGAGCACGTTAAAGCGATTCATGTACTCGCTTCTAAAAATGGAAATGTACGTTGTGCAAATATTTATTTGACCCCTGCAAACGGCGAAGCGTTCTTCGGTACCCGTGTTAAACTCGGCGGAACTCAAGATGTTGTCGCTATCGCTGAGATGAGCGATGGAACGTTCCTCACTGCGAAACAAAACGTAAAAGTAACCATCGGCGGATGTGGTTGATTTGATCAACCTTTTAGCATAATAAACAAAGATAATAAGGACCTATATTATGAAAACATTGATCAAAATCAAACCAAAAGATTACAAAGTAGGCGATATTGTAAAAATCGACTTTATGGCGATGCACCCGATGGAAACCGGTATGCGTAAAAACAAAGATACGGGTGTGTTGATCCCTGCTGAGTACATTGATGAAGTTAAATTTTCTTTCAACGATACACTGATTACTAAAATGGTGATTTGGGAATCGCTCTCGGTTAACCCTTTGATGTCTATCAGTTTTAAAGTTCCAAGTGCAGGAACACTCAAAGTTATCGCAAAAGATAACAAAGGGCAAAGTGTCGAAACGACCAGTGCCATTACTCCAAAAGGATAAATCATGCGTACGTTATCAATCACGACGGCATTGGTGTGTTTAGCACTTTTGAGTTCAGTCAATGCGGAAGAGAAACTCAGTATGTCGGATGCGGATAAAGCGATGTATGCGGAACTTCTCGAAAACAATCCGGCAGAGATGGAAGTAAGCGAGGGTGAACAGCTTTTTAACTCTTTGATCGGAACTGCTGCTTATGCCAAAATGTTGGGTGTCAAAGAGAAAGATTTGCCGAAAACGATCGCAGGATTTCCTCGTGTTGTTAAAGCGGCAGGTAAAGTAGTCACTTTGTCTCAATCACTTCAAATGGCATTGGCAGATCAGGGTAAACCTGTCTCCAAATTGGAGAGTCCTGAAATCGTTAAAATGAGCGCGTATGTCAAATCGTTGTCGAACACTCATAAAACTGCTATCGATGTCAAAGCGAATCCTCAAATGAAAGAGATGATGGCTCTTGGGCAGCAAGTGTTTGAAGAGCGTCGCGGCGGTCGCGGACTTTCGTGCAACAATTGCCACAGTGCCGACATCGTCGGGCAACGTCTTCGTATGCAGCCACTTCCTGATTTAGGGGCAAAAGAGACTGCGGCGGCGGGAACATGGCCGGCATATCGTATGACACAGGGACAAATGGTAACGTTGGATAAACGTATGCAGCAATGTATGGAAAATGCCCTTTTGGCGAAAATCCCTCTCGGGTCACGTGAAATGGTCGCGCTAGAAGTGTATGTCACCAACAAAACCAAAGGCAATGCGATCCAAATTCCCGGTTTGAAACGTTAAGGGGGAGAGAATGGATTTATCACGAAGAGACTTTTTCCATATCGCCGCCGCTCTTGGGATCGGATTACCGGCTGTTGCCTCTGCAGCGGCAGGTCCTAAGCGTATTGACGAAGTGGGATTAAAAGATATTTACAGCTTCAACGCGAAAGGGAATGTGACGCTGTTGCATATCTGTGATATGCACGCCCATATTAAACCGCTCTATTGGCGTGAACCATCGACATTGATCTCGGCTCCGAATTTGACGGGGACACCGGGATTTTTGTGCGGTGAGTCGTTTTTGAAACATTACGGAATGCAGGGTAAAACCTTGGATGCCTATTTCGATACGTTTATGAATTTTGACTCTCTTGCCCATAAATTCGGGAAAATGGGGGGGATTTCACATATGAAAACCCTCATCAACCACGTCAAAAAAGAGCGTGGTGCCGATAACGTATTGCTCCTTGACTCAGGGGATACGTGGCAGGGGACGGGCGTTGCCCTTAAAACGACCGGTGAAGCGATCGTAAAAGCCCAAAATTACCTCGGTGTAGACGTTATGGTCGGTCACTGGGAGTTTACTTACGGTAAAAAACGGGTCAAAGAGCTGATCGAGATGTTGAACGCAAAATTTATCGCTCAAAATGTTATCGGCGATGATTCGTTTGCCGATGATTTTGAAGAGTCGATTTTTGAACCGTATACTATTATGGAACGCGGCGGAGCGAAGATCGGTATTATCGGTCAAGCGTTTCCGTTTACCTCTACGGCAAACCCGAAAGAGTTTACGCAGGGGTGGAGTTTCGGTTTACGTTTAGATACACTTCAAACGTATGTGGATAAACTTCGCAAAGAGGAAAAAGTGGACTGTGTCGTTGTCCTCTCTCATGATGGTTTCAGTGTTGACCAAGAAGTGGCTCGTCAAGTCAAAGGGATCGATTTTATCCTCAGCGGACACACCCATGATCCTTCACCGCGACCGAGCGTTATTAACGGTACGGTAATCATTATCGCGGGAAGCCACGGTAAATATGTGGGACGGCTTGACATCGACATCCAAAACCACAAGGTTAAAGGGTATGAGTACAAACTCATCCCTGTAGCCTCCAACCTGATCCCTGCCGACCCTGAGGGTGAAGCGTTGGTCAAAGAGTTGTATTCACCGTATGATTCCGAGCTTTCCGAAGTGTTGGGGATTACGAAAAACACGTTATTTAAACGCGATACATTCCATTCAACCTTCGATCAGCTGATCAATGATTCGATCATCGATGCGATGGATTCGGATATTTCATTTACTCCGGGGTATCGTTGGGGAACCACGGTTTTGGAGGGTGATTCGATCACGATGGATCACGTTTATGATATGACGGCGATCACCTATCCGAACGTCTATACGTTCGAGCTAACGGGAATGCATATCCGCACCCTTCTTGAAGATATTGCGGATAACGTCTTTAATGCGAATCCTCTCTATCAACAAGGGGGAGATATGAGCCGTCTCGGCGGTGTGACCTATGAGATTCGTGTCGGTGCCGCCAGCGGTAAGCGTATTACCAACATCTTAGTCGGGGGGAAACCTCTGAGTGATTCGAAAGTGTACAAAGTCTCTTCATGGGGCGGTAATTTGCAAAATGCAGGTTCAAACCTCAAAGATTCTTTGACACGACCGGTTTTTGATGTCACTGCGGGGTATATTCGTCGTCAGAAAAATGTCAACATCAGTGGTAACAGCAATGTCCGTATCATGGATTATGATTGCGGATGTCCGAAAAAAGGTGCGAAAGGGTGCTAAGCACTCTTTTGTAAATTAATCAAACTTAAGGAGTTAGGAATGAAATTAGTAAAACTTAGTATGGTAGCGGCTGCTACTTGTTTATTGGCAACGTCGGCGCATGCGCTTAAAACAGAAGATCGTACGGTAAAGGATAACTACCAAGTAGAGTATACCAAAGCACCGGGTGATGTTAATTCATTCATGGAGATGTTCACTAAAGGTGAAGTTTACGGACGTCTTCGTTCGAATATGTTTTGGTATGATTGGGAAAATGAAGATTTGACCAATAGCGATGTCTACAAACGTACCCATGACAATAATCAATTTGGTCTGGGTGGAAGTTTGGTATATAAAACCGGCTTTTTTAACGGATTTGGTGCTACAGTCGGGTTTTACGGTACTGTGCCGATGGTAAACGAAAATACGATTAGTAATAGTACCGGTACGTTAACGGCTAATTACGGAAAATCAGGAAAAGATACCTATCGGACACGTGCTGATGGTACCGAAACGTCTATGGGAAATTTTGCCGAAGCGTATGGAGAGTATAAAAACGGTAAAACCGATGTTAAAGTCGGACGTCAGGGTATTGATAGCGTTATGCTTGCAACCAACGATACGAAAATGATTCCAAATACCTTTGAAGCGGCGATAGTTGAAAACAAGGATATCCCGGATACGACTGTTCGTGCCGGATACATTACGAGCCAAAAGCTCCGTGACCACCAAATATTTCATAGTATTTTGGCTTATGATGCAGGGCAAACGTCAATAGCTGTCAAAGGTGACAAAGTTAATGGGAATGATGATGCGGGTGTTCATAAGGGTCTTACAGTTTATAACATCCGTGCAGCAGGAGGGGATGTCGATCCGGAGATGGTTTTGCTAACGGTTTCTAATAAATCGATCCCTAACTTGAAACTCGATGCCGAATATGTTGGTATCAATGGTTTTTTTAATACCGTCATTGCTGAGGCGAATTATAAAATCAAATTAAATGGCGATTGGAGTGTGACACCAGGTGTCCGTTATCTGCGTCAGATGGATGATGGGGCCGGTGCAATCGGGGGTGCGGCTTTGAGTGGTAATGTGGTTGCTTTTAATAGTAGCGGTAATCCTGATGCTGCAAAACGTGCTAATGCGCGTGCGAACTATACGAATCCTGACAGTGTGGATGGAAGTATCATTATGGCACGGATCGTGGCGGAAAATGGTCCTCTTGCGTTACAAGTTGGATATTCTAAAATAGCCGATGACGCTGATATCATCGCTCCGTGGCGCGGATTCCCGACAGGTGGGTATACCCGTTCAATGGCACAAGTTGACTGGATTGCCAACACTAAAAACTGGGCTGTAAAAGCAACGTATGATTTTGGAAAAGCAGGGATTGTTGAAGGTTTCAAAGTGGCAGCTGACTATGAAAATATGAATTTTGATGAAGCAAAGGCATACAGTTCAGGTTTCTCAGATAGAAATATTTTCCATGTTGATATGTGGAAAACTTTTAAATCAATTCCAAATACCGAATTCAAATTTCGCTATGCAACGGTAAATGCAGATAACACATATAGTAGCACGTCTGCGCTCTATGCAACAGATTATGCATCATATGATGAATATCGTTTCGAAATCAACTACCTCTTCTAAAGGCTAAATGATGAAAACGTTGCTGGTCTCTTTTTTCTTTGCCGTAACGAGTTTGAGTGCATTTGATTATGCCCTTAAAGCGGAGCGTATCACATCTGATGTTACCTGTTTTTTTGGTGCCCATGAGGTGATGAATAAGAGCAACAACGGTAATATCGTCAACAGTTGTTATATCAATGCAGGTGAGGGGTACGTCGTCGTCGATACGGGTCCCTCATATGCCTATGCGGAATCTGCCTATAATGCAATGCAACGCATCAAACCATTACCCGTCAAACTCGTGATCAACACTCATATCCATGATGACCATTGGCTCGGAAACGGATTTTTTACCCAAAGCGGAGTTAGTGTTGTGGGTTCGGACGACTTTTTGCATAATGTTAACGTGCAGGAAGCGACGCGAATGCAAAATACTATCTCCCCCGCCGCATACGAGGGTACGGTATCGACACTTCCCACGGAGATTATTTCGGAAACTACCCGTAAAAAGGTTGGGAATCAGGATATTGAACTCAAAATCATCCCCCGCACGGCACATAGCACCAAAGATTTGGTCGTATATCTACCCAAATCGGGCGTATTGTTTGCCGGTGATTTGGTCTTTAACGACCGTCTCCCCTCAGTAAAAGGGGGTAACATAAACGGCTGGATCACCACTCTCGAAGAGCTTGAATCGATGGGGGCATTACACGTGATCGGCGGACATGGACGGAACGCTGAGAAAAACAGTTCCAAAATGACCCATGAGTATCTCACCCAAATGCGTTCAGAGATCCGCATCGCGATAGAATCAGGTTTAGGGATCGATGAGACGATTAAAAAAGTTCAGATGAATGAGTATCGAAAAATCAAACTTTACGATTCGATGCAAAGCGGCAATGTGGAAGCCTCGTATCGGGTTTTAGAGTGGGAATGATGATGAAACGATTAGCCTTTTTAGGGTGTTTATTCTCTACCCTTGCTTTCGGGGATGTCCGTTTCGCACAGCCTGAACCCTCCATCGAAAAGCCTCGTGAAGTCGTCATGGGGATTAGTCACGGGGATGATGAATCGATCCATCACGGTCTGAGCACCGCGAACAATGTCCTCAAATTCTACGGACCCGAAAAGATCCATTTACGGATTGTTGCTTACTATCACGGTATTCGTACATTGCTCAAAAATGAAAAAGAGATTGCGGTGCGGGTTCGTGCATTGCAACAATATGGTGTCGAGTTTGTCGCGTGCGGCAATACGATGGAGACGAAAAAGATCAAAAAAGATCAATTAATCGAAGATGTCGAGATTGTTTCGGCAGGGATTGCCGAAGTGATCGAACGCGCCACTGAGGGCGCATTTTACATTCAACCTTAGGAGTTACAACATGAAAATTCTTCTCATGAGCATATTAGCGGGATTCTTATCCCTATTCGGCGGTGATCTTCACCTTTTCAGTGCCCCAAATTCAGATGGCAAGCTCAATGCTAATGTCATAGAAAAAGCGTTAGAGGCGAACGGTTTTGTCATCTCTGCCAACAGTGAAATGAACGGACCGTTTATGAAACAGTTTGGTCAAAGCGACTTTAGCCAGTTTAATCTTTTGACGGCTTACCATAAAGTACACGCTGAGGCTTTAGTAAAAGCGCATCCTGATGCAGGGATTTTTGTTCCGATGGGATTTGGTATTTACCAATGCAACGGAGATAAAAATCTTCATGTTTCGATTTTGAGTGCTAAATCGATGGAAAAAATCGCCGGCTTTAAAGCAAAAGAGTTCGCTTTGATTGAGAAAGAAGCGTTGGCAACATTGAAAAAAGCGTTACCGAACGTGAAAGTTACCATGAGTGAAACTTCGCTTCCTGCTGAGGGTAAACTCCTCAGCCGTTATGTGAAAGCGAGTAGTAGCGAGAGTTGGAAAAGCGATAAAGAAGAGACGGAGATGATGATTGAAGACGGTTTGAAACCGGCCGGTTTTGTGATGTCGAACTTTACCGATTATAACTTTGCGCTCGGTGAGAAAAGTCCGTTTGATTTTTACGATACCTATTCGATCTGCAAACTCAAAGTTATTTATACGGTAGCTAAAAGTCGTCCCGAAGCGGCGGCATTTGCACCGTGTACCTTGATGGTGTATAAGAAAAAAGATGCGAATGAAATCGTTATGGGATTTCCGGGTGTGTATAACTGGATGAGCAGTGCACGGGTGAGAGATCCTGAGGGGAGAGCGGTATTATTACAAGCACAAAAAGATTTTGAAGCGGTTCTTCAAAGTACCGTAGAATAAAAGAGGAGTTGGTGGTTAAATTTTAATCACTCTCTCTCCTCAATTAGCGATAAAGCGTGATATAATCGAGGTATTTCCGCTTAAAATAAGCTATTAGAGTATTGAATGCCCTCAACCTTGATTGATTCATCGAACCATATTGTTTTAATTGCTCATAAAAATCCTGATGCTGACTCCCTTGGCGCGGCATGTGCTTTTTACTCCTATTTACTCCGAAAGCAAAAAAAAGTGACCCTTTTTTGCGTCTCAACGGATGTGAACCCAAATCTCGCATTTCTCCCGTGGTTTGATAAAATTATGGATCGTTTTCCCGAGAGTGCTGATTGCATGATTAGTTTTGATTGCGGTAGTTATGGTCGTTTAGGGGTTGAAAAAGAGCTACCGCTTATCAACATCGATCATCATAGTAGTAATGATTTTTACGGAACCTATAATCTTGTAAATATCTCTGCCATGAGTACAACTGAAGTTGTTTATGACTATTTTGTTGCCAACGGTATCAAAATCAATGGTAAAATGGCACTTTCACTTTATGCGGGGCTGATTGATGATTCTAAATGCTTTAGTGCACCTGAATGCGGTGTTAAAACATTTGCGATGGCACAAACATTGATAGAAGCGGGTGCTGATCATGCGATGTGCACCGATTGGCTATATCGCCGTCGCTCTTTGGCATCCCTGCGGATACACGGGATACTGTTAAAACAGATGAAACTTTTGTCTGATGGGCGACTTGCTTTATTCGAAGTCCCACTCACGTTACTTGAAGAGACCGGTGCTACTCATACTGAGTGCAAGAAGGTGATAGAGGAAGCATTGGGAATGCGAAGTGTGCAAGCCGCTCTTATGATAATAGAGCACCCTCGCGGTGGAGTAAAACTCTCGCTTCGTAGCGAAGGGAGCGTAAATGCGGCAAACGTGATGATGGCATTTGGTGGCGGTGGACACATCAAGCGTGCTGGAATGTATTTAAAAGATGAATCATATGATGATGTGGTGAAAAATATAATAAGTATGATAACAAAGGAGTTGGCGTGAGAAGAGGTCGAAATAATGGGGGAATTATTGGATGGGTCATTGTAGTAGTAGTTTTAAGTGCCCTTGGATTTATGGGTTTTTCTCCCCTTTTTGAGAGAGATGAACCTAAAATATCGATTTCTCAAGAGGGATATTGGAATTTTAATGATCCTATTACTGTTAATGTTGAGGATTATAGCGGTTTAAAATCCTTTAAAGCAACCATATCAACACCTCATGAAGAGTGGATTGTTGTTGAAGAAAATACCCCATCTACAGAGAGTAAACACGAGTTTAGTATTCTTCCTCCTAAAGGGGTTCGTCGAGTTGAAGCAACATCTATCGTCTTGAAAATTGAAGCAACCGATAACAGTTTGTGGGGACTTTTTATGGGAAATACCTATAAAGAAGAGATTACTCTTGTGATCGATCAGCGTCGACCAGTACTATCCATTATTGCAAATTCCTATAAAATTCAAAAGGGGGGGGCGGCAATCGTTATTTTCAAAGCGAATGACCCTCACATGCAAAGCTTGAAAATTGAAACCAATTTCGGTAAAACATTTATTGCTCAACCTTTTATGAAAGAGGGTTATTATGCATCATTAGTCGCATGGCCGGTTCAAGAATCGAGTTTTAGTGCAACGGTTGTCGCACGTGACCGTGCAGGGAATGAAACCAAAAGTATCGTTCCTATTCGTCTAAAAGATCATGTGTACCGTGTTTCTAATATTGAACTTAGTGATGCCTTTTTAGATGGAAAAATTGCGGAATTAGCGAATACATATGAACAAACGGTAGGGGTAGATGATCGGTTGGAGCAATTTCGTATTATCAATGAAAAAGTTCGCGCTGATAATGAAAAAATTATTCATAAAGTCACTTCTAAAGTCTCTAAAAATATGGTTGTAGATTTTAATCCTCAGCCTTTTTATCCGCTAGTAAACGGGCAAAAAGTAGCTGATTTCGGGGATCACCGTATTTACAGCTATAAGGGAGAGGAAAATGTTTCTCAAGCGTACCATATGGGACTTGATTTAGCCAGTGTTTCTATGGGACCAATAACGTCATCCAATGGTGGAAATGTTGTATTTTCTCAACCTAACGGTATTTACGGAAACTTACCTATTATCGATCATGGTTTTGGGCTCTATACGTTGTATGGCCATTGTTCAGAAGTACATGTTCAAAAAGGAGATAGTGCAGCTCTTGGGCAACAAATTGCTAAAACAGGACTGAGTGGCTATGCGATGGGAGATCATCTCCATTTTGGGATTTTGGTGCAAGGGATCGAAGTTCGTCCTGAAGAGTGGATGGACACAAAATGGATTGCTGACAATATTACCAGCGTTATTGAAAATGCGAAGTTAATTATTAGCCAACACTGAAACACGGTATAATTTCGATAGAAGTTTAAGAACGAGGGAAATACCCATAATGATGCAAACAACGATAGGTAAAAGTGTCGAACTTGTAGGTATCGGTTTGCACCGAGGCTCTCCTGTTAAGTTAAGACTTGAACCTTTAGGATCTAACAGTGGAATTGTATTTTACCGTAGTGATGCAGGTGTATCAATCCCTCTTATCCCGGATAATGTTGTCGACACCAAAATGGCCACCGTTATTGGTTGTGAGGGTGTTACAATCTCCACGATTGAACATATGCTCTCTGCAATTTATGCGTATGGTATCGATAACCTTCGTGTGATTGTCGATGCGGATGAGGTTCCGGTAATGGACGGCTCATCCATGAGCTTTTGTATGCTCCTTGAAGAAGCAGGGATAATCCCCCAAGATACTCCGAAAAAGATCATGCGGATTAAAAAAGAGGTGATTGTTCAAGAGGGGGATAAATACGTTAAATTGATCCCTTCTAATGATATGAACTACGATTTTACGATCAAGTTTTCCCATCCCGTTATTGATAAACAAAGCTATGTTTTAGCCTTTACCAAAGAGAATTATAAAAAAGAGATTGCTCGTGCACGGACGTTTGGGTTTGTCCACGAAGTACAATACTTGCGTTCTAAAGGGTTAGCTTTGGGTGGAAGTTTGGAAAATGCAGTGGTTTTGGATGATAAAAAAGTCCTCAACCCTGAGGGGCTTCGATTCGGGGATGAGTTTGTTCGACATAAAATCCTTGATGCAATCGGAGATATGTCACTGATCGGGATGAATTTTATCGGTAATTACGAAGCGTTCGCGGGGAGTCATGATCTTAACCATAAATTGACATTGGAACTTCTCAAAGATCCTGCCAATTTTGAGATCGTTGAACTAGCGTACGCGGAGTCAAAAGAGTTGGCAAAAGCGTATGCATGATGCTCTCGTTATTGCACTTGGCTCTCCTGTTCTCATTGGTATCTACAAAGAGGGGAATTTAGTCGAAGAGATTCGTTCGGAGGGGATGAGTTCGGATGTGTTGGCAGAGATTTTTGATTCACTTTTACAAAAATACTCTTTTTCTCATTTGATCTATGCCAAAGGTCCCGGGAGTTTTATGGGGATAAAAGTCACCTATTTATTCCTCAAGACCCTTAGTATCACGAAAAAAGTTCCCCTTTTGGCAACGGATGCGTTCTTTTTTAACCAAAATAGCCCCATCAAAGCAGTTGGAAAGCTCTATTTTGTTAAAAATAGGACAACCATTGAGTTGGAACCGCTAGTCTCACCAGAGATTATTGCCTTTGAACTCCCTCATTGTATTGAGATACAAAATTTTGATTCGGACAATCTCCCTTATTATGGGATTGATGCCGTAGGATAAGGAAATTATTTGTTCGTTAGTGTACCTGCAACGAGTGCGAATTTAGGACCCGGATTTGATTCATTAGGGCTTGCTGTTGATCTGCGTAACCAAGTAGAATTGGTACCGTCACGTTTTTTTGCTGTCTCTATCAAAGGAGAAGGGGAGAATAATCCCCGTTTAAAAGGGAACAATCTTTTTGTCTCTATTTTTAATGAGCATTACCGACGTTTGACTCAAAAACGTCAAAACTTTAAATTTACGTTTTACAACCAAATCCCTATGTCACGTGGTTTGGGGAGCTCTTCTGCCGTTATTGTGAGTGCTATCAGCTGTGCTCATGAAGCGGCAGGGGTAAAGGTCTCCAAACGTCGTATTCTTAACCATGCGCTCGTGTATGAAAGTCATCCTGACAACATCACTCCAGCGGTCATGGGGGGATTTAATGCGGCGATGGTTGAGAAGCAAAAAGTATTTTCTCAGCAAAAACATCTCCCCGATTATCTCAAAGCGGTTGTTGTTATCCCGAATAAACCGATCTCAACGGCAAAATCGCGGACGACTCTCCCAAAATCGTACAGTAAAGAGAACGCTGTTTTCAACCTCTCCCATACGGCGGTGACGGTTGGGGCATTTTTTAATGAGGATTGGGAGATGCTTCGTCTTGCGACCCAAGATCGGTTCCATCAAAAAGTGCGGATGAAGATGTTGCCTGAACTTTTTGCCGTCCAAAAGATGGCGTATGATAATGGTGCACTGATGAGCACACTTTCGGGAAGTGGATCAACATTTTTTAATATGGTATATGACCAAGATGCAAAAATGTTAGCTGATAAATTTAAATCGGAATTTACCGATTTTGAGATCAAAATTTTGGGATTTGACAATGATGGTTTAATTGTCGAACGATAACTAAGAAAGTATTGGATATAATGGCGCAAAAGTTACATCAGCCTATACGCATGTGCGTAGTTTGTCGTGAACGCTTCGCTCAAGAAGTACTTTTACGCCTTCAATGTCGCAAAGGGTCTTTAGAACCTTATGCCAACGAAGGGAGAAGTTTTTATGTGTGCCGATCTTGCATCGACCATAAAAAAACTCCGGGTCAGTTATCCCGTCAATGTAAAAGCGGCGCTAGCATAGAGCTAATGAATCGGTTAAAGGAGATCATCGTTAATGATGGATAAAGTTAGAGTTCATGAAATTGCCAAAGAGCTTGGTATCAATTCAAAAGAGGTAGTGGATAAAGCAGCCGCAATGGGGCTCAATGTAAAAACTGCCTCGAGTTCGGTTTCGATCGAAGAAGCTGAGCAAATCATGAACTATATCATGAGCGGAGCGTCTACTGAGACTACAGCACCTAAATCATCCCCAAAAACTACTGTTTTAGAAATTACTCCAATTGCAGCATCAGTTGCTGAAGAGATTACGCTACCGGTTGTTGAAGAAGTTAAAGAAGAAAGTTTAGTTGTAGAACCAGTAGCAGCAACGACAACTGTAGAAGCAGTAGTAGAGCAGGAAGTCCCTAAGCGTTCAGGACTAAAAATCGTTAAGAAAAAGCGTCCTCAAGAAGAAGAGTTCGTTGCTCCGGTTCGTCATGAAAATACCCATGTTTCTAGTTACGGAAAACTCAGTGAGCAAGCTCAACGTGAATTGGAAGCTAAACGAGCGAAAAAAACACAAAATAGCAGTTCACCGGTACAGAAAAAAGATCAAGGGGTTCGCCTTGATATTTTCGGTGGCGGAATTTCTGATGTCTCTATGGACTATGAGCAAGATCAAGTCGTTTTGATGGACTTCAACGATTTGGGTGCTAATTTGCCACCGGAAGAAGAGCAAAAACCGAAAGAGAAAAAACCGATCGGTCGTAATGCGGGTAAAAAACAGGGTGCTAATCGTGGTAAACCGCGTCAAGTATCTCGTGAAGCTCGTAAACGTTACACGAAAGATGCTAAAGAAGATGAAGTTATTACTCACGTTGAAATCGCAGAAGATGTCCGTGTTTATGAGTTTGCTGAAAAAGTAGGTCAGACTATCTCTGCGGTTATTAAAGTTCTTTTTGACCTCGGAATGATGGTGACTAAAAATGACTTCCTCGGAAAAGATGAGATTGAAATCTTGGCGAGCGAGTTCGGTGTCGAAGTAACCACCATCGATCCGAAAGATGCCTTTAATCTTGAGACTGCATACGATGAAGAGCACGAAGACAGTGAAGGTGCCGTTGAGCGTCCTCCGGTTATCACGATCATGGGTCACGTTGACCATGGTAAAACGTCTCTCCTTGATGCGATTCGTAATGCAAAAGTAGCCCACGGCGAAGCGGGTGGAATCACTCAGCACATCGGTGCTTACTCGGTAGAGCAAAAAGGGAAGTTAATTACGTTCCTCGATACTCCGGGGCATGAAGCGTTTAGTGCGATGCGTTCACGCGGTGCACAGCTTACTGATATTATCGTTATCGTTGTTGCAGCGGATGATGGGGTTAAACCTCAAACTCGTGAGTCAGTGCAACACGCTAAAGATGCAAAAGTTCCGGTTATTGTAGCAGTGAACAAAATGGACAAACCGGGTGCTAATCCCGATATGGTTAAAGCACAAATGGCAGAACTCGGACTTAACCCTACTGAGTGGGGCGGAGATGTCGAGTTCGTCGGCGTATCGGCTAAAGCAATGACAGGTATCGATGAGCTTTTAGAGGCGATCTTGCTCCAATCCGAAGTAATGGAACTCAAAGCAAACCCTGATGTTATGGCAAAAGCGGTTGTTGTTGAATCTACACTTGAAAAAGGTCGTGGACCGGTTGCTACCGTTATCGTTCAAAACGGAACATTGCGCGTCGGTGATAACATCGTGTGCGGTGGTGCTTATGGACGCGTTCGAGCACTCATCAGTGATCGTAAAGCACAACTTCAACACATCGGACCGAGTCAAACTGCCGTTGTTGTAGGACTCAGTGACGTACCGCCATCAGGTGAAGTGATGATGGTAATGGAGAGTGATCGTGAAGCACGTGAAGTAGCACAAAAACGTGCTGAGTATGATCGTCACCGCGAACTCTCATTGAGTACCAAAGCATCGTTCGATGATTTGACCTCATTGATTGCTGAGGGTCGTATTAAAGCCCTTAAAGTGGTTCTTAAAACCGACGTTCACGGATCTCTTGAAGCGATTAAATCGGCGCTTGCAGAGTTGCGTAACGAAGAGGTAAAAGTTGAAGTTATCTCCAGCGGTGTCGGTGGAATTACCGAAAATGATATCGCCTTAGTCAACAACAGTGAAAACTGCGCCCTCCTCGGATTTAACGTCCGTCCGACAGGTAATGTTAATGCTATGGCTAAACAAATGGGTGTAGAGATCAAAACCTACTCTATCATTTATCAGTTGATCGACGATGTTAAATTGTTGCTCGGCGGTATGATGGCACCGCAATTTAGAGAAGAGAACACCGGTCAAGCCGAAGTTCGTGATACGTTCCCTATGCCTAAAGGCTCAGGAACCATCGCAGGATGTGTGGTTGTTGATGGTAAACTCGTACGCGGCGGAATGGTACGCGTTATCCGTGAGGGTGTCGTTATCCATGAGGGTGATCTTACGTCACTCCGACGTTTCAAAGACGATGTCAAAGAGGTTGGTAAAGGGATGGATTGTGGTGTTGTTCTCAACGGCTACACCGATGTCAAAGTGGGTGACGTTATCGAAACCTTCAAAAAAATCGAGACTAAAGTATCCCTGTGACTCCGGCACAAATAAAAATCAAGCGAACAGAATCGATTCTCAAAGAGTTGATTCCAGAAGCGATCAGCCAACTCTCCGATGCGCGTGTGCGTGAAGTGGATGTTATTGACGTCCATTGTTCACGTGGACGAAGCGATGCAAAAGTCTATCTTGATCCTCATCACTACACTTCGCAAGAACAAGCTGTCTTTTTGAAACTGCTTGAAAAAGCGCGCCCGATTATCGAAGAGCATTGTATGAAAGATCAAGGGTGGTTTCGTAGCCCCCGCATGACTTTCGTGTTTGATGATACCCTCAAACGAAGCCAAAATATCGAGGCGTTATTCGCCCAAATCGCCAAGGAGAAAAAAGATGAGTCTTGAATCTGACATCAAAAAAATGGTTGAATCCATCGGCTTGTCTCTCTATGATACTGCCGTATTGAACGAAAATGAGAACACTATTTTTCGTGTTAGTGTTACGGCACCCGGTGGAGTAACGCTCAATCAATGTGCTGAACTTACCCATCTTATCAATCCGTTATTAGACGTTACCTCTCCGGTAAGCGGTGAGTATCGTCTCGAAGTAAGCTCACCCGGTATTGAGCGTCGTCTCAAAACACTAGAGCACTTTATCCAATCAGTGGGTGAAAAAGTTGCTTTGAGTACCATTTCTAAAGAGAAATATGAGGGTGAAATGATCGGTGTCGAAAACGATGAGATCATTTTAATGACCAAAGAGAACGGTGAGCAAAAAATCCCTTTCCGCTCGATCAGCAAGGCTAAAACCTACTTCGAGTGGTAATGAAAACCACCGCACTTCATGCTATGAAACTCGCGCTCGATGCAGCGTGGGATTATCAACTCCTCACTTTTTCTAATCCTGCCGTCGGTGCAGTGTGTATATCTTCGGATGGTATAATCCTCTCTCTCGGTGCGCATAAAATCGCGGGCGGTCCCCACGCCGAAGTCTACGCACTGCGGGATGCCTATACGATTCTCTCAGGGGATAGCACTATTGCTACTAGCGACGATTCCCACGCCATACACGATTACCTCAGAACCCATCACAACGGCATTTTTAAAACGATTTCTATGGCGGTGACTCTAGAACCGTGTGCTCACAGTGGAAAAACTCCATCCTGCGCATTACTCATTCGAGATTTGGGAGTAAAAGAGCTTTTTATTGCCTGTAAAGATCCCAACCCTGACGCGGCAGGTGGTGGCGAGATAGTGAGTGATTCAGGTATTCAATGCACTTTTGGCATCATGGAGTCCGAGGGTCAAAAACTATTAGAGCCATTTATACAGTGGCAAAACAACCCCTTTGTTTTCTTTAAATGGGCACAGCGTCTCGATGGGACGATTGACAATGGCACGATTAGCTCAGAAACGTCACGTCAACATGTTCATGCTCTTCGTGATAAATGCGATCTGATCGTGATCGGCGGTAATACGGTGAGACATGATCGCCCGACGCTCGATGCACGATTGGTCAACGGTAAAGCTCCTGATGTACTCATCTATACCCAAATGGGTGAATTTGATACGACAATCCCACTCTTTAATGTCCCTAATCGTCAAGTTTTTATCGCTTCTGATTTGGAGCGGATCAAAGAATACCGACTGGTGATGATCGAAGGGGGTGCGGGGATGTTTAGAGCAACCCGTGATGCGAGTGATTGGTATCTCAGTTACATTGCACCCAAAATCGGCGGGGGATCACAGAGTCTTGGAGTCATACAAGAGGATTTTGAGGTACTGCACGCTAAAATCACCGATAATATTATCCTTTGGATGAAAAGTAAACATTAATATATGAAAGCACGCAAGCGTGCGTGGGCTTTCTGCCGAAGAAAACTCAGCGTTAGCGTAGCCGAACGGGACGAGTTCCGTCGGCGTATAAAGGACTAAAGTGGATAAACAAGAAAAAATCGTCTCGATGTTCAACGATATCGCCCCAACGTATGACCGTGCCAATCGGGTACTTAGTATGGGTGTCGATACCTTTTGGCGTCGCAAAGCGTGCGATTTGGCGTTTGGTTATTGCTCTACTAAAGCTATCGATTCCATCGTTGACGTCGCGTGCGGTACAGGCGATATGATGGGATACTGGAAACGTCGTGCCGATAAAGCGGGTATCGCTGTGGCTGAAATTGTCGGAGTTGATCCTAGTGATGGGATGGTCGGTGTCGGACGTGAAAAATTTCCGACTATGTCGTTTCATATCGCCCCTGCAACAGCACTTCTAGAATCTGATACCACCGCTGACATCATCAGTATCTCGTATGGTATCCGAAATGTCGTTGAACGCCAAGCAGGGTTGCGCGAGTTTAACCGTGTATTGAAAGCGGGTGGATTGGTGGTTATTCTCGAATTTATGAAAAATGAAAACCCATCATTGCTCGGAAAAGTGCGTGACTGGTACATGAACAATGTCCTCCCTCGCATCGGCGGTTTGATCTCCAATAACTACGAAGCGTACCGCTATCTCCCCGATTCTATCGAAGGCTTTTTAACGGTCGCCAAAATGAGAGCCGAACTCGAAGAAGCAGGTTTTGAGATGCTCTATACCAAAAGCTTTTCAATGGATATTTCGACGTTGATGATCGCCCGTAAAAAGTAGGCAGTGGTAAAACCTACTGTAGCAAGTTGTAGGTTAAAGGAATAAAATGGTTACCATATCTTCGCTTGATGATTTACAATGGTTATCTGAATCTGTAGAACTGGAATGTAAACTTGCTATTGGGCAAGATGGACGTGGAAAACTACCTGAAAGTTTTTGGGAAACGTACAGTGCTTTTGCTAATACTCATGGCGGAGTTGTTATACTCGGGGTTAAAGAAAAGCATGGGGTATTTGAGCCAAAAGGTGTCCCCGATGCAGAAAAAGTATTGAAAGAACTTTTTGATAATCTTAACAATCCTAAAAAAGTAAGTCATAATCTCATATTAGACAAAGATATACAACGCTTGCCTATTGGTGAAGCAGAAATTATAATCATTGATATTCCTCGTGCAACACGTCATCAAAAACCTGTATACCTAAATGGTAACCCTTTTGGTGGAAATAGCTATCGACGTCTTCATGAAGGTGATAGAAGATGTGATGATGAAACAATAAAACGAATGTTAGCCGAACAAGTTGAAGACGTTCGAGATAATAAAATACTAGATGGATATAATCTTGATGATATCGATTTAGAAAGCTTACGCATTTATCGTCAGATGTTGAGAGATCGTAATCCGACACATCCGTTTCTTGATTACGATGGAGTTGAATTTTTGAGACAACTTAATGGTTGGAGGCAAGACCGCCAGACAAAAGAAGTAGGTTTAACCATAGCAGGATTGTTGATGTTTGGTAAATGGCCTTCAATTCAAGAAGCTATGCCACATTATTTTGTCGATTATCAAGAAAGACCTGAAGCAAAAACGGAAAAACGGTGGGTAGATCGTATTGTTCCTGATGGAACATGGTCGGGCAACTTATTTGATTTTTACCGTAAAGTCTATCGTAAACTTGTAGCTGATTTGAAGACCCCTTTTGAACTCAAAGGAGATCAACGACGTGAAGATACTCCAGTACACGAAGCACTACGAGAAGCGTTAGTAAATACTATTGTTCATGCAGATTATTCAGGAAGAATTTCTATTTTAGTTGTTAAACGACCTGATATGTTTGGATTTAGAAATCCTGGAAATTTACGTCTTCCGATTGAACAAGTGATGCAAGGTGGAGAAAGTGATTGTAGAAATCGATTAATGCATCAGATGTTTCTAATGATCGGGCTTGGAGAACGTGCAGGTTCGGGAGTTCCAAAAATCTTTGGCGGATGGAAAAGTCAAGAATGGCGTCCACCATTTTTATATGAAAAAGATGAACCTGAACAAACATTACTTGAGCTTCGTATGATCGATTTATATCCAACCGAAGTAATAGAAGTTTTACGACGTATGTTTGGTAAAAACTTTGAAAGTCTAAATCAATTAGAACGTACTGCTATGATAACTGCTGTTTTAGAAAATGTTGTTACACACAATCGGTTACTTGAGCTTGTCTCTGATCATGCGCATGATATATCTATGGCATTGCAGAAATTAGTAAAAAATGGATTTTTAGAGTCTTCTGGGAAGTCACGAGGTACTGTTTATGTATTACCTGGCGTACAATTACCGACGCCTGATGATGTATTTACGCATAATTTACCTCAGCGCTTAGGAATATCCGAAGGTAGCTTAGGAATATCCGAAGGTAGCTTAGGAATATCCGAAGGTAGCTTAGGAATATCCGAAGGTAGCTTAGGAATATCGGATGCAGTTCGAGATGAAGAAGGTAGGTTAGTAAGTGATCATTTGGATGCACCAGTCATTGATGATGTGAGATACGTTGATCATGAATATTTAAAATTTTTATTATCTATGACAGAAGAAACTACAGATGGACGTTTGCCGAAACAAGTGATGAGAAGGATCATTCTCAATATTTGTTCAGGTCAATATATACCGTTATCAGTTTTGGCGCATTTTCTCAATAGAAGTCCTGACGCTTTACGTAAGCAACATTTGACCGAGATGGTACGGGATCGTCAACTAGTATTGGCATTTCCAGCTACACCTACTCATGAAAAACAAGCATACAAAGCAACCGATATAAAATAGTGGGATAGAAGATGTCAAATGCAATGTTAAGTGTCTCTTCTCTCAATGAGCAGATCAAGACCCTTTTAGAGACCTCCTTTGAATTTGTCAGCGTTGAGGGGGAACTCTCCCGCGTCACCAAGCACGGCAGCGGACACATCTACTTCACCCTCAAAGACAACGATTCCGCGATCAAATGTGTCATGTTCAAGGGCAACGCCGCACGCTTGAAGTTCTCTCTCGAAGAGGGGGCGCATATCATCCTCCACGGTGCACTTAGTCTCTACAAACCGCGCGGTGAATATCAGATCAATGCATTCAGTGCCGAACCCTACGGTGCGGGGGCGTTAGCAGTTGCATTCGAGCAGCTCAAACAAAAGTTAGAATCAAAAGGGTACTTCGACCCGACCCGTAAAAAAACCTTTCCTAAATTCCCCCAAACGATTATTTTAGTCACCTCTGCGACAGGGGCGGCATTACAGGATATGCAGCGCGTTGCAACTGGGCGATGGCCGCTGGTCAAACTCATCGTATTGGATGTATTGGTTCAGGGCTCAAATGCGGCGGGACAAATAGCCGATGCGCTAAGATATGCCGATACCTTAAACGGGTCTGCGGTCGTTGTCGGACGGGGCGGTGGAAGTATCGAGGATTTATGGGCATTTAACGAGGAGATCGTAGCCGATGCACTTTTCGTCATGAACACTCCCGTGATGTCGGCGGTGGGTCATGAGATCGACTGGGTAATCAGTGACTACGTGTGCGATATGCGCGCCCCGACACCGAGTGCCGCGATGCAAATGCTTCTCCCCGATCAAAACGAGCTCTCTCAAAGTATCGATGAGATTCGATACAGTGCCTATGGGATGATTACTCAGAGATTGGAGCGTAAACGTGAACAGCTCCTCTCGATGCAAGAGGCATTTAAACGCCATGGAGTAGAACATCGTTTAGAGGTACAAAGCGAGCTGGTCAAAGAGCTGCGAGAGCGTTTAAATCGACAGATGACACAACGGTTGGAGCAAAGCAGACGGGAGATTACTCCGTTGATGGAGCGGTTAACGCAGAGCATCGAATCAACATTGCGCCAAAAGCAGTTTATGATTACACAGCTCACCGACGGGTTTAATGCCAATCATCCCAAAAATAAAAACAAAAGCGGATTTGCGCAGATCGCCCGTGAGGGGAAAGTGATTGATTTGGATGTGCTCAGTGTTGGGGATCGGTTTGAGGCTATGAATGATAAGCGGATTGTGAGAGCGGAAGTAGTGGATATAGCGATTATCTAGTTTTACACCTCGTACCAATTTTCCGATATAATAATCCAATAACAAATTTTTAGAAGGAGTCGGTGTCATGATTGATATAGAAGTATTAAAACCTCAAATCGTCGAAAAACTAAAACCGCTCAATCCTAAAAAAATCATCCTTTTCGGCAGTTATGCCTATGGGATACCTACGGAAGATAGTGATTTAGACCTTTGTATCATCACCGAATCTGCCGGAACGAAAATAGAGAAAAAATCAAAAATCCGTAATGCACTCAAAGGGATTGCCGTCGCAAAAGATATTCTCGTAGAAAGTGAAGAGTACTATCTATCCCACAGTGATGAGAAGTGGATCAATACCGCCTTGTATGATGCGAGACACAAAGGGAAAGTTCTGTATGAA
>Ga0209467_1000873_pt1 | contig 32398 bp, 41 predicted proteins | sample Higcelwee11metaG_FD_187175 | JGI IMG/M metagenome (GOLD analysis project Ga0209467, IMG submission 187175) | Freshwater pond sediment microbial communities from the University of Edinburgh, under environmental carbon perturbations - High... | ecosystem: Environmental > Aquatic > Freshwater >... | reverse complement strand
GATCGAGTCCGGGAGTCATTAAAGCGGTCAAAAAAGTATCATAAAAAACCTGAAAAATGATTAGTTAGCAAATAACAGATTATCAGGGTTATGATATCTGAGGCCTCAGATCCTCAGCTCGCGGATTCTGACCTGGTCTCCAGGTTGACCGGATCAAAATAGTATCATAAAAAAAGAGGGGTTATTCCCTCTTTTTTGTTTTCCCCTTAATGAACCGGATCGATGCTCTCTCGTCCCGGAGAGGTCGGATCCGGTAAACGGGATCCGTATTAATGTGAATGGATTTAAAGAGTCTGAGGGCGGTTTTATAGATCCTGGGAGATATTGTCCTGGAGGATTTAACCTCTCCGAACAAAAGAGAGGCCATTTCCGCGATTATCTCCTCCCGACGATATGTTACCCCGCCGGAGGACGGGATCTCCTCTCCTGGCTTAATTCTGACCCATTGGTCGCCATTTTCGACCATTATCAGATCCTCCAGGATGCAGTCGGTCGCGATAACGATTTTATCCCTTAAAGTTTGCATCGTTATAAATTGTCATTTGATGCTCCTCGGGTTCCAGGGGACGGGAATAAACCAGGATCCCCTCCGAGTTATAATAATCCGCGATCTTTTTAACTCGGTCAAAGAATATAAATACCTCCTCAGAAACGAGTTTTTTTACGCTCCGGATGTTATCCAGGGTCGTCGCATAGTCTTTTTTAACCGGATCGATTTTTGCTTTATGCTCAATCTTAACCGATTTAAAATCGGTCTCCAGGTCTGAGATCTTAACCGCGAGATCGATCAGAACGTCCTCCTCTTTCCGGATCTCCTCCTGGGTTAATGTTTTGAGATAACTATAATCGGAGATCCTCCGATCCGCGTCACCTGTTAAAATTGCGGATTTTTGTTCATTTTCCATTTTTGTCGATGTGTTTATGTTTAAAGTTAATAATTGTACCTTTTTTGACCTGGGATCCCTGGAGATATTTCGCGCTCTCCTGGGAGTGGCATTTCTTACAAAGCGACTCCAGGTTCGTTATCTCCAGGGAAAGATCGGGACGGATCGAGATCTCCTCTTTATGATGAACCTCCTCCGCCTGGACTATTTTCTCCGGCCTGGAACAACGTTCACAAAATGGGTTAAGGGAGAGTTTATAATCCCTTAACCGTAACCAGGCGGGGGACGCATAGAACGACGCCGTCGTTTTATAATGGAACGGCGCGGCGGGTCTGCTCTGTTCAATCCAAAAAAACGAGATCTTATTCTGTTTCCCTGGCATGGAACGGATTATTACAAACAGGACAATGATCCCCAAATGGAACCGTCCTCCCCGTTTCGGCATTAAAGAAGTAATCGACTCGGGGATTTATAACCTGGTTATAAAGTCGACATTCCGGATTATTACATATTATCCGGGTCTGTTTCCCCTGTTCTGTTAACTTTTCTTTTGACATAACGCGACGTTAATATTAACTCTTTAAGATGTTCGGAAAATTTACGATCTCGGTTATAGGATCTCAGGTAATCGATCGTAATGTTTTTAATCGAGATGAAATAATAATTTTTCATTGAACGGATCCCCTTTCCTCCCGATCCCTGGATCCTGGCGACGATCTTTAAATATATCTCCTGTTTTATGTCCTGGATATCCTCCTGGGAAATATCATACAACCGGAGAGAGAGAAAGACCCCGGAGATCATTTCCTCCAGGAACGGATAAATATCCTCCTGGAATATCCTCTCGCGTTCCGTTCCGGATGACTCCAGGAACAGACGACTCGAGATCTCGATCTCATTTCTCTGTCTCATTCGGTTTATCTGAGAGGTCAGTTTCCGGGTTAAGATCTCGTTTCTTTGCCTCCTGGATCCTCTCGTCCAGGAGGAGAAAGACCTGGACTCCGGCATTAACCCGGATAATCTCGTTCATCACCTGGTCAACCTCTCCGGGGAGGAGACGTATAAACAGGGGTTTCGCGGGGGGTTGTTTGGCTCCCGCCGCCGTAGATTGGGGGGTCGGGTTGGGGTTCGGCCTGGCGGCGTTCGCGGCTCCCGCCTGGCCTCCGATAGGTGGTTTCTGTTTTGTCATAATGAAATAAGTTTAAGGATTAGACATACAATAAGAATGATTAACGCGATAACATATATCGTAACGAGACGACAACCGATCCGATATCTCCGGGGGTTGTAAGGGGGAACGATCCGATAGGGGATCCGATGCTCGAACCGATTACTCCGGGGATCCCGGCGTTCGGCCTGGTTAGTGTGGTCTTGGGTCATTGGGTAATGATTGCGTATATGGCAAATGTAAAGGTATATATCAGGAGAGAGGGCAGGGTTCCGGCCTCGTTTTATTAACAATAAGAGAGAGCGTTATTAACAGGCGGAACCCCTTAATACAACGTTTTAACCCGCCTCAAACGTCCATTAAATGAGGCTGTCCGGGGGTTTTTCTTTCGAAAAAAGTCGCAACAATGGAGGGGGGTGGGGAGTGGGGTAACCCTCTCCTGGTCTGTTATTTATAAAGACTCTTTTTTTTTCTTTTTTTTTCATTGTGTATATGTTATATATACAATGAATGATGATGTATTTATTTAACCTTTACTCTTTTGTTTACGATGTTTTACTCTTAATGTGCGGAGACGAATGTTCGAGACGAGGCCTCCCCCCTGAGAGGCGCGCGGTTTGTTTTGATATATGATTGATAAACGTCTTTAATGGTTATGAGAGATCGAGTTTGTATCAACTTTGTTATTATTTGCCAGGGGGGGGGTCATTTTGAAATAACACCCCCCACACTAACCACGCGATCAGATCGTTTCATACCGAGGACAACCTTTGAGGGGTGGGGTTAAGACAGGAGAGAGGAGAGGTTTAAATTATTAACTATCAACTGACAATGTGACAGTTTAAATAAAACAAAATGAAAGACGATGTAATTCGGTTCCGGAAAATCTGTTCAAATCTGATTGCCGGAAAAACCAAAACCGCGAAACAGATCCAGGGGATAATGAATATCTCCGAACCGACATTTAAACGACTGATGACCGCTCCCCTGGACGACGAATTCCGGATCCGCGCGTCGATCCTGGGAGCCGTCCAGGATCTTAATAAAAAGTTTTGCGATTATGAGAGGATCGAAATCAATCCGGAAACCAGGTCGGAGTCTCCCTCCAGGGGATCCAGGAAAGAGATCCCGTCCAGGACGCCAGGCGCGGATCCGGAGGGACTCATATCAGACAAGCCGGAACGGACGATCCAGGAGATCCTCGAGGAACTATTCCGTAAACTCCCTCCTGATACTGAGATAATGGTTACCTTTAGAGCGTCATCAAAATAAAAGTTATGGCGCGAAAACCAACACTCGGGACAAGGTATTCCAGGCTCAAATCGATAGTTATCCAGGAGTTAAAGGGTCGCGAGAGTTATGTTCCCTCCGACGATATCCTGATCGACGAACTCCTGTTCTCGATTAAGATCGCGGACGATGCGAAATCTGATATCAAAAAACGAGGGTTACAGATTAACGTCGTTAAGGATCCGACAAAAACCCCTTATTATCAGCAGAACCCGAATATCGGAGTTTATCTTTCCGCCTCGAAATCGATCGGGAACATACTAACGAAACTCGGGATCACAGTCCAGGAGAGGACAAAACTCAAACTTAACCCCGAGGAGGAGGATCCCCTGGGAGATCTCTTTAACCAAAAATCGAAGGCCGTCCAGGTATGAGATCCCCGGATGAATACGCGGAGAGTCATCTCCGGGAGGCGTACCGATACGCGGAGGATATCGAGTCCGGTCGGATCATTGCAAACCGATGGATTAAACTCGCGGTCGAACGGTTCCGGAGAGACGAGAAACGGGAGGATCTCCTCCAGGATCCCGTCGCCGTCCGTCGCGTTTTTATGTTTTTCTCTCTGTTAAATATCAATATCCGAAACTCATATCGTCAATATGAAATTATACCATATCAGGCGTTTATAATTCTGAACCTGTTTCTCTTTTATTATCGGTCGACCGGGAGGAGGCGGTTCCGTTATATGTTCCTGTTCGTCGCCAGGAAAAACAGTAAAACGGTTTTCGCGGTCGCTCTTAACCTTTACTTTCTCGTTATGGACGGCGTCGCGGATCCTCAATCCCTCCTGATCGCGTCGACCAGGGAACAGGCGACGATCTCCCTGGATTACGCGAAAGCAATCGTCCGGAACTCTCCCGCGCTCCGTAAACGGGTTAAACCGATGCAGTATATGATCCGGTTTAGTTTTGGCAACTCTCGCGGGTTTATGAAAACCGTCGCGTCGGAGGCGACCAGGCTCGACGGTTATAACCCCTCGAGTTGTATCCTGGACGAGATCCACGCGCACCCGGACGACGCCCTGTTCAATGTTGTAAAATCCGGGATCCTCGCCAGGGAAAACCCGATCGTAATTTTAATATCGACCGCCGGAACGAAGATCCCCTCGTTCTGTTATACAATGTTTGAGAACGGGAAAAACATACTTAACGGGGTCGTCGAGGATGACTCGTTCCTGGTTATGTTATACACCCTGGACGAGGGAGACGATTATAACGATCCGTCGACCTGGATAAAAGCAAACCCCGCCCTCGGAGTTATTATGTCGGAGGAGGATATGTCGATCGAATATAACCAGGGGAAAAACGTCGCCTCTCAGTTACCTAATTTCCTGACGAAAAACCTTAATATATTCGTCCTGGGAACCGAGGCCTGGATCCCGGAGGAGGTTTTGCAGAGAGTTAACACGCCGTTCGACCTGGAAAAATTCAAAGGGAAACAGGTTTATATCGGAATGGATCTTTCGTCGACGAGGGATTTAACTTGTATAAACTGCCTCTTTTATGACGAGGAGACCGGAGAGTTTAAAGATTATCCCCTGTTTCTATTTGCGAAAAACCCGAACCGTCGACTCCGCCAGGGAGGGGTCGATCTCCGTCCCTGGATCCGCTCCGGACTGATTAAAGAATGTCAGACCGAAACGATCGATTACGACCTGATTTATGATACTCTCGTAAAGATTAACCAGGATTATGAAATCGTCGCGGTCGCGTATGATCCATTTAATTCGGATTTGATTATCCCTCGCCTGGAGGGTCTCGGAATAAATTGCGTCCCGTTTGCACAAACCGCGAGAGCGTTTAATTTTCCTCTCAAATTTTTGGAAAAACTTATTTACGACGGGAGGATCTCGTTCGGAAATAACCCCGTTCTGTTATGGAATTTCCGGAACGTCGTATTATACCAGGACGGAAACGGGAACATTAAGATTATGAAAAACAAGTCCAGGGACGCGGTCGACGGCGCGGTCTCCGTCGGGATGTCCGTCGCGTTATGGTTATCGGTTAACCTGGATCCAGGGAAAGCGGGTCTCGAGTCATATCTGAATTATATCGTCGAAAAAAAAGATAATTAATTTGTCGAACGTCTTTAATTGAAAACTGAATTATGAGTTTTATCTCAAAACTTAACCCGTTTCAAAAGATTATAATCGGGAGGGAGAAAGAGTTTGTAACCGCTCTCGTTAATAATATCGGGGGAAATCATAATAAATATAGCGACGAATACGCGGAAATTATCTCGACTGTTTTCACTTGTGTAAAGATCCTCGGGGAAACGATCGGTCGTATGGGAGTCGGCGTTTACTCGGATGATCCCGCCCTGGGAAAACAGAAAGATAAAGATCATTATCTGTATGACATTATCCATTATAACCCGAATACATACACGACGTCATATTCATTTTTTAACGCCCTGGAGGTTATCCGAAATCTGAAAGGAAACTCGTTCGCGCGGATATACCGAAAGGCAAACCAGGGACTCGTCGATTACCTGGAGATAAATTCTCCCTCGCGAGTCCTGGGATATAAACTCGTTAACAATGAATTATTTTATCGGGTCTCAAAGGTCGACAAACCCGAGGAGTATGACACCGTCCCCGCGTCGGATATGCTCCATTTCCGAATGATAACAAAGGACGGGATTATGGGAATGAACCCGATCGAGGCTCTCCGGTTAAACCTTTCGACAACCTGGGAGGGAATGTCGACGATCGACGAGTTTTATAAGGCGTCCGGCGTTAACCCGAAGGTTATCAAATCGACCGTCGCGGGAGCAAATCAGAAACAGATGCTCGAGGCTCTCGACGTTTTAAAAGAGAAATACGGCGGATCCAAAGGAGCCGGAGATCTGTTCCCGTTACCTCCGAATACAGAGATCCAGGAGTTACAGATGAACGCGATCGACGCGGCGTTTCTTAATATGATCCAGTTTAACGACAATAAAATCGCGGCGTTATACGGGATCCCCTCGCACATGGTCGGAAATCAGACCGCGAGCAAATATAACGATATCGAACAGACACAACTCGGATTTAAGTCGAACACCGTTTCAGCAATCTCGAGAATGTACCGTCAGGAAATGGAATATAAACTCCTGACAACTGCCGAAAGAAAAGCGGGGAAATCAATCGAGTTTAATCTCATGGCATTGATCGAAACAGATCACCGGAACCGCCTGGAGGGTTACAGGATCCTCGCGAATATCGGAGCCATAACCCCGAACAAGATCGCGCGCCTGGAGGGTCTCGATACATACCAGGGAGGCGACGACCATTATATTCAGTCGAATATGATGTCGGTCGAAAAATACACGACGAAACAAACCACGAAACCCCCAAATCAGTAAGACAATGAAACAAACGAGGTTCACAATTTTAACAGAGAATAAACCCTCGATCAGGGTCGAAACGGTCGACGATGTCGAATACTTTGTCGGTTACGGAGCGATCTTTAACGCCCGCTCCCGCCTGATATTTGAGCGCGGAAAAATGTTTTATGAAATCATAAAACCCGGAGCGTTCTCGAGGATCCTCCAGGATCCGCGCCTGGACGTCGTTTTAACCCTGGATCACGACCATTTTTATAACCTGGGGAGAACAGTCTCCGGGAACCTGGTTCTCCAGGAGGATCAGATCGGACTCAGTTTCCGCGCTCCGGTTCCGAACACCCAGGCCGGGAGGGATACCAGGGAGATGATCGCGCGGGGGGATTACACAGACTGTTCATTTATGTTTACCGTTAACGACGCCGGAGAGACCTGGCAGAGAGACGGAGACGGGAGTCTCGTCCATTATGTTAACGAGGTTTCCGGCCTGTTCGATGTTACGATTTGCACCCTCCGGGGAGCATACGAACAGACCGTTATCGATGTGGAAAGAGCGTCCCGAATGTATAAGGAACTCAATATCCAGGAGAGGGAAGGAACCGCCGGATCTGATGACCAGGGAGGAGATAACTCCGAGGGCGGATCAGGATCCGACGGAAGTTCGAACGACAATCCGGGAGATGACGACCAGGAGAGGGAGGGCGTCGAGGCCGAAAACGACCTCGATAAAATGATCCTCGATCTCCATAAAGCAAAATCGGGGACGTCTTTATAATCAAATATTCATTAACAAAAAAAACAGACAATGAAAAAATTAAATGATTTACTGGTCGAAAGAACAGAGAAGATCCGCCAAATGGATGCAATCCTCAATAAGGCGTCAGGCGAAAACCGCAAGAGGACGGAACAGGAGTCGAACGAGTGGAAGGCCGCGAGCGAGAGGGTTAACGAGTTGAACGCGGAGATCGAAGTCCTGGAACGCCAGGCAGAGTTAAACCGCACGATTGCGGGTCAGGCTCCCCTCGATAAGGAGGAAAAAAAGGCCGTCAAAAGGTATGATTTCGTTAAGGCCGTTTCCGAGGCCAGGGGCGGGATCCTGACCGGCCTGGAGAAAGAGATGCATGACGAGGCCGCGAAGGAACTCAGGGGAGTATCCGGCGCGATCGGAAACCTGTTCCTCCCTCAGATGTTTGTCAACCGGAGTTATATGTCCAGGGACGAAAGACTCAAACGCGCAAACGAGGAGACCAAAACGACAGGAGCGTCGTCCGGATGGATCCCGACGTTCGTCGAGGATGCGGATATGGGACTGGTCGTCGCCTCTCCTCTTTACAGAGATCTCGGGGTTACCGTATATGAGAACCTCATGTCCGGTAAACTGGAGATCCCGTTCAGCCAGGGAAACAGCGCGTCAAGTCCGAGCGAACAGTCCGCCGCAACTCAGAGCACCCCGACGAAAACAAAGGGAAGTTTGACCGCCGGAAGGATCCAGGGATGGCAAAATTTTACAATGGAGTCACTCTCGGAGACGTCTGTTCTCCCGTCAATCCTCGCGGATATGATCGCATCGATCGACAGAAAGGTCGGATCGATGGTCGCCCTGGACGCCGTCGCGGTTAATGTGATGTCAGGGTTTGCAACCTCAGACACCGCCGCCGCGATTACTTACGCCGGACTCCTGGCTCAGATCTCCGCCCTGACGTCGGATATGTTCGTCAATGAGAAATTCCTCCTTTCAAAAGCCCTGTTCTATTTCCTGGCCTCGAAAGAGAAAGCAAGCAATACCGCGAATTTCATCGTCGATTTTCTCTCGGGGAACAACCTGGGGAGGATCGGAGGGATCCAGGCACTCGGAACAAGTTTCCTCCCCTTGCACGATACTAACAAGTACGACGCAATTTACGGGGACTGGAAACAGGCATACGTCGGTTTCTGGGGTGGCGTTCAGTTATTGATCGACCCGTATACGGGATCTGACTCAGGTTATGTTAAAATAACCTTTGCCAGGATGGGAGCGGTCGACTCAAATCCTTACGCGTTCGCCGCGAAACGTAACATTTCACTCGCATAGTTTTAGCGGGTTACAATGATTAAGGAGTGGCGGGAGCCGGGTTCCTGGTTCCTGACGGATCCAAACCTCCCCGCCCTCCTTTCAAGTTAAAACGGTCGTTATGATTAACAAAGTAAAAACGGTTTACCACGTCACACTCGAGGAGGCAAAAAGACAGATCGGTCTCGATCAGGATTTTGTCAAAGATGACGCGTATATTAACTCCCTGATTAAGGCCGCGCACTCGATCGCGGAGAGCCGTATTCAGAAAGATATCGCGAAAACGACTAACGTCCTGACCCGTTACGATTTTGCCGGGGGGACGATCCGGGTTAACGAGGGGAACCTGATTTCAATAACGACGATCGAGATCGACGAGACCGAGACTCCTCTCTCGAATTTTAATACTTACATATACCGCGATCGTTTCCGCGTCGAACTCGACTCGGATATCGATACGGCAGAATTAACGGTCACCTTTGAGACCGGATACGATACCGGAAAGATCCCCGAGGATCTGAAACAGGCTATTTTAATCAGGATCGCGGGTCTGTATGATTACGACCGCGCGCCCTCCGTCCTGGCCTCCGTCCGGGAAACGGGTTTATTTGAAAGATTAACGGAACCTTATGTTTGCGCTCATGTCGATTATGAGCGGGAAAATTAAATAGAATGATCGGTCACCTCTTAAATAAATGGCTCGAGATCGAGATCGCAACCGTCGCGAAAGGGACAACCGTCGGACAACCGAAAGAGACGTTTACTCTTTTGAAAGAGACCAGGGGCGGAGTATTGTTTACCGGGGGACGCATGGTTAACGGATCCGAGGGTCAGAACGTCGCGACGGATGCGACGTTTACCGTCCGTTATGACGAGAGGATTAATTATAAATGTCGGGTTAAATACCTGGGACAATATTACAGGATAACCCATATCGAACCGATCGGGAGATCCGAGGGGTTCAATCTTAAAACTATAATGTGGGCGGATGAATAACCAGGTCGATAAATTCGAAATCGAAGGGATCGACGAGGTTCTCAAATCCCTGGAGACGTTACCGATGAAGATAACAAATAAGATCCTCGCGGATGCAAACAGGGACGTTTTAACGAGGATCCTTAAACCCGCGATCCAGTCCGCCCTCCCTTATTCGAGCCGGACGAAACGGGGGATTAAGGTCACCAAAGCCAGGGGAACAGAAAATGGAATGTATGTCGGGGTTTCGACCGATGCGTTTTATCTCCGGTTCCTCCAGTTCGGGACAACCGATCGAGTGACCAAAGGAAAGTTAAACAGATCCTCCGCCTGGGTCGGAGGCGTTAAGGTTAAAACGAAATCCAGGTCGGGGGGAGGAGTGAACAGGGGACGGATTAATCCCAGGGAGACGGGAGTCGTTTCGACAATCGAGGCAAAAACGGGAGAGGTTGTCAGGGCGGTAACCCAGGAATACGGGCAATATATCGCCAGGGCAATAACCAGGCAGTTAAAGAAATATTCAATAAAATGAGTTTCGCCAGTTCAATAAATACAGTATTAAACTCGAACGCCTCCCTTAATTCTCAGTTATGGAACGAGGACGGGTCGACTCGGATTTATGCGTATAATTATCCGGATAATTTGGACGTTAGTTTATCCGCGATCGTCTTTACATATAAGAAGGAAACCGGGACTCATACTCTCGGATCGAAAAACGTCCTCGAGGATTACAGTCTTTATATTGTAATTCTCTCCCCGGATCCTGGGGAAAATGAGACGATCGCGGATTTAGTCCACAGTTTCCTCGATGAATACCAGGACGCGAATATCCTGGACGTTACGTTCGAGAATGACAACAACGGGGAGGATCAGGAGAAAGGGAGATATTTTAAAGTTTTGGAGTATAAGGTAATATTTGATAAATAACAATTTAAAAACTCGTTTACAATGGCAATCACACCGATTTTATCAAAAGCGATGACCCTCTCAATCGGGGGGAAAGTTATCGCGAGATGTACGGATTTCAACCTGGAAATAAATAAAGAGGTAATCGAAATAACCTCTCTCTCGTCCCAGGGATGGAAAGAAAAACTCGTCGATCTGAAAGAATGGAAAGTCTCGTTTAACGCCCTGGTCACTCGCGGCGCGGATGCGACATACTCCGTATATGACGAGATGTTATCGAGCATCGTCAGTTCAGACGACGCCCTAACCGTTGCAATGGCAGATACAGGCGTCGGAGGAACGATCGGACTCTCCGGATCCGCGTTCCTGACGGCTCTCTCGACGGGAGTCCAGGTCGGGGACAAAATGACGTATAACGGAAGTCTCGAGGGAACCGGAGCGTTGTCAATTTAATATATTCGTCAGGATCCAGGGGGAGTAACCCTCCCCCGGATCTCTTTTTAAAACCTTAATAATAAACAGATGGCAATCGATCCGATTTTATCTAAGGAGTTCGCTCTCATTTACGGCGGAATGGTTATCGCATATTGTACGGATTTCACCCTGGAAATAAACAAACAGATCGTCGACGTTACAAAACTCGGAGATGAATGGAAAAACAAACTCGTCGACGTTAAGGAGTGGAAGGTCGCGTTTAACGGAATGATAACCAGGGGAGATAACTCGATCCCGTATATATGGGATCCCGAGACGAGTTATAGCGCGGGGAGTTTTGTAATAATTGCGGGTTCCTGTTATGAGGCACAATCGACGACCCTGGGACATAACCCGACAACCGACGGGGGCGTCCATTGGATCCAGGTCTCAGAATGGAGCGCGGCGGCTACATATCCCGCCGGGGAATTGTTATATCGGACAACCGTCTCAAACGAAAAACGAGTTTACAAGTCACTCCAGGCGGGGAACCTTAACCACGAACCCCTCACGTCCCCGACCTGGTGGGAAAGGATCGAGGGCGGGTTCGCTCATCTTATTACCGAGATCAAAGAAAACGACCTCCCGGTTAAGGCGACATTAAAGTCGTCCGCCGGGTCGACGACATATTTTTTCGGAGAGGGATTTATAACCGCACTCTCCGCCGCGTTCCAGGTCGGAAACGTCTCCAGGTTCTCCGGGGCGTTCGATGCGTCCTCTCTTTTTGGGAGGGGAATAACTCCGAGTGAGGGAACAAATTACGAACCTGAAGTTTTAACATATATTAGCGGCCTGGCGACGCCGTTATCGGAGGCGCAATTAACCCGGATTAATACTCTCGTTTTGGATCTAAAGAGCGGGTTAAGTATTACAAACCTCTCCGATTATTTCGACGTTTTCGCATTGTCCGCCGGAGAAACCTCGGAGAGTTCATTAAAGAACCTGGTTAAAAACTCGCATCATGGAGTCCTGGGGGGGACGGCTCCGTCATTTGTCGCCCTGGAGGGGTTTAAGGCCGCGACGTCCCTGGGATATATTAACTCCTCTTTTAATCCCTTAACCCAGGGAGTCAGGTTTACGGAGCAAAATAACGCGGTCGGGTTTTATGTCCGGGACGACGTTGTCGTCGGATCGACAAAGACGATCGCGGGGAATGGAACAAATAGTCGCGTCATGTTAAGATATACCGGGGATGTCGTTCGGGGTTCAAATAATGGATTTTCGGTCGGGAACCTCCTGTCGGCGAATTCGGCGACGAGGGGTTTTTACCTGGTAAGACGTATCGCGAACGTTATGGGTATCTCGAAAAATGGCGCGGCGTTCTCGTCATTAGCAAATAACGCGGCGGCTCTGACGGGATATAATTATTACATACTCGGGGATAATAACGCGGACGTCTTTAGGTATGGGACGGATAATCAGGTCTCCTGTTATCTATTTTCGAAGGCTCCCTCGGATGCGGAGAGTATTGTAATAAATAACGCGATCGAGGCATATATGGACGCAAACAGTAAAGGAATTCAATAAAACCAAAACATGACAATTAAATTAATTTACAAAGATCAGGAGATCCCCGTTTCAGTCGGGTATTATGCCCTCAAACGTTACAAACAGGAGACGGGTAAAGAGTTTACAACTATCGAGGGAGAGGATATAACCGACCTCGAGATACTATTCTGGCACTCGATCGAGGCCGGGTATAAGCAGGAGGAGCAAACAAATCCTTTCAAGAGAGAGGACGCGGAGATGATCCTGGACTCCGTAATGATGCAGTTTATCGAAAGGATCCCGGATTTTTTCCCGACGTCCCCGAGTGCAAGTCAGGAGAGAGGTCAGACTCGCGGGACGAACGCGCAACCTCCGAAGCAAAAAAGAAAATAATCAGTTCGACCCTGGACGAGATCCAGGGTTACTCGCTCGCACTCCTGGGGATGACTCCTCGGGAGTTCGAGTTTTGCACTCCGCGAGAAATACATTTTGCGCTCAGATCATACGCGGACGAACGAAACCGGGGACGGGAGTTCGATCTCGATAATATGAGACTGCAAACAATGTATATATATAACCTGGTCATTCCCGAGTCGCGTCGTATCAGAGACCCCCGTCAATTAATGAAATTCAAACATGACGAGGAGTATGTTCCGGAGGAGGATGTGTATATACCAACGCCGGAGGAATGGGACGAACTCGATAAACGCCTGGCAGAGATGCACGAAAAAACAGTCGAATTAATCCCGGTTTTTAATGAAAATCCTAAAATTGAGGAGATTTCGGATAATGAAAAATGACCCTTGTAACGAGTTGAGTATCAGCGAAAAGAACGATCGCCCCCTCGGTAATACAAACATACCTCTCAGGGGGGAGAGTGGCTTAAATCGAATAAAAAGGGGCAAATTTGCGATATTGCATATTTTATGTATATACGTTATATGTATATAAATTTAGGATAATTAAAACTAAAAATCCGAGTCCAGGAAAAAAACGAAAAATTTTGAGATCTGAAAAAAAAACGAAAAAAATCCGAGTCCAGGAAAAAAACGAAAAATTTTGAGATCTAAAAAAAAAACGAAAAAAATCCGAGTCCAGGAAAAAAACGAAAAATTTTGAGATCTGAAAAAATGAATATTTTAAACGTCTTTATAATTAAACTGAATTTATGTCGACCGCAATTTTAACAGATCTTTCCCTCCGATTAAGAGCGTCAACGGCAGAACTCCAGCAAGGTCTCGAGAGGGCGAAATCTTCCCTTAAAAATTTTAAGAAGGATGCAAAGGACGCGACCGGGAAAGTTTCCTCCGCGTTCAAAAGTTTGGGAGGTGAGGCGGCGGACGGAATATCGAGAATGACCGGAGGGTTCGGGGCGATGGGAGGAGCGATAACCGGGGCGTTAAAATCATTGAAAGGGATGACCGCCGGAATGGGAGCGTTAAAAACCGCCCTGATATCGACGGGGATCGGTGCGATATTCGTCGGGATAGGAACGGCGATCGCGGCGGTTACGGCATATCTGAAGGGGTCAGTCGATGGAGCAAATAAACTCGCATCGGTGACGGGATTTTTAAAGGGAATTTTTGAGTCGTTCAAAGATGTTTTAATCGGGGTCGGTCGGTTCCTGGTTAAAGCGTTTGAGGATCCCAAACAGGCCGTCGCGGATCTTTGGGCGGCAATAAAAGAAAACCTCGTTAACAGGTTCGAGGGACTGGTCGATTACTTTAAAAATGGATGGGGCGCAATCGCGAACGGGGCGAAAGGGGTCGCCCTGGCGGTTGCGGGGATCTTTAACGAGGAGAAGCGGGAGGAGTCGCGAAAGTATTTCGAGGAGATGAAAAACAATCTCGTCGATATGGGTAAGGCGGCGTTTGCAATGACGACGGGAATGGATTTCGACGAGACGGCGGCAAAAGCAAAGGAGAAATTCGCGGGGATAAAAAAGGAAATATCCGAGATCCAAAAGTTAAGCGAACGGAGACACCGTTTCGAAATGGCGGAGATCGATGACCTGGTTAACGAGGAAAAACTCCTCCGGAATATTGCAATATTACGGGAGATCGCGGGAGACCAGGAACAGGATATCGCGACAAGAATGGCAGCGGCGACGAAAGCACTCGAGGAAAACGAGAAATATTATACCGGGGAGATCGCGGACGCCAGGGAATTACTCGCAATTAAGACGCGGGAAAATCAGATCTCCGAAATGTCTGTCGAAGATCTTAGGGAACAGCGTCGTCTCGAGGCGGATGTTTTAAAACTCGAGGCGGAGCGCGCGATGACCTCAAAGAAAATTAAAAACGATATTGAACGGGCAGTCCGGGAAGTCGCGGCGGAGGAGAAAAAGAGACTCAGCGAACAGGCAAAAGCGGAGGCAGAGGTCGCAAAAGCAAAGATCGAGGAGGAGAAAAGAGTCGCGGACGCGATCGCGGCATACAGGGAGAAAAAACTCTCCGCAACCCTGGAGGGGGAACTCATGCTCCTGGCAGAGAGGTATCAGAAAGGAATTATTTTCGAGGAGGAATATCGGGGAGAGGTCGCCAGGATCCAGGGAGAGATCGACGAACGAAATAAAAAGATGTTCGAGGAGGAGATCGCGCGCGCGGATGAACTCAAACAGAAGAAAATCGAGGGCGCGATGGGTTATATGGACGCGGCTCTGCAAGCGACGGAGGTCGTTTCTCAGATGTTCGAAGCGGCAAAACAGAAAGAACTCGCGGCGGCGGGAGATAACGAGGAGAAAAAAGCGGCTATCGAAAAGAAATACGCAAAAAAACAGAAGGGAGTCGCGATTATGCAGGCTCTCATAAATACCGCCCTGGGGGTTACTAAAGCGTTCGGACAGGGCGGAGTCCTCGGGTTCATAACGGGAGCATTAGTCGCGGCGGCGGGAGCGGCACAAATCGCGACGATATCCGCGACTCCCCTGGCAAAAGGAGGGATCGCATATTCGCCAGTTAACGCCCTGGTCGGAGAATATCCGTCCGCCTCCAGGGATCCGGAGGTTATCTCTCCCCTGAGTAAATTAAAGAGTCTAATAAACCCGGAGGGAGGATCCAGGCGGAACGAGACGGTTAGGTTTGAGATCGACGGTTATAAACTCGTCGCATTTATTGATAAACAGTTAAAGTTAAACGCGGCGTTCTGATATGGCATACGGAAATAAATATCGCGGCGGTTTCTCCTCAAAAAATATCCAGGGATATATTTATATCGACCAGGAGGATTACTCGGGAGCGGTGACCGACGTTATAATAACTCCAGGAACGACCAGGATCCGTTATTCGTTCGGAGGGTGGAACGTCCCGGTTATCGGGTTAGCGGCCTCGTTTGAGATCCTTAATAACCAGGCGGATTTCTTTACTCTCATTCCATTGATAACGGCGGAGGAGAGAGAATATCGCGTCCGGATCGTTCAGACCTCTCCGTCCGCGTTTACGATGTTCTCAGGTTTTTTAAATAGTGAAACGAACGAGATAACATATCTTAAAAACAGGCCGTTCAGATTAAACGCCTCGAGTTATCTCTCAAAATTACAATATGTCAAACCCTCGTTAATCGAGACCCTGGAGAATAGGACGTTTATCGATATAATAAACGCCTGTTTAGCGTTAACGGGATCTCCGGATCCGATCAGGGTCAACTCGAAATTATATCCGACTGGCTCCTCCCTGGGGACAGGTCAAACCCTGTTTAACCGGAGCGGTATATTTAACGAGATCTTTTGGAAAGATAACATCGATCGCGACAACGCCCTGGAGATAATTGAAAAGATCCTCTCCGCGTTCGACTGTTATTTGTACTGGTTTAACGGATCCTGGTATATCGAGAGATACGAGGATATTTGGAATAACCCTCAGAATTACGTCGTTTATGCCTCCGGATCCAGTTATGGATATACGGCCTCCGGGACAACCGCTCAGACGACCGACGCGTCCCTGGATTTCTCCTCCCTGGTTCTAAAGGATCAAAGTCAGACGTTCGGTTCGATAACAGGACTCCGCGAGATCGAGGTTCGCCTGGAACAACAGACGTTATTTAATATAACGGTCAATGATATGACCAACGCCTCAGACTTTAACGGCGGCGTCCCTTATCCGAGTTATCGTTCCTGGCAGAAATGGAACGAGGGATCCGGGATCACCTGGGTTAATCCCGGCCTTCCCTGGAAAAATATCTCGAACGCAATATTACGGCAAGGATGGATATATGACGGGGGTTATGAAACCTGGAGGGGGTTATATACCAGGTTTAAAATAACGAAAGACTCCTCGACGTCGTTAACAGTTAGATTTAAGTTTGCAACTCTTAAAGTAGTCCTCGGATCCTGGTCGGGATCCTGGTCGGATTATGTGTTTAACTTTAAATGGTATCTCCGGCACACTCCAGGGAATTATTTTATCGTCGACAACGCGGGAACCTGGGAGAGACAATCAGGGACGGAGCAGTCGAAAATTCAGACCCTCGAGATCCAGGGTTCAGACATGGATCCGGTTAATGACTCAATGGAGGTCACGTTATCGATCCCGATCGGAGAGGTCTCCGGGATCTCGGACGGAGATAATGATTTCGTTTTATGTCTCGGGACTGAGTTAATCTCGAAATCAGGGGGAGCGTTAACCCCGGCGTTTACCTGTTTTTATGGAGACGTCTTTATAACCGCCTCCGCTCCCCTGGAAAATAATAATATCTCAGGAGTCATAAATACCGGGTTCCTGGATAAAAAAGAGATTACATTAAAAATGTATGACGCCGGGAATGTTAATATCAAAAACGGGATCCTGACCGGGTCAGATCTTACGACCAGGACGTCGACCTGGACGTCAAACGGAATTTTATCCGAGAGTCTCGCGAAAAGAATTATCCGGAATAAGTTTCAGTTATACAATCGGACGAGGGTTCAACTCTCGTCGACCATAAAATCCTCGAGTAAATTCAAACCCCTGTTTATGTTTACGGACTCGTTCCAGGCGGGGAAAAAGTTTGTTTTAACCTCATACGGATACACTCCGGATAAAGACGAGTACGAGATGACCTTATCAGAATATGACAATACGGAAACGATAACCTTTGTTTAAATGGACGTTACATTAACCTCTCGATATCGAAACCCCGATTATTTCCAGGGAAAGAACTCTCCGGTTTATGTTTATCAGACCGCCGGGATTACTCCCTCTCCGGATCTCTCGAATTACTACACCAAAACCGAGTTAATAACCGATGGAGTCCTGGACTCCAGGTATTACACCGAAACGGAGTTAACGACCGGGGGAGTCCTGGACTCCAGGTATTACACCGAGACAGAGTTAAACGCGGGACAACTGGACTCCAGGTATTACACCGAGACGGAAATCGACTCTTTTACTTTTAAGTTAACCGGGGATCAAACCGCGTCAGGAGTCAAAACGTTTTCGGGGACGATCGCGGGAGATTATATTCAATCGAGATCTGTTACGTTCGCCTCGGGTTATACAGGATCAGGATATAAACTGAATTATGCGTCCTCGAAATATTCTCTCGAGGTCGATGAGTTACTGGTTCGCGGTAATATGCGAGTTTATTCCCTGGAGATTAATAAAATCAGGGCGACGAATGGGTCGTTATGGGTTTCGGACGCAGTCGAGGCCGTCTCCGATATGACCCTGGTCGGATCCTGGTACACCTTCACAGTCGAAAACGGGTTTAATACGTTCGCGGTTAATGATATCGTCCGGGTTCAGCAGTATAATGGAGGATCTGTTTTCGCGTATGATTATAAAGTCCAGGCGGTAACCGCGACGACGATCGGAGTCTCGACGGTCGCCGGGGGCGCGGTTCCTGTCGGGGAGAGAACTTGTAAAGGTCGGACGTTTGTCAGGATTGGAAATTCGTCGAATACCGCGCGCCAGGGAGCGGTTTATTTAACTGCCTCGGATACGAACGCGCCTTATATTGAAGTCCTGGACGGAGTGACCTCCGGGACGATCGATCTCGCGGATCGGAAAGTAAGACTCGGAAAACTCGACGGTCTCTCGTTTAATGGATCCCCGATTTCGGGATACGGGTTATATGCCGGGGTTGCGTACCTGACGGGATCAGTCGTCGCGACGGCGGGATCGGTCGGGGGGTGGGATATCTCCGGAGATCTCCTCCAGGCGGAGACCGCCTCCGGAGGGATGTATTTCGACGCGGCGGATCCTTCGATCATTTTAAAGGATAACGTCGGGATTGTTCGTTATGTTTGTGATCCTCAGACAGTCGAGACGCGCGCGACTCTTTTAACTTTAGGGGCGACCAGTTATTCGGGTGCATATGCGTCAACGTATACAACAGTTACCGAGTCTTTTGGAGGCGTTGGAACCTCAGACGATTATTATTATTGTCAAAAATATACGACGACGACATATCTCGACTGGTACACCTCAAAACAGTCGTCGACCTATTCGTTTACGGTTACTCCTGGTCTCGCGTATCTTGTGGATTTTTTCGTTAACTGTCTCCCTACATATACACTCCCGGCAAATGATACAGATCCGACGGACGGAGAAACTCATGTTTATACGTTATACGGAACCTGGGGAGCGACATATACCGTTTTTGTTTATGATGCGAACGACAATCTCCTGGTTTCCGCCTCTAATTCGACGAGTTCTCAGACTGATTATCTTTCCGCGTTTCAAGTTGGATCGGGGAACCTTTCATTTATACCGACAACGACAACGATTTATATTCGGCTCCGAATTCAAATATCTAATAACTTACAAACTAACGATCATTATACATATTACACATGGGACGGGACGGAATGGGTTTATGACTATGATGGAGATACTCAGGTCGCGTTATCGGTAAATTTTATAACAAATCAATACTCTTTAACGATTAAAGAGGCATATGATCGGGTTCATATAGGAAAGGATGGGTTTTTGCATTGGAAAACAGACCAAAAATATTTTATTGTAAACGCCTCCGATACTGCATATATCCAGGCGGCGGGAGATTTTTATCATTATTACGGGAATTTTAGACAGACAGACGGAGTTATCGCGGTTGGATCCTGGAATATGACGTCCGGGTTAACTGGACGCCTGGAGGCATATAACGCCAGGAATGGATCCGTAACACTCCCGGCGAGTTATTATTATGACGCCCTGGTCATCGTTTCAAACCATTCCTCCAGTCATGCCGCGTTTTTTCAGAACGACGGGAACGATGTTAACCGTTATGGGATCGGGATCCAGTGCGGCGTCGACACCCCGACGACTGCGGATAATTTTGCAGTCCGATTATATGACGGGGACGGAACATATAAGGGAGGTTTATTTTTTGACTCCGGCCAGGTCGCGTTATATAACGCCTCGGACGAGAGGATGAAAGTAAATATTAAGGATTACCAGGAGGACGCCCTGGGGATCCTCTCCGGTTTCAAACCTCGTTTATATCAATGGAGGGAGAAAACAGAGGTCGACGTCTCAAATCCGGACGGCTCCCAGGGAAAGAGAAAAACCCGGATCCTGGACGAGATCCCGGAGAGATCCCGGAAGGATCCAGGGGCGGAGCCAGTAATAAATCTCGGATATGTCGCTCAGGAAATGGAGGCATATCTCCCGGATCTCGTTGTAACGGATGACGAAACAGGTTATAAATTTACCGCACCCCAGGGAATGATCCCGATATTACACCGGGCAATTTTACAACTCCGGGACGAAATCAAAGAATTAAGAACGTTAATAAATTAAGAAAATGAGCGTAACAGGAACAATTCAACCGATTAATATAACGGGACAGATCTCGGAGATTAACAGTTCGACCGAAATAATGGAATTATATTGGATGACTCTTATTTCGGCAGTCGTTCCGGACGATAATCCGACTCATATAATATTGACGTTCCCAAATCCGGCGTCTTTAATCGCGGCGGATTTTTCAATAACTGGTTATCCGATTGAGTCCGCCTCCTGGACGGGATCAGTTTTAACCTTAACGTCCTCGAGGACTATCGTATGGGGCGACGAGTTAGTTTTAACCTTTCTCAGGACTGGAGATACGGTAAATATTGATAACCAGGTCGGGGGATGGCTCGAATACTGGAGTAATCAGCCAGGGGTTTTATTTTTAGGATTAATGTCTGATTTGTCCGGCGGTCAGATCCCGAACAGGGTTCTCGGATCCTCGGATTATTTAACCGTTTCCGGATTATCCGGGGAGGAGACGTTTCAATGTCCGAACACTCCGCAATATATCGCGGCGGATACTGATTTTATTTGGTTTAAAACGGATCAGACTCGAAGGGTTGTAACAACGGCGGAATTAATCGGATATGATTTACAGAGAACCCCCGTCCGATATGATGATGACTCTCCGAACTCGATCCGCGCAATAATGATCCGGGATATATCGGTCGATCCCCTGGAGAGAGATCGATTATTTACGGATTTATTACTCCCGTTTCTTTGGGATAATGATTATAACGAATATGGTCGTCTTAAATCAAACAGAACCGGACAAAATTTATGGACTCCGGAGGCCGTTTACGAACCCGAAGTTTTAACATATATTAGCGGCCTGGCGACGCCGTTATCGGAGGCGCAATTAACCCGGATCAATACTCTCGTTTTGGATCTAAAGAGCGGGTTAAGTATTACAAACCTCTCCGATTATTTCGACGTTTTCGCATTGTCCGCCGGAGAAACCTCGGAGAGTTCATTAAAGAACCTGGTTAAAAACTCGCATCATGGAGTCCTGGGAGGGACGGTTCCGTCATTTGTCGCCCTGGAGGGGTTTAAGGCCGCGACGTCCCTGGGATACATTAACTCCTCTTTTAACCCCTTAACCCAGGGAGTCAGGTTTACCGAGCAAAACAACGCGGTCGGGTTTTATGTTCGGGACGACGTCGCGATCGGATCGACGAAAACGATCGCGGGGAATGGAGATTACAGTCGGATCATGGTAAGATATACCGGGGATGTCGTTCGGGGTTCAAATAATGGATTTGCGGTCGGGAACCTCCTGTCGGCGAATTCGGCGACGAGGGGTTTTTACCTGGTAAGACGTATCGCGAACGTTATAGGTATCTCGAAAAATGGCGCGGCGTTCTCGTCATTAGCAAATAACGCGGCGGCTCTGACGGGATATAATTATTACATACTCGGGGATAATAACGCGGACGTCTTTAGGTATGGAACAGATAATCAAATCTCCTGTTATCTATTTTCGAAGGCTCCCTCGGATGCGGAGAGTATTGTAATAAATAACGCGATCGAGGCATATATGGACGCAAACAGTAAAGGAATTCAATAATGATACAAAACTTTAATATCGGGGACACCGGGGAGATTATGATCTCCAAAATGACCAGTTTAATCGCGGCGATTGGAAGTCAATTTATTTTTTCGGTTGACCATTATAAGCAAACCGGAGATCCTGACGACACCCTGGCATTTCAGAGATGCGTTAATGATTTATCGGAGACGGTCTCGTTTAGTCATGGAGGAGGGATTATTATCCTGGCGGGGAGGGAGTATGTAATCTCCGGGACGATAATTATACAGACCTCATTTGCAATGTACGGGGCGGGGTCAGACTCAGGAACCTCAATAACATTAGCGGCGGGATCAGATTGTAATATGTTCGAAATTGGACGGAGGTTTTCGTCGGATCCGATTAGTGTTACGATGTCAGGAATTCGGATACAAATGGCCTTTCCCCAGGCGGAGGGATTTTCGAATATAGTCTGTTATAACTATTTACGGCACTCTCATTTTATCGATTTATTTGTCGTTCACGCGACCGCGCCAAATTTTGACATGAGGGTCGAGGAGGGAGGAACTCCCGCGAGGAATAGTTATTTTTATGGATGTGCGTTTGAATATGGGAAAACCGCAGCGTTAAGAATAGTTCACGACTATAATCTGAACATTAACTCCTGTTATTTTGGATTTGGCCTCCCCGATCAGGACTCTCACGGATTACACGTTCAGCAAACGGCGGATCGTTTTATCCTGGCGAATTCCTGGTTTTTACAGGATAGTCGGGCGGGAGATATGTTTATCTCGGGAGCGATAAGCGGTCATATTGTAAATAACAAGTTTAGCGCAACAAGCGGAGGACAAACCGGATCGTATAATCTTTATCTCGGATCAGTAAATAATATGAATATCGGGGGAAACATATTCCCCGCAACGGGTCATAATTATAATTTGAGAACCGGGAACGTTTCAAATGTGAGCGTTTACGATAACCAGTTCGGAGGCGGCTCAGTCTCTCCGTTTTCATTATATAATAAACAACAGGTTCGATTTAATAATAATCATTTTAACGGGTTGTTCCAGGAGAATAACGGGAACGGAACGATCCCGAACGGGGGTTCATATATTGATATTACTCATTCGATAATCGCAATCCCGGATAATGTTATCGCAACTCCCCAGGGTAACGAAATGATTTGGATTTCAAACATCGGATCGTCAACCTTTAGAATTAACAGATCCGGAACCTCGGGAGATCTCGTTTGTAATTGGAACGCGAGCATTAAAAGTTATTAATTCATTTTGAAATCGTCTTAATATATATGATTATGAATAATCTCATCGAAGTAGTTAAGGGCAACTCGAAAACGATCGTATGCGTTATCTCGGGTCTCGAAAGTTTGAGCGGGTTTACGGCCTCTCTTATTGTTAAAAAGAATAAGACCGACTCCGATAGTTTAAAGGCCTTTGAAGTCTCCGGACAGATAATCGACATGAGCGCGTATTTTGTTATTTCGTCCGTTCAGAACAATAAACCCGCAAACGATTATTTTTTCGAGGTCGTCCTGACAAACGGTTCAGATGTTTACTCCCCGAACCAGGGAGTTTATCGAATAATTCAATCAGTTAAATATTAAACTGTATATGTCCGAAATCGACGCGTTCGCGAGTTTATTACAAACAACTCAAAAAAACATTATAACAGTCATTAACGCCAAAACCGACGCCCTGGCATTTCACCAGTCGCAGATCGAGTTAAAGATCGACTCCCAGGCGCAAACGGTCTCGGACGTCGAGGCAAAGGTCGCGGAGCATGACGATATTTTAAAAGCGCGGGCGTTAACCTGTTACCCGGCAATACAGAGATTAACCGCACATGAGAAAGCGATTAAACTGCTAAATTTTATCGGGGAGCATAAATTTCTCTCGGTTTCAATTATGGTTCTGACCCTGTTCGTCGTTCAGTCTCTTGTTTACCTGGTATTTCAAAATATCGAATTAGCGAATATCCTGGAAAGGATCTATAAATAAAGTTTACAATGACAAAAAAGAAAGACAAAGCGAACGAGGTTATCCAGGGATCCGCACCGGATCCAGGAGCAACCGACCAGGGATCCGCACCGGATCCAGGAGCAACCGACCAGGGATCCGCACCGGATCCAGGAGCAACCGACCAGGAGGGGGATATCAATCTCCCGGAGCATGACCCAGGCAAACCCCAGGAGGGGAGAAAGATCGAGTTTCTCGTAATTCATTGTTCAGCCTCGAACCTCCCGAAACATGATAACGCCGCGACGATCGACGCCTGGCATAAGGAACGCGGATTTAAGGGGATAGGATATCATTTCTTTATCAGGCATGACGGAACCCTGGAAACAGGTCGTCCCCTGGATGACGATCCGATCCTCGAAAGAGAGGAGATCGGAGCGCACACCCTCGGGATAAACAAATCCTCGATCGGAGTCTGTCTTTCCGGGATTGACTCGAACGATTTTACTCCCGCTCAGTTTAAGACCCTCTCCCGCCTGGTCGAGACCCTGGAGGAGAAAGGGATCGAGTTCAAAATCGCGGGTCACAACTTTTTTACGGATAAAAAGTCATGCCCGAATTTTGACTGGAGGGAATGGGTAACCGATAATTTCCCCGAAAAACTGCCCGAATGAGACCGGAGAGACTGTTTCGCGTTAACCTGATCTCCTTAATAAGGTTCGTTAAAAAGTTTCTTAAATGGAGAAAAAAGCGTCTTATTTACGGCCTCGGGTTCCTCCCGGATCGCGTCGACGACCGCGATATCGTTTATAACCGTCTCCGGAGGTTTCGAAAGGATCTCCCGGAGTCGACGAATATGTTTAATATCTCCCGGTTCCCGTTCCGATATGACCAGGGACAAATCGGGTCATGCGTCGGACATGGAGTTTCCGGGGCGTTCCGCCGGGTTTTACAGGTTAATAAAATGGAGGATTTTGAACCGTCCCGCCTGTTTGCTTATTATGTCGCCAGGAGAGAGAAAAACGAGGATACCGGAGCATCGATCCGCGACGCGTTTAAGGCAATAAATCGGGAGGGTTTATGTAGTGAAAAAACCTGGCCTTATGTCGAGCGGAAATTTAATGTCACTCCCCCGGACGAGGCGTTTAAGGAGGCGGAGGATCATCAAACGATCCATTACGAGAGGATATTCCCGGCGTCAAAGGAGGGCATAATGGATGCAATTTATCGGGGTTTCCCGGTCGTTTATGGTCAGAAAATATTTGAGAGTTTCCTCTCCGACGAGGTCGCCAGGACTGGAGTCGTCCCGCACCCGAACGAGGCGAAAGAGACGTTATACGGGTGGCATTGTAAAGTTATATTTGATTACGAGAGAGATTATGTTATCGAGTTAAACTCCTGGGGGAAAAAATGGGGATTAAATGGGTTATGTAAAATCCCCTGGAGTATGATTATCGATCCGGAGATCTCCCGCGATTTTTGGGTTATCTATTTAACAGAGTAATAATCAAAATTTAAGTTATGAAAAAAAGCGTTTTTTTATCGATCCTGTTTTTTATGTTCCTGGCGGTTCCTGTATTTTGCCAGGAACAGGACTCAACACTCGTTAACGTCCTGGGAGATCTCGGGGTTAACAAGGTTCTCGCCTGGGCGATCCTGGGCGTCGTCGGATTTGTCCTCGGTCATTTTGCGATACCGGAGAAATGGACGTCAATACTGGCAATCGTTCAAAAAGTCCTCCAGGTCATTGTAACCGCCCTGGACTGGATAAATGAAAAATCAAACAGGTTAAGCAAGTCTCAGAGAGCGAAATTTATTCCGAAATACACTCCGGAGGCGAAAGCGAAACGACGGTTTTTGAGCGGAAAAATTATCTTAATCGCGATTATCCTCTCCGGGGTCGGACTATCTCTCCAGGGGCAAAATCACCCGTTCCGGATCTATCCGTTTAAATCGGATAATATCTCCGCTCCGGGAGATCTCGTCTCCGCTCCTGGGATTAATATCGACTCGAGTCTGTTTTTCGGGGCGTCTGTCTCTTTTGATGTATTTATGAAAGAGATTAAGACCGGGGATTATGCGATCGGGGTTATCCCTGGCGTTGGTTATGGTATTAAATACGCGCCCGCCTGGAACCCATTTAAAACCGAGTCGTTTATGAGTTTAGATCTATTTCTCCAGGCCGCACTCGATAACGAGGCGGACTCGAGATATTTTAAAATAAGGGTTATTCCCTCCCTGGGGATCCTGGACTGGTTTCACGTCGGTTATGGATGGATGCATGGCATCGGATTGAATGGAAATCCGAATATAAATTCCGGGATTGTTGTATTCTCGATCACGCGTACCATATAGTTTTGTTTTGGTTTTAGGGTGGTTCCTGACGCCCGATAGTTGGGGCGTCGATTGCTAAAAGAGAGGAGAGATCCTCTCTTTTTTCATATATTTTGCATTTATTGAAAATAATGTATATTTGAGGCGGGCAAGGATCCCCGAAAAATGATCCTCAATACGGGAACCCCAGGGTCGCGAGGGGGGATCGATAAATCCCCCTCCCGTATCTTTAAATTTATCAATATGGGAAACGTAAAAGGTAACACCCGGCGCGGAGATTTAAATTATCGTTATGACGTCTTTAACGAGATCCGGGTTCCGCGATCCTCAGACCGGGGAGAAAGACTCAATATCTTATTAACGGAGATCTCCAGGATCTCGAACGTTTTAAAACTGACTGTCTCGTTTGAGGACGACGAGAGTTATATTTATTTCGGATCTGATAAGTTAAAAGCAATCCTCGGACATACCAGGTATAAAATCGAGATCGATTACCTGATCCGGGAGGGGATCCTCTCCTGGCATGACCGGGTTAACCATTTCGGGGACTCGGTTTATAGTTTTGAACCCATATTTTACACTCCGATATCGAGGGGCGTCCAGGTTCGAAATTTGAAGGTTCGGAACGGAGTCCGGAGATATCTCGGGATCCATAACGAAAAGATCTCTCCGGAGGTTTTTAAATGGATCCGTCCGAGTCTTATCAAAACGGAGATCCGGATCTCGGAGGCGGATTTTTACTCCGGGATCGAGGAGAAATATGAGAGATATCGTCTCTCGAAAACTTATAAGGGGGAGAGATTTCGTTCCCTGGAAAATTACCGGAAGGATCTTAACCTAACATTTTATTCGATCAAACAATATCAACAGTTTGATAAATACAGGCGTTCGAGTTATGTCCGGGAGGACAAGTTCTCCGGGCGGATTTACAATATCGCGACGGGCGTCCCCAGGTGGGTAAGGAGTTATATTTTTCTGGATAACGAACCCGTTGTCGAAATCGATATGAAATCGTCCCATGCCGTTTTATTGTGGAATATTGTCCCCCGGACGGATTGGGTTCGGTTTCTTTATGAGTTAACCTCGCGAGATTACGATATTTATCAGGGTTACGGGGATCTCCTGGGAATAAATGACCGTCGGGAGGTTAAGTTCCGGTTTCTGAGATCTTTATACTCCAGGACAAACTCGAAGTTCTCCCAGGAGTTCAGTCGATTATTTCCGGAGGCCGGGGGGATCCTGGATGAGATTAAGAGAACAGACAATCCCAGGAACCCGAGTAACGGAAAGGGGACTCATACAAACCTCGCGTTTAAATTGCTTAATATGGAGGTCAGGTTATTTAAAAAGGTATGGGAGGCGTTCTCCCTGGAGGAGATCCCGTTCCTCTCGATCCATGACGGGATCCTGGTTCCGGCCTCAAAGGTTACCAGGGCGCGCGCCTTAATGACGGAGATCCTCCGACATGAGATCCCGATTATCGAGACAAAAACGATCTATTATTAAACCGAGTTATAAACTTAAATTTATCGTTATGAAAAAAGAGGATTTTACAAAACCATTTGAGAGGATCCGGGAGATCCTGAGAAAGGAGCCATTTTCCAGGGACGACGATCTGTTTCTGACCTGGAAGTTTTGGAGGAGCATCGATCCAGGGATCGACGATCTGACAATGAGAGAGTTTAAAACCCTGTTCCTCTCCGGTTACTTTGGCCTCCCGGCCTCGATAACCAGGTTCCGGGCGTTATGTCAGAACCAGGATCCCGAACTCCGGGGAACGACCGTCGGTAAAAGATTTGACAGGGCGAAAATATGGAAAGCATATATCCAGGGATATGAGAAAAGAGGATTTTCCGGCCTCCCTCCTGGAGGATCCTTATCGGATCCGGATCTCCAGGTTATCAAAGATCATATCGAAGGGGATCGCGCTCTCGAGATATTGCATAAAGCAACCAGGGAGGAGAAAACGTCAATTACAAATAATAAATCTATTGATATGCGAATGGGTAAAAAAGACAGGGTTAAAACCCAGGGAGAGAGTTATTACTCCGTCGGGGAATTTCTCGCGGCACATAAGAGAGGATTAACCGTTCCGTTTGAGGACGTTCAAAGGATTAAAGTCGCGGCGCGGGAGATTAATAAAATGAATGGACTCGCGGAAAGAATTAAGAACGGGACGGGACATCGGGAGGGATATCGGATTGAGGTTTTCCGGTTTTCTGTTTTGGATAAAGCGGTTAAAGAAATACTAAAAGAAAATGAAACCCGAGGAGATAACCAGGATAAGTAAACAGATCCGCGAATTACAGGCGTTTCTCCAGGCGTTCAGTTTTACGGCAGACGATCGGGGTTATATAGTTAACGGGATAAAACTCGATAAACTCCCGATCGATCAGTCAGAAGTAAGGGAACGGATCCGCCAGGCGTTAAGAGAGGTTATTTCCGAGTCGATCGGGAAATATCAGTTACTTTTAAGCGGAGACCAGGGAGATCCGGATCCGGATCCAGGAGGAACGGTCGGAGGATGTATAATTCCCTCCAGGATGAACGGGGATCTCTCCCTGGATCCCGAGAAATCCCTGGAGTTTCTCCTCCGGGATAAATGGATCAGGGACGGATATCTCCAGGATCCGGAGGGAATGAATTTTACAGAGTGGTTACACTATTGGAAACTAATAAAATGAAGTTATGGCAATGATGAAACGATTTTGTCCTGACTGTCAAAAGATAACTCCTCAGAAAACGGTCAGTTATGACCCGGACGATCCCGAGGGTCTGATAATATGGGAGTGCGTCATTTGTAAAAATTCGGTCGGGTTTTATGACGGATCGGAGATCGAGATAAAGACTCCAGGAGAGAGTTAAAGAAAAGAAAGAGAGGGGAGACCCTCTTTTTTTTATCCCTCCTATTGCATATTATATATATAAGGTATATATTTGATCTGTCAAACGACGGTAAACAGAGACAAAAAACAGTAAGTTAAACTAAATCAAAACGTTATGAAAAATTTTATCGAAACAATTTCAGACGATCAAAGAATCGATCTCGTTAAAACGACCCTCGAGACCATGTTTAAAAAGATCCTCGAGATTAAATTCATCGAAAGAAAGGAATATAATATCCCTGGACTCGAACGTTCGGTTTATTGGGTTTATGGTTTTCGGTGCGAAATGGAGGACTCTTTTATGATGCAAGCGGCAACGATCGACGATCGGGGATATATTGATCTGAGGTTTCACCCGGTAAAAATAAACGTCGGGGATGTTAAGGATAAGAACTTTAAATTTAACTCATAACCAGGAGGGGATCTCTCCCCTCCATAAATTTATCGAAATGGCAGATTTTGAGACAATACTCGAAAAGGCAAAAAAAATCCAGGCTCTCGCAGAGGGCGGGTATCTCGGAGAGGCAGAAACGGCAAAACGTAAACTCGAGGAGTATATTAAGAAATACGGTCTCTCCTGGGAGGATCTCTCAAATGAGCGCGTCCAGGATTATGATTTCCAGGTCGTCGGAAACCTGGAAACGAGGATTTTCAGTCAGATTATTTATCAGATTTTCGGTAAGAACAAACCGCGCCAGGGTTATTATAAGGGACTGAAACACATAAAATGGATCTCGTTAACAAAACGTCAATATGTCGAGGTTTCCGAGTTATTCGAATTTCATAAAAAGAATGTTAAAATCGAGTTTGAAAAAATGAGGAACAGGTTTTTATCCGCATACGCAACCGATCACGACCTATTCCCGGAGGATCACGAAAACCAGGGAAAGATCGATTTTGACGAACTTTTACTTATAAATAACCTCCGGAACGGTTTAAATCCGGAGGCTAAATTTCGGAAGTCACTTAAAGAGCAAAATTAACCAGGAGGGGATCGTTCCTCTCCATAAATTTATCAATATGAAAAAAGAAGTAGTTTTAAAGGCGGTCGAATTGTTAAACAAGATCGACACAATCGGGAATGTAATCTCCGCGATTAAATTTACTCGCGAGATCGGTCTCAGAGATAAGGGAAACCGATCTTTTGGTCATGTTAACGTTAACGTCGAGAACGGAGTAAACGAACCTCCGCAATTTTACTATTTTAGTATTCCAAAAGAGGCGGAGGAAGTTATCCAGGAGGTAACGGAGAGATATCTCTCCCTCCTGGTTATTCGTCTCCAGGCAGAACAAAAGAGGATCGAGGCGTCCCTGGAGTCATTTAACGAGGATGATTTTTATAGGAGTCAGTTATTTAACAAAATGGAGGAGGCAAAGTAATGAACTCAGTTAACGGATATCCGACGACCAGGGAGTCAATAACGAGGTTATATAACGAGATCCTGGAGGAAAAGAAAACCGATCTTTCAAAGGTTCGGTTTCTCGTCAAACAGATTAAACTCATAAAAGAGGAACTCGAGATCCTCCGGGAGACTATTAAAAAACCCCTCCGGGAGCGTTATTACCTGGGGGAGTTTGTGACCAGGGGACGGTTATATGATTTACAGAGAGAGGAGGGAGTCCTCCGGGATATGATATTCAACCTTAAAGGGGCGAAAACCCCGGAGGAGCAAATGAATTTAATTAAGACCTGGAAAACCTCCAGGATTTCAGAACAGAACGTTTAACTAAAAATTCAAGTCATGGGAAAAACCTTATTTTCGTTTCACCTGGACGACGCGTTAAAGAACGCCGCACAGGAGAAAGCAACTAAAGAGAACAGGTCACTCGGGAACCTGGTCGAGACTGCGATCCGGTTTTATCTTAATCCCGAACCTATCGGAGCGCGGGTTACCGTTAAGACAACGGAGGCGACTCTCCCGAAAAACTCCCCGTTCGGTAAGTTTACCGCCAGGATTAAGTCAATCGATCCGGATAATGACGTTATGATCCTGGCGGAGAAAGATCCGGTAACCGGAAAGGATCAGTTTAAGTTAAAGGATATTTTATCAGTTCATTTGATGTAATTATGAAACCAACGAAAGCAATTAACCCAAAGGTTTCCCGGATCCTCTTAATAATGATCCTGGGGATAATCCCGATCCTGGCGTCGGGACAACAGATTAAACTCTCCTCCTCCCTGGAGGCGGGTTACGAGGACAGGATCGTCTCATTTATGACGCCTGGCGTCCAGGGGATCCCCGCTCCCCTGGATTACCAGGTTAAGATCCCTCAGACCTGGATCGTCTCTCCCAGGGATCCCGAGAGAGTAAAATCTGAGGAGATGCGTTATCGGATGTTTACCCGAATGGATCTCTCCGCCTCCTGGAGAGGACTCTCTGTTTATTCAGATGTTAAAACCTGGATCGATCCCGAGTCCGTATTCAGTTATAACCCCGTCCAGGTCGGATATAAAATCGGGGTTCGTTATTCCCTGGGATCCCTGGAGTTTAACGCCTCTCATTTTTGCAGTCATGCAATCGATCGGGAGGGATATCAGGAGGGTTATGATCGCGTCTCGGTCAAATATACATTTACGACCAGGAGGACAGTAAAATGAACAAACGATCGTTTCTTTTAACAAAATGTTCAATCCTCCGCCGGGATCAGATGAAGGATCTCCATAGTGGGTTAAAATACGAGAGTTTGTCCGTCAGTCTCGAGTTTATTTCAAGCGGAAAAACTCCCGAGATATCGAACGAAATAATCGTCGAGGATATCGTTAGGAGACTGGAGTCTGTTCCGGAGGCTTTTTACGGGGTTTTCTCGGTCGCATTAGAAACCAGGCGTTTAGTCCGTATGATTGTTAAAAATAAAAGATGTGCAGAAATGAAAGAGTTAATTAATAACACAAGCGCGGACGATCTCCGTTCGTCCCTGGGGTGCAGTTATAACCCCGAAAAATCCTCAGATCTGAACCTGGATCTCGAGACCCTCGAAACCTCCCTCCTGGATGAACAGTCAGACCGGAGGCGTCCGACTGTTATAAAGATCCTGGAGTCCAGGATTAAGAAATACAGGAAATTCATAAAGAAAATCGGGAGATAATGGAGGATCGATATTCACTCAGCGACGGATCTGTCTCAGGCCGTTATCAAATAACAGATCCTCCGACGCATGACCTGGGAACGGGATCTCCGAGTTATCCCAGAGGATCCAGGAGGGAGAGGCGGGGTTACAGGCGCAGAGTTAAGGGGGATAAATTCTCTGATCGAGTCCGGGAGTCATTAAAGCGGTCAAAAAAGTATCATAAAAAACCTGAAAAATGATTAGTTAGCAAATAACAGATTATCAGGGTTATGATATCTGAGGCCTCAGATCCTCAGCTCGCGGATCCTGACCTGGTCTCCAGGTTGACCGGATCA